>C687J26845_10001640_pt1 | contig 13600 bp, 12 predicted proteins | sample RifCSPlowO2_12_FD_26845 | JGI IMG/M metagenome (IMG submission 26845) | reverse complement strand
AGGCTCCGGGAGTATCTTGTTTGGCAAGTTCTAGAGCCTTTTTAATAGAATCCAGTTCCTGTTTTCTTCTGGAATCGCGCGCCCTTTCCTGAGTGCCGCCGTAGGAAGCTAGAGCCATCCCGGCCAAAATTCCAATAATGGTAATGACGATCAGAAGTTCGATCAATGTAAAGCCTGATTTAACTTGAAACTTGAAACTTGAAACTTGAAACTTTTGTTTCTGGTTTACTGTTTTCAGTTTCTTGTTAATTGTTCGCGAAGCGCGGGGCATTAATTTAAGTTTAAAGTTTAAAGTGCAAAGTGTAAAGTTTCAGAGTCAATTGTCAAATGTCAGATGTCAAATGTGAGGAGTCTAGCTGTTGCAAACGAAATATTGACCAGCAGTGTAAGAGGCATCACCGCCTGAAGTTGGGAGCCCAGGTTTTGCATTTGATGTTCCTCCGCCGCATTTCTGATAAGACGCAAGGCCGTCTTGATCGGTGTTTCTTTCCAAAGTTACATACAATGAATAGTTTCCAGTCCCTGTAGTATTACCAGGGCAAGCATAGGGAGAAGTGCTTAGATTGACATTAGTTGGGTCTGGTATGAATGAGTAGACCTGGGGTGAAACATTTTTAGGATCATTTGGGACGGAACTCATGTAGTTGTTCGGTGGTTTAAGATAAGTTTGAAGAGCAGAATAAGATGTCACATTTGGATACCAAGCATTACCAGTGCAATCCGATTTGGCAAGTTCCAGGGCCCTTCTAATCTGGGCAAGATCACTTTTTCTAATACCGTCTCTGGCTTTTGCTTGGGCGCCGCCGTATGAGGCAAGCGTCAGTGCGGCTAAAAGACCGATGATTGAGATGACGATGAGGAGCTCGATTAGCGTAAAACCCTTCTTAACTTGAAACTTGAAACTTGAAACTTGAAACGAATAATTTTTGTTTATTGTTTCCCGTTTATTGTTAACTGTTCGCAAAGCGCGGGGCATTAATTTAAGCGTATATCGATTGACAGGTGTTGTCAACAGTTGTAGAATTGTTAATTGCGAATGTGAGCGAATGCGAAAGTAAAGTAATATTTATTCGCATTGATTCGTTGGTTAGGATTATTTTTTAATAGCACTTCTTATTGCTGCGAATGTAAATTAATAAATTTAACAACATAAGCATTGGCTCAAATTCGTTAATCGCGTCTAACGTGATTGTACCTTAACAACTGAAGAGAGTAATGCTGCTTTTCAGTGCTACCCCTTTTTGTCATCCTCGCGAATGCGAGGATCTAGATTCCCGCTTTCGCGGGAATGACATAATAGGAGTTTGAACTCTGGAAAGTGGCACCCAGCGAAGCGTAAGCTTCGCATAAATTCCTTAGAGTAAATTTTAAGATCGAACTTTTTTATTTGAGAGTTTGATCCTAGCTCAGGATGAACGCTGGCGGCGTGCCTTAGGCATGCAAGTCGAACGGGTCCGCGCAAGCGGACCAGTGGCGGAAGGGTGAGTAACGCGTGGGAACGTACCTTTTGGTGGAGAATAGCCTTCCGAAAGGAGGGGTAATTCTGCATAAGTCCGCAAGGAGAAAGGGCTTAACCGCCCGCCGAAAGAGCGGCCTACGTCCTATCAGCTTGTTGGTGGGGTAACGGCCTACCAAGGCAATGACGGGTAGCTGGACTGAGAGGTCGGCCAGCCACAAGGGAACTGAGACACGGTCCCTACACCTACGGGTGGCAGCAACCAGGAATCTTGGACAATGGGCGAAAGCCTGATCCAGCGACGCCGCGTGGGGGAAGAAGGCCTTCGGGTTGTAAACTCCTTTTGGCCCGTGTAATGCGGGCAGAATAAGCACCTGCCAACTACGTGCCAGCAGCCGCGGTGAAACGTAGGGTGCAAGCGTTATCCGGATTTACTGGGCGTAAAGGGTTGCGTAGGCGCCCAGCTTCATCTTGTCTGAAAGCCTCCCGCTTAACGGGAGAAACGGACAGGAAATGAGCTGGGTTTGAGGCTCACAGAGGTAGCCGGAACTTGCAGTGGAGCGGTGAAATGCGTTGAGATTGCAAGGAACACCGATGGCGTAGGCAGGCTACTGGGTGAGATCTGACGCTGATGCACGAAAGCTAGGGGAGCGAAGCGGATTAGAGACCCGCGTAGTCCTAGCCGTAAACGATGGACACTAGCTGGCTGCCTTATGGTGGCTGGCGCAAGCTAACGCGTTAAGTGTCCCGCCTGGGGAGTACGGCCGCAAGGCTAAAACTCAAAGGAATTGACGGGGACCCGCACAAGCGGTGGAGCATGTGGTTTAATTCGAAACAAAGCGAAAAACCTTACCAGGGTTTGACATCCCGCCTGCAAGCCGATGGAAACATTGGATTCTTTTGAAGGTGGCGGGACAGGTGCTGCATGGCTGTCGTCAGCTTGTACCGTGAGGCGCACCCTTAAGTGGGTTAACAAGCGCAACCCCCATCCCATGTTAAATTTCATGGGAAACTGCTCGCTAAAAGCGTGGAGGAAGGTGGGGATGACGTCAAGTCAGCACGGCCCTTATGTCCTGGGCTACACACATCCTACAATGGGTGATAAACAGCGGGTTCGCAACGCCGCAAGGTGAAGCTAATCCCTTAAAAGCACCCTCAGTTCGGATTGAGGACTGCAATTTGTCCTCATGAAGCTGAAATCGCTAGTAATCGCGGATCAGCAGGCCGCGGTGAATACGTTCTCGGGTCTTGTACACACCGCCCGTCAAGCCAACAAAGTCGGGAGTGCCTGAAGTGTCGCATTTAGCGGCCCCAAGGCAATATCGGCGATGGGGACTAAGTCGTAACAAGGTATCCGTTCTGGAAGGAGCGGATGGATCACCTCCTTTCTAAGGAGAATGAATCAGAGTCTAGAGTCTAGGAAAACTAGGGTCTAGAAACTCTGCAATTTTCTACCTCTCACGTGGTAGAAGTGACGATTGGGGAATCGTTAAATCCTCGGGTTGCTGTATGCCCAACATACAGTCTCTAGGGATGGGTGTCACTTTTCAGGGTTTGATAAGATGCGAATTAGAGCGAATGTGCTAATTTGGTCGAAAATTGCTGTATAAGTCTTTAAACGGCAACAAATTTACAAGGTCTTTCTCAACCGCGAATTGGTACGAATAAGATCGCTTAGTGAAGTTTTAGAAGATTTTCCCATTTGTCCGAAATTATTCCATCAACTCCCAGTTTTGCTAGCTGGTTGGCAGTCGGGAGGTCATTGACGGTCCAGGCCCAAACTTGCGTTTGGTCATCTTTAAATTTTTCGATAAATTGTTTATTGATAAGCTCGTAATACACAGAAAATCCAGCAGGATTTTTTAAAGAAGGCAAGATTTTTTTGATTTTTTCAACATGCTCTTTGGTTCTTAAAGTGTAAAATGGCAACAAATTATTGCCCTCGCAAAGCTGAGAGATTACCGGCCAATTAAGACCGCAGATTCTAACACCTTTAACTTTAAAAGTTGAAAGTAAATGGGCAAACTTGCCGGCAAAAGAGAGAGAAAATGTTGCCCGTTTTAAATCCAAAAATAGCCTGTCACGGACACTTGGGATAAAAAGTGAGGCCAGAATCGGTCCGACTCCGAGGATTCCTTTGATGGCGGAATGCTGAACCACGAATTTGGGCAAGAAAATTCTTTTGGAAACATCAACTTCTATGAAGTCTACGCCTTTTTTAAGGGCATTTCTGGCTTCTTTTAAATTACCGACAGAGTGGGCGATGATTTTCACACTTTAAACAATAAACAATAAACTGGAAACTGACAAGCCCGTTTGATAAAATTGACTTCTAATGAGTGCTGAAAGGTCTGTTGCAAAAGAAGACCAGTCACTTTGGAATTCGAGGTTGTTTAAAATCGGTTTGGTAACGGCGGCGGTTGGAGCTATTATTAAGGCCGCCGAACTGATTACCGTTGGAGTAGTTGCAGTCGGTGGCGCTTGGGCGCTGTGGAAAGGGAAGAACACGAGATGATCGAACACGAACCGACCAGTCAAGCCGGACCCGAAAAGGGGAGTTTGCGGTCGACTGGAGAACATAATTATGTTGGGTTCGACAGGAGTAGCCTTGATTGTTGGTCCTTTTGTTCCAGCAATTGGCGGAGTGGCACTTTTAGTCAGTGGAGCCATCTTAGTGCATAAAGCATCAAGAGAAGGCTTAAAAAGGATTAAGAGAAGAAATAATAATTGACATTTGTCTGGTGCCACCGCCGTCACTAAAGTTTCGGCGGGCAAGCAAGTTGGTAAGGCAAGTAAATAATGGCGCAGTGGCGAAGTGGAAACGCTGGGGTCTGCAAAACCTCGATGCGCGGGTTCGATTCCCGCCTGCGCCTCAAAAGTAAACAATTAACAATTGACAATTAACGGATTTTTGGGTCCGTGGCTCAGTGGTAGACTCGCCTTCGCTAAAGCTTCGGCGGAGCAAGGCGTCACACTGATAAGAAAAATATTTTGGGGTCGTTAGCTCAGTGGTAGAGCGCGACACTGATAATGTCGAGGTCGAAGGTTCAATCCCTTCACGACCCACAAGTAAATATTTTTCTTGCGGTTCTCAGCCATTGCATGGCTTGTGGGCCTAAATGTGAAGGTCGGAGGCTATAGTCCTGAGATTTTATCGAAAAGTTCGATCCCTCCCAGACCCATCGTATTAATTGTATTAATTAATTTATGAAGACTTCAGCTGGTAAAATTTACTTGTGGATCGGTGTATTGTGGGTTTCGATAACTGTAATAATAGCGATAGTCTTTCTTGCTGGAAATCCACATTATTTTAGTTCTCAAGAAGGATATGAAAAATTTACTCTTTACGCAAACGTCATAGGTTTTCTAATATGGAGTATCCCTGGTTTTGTTTTAATTGTTATTGGAAAGCGCAAGTTGAAGTCTGAGTAAGACGGAGGTCGGAGGCCTGCCCCGTAAAATTCGCGCCTTGAGCCGTGTATGAATAATACTGAAAAGGCGAAAGGCAAGAATTAGGTTCGATCCCTCCCGGACCCACAGGACTGTTTCCTCGCTAAACTTTACTTATTTGGGAATGTTAGCCTTTGGCTCGGCTGGATGGTAACCACCTCATAAGGTCCGCCGGTTTGCTGAACCAAACCTCTTAAATCATAACCTCTTACTTCTTTATCACCACTCCTGATCTCGTCGATTCTTCCATACAAATCTGGATTTTGTGGTTGTAGTGTATCGCGATTTAAATCTAAGACTTCACCTACTCGGGCGTAAAGCTCATCTTGAGTAATTTCATCCGCCTTGAAATGGCCTTGCTCATCAAGATATTTCTCCGGATGCATTTTGGCTAAGATACCGGTAATACTGTCGCTGGGTTGAACTGTGTAGGCGGTAAATTCTGGTTCTTTTGGGGCGATTTGGGTAGCGGAAATTTCGCTAGTTGGAGGTTGCGTAATTGGTTCAGCAGCCGCGGGAGGGGAAACTGGGGTTGTTGCGCTCTGACCTTCAACATTGACAGTATCACGCGGCATCAAGATAGCGCTGACTGCCAAAACTAATGGAGAAAGCCGCAGGAGAATTCTTCTCAAATTGGCCAGGGATGATCTGCCCTCAGCACTTCTTAAGCGACCTAAGTCCTCAACCAGCTCTGAGGCCTCCCGTTGAGTTCTTTCGACAAGTTTAGTGGGATCAGTTTCGGCCAAGATATTTCGTACTTCTTCAAGGGCTCTTTCGGCATCGGCAGTAGTTACTGCTGTCTCAGGTTGGGGAGTGGAATCAGGAGCTCGTGATTTTTCAACATGACCAAGAACAGACAAGACTTGTTCATGAGTTGGGCTAAACTGCTCTGGTTGCTGATCAACCTTCTTCTGGACATACTGCTCATTTTGTTGACGGTTTAAAATTTTGCCTTCCTCTGTTCGAAAAAATTGTTTAGGAGCATCCTGAGGTTCGGTGGCTACTCGTGGTTTTTCGGTGACTTCTATTGTTGAACTATCTTCCATAATTTTAGTATGGCCTTCGGGTGAAATGATGTCAAGGACTTTTTAGGTCACGAATTTGAGAAGAGTTGAGGGTGCAATTTTATCCCCGTTTTTGGCCGATTCCTCGATTATCATCTTTGCGATTCCGTCTTCGATTTTGTCGGCAATCAGGCGCCTGATGGGGCGGGCGCCAAAAGTCGGATCATAGCCGGCTTTGGCGACTTTTTGGCAAAGCTCATCGGTAATTTCCAAAGTGATATTTTTAGTTTCTTTTATTTTTTGGGCCAAATTATTAAGCATGAGTTTAGTGACTTGGCCAGTTTGTTCATCGGTCAGTGGTTGGTAAACAACCACGGCATCAAAACGATTGATAAGCTCCGGCGAAAAGAGGCCTTTTTCTAAAATATAGTCAATTAGTTTTTTTGATAAATCCGCTGTTCCCTTGGTTACTTCTTCTCGAATAAACTCGGCTGCGGCATTGGAAGTGGCAATAATAATGATATTGTCAAAGCTGACCTTTTTACCAAAAGCATCGGTAAGATGTCCTTCATCCAAAACTTGCAAAAAAAGATTGTGTACAGAGGAGTCGGCTTTTTCAAACTCATCAACCAATAAGAGTGCAAAAGGATGCTGGCGAATTAAGCTAGCCAGTTGTCCTTGAGTTTTGTTCCTGATATCGCCAATTAATCTCGAAAGACTATCTGTCCCTTGATATTCGGACATATCAAGGCGAACCATTTTTTCCTCCGAACCGAAATAAATTTGAGCCAGGGCTTTGGCAGTTTCGGTTTTACCAACGCCGGTTGGTCCCAAAAACAAGAACGAACCGATTGGTCTTGCGCCTGTTTCAATTTCGGCGCGGGCGCGGCGCATGGCGCGGGCAATTTCCTCAATGGCCTCGTTTTGATTGACAATTCGTTTGTGCAAGATCTCCTCAAGATTTTTTAACTTTTGAGCTTCGCTCTCTGAGATTTTACCAATGGGAGTTTTGGTCTTTGTACTTATGACTTCATCAACCAGATTAACTTCAATAGTTAAAAGATTGCGAGCTTTAGCCTCAGATACTAAATCATCAAATAAGATTAATGATTTTTCAGGCTGTCTGCGATCGGGCAATAACTGATCTGATCTTTGGGCAATCTCCAGAATTGCCCCAAATGATGTGGCAATCTTTTCGCCTTTGGAGATTTCAAGTGCCTTATCAGTAAGAATGGCGATAGTTTCCTGGCGGCTTGCTTCTTCAATGTCGATTTTCTCAAAAAGTTTTAAGAAGTTAGAGTTGGGCCGAATAAACTGGCTAAAGTCATCCAAAGTGGTAATGCCAATTATCGGTAGGGAGTTATCAGTTAGCATGGTGGTTAAGACTTCAGAAAGATCAATGCGGCCATCAGCAGAGCTTGAGAGTCTGTCGATTTGGTCAATTCCTAAAATAATATTGCCGGCATGTTTGGCCTCGGTCATAACCGCTTCAAAATTACCTTTGACCTCTAAAAGATTTTTGCCGGTGCCGGCAAGTGCTACTGAATCTAAAAGCATTAATCTTTTGCCAGCAAGTTCCAAAAGCTGCAAGTGGCCAATGGCCGAGGCCAGAAAATGTAAAGTCGTGTGCCGGCCAACTCCCGGTTCGCCGACCAAAAGCACGTTGTTATTTTGGGGCCGCGCGAGAACCTTGGCAATTTCACCAAGAAGTTCAAATTTTTCGGCCGGTATATGCGATGAAGTTTGACCAGTCAGTTCTGTTGCAAATCTGTCCAAAGTGTTGGTATAGCCAAAAGCCAAAAGTTGGCCAATCGGAGCGGGTCGAGGCGGCGGTTGACTTTCAAGATGGTGATTTAATGTTTTAACTAGCAGTTCAAATTCTTGGGGTTTAATGCTTTTTTGCTCCAGATAAATTGCCAGTTTTTGAAAGTTTTTAGCAAGTTTAGTAAATACATCAACTAGTTTGTCGGTGGTTTTAATATCTAAAGTAGAGGGAGCAGGCAGATTTGTAAAAACCGGTCCAAAATCGCCGGGAAAAAAGGTGCTTAAAAGTTGGAAAAGATCGGTTGCGGTTAGTTTTGCGGTGAACTTGCCGACATCTTCAAGATCGGATGATACTAAACTATTCTTTTTAAGTCTTTGATATTTTGCAAGGGAAAAAATAGGAATTAAATAGACAAAAATTAGCATAAGTTGGAAAACGGCAAAAAGTATAGTTGAGCCGATACCGGCAATTATTAAAAGGATGCGAACGGTAACACCGATGGTGCGGGAAATTAGATTAAAGGATATTTTGTCAATCAAACTTGGCGCTTTGCCGGTGATTTCCAGGCGTCTGTACGGAACAAAAAGGGTTCTTAAAAAGCCGCCAATATTAAAGAAGCTAAGGGTAAAGGTAAGCTGTCTTTGGCGGTTTTTGATAAATTCAGGAAGCGCTGTGCTGTAGTGCCAGCTGAGATAATTTTGTTCTTGGGGCAGATTATTGGCCATTAGTTTAAATTTAACAGAAGGAAGCTTTTGGGGCAATTTAGTCGGTTGACATTTTAACGCTGGCACCCTATAATTATAGGTTATCATGAGCAGGATTGAAATGCAGCCATACAGGCAGCTATCAAGAGAACTCTCCCGAAGGCGCTTATTAAAATTGACTGGCGGCGCAGCGGCTGCTGCTGTGGTTGGCGTCGGAATTTTCTCGGGTATTGAAGGTCCGATGAAGTGGATCGAGAGTACTTTTGGGTTTTCTTCTAGTATGGAAGGGAAGCCAGTCGAAGGTGCAAAAGAAGGCATCTATATCGTCAGACCTAATGTTGGGGAATACGCCATCGCCCGGTCTATCTATCATGCATCGGATGATGATAAAACTCAGCTTGGTTACCTAAAAGTTGATACTAAGCTTCAAGGAATTCTTGTTAACGGTGATTCCTATCCAAGCCCTTACTTTGATGATTATAATCACTTCATCAATGGTCGCTATTATGGAGAATGGTTGGAAGCAACAAGTCTTGATGGTGCTAGAATTCCGATTTACGAACGGGATAATCTGGGTAATTTGGTTCCCAAAATTGGTAAAGATGGTCAGGCAGTTACGGTTGAAAAAGTCTATACTAGCCATAATTTCGTAGAAGAACTAGCTGCTGATTCGCAGCACTAAGTAGAAAATAGCTTCACGAAGTTGATTTTCCCCCATTATTCGTGCTAAATTGCGCTGCCATGACGCCTGAGACAAACATGGGATCTGGGATAACTCTCCATGAAACGAAAACCGGTTCTACACTTAGGGATGTAGTTCTTCAGATGTTAGTTGATGGGTTGGATGAACGGGAGATTGCCCAACAATTAGAGAAAAGTATCTTTACTATTAAAAGAATCGTGCTGGGGATCGTACTTAAGGCAGATCCAAATCGAACTAGACCTATTAAGGATATTAAGGATAATCTAATTCCAGCAGTCATTGATGGTGTTGAAGATGGTTCACTTTCTGTTGAAAATTTAGCAAAAAAGCCAAGAAGAGACTTATCGGCTCAAGAGGCCTTGATTTTGGCTCTGACTGTAGGACGAATTGACAGTTGGACAATTATGCGCAAATTGAAGATTGTACCCTTACAATTTGACCTATTTCGAGACAATATTTGCAGTAAATTAGGTGTGTCTAATTTTTTAGGTGCCGTGGCCTTGGGAACTGCTGCCAATATGCAGGTACAAGGATCTAAAGAAGGTCAGCAGCATGTATAATGAGCCCGCATGTTTGGCGATTATTATGAAGTTCGCGATTGGCTGGAGAGTTTTTAGGCCCGCAAGCCACGAAGTGGATGAGGACTGCAAAATTTTCTAATATGTTTGAAAGTTATATTGATGTTCGAACTTGGTTAGAAAATTTTATTCCCCAAGTTTGGACAAAGCAAGAATTAGGGCTGGCGCGGATTCGATATCTTCTAAAACTTCTGGACAACCCGCAGGATAAATTCAAATCAATTCATGTAGCCGGAACTTCGGGCAAAGGCTCGACGGCGTTTTATATTGCAAGATTATTAGAGGTATCAAATGTACCAAAAGTATCAGAAGCTCTTGGTACCCGTGATACTCTTGATACTCGTGGTACTCCTAAAGTCGGCTTACACCTTTCTCCTCATCTAGTTGATATTCGAGAGCGGATGCAGATATTTGAAAGTTCAAAGTTTGAGAACGAGTTGATGCCGATAGGGAGATTTCTAAGACTGTTTAATGAAGTTGGACCGATTGTCGAAAAGATAAAGAAAGACAAGTTCGAATTAACGCCGAGTTACTTTGAAATTTTGGTGGCGGCGAGCTTCCTTTATTTTGCCCAAGAAAAAGTTGATTGGGCGGTGGTGGAGGTTGGCCTTGGAGGAAGGCTTGATGCGACTAATGTCTTGCAACCGGAACTTTGTGTGATTACCAATGTAGGATTGGATCATACGGAAATCCTTGGAAGTACTGCTGAGAAGATAGCTTTTGAGAAGGCGGGGATAATCAAGTTACAGGTACGAAAAGTACGAGAGGTACGAGAAGTATCAAAAGTACCAAAGGTGAATCAAATTGGAGTATCGGTAGTAACTGGAGCTACGGGAAAGGCACTGAATGTAATTGAGAAAGTGGCAAAAAGCAAAAAAGCTCCGTTGATCAAAATTGATACTCAAAGTTGGCCAAAGACCCTAAAATCTGATGCTAAAGATTACCTTATTAAATATTACGATATAGTACGACATAGAACTCAAAACTTTGTGTTAGAAAATGTTTTACTGGCAGTTTCAGCTTTGGAGACTTTAGGATTTAGAGTTTCGAAGTCGTCATTGAAAGAAATGTTGTCCTTACCTTTTCCCGGCCGTTTCGAGCAAATTGACGATCGAGTGATTTTAGACGGAGCGCATAATCCTGACAAAATTAAGTTTTTGATCCGCTGGATCAAAAAACAACTGACAACTGACAATTTACAATTGACAAAAGAAAAAATGTCAGATGTCACCGGTCAAATGTCAATTGTTCTTATAGTTGCTTTTAAAAAAGGTAAAGATTGGCAAAAGATGATTGATTTATTGATCAAAAATTTGCAGGTTAAGACGGTCATCGCAACGAAATTTTATGCGGTAACAGATATGGGAAGGTATCAGGCAGTTGATCCAAAAGAGATTAAAGATTATCTAGATACTAAATACAAAATACAAGATACAAGATACTTTAATAATTCTCAGCAAGCTATTTTCAGTGCACTAGACTCTAGCACCCTAGGCACTAGCGAACTGGTTCTAATCACTGGCTCGCTGTATTTGGTTGGGGAAGTCCGCACTATCTGGCATTTGCCTTCATTTTGATCCAGTCAGTAAAATAGCTACATGGCACCAGAGACTAAAATTTATCTCATCCGCCATGGGGCGGTGGAAAATCCCAATGATATAGTTTATGGCCGGATGCAGGGATTTCCTTTATCTTCACAAGGCAAGGAACAAGTTAAGAAGCTTGCCGAGGTTTTGAGATCAAAAGGCGTCAAGTTTGAGGCGATTTATTCAAGTCCACTTGAGCGGGCAGTGCAGACAGCCCAAATTATCAAAAGAGAGTTTGGCTTAGCCAATATTAAGATTAATGAAGCATTGATTGATACGGCTGTTCCGGGCATTGAAGGTAAACCGATGGATGTAGTTCGAGCTGTTCAGTTTGATAATTTTAGACCAGAAATTAAGGTTGCCGGTTCCGAAACTCCCCAAGACGTTATTGACAGGATGTCAAGGTTTCTTAAATTTGTCAAGCAAAACCATCAAGAAGAAACGGTGGCTGTGGTTACCCACGGTGATCCTTCAAGATTTGCGCTTTGGTGGCTGCAGCATCCGGAAGGAGGTCTGCCCAAAAAGTTAAGAGATGATGATTATTTGGGTAAAGCCGAAGCAGTAGTTTTGAATTTTGGTGAAGGAGATCAATTTCTAGGTTATGAGCATATTCGACAAGAAAACTCCAATCCACTTGCTGAAGAAAGATCAATCAACTAGAGTAAAAATCTTCTTAGTTTCCGCCGCAGCTTGATAGTTACTACCAGATACTTAATACTTAAATTAGTGAAGATTCTTTCTGATCTTGATGTTTTTGGAAAGCGGGTTTTTGTGAGGGCGGATCTTGATGTGCCTTTGCGCGAAGCGCAAGTGGTAGATGGCGAACGACTAACGACTAGCGCAGAACTCGAAATTTCTACCAGACTGACAAACCTGAAGCCCACGATTGATTATCTTCTGGAACATGAGGTTTCTCAGATAATCATTGCCGGGCATATTGACCGTCCTTCGCCAAGGCTACGGAGCGGCAAGCCGGTTATTGATCCAGCGCTTTCGACAAAACAGCTTTTGCCGGTTTTGGAAAAGATTTTAAAAAGTCAAATTGCTTTCTATCCCGACGTGTCTACTCAACCCACACCTGGTGTGTACCAGGTAGACAGCTCGGGGTCAGGATTAGTTGTTCTTTTGGAGAACCTGCGATTTTGGCCGGGAGAGGAAGCAAATGATTTGGAATTCGCGCGGCAATTGGCATCAATGGCAGATGTTTATATCAATGACGCTTTAAGTGTCAGTCATAGAGAGCATGCGTCTGTAGTGGCGTTGCCTAGCCTTTTGCCTCATGCAGTGGGTTTGCACCTTCAAGAGGAAATTGAGGTTTTATCTGAACTTCTTAAAAATCCCCAAAGGCCGTTTGTGGCCATTGTCGGCGGCGCCAAAATAGAGACGAAAGTGCCGGTAATTGAGAATTTGGCGAAAGTTGCAGATTGGGTAATTGTCGGAGGAGCATTAGCAAAAGAAATTCGAAATTACAATGAAAAAATCAAAATTGCCCAATTAACGGAGGACACAAAAGATATTGATCGAGAGTCGATTGAGAAATTCAGGTCGATCATTGCAACGGCCAAGACGGTTGTTTGGAACGGGCCGATGGGAGTTTTTGAGGAGAGGTTTGATGAAGGATCGATGGCAGTAGCAAATGCAATTATTAAGAGTGGTGCTTACAGTGTGGTTGGTGGTGGGGAAACGACAGAGTTTTTGGCATCTAAAAAACTTCTCGAGAAATTTTTTTTCGTCTCCTCGGGCGGCGGAGCAATGCTGGGATTTTTATCCGGTAAAGAACTGCCGGGGCTAGTTGCATTGGAGTGATTTTCCAGTAAGTAGTTAGTTGTTAGATGTTAGTTGTTAGTTGTCTATTACAATGACCTATTATCAAAAAACTGCCAAGGAAGTTTGCCAAGGATTATTGGTTAGTGCTCAAGAAGGCTTAACTCTGACGCAAGTCAGCTCCCGCTTAAAAACCTTCGGCCCTAATATTTTAGCCCAAGTTAAAAAAGAAACGATTTTTGATATTTTCGCAAGACAATTCAAAAGCCCCTTAATTTACATTCTAATTTTTGCGGCGGTTTTAGTTTTAATGTTTGGCCAAAGCATTGACGCTTTAGTTATATTGGCGGTAATTACCATTAATGCCATAGTCGGTACGGTTCAAGAAGGAAGAGCGAGAAATTCCCTGCAACGGCTTAGAAATTTGATACGCCACAAAGCAGTAGTTAGGCGGGGCGGTGAAGAAATGCTTGTGCCTTCTGAAGAAGTTGTGTCCGGAGATATATTAATTTTGCACGAAGGGGATCGAGTCGCCGCTGATGCCAGACTGGTTCATGTGGAAAGTTTAATGACCGATGAAGCCATTTTAA
>C687J26845_10001629_pt1 | contig 13640 bp, 8 predicted proteins | sample RifCSPlowO2_12_FD_26845 | JGI IMG/M metagenome (IMG submission 26845) | reverse complement strand
TATCCAGGTCGACCTGCGGCAGGACGATGCCCGGGTTCTTCGCATCCAGGCCCAGGGCCGCGCGCAGCCGGTGCGGGCGCGGGTGCAGCTTCTTCAGATCGCTGGCGCCCTTGTGGGTGCCGATAAAGGCGAACACATCGACCTTGCCGCTGGCCATCAGCGCGCTGACGGTCTCCCGGCCGCTGCCGTAGATCACGTTGATCACCCCGGCCGGGAAGCTGTCGCGGAACGCCTCGAGCAGCGGGCGGATCAGCAGCACGCCGAACTTGGCCGGCTTGAACACCACGGTATTGCCCATGATCAGCGCCGGGATCAGGGTGGTGAAGGTCTCGTTCAGCGGGTAGTTGTAGGGCCCCATGCACAGGGTCACGCCCAGCGGCACGCGGCGGATCTGGCCGAGGGTGTCCTGCTCCAGCTCGAAGCGGCTGGAGCGGCGATCCAGCTCCTTGAGCGCACCGATGGTGTCGACGATGTAGTCGCAGGTGCGGTCGAACTCCTTCTGCGAGTCCTTGAGGTTCTTGCCGATCTCCCACATCAGCAGCTTGACCACCCCCTCGCGCTGCTTGCGCATGCGCGCCAGGAAGGCCTCGACGTGCTGGATGCGCTCGGCCACGCGCATGGTCGGCCAGGCGCCCTGGCCGTTGGCGTAGGCGCGCACCGCCGCGTCCAGGGCGGACAGCGCCGCCTCGGCATCGAGCAGCGGCGTGCTGCCGAGGATCACCTGCTGCTCGCCCTCCTCGGTCTTGAGGAACACCGGGCTGCGCACGCTGGCCAGCGGACCTTCCCAGGTGCGTAACTGGCCGTCGACCAGGTAGTCGCGCTGCTCGATTGGCGAGCCGAGACGGTACTGCTCGGGAATCTCGGCCAGGCTCGGAAACAGGCTGTCGAGGCGGTTGGTGAGGGTCATGGGATTAGCTCCTCCGAGGGAAGATCGCAGCGCCGCAGTAAGCCGCACGCCCCTGTAGCGCCTCTTCGATGCGCAGCAACTGGTTGTACTTGCCGACCCGATCGGAGCGGCACAGCGAGCCGGTCTTGATTTGCCCGGCGCAGGTGGCAACCGCCAGGTCGGCAATCGTGGTGTCTTCGGTCTCGCCGGAGCGGTGCGAGATCACCGCCGTGTAGCCGGCATCCTGGGCCATGCGAATGGCAGCGAAGGTCTCGCTGAGACTGCCGATCTGGTTGTACTTGATCAGGATCGAGTTGCCGATGCCGCGCGCAATGCCTTCCTTGAGGATCCGGGTATTGGTGACGAACAGGTCATCGCCGACCAGCTGCACGCGCCGACCGAGCTTCTCGGTGAGGTCGGCCCAACCATCCCAGTCGCTTTCGTCCATGCCGTCTTCGATCGAGACGATCGGATAGCGCTCGCACAACCCGGCCAGGTAATCGGCAAAGCCTTTGGCATCGTAGGTCTTACCCTCACCGGCAAGCACGTAATGGCCATCGCGATAGAATTCCGAAGCCGCGCAATCCAAGGCCAGGGTAATGTCCTGGCCCAGCACATAGCCGCTGCGTTCGACTGCCTGCTGGATCACCACCAGCGCCTCCTCATTAGAGGCCAGCGAAGGGGCGAAACCCCCTTCGTCGCCGACGGCGGTACTCAGGCCACGTTCGGCCAGCACCTGCTTGAGCGTATGGAACACCTCGGCACCCATGCGCAATGCCTCTTTGAACGAGCTGGCGCCGACCGGCTGGATCATGAACTCCTGGATATCGACGTTGTTGTCGGCATGCTCGCCGCCGTTGATGATGTTCATCATCGGCACCGGCAGGCTGAATCGCCCTGGTTGACCATAGAGTGCCGCCAGGTGCTCGTACAGCGGCACGCCTTGTGCCACGGCGGCCGCCCGGGCGGTAGCCAGGGACACAGCGAGAATCGCATTGGCGCCCAGCTCGGCCTTGCTCTCGGTGCCGTCCAGGGCAATCATCGCCGCATCGACAGCCTGCTGGTCCAGCGCATCCAGGCCCAGCACGCAGTCGCGGATGGCACCATTAACGTTGGCCACGGCGCGCATCACCCCCTTGCCCTTGTAGCGCCTCGAGCCGTCGCGCAACTCCAGCGCCTCGCGAGTGCCGGTGGAGGCCCCGGAGGGCACGCTGGCGATGCCCTCCGCACCACCGTTCAAGGTCACCAGCGCCTCTACGGTGGGATTGCCACGCGAATCGAGAATTTCCCGCGCCGCGACCTGCTGGATAAGTGTTTTTTTATTCATGGCCCTTGGCCTCCTTTGAAGTTGTTGAAATCACTACGCAATCGGCCCGCGCNTCGAGCAGTTCACGCTGTACGGTATAGGCTNCGCGAACATCGANATCNCGTGGCCATCGCCTGTGACCACTGNTGCTCGTCATCGCAGATCGCCGTTGAGCGCTNGTCTTGAATACTTGNGCTGCTCATATCCATCCCTCGCGTTAGCAAATGCTGTCGCCCACTCGGAACACCCGCAGGCAGTTAGTGCCGCCCTGCGCACTGGTGCGATCNCCGGCCACCACCGCGCCCCAGCGCACCAGGCTCACCAACCGCGCGGCGGTTGACCTCGGCAATCGGCTAGGCATCGCTCCAGCGACNCCGCACAGGCGGCCGAGGTGCAGACGCTCACGGCCGGTGCNTNCTTAGCCGTCCTGGCGAACAGGTATTGCTACAGCCGGCCTGCGCCTGGACCGACAGCTTCAGACCTGCACAACGGCGTAGCCCCGCCCTCAGGCACACCCAACAACAGATGAAAGACCCCATCCGGCAGCGTCATCAAGGCTGGCACGCCAGCCTCACGCAAGGCGCGATCCTGGAGCAAACCGGCGTCGCGCAGCTCCACCCGCAAACGGGTTAGGGCCACCGGCTGGCAGACCTTCAGATTGACCGCACCGCCCAGTGCGGCCAGTACGGCCGGGGACATACCGAGTGGCAGGGCCTGGCTATCGTCCGGTAATAAGTCAGGAGTCAGGGCCCTCCATAGCCAACTAGCGGCTCGCTTAAACATGTTCTGCGCTCCTCTCTAAGGTTCGTTGTGTGACGGCTTGCAGACGCTCACGGACCTGTGCAGTAGTGCCCAGGCCCAGCACCTCCTGGGCTAGGGCTCGGCACTCTGCCTGGTTCTGACGGCGCACTGCGGCCTTGATCGCCGGGATCGCCGGCACGCTGACCGACAGTTCGTCTATCCCCAGACCGAGCAGCAGCGGTACCGCCAGCGGCTCCGAAGCCAACCCGCCGCAGACACCAACCCACTTGCCATGGGCATGGGCACCGCGCACCGTCAGTTCGATCAGGCGCAACACGCCAGGATGCAAGGCATCGGCCTGGGCGGCCAGGCGCGGGTGGCCGCGATCCATGGCCAGACAGTATTGGGTCAGGTCGTTGGTGCCGATGGAAAAGAAGTCCACCTCGGCGGCGAACTGATCGGCGAGCAGCGCGGCGGCGGGCACCTCGACCATGATGCCGAGCTGGGGCAACTGGCTGACGCCTAGGGCGGCGGCCTCCTGTTCGACCATGCTGCGCACCTGGCGCAGCTCCTCCAGGTTGGCGACCATCGGCAACATCAAGTGCAGCCGACTCAGCCCCGTCGCGCCGAGCACCGCGCGCAGCTGAGTACGCAACAGCTCCGGGCGCTCCAGGCATAGACGAATGCCACGCATGCCGAGGAAGGGGTTTTCCTCCGCCGCCATGGGCACGTATGGCAGAGGCTTGTCGCCGCCGACATCCAGGGTACGCACCACCATATTGCGCTCCGCGCCCAGAGCCGCGGCGATCGAGCGGTAAGTTGCGCGCTGCTCAGCCTCGTCCGGCGCGGCGTCGCGTTGCAGGTAGAGAAACTCCGAGCGCAACAGGCCGACGCCCTCGCCGCCTAGGCTCAGCGCCTGCTGCACTTCCTCCAGCGAGGCGACATTGGCCGAGACCTCGATACGGTGACCGTCGCGGGTCATCGCCGGCTGTTGTGCGGCGTCCCGTTCCTGGCGCTGGCGCTGTTTATCGGCATGCTGCTGCACTTGCAGCGCCTCGACCTCGGCGGCGCTCGGTGCCAGCCGCAACAGGCCGGCGTTACCATCGAGCAGCACCGGAGTGCCGTTGGCCAGTGCCAGCACCTGGGCCGGCATACCACACAGCGCCGGAATATTCAGGGCGCGGGCGAGGATTGCCACATGGCTGGTCGGCCCGCCGCAGACCGTGACCAGGCCGAGCACCTTACTGGTGTCCAGGCTGGCGGTTTGCGAAGGACTCAGTTGTTCCGCGATCAGAATGCTTTGTTCTGGCAACTGCAAAGGCCCGTCCGTCACGCCCAGCAGGCACCTGGTCACGCGCAGGCCAACGTCGCGCAGATCCTGGGCCCGCTCGGCGAGCAATGCGTTGTGCAGCTTGACGAGCCGTTCGGCGCTGGCAGCGCAGGCGCTATGCCAGGCAAACGCCGCGCCTTTGCCCTGGGCGATCAGCGCTTCGGCCTGCTCCAGCAAATCGGGATCTTCGAGCAGTTCCTGATGCGCCTGAAAGATTTCCGCCTGCGGCCCGCCGGCCTGCGCCAGCCGCATCGCGGCCAGTTGTTCCCAGGCCGCGCCGAGACCTTGACGCAGGCTTTTTCGCTCGGCGACCGCGCCCTGCCCCTGCTCGTCCAATTGCAGATCCGGCTCGGCTATTTGCACNACCCGGCCCAAGGCCAACCCCGGCGAAGCGCAGATTCCGCGCAGCTCACCAACACTGGCTTGCACGACTGCCACGCGGGGGGGGGCTTCAACGGGCGCCTGCTTGGCAGCCACAGCAGTGTTTTCCCCGCAGCCATCGGCGATCAACTGACGCAAGCACATCACCGCCGCCGCGGCATCGGCACCGACGGCGCGCACTTCCAGCAGATCGCCACAGGTCACTTCCAGGGCCATGATCGCCACCAGCGACTTGGCGTTGGCCTCGGCCGCGCCCTTGTGCAGGCTGATACGCGCGGCGAAACCCTTGGCCGCATGCGCCAGTGTGGCCGCCGGCCGCGCATGCAGGCCGCTGTGGTTAGGCACACTGACAGAGCCGGACAGACGCGGCGATGCATCCTCATCTGGCGCTTGCTCGGTGTCGTCGACAGCTGACAGCGTTAGCCGCAGTAGCGGCTGGCCGCTTTCGATCAGGCCACTTGCTGGGGCGTAGGCACTGACCTTTTCGCCGTTGACCACCAGTATCTGGGTCAACAGGCTGCGCGCGTTCTGGGCTATGGCGTCGGCGTCGAACTCGATCAGCGCCTGCCCCGCCGCCACTTGTTCGCCGCTCTGCACCAGGCAGCGGAAACCAGCGCCTTGCAATTGCACAGTATCCAGGCCGATATGCATCAGCACCTCAACGCCCGCCTCGCCGACTAGGCTCAAGGCATGGCCGGAGGCCTGCAGTTGGCCGACTACACCGGCCATGGGCGCGCAGAGGGTTTGCGAGGTGGGGTCGATGGAGATGCCATCGCCTACCAACTTGCCGGCAAATACCGGGTCGGGAACCGCTTCGAGGGGAACTATCAGCCCCGAGAGGGGCGCCAGCAGTTCCAGAGATCGATGGACGGACATTGTTTCTCCTGTTGTAATTCTTGTTCAGGCATGGACTGCCACGGGTAATCGCGGCAGCCGGTTGACAGACTGTCTTACCACCAATATTCGACCTGAGCCCCGAAGTTGGAGCCGTGCAGGGCATTGCCGAAGGCGCCGCTGTCGGACAACGCGTCGCCAGGGCCGGCGACCTTCTGCGCCGCCTGGTTCCACACCGCATAGGTGTAGTACAGACGCACTTCCGGGCGCGCCCAGAAGGCCGGGCCGCTCGGCGACCAAGTTGGCGCTATGGTGGCTTTGCTCAGCTTGCGCGTACCGTCCACCGCATCCACCTGATCGTGACCGAATTCGGTGACCAGCTTGAATTGCTCGCTGAAGGCATAGGTCGGGCGCACGCCGATCGAGACCCAGTCCTGACTGGCGCCGTTATCGCGTTTGTCCTTCTGGTAGACCGCCTCGAATTGGCCGCCGAAACGCGGGGTGAGCTGCCAGTCGAAGAACTCGACCACCCGCCAACTGGTATTGTCGCGATCCAGGGTCACGTCGCCGGTATAACCGAGGCCGGTACCCGGGCCTTTGCCGTATTGCACAGCAAACTTGTTCTTGCCGCCGAGGAAAACACTTTGCGTGTGCTGCACGGTGAAAGCCCAACCGCCATTGGCATCGCGGCTGTCCGGCTTGTCGATATAACTCAGGCCGAACTCCAGGGCGCCGCCAGCATTGGACTCAAAACCGCTGACGTTGAAGTCGTGGCGATTGATATAGGCTTCCTGCCACAGGCTGTCCTTGCGCGAGAAGGCATAGCTGTATTTCAGCCCGCCGAATTCCACATCCTCGATACCGGCGCCGGTGCCGCTCTGGTTCCAGTAGTAGAAGTCGGAGATATGGATGTCGTTACGCTTGTAGTAACGGCGCCCGGCCCACAGCGAGCCGTTGTTCAGCGCCGGAATTTTGCTCCACTCGGCATAGATCTGCGGCATGCGTGCCGAGCCGTGGTCGCCGGTGAATTTCAGGCTGTGGTCGTAGGCGTTGTACAGCGAGGCCATGGCCTCGACGCTGAGCACCGAGCCGTCGTCGAGGGTTAACAGGTCCTGGCGCAGGTCGAGCTCGGCGTACTGCTCACATTCATTGCCCAGACGGTATTTGGTTTGCGCGCCGGGCAGCTTGAAGCAGGCTTGCGAATCGCTGTTGACCGAGCTGCCGACGCCGCTGCGCAGGTAACCGGAAAATTCCAGGGCCTGAGCGGCCAGGGGCAGGCCGGCAATAGCCACGACCAAGGTGAGGGTTGTTGTTTGCATAGCTGTTCCGCTTGTTTTTATTGTTGTGGAACCGGCCCTTGCGATGGGCCGGCGCTCTGGTTTTCCCGGGGCTTAGCCGGGTTGCTACTGTGAAATCTCGCCCTCCGTCAGGTGCAGCACGAAGGATTCATAGGGCCGCAGGTAGAGGAAGGCACCGCGCAGTGGGCAATTCGGGTAGTTACTGATCAGCAGGCGCTGTTGGCTGTCGACCGGCAGCGCGACCTCGGGCAGACGCACTTCACAGTCGGCGGCGAAGAAATTGTTCACCACCAGCAAGCGCTCGCCCTCGCCGACCCGNAGATAAGCCCAAACCTGCGGGTGTTCGGGTAGCAGGCAGCGGTATTCGCCCGTGGTGATCAGCGGCTCGGCCTTGCGCAGGGCGATCAGCCGACGGTAGTGGTGCAGCACCGAGTCGCCATCNGCCAGGGCCGCTTCGACGTTGATCTCGGGGTAGTTGGGCGCCAGTTCGATCCACGGCTGGACACTGCTGAAACCGGCGTTCTGCGCGGCGCTCCAGTGCATCGGCGTGCGTGCGTTATCCCGCGACTTCTGCCGGATCGCCGCCATGATCTCCTCTTCAGGCACCCCCGCCTCGAGCTTGAGGCGATGGATATTCAGGGTTTCGACATCGCGGTACTGGCGAATATCAGCGAAGCCCGGATCGGTCATACCGATCTCTTCGCCCTGGTAAATATAGGGCGTGCCCTGCAGCAGATGCAGCGCGGTGCCGAGCATCTTCGCCGACTGCACGCGGTAAACGCCGTCGTCGGCGAAGCGCGACACCACCCGCGGCTGATCGTGGTTACACCAGAACAAGGCGTTCCAACCGCCGCCTTGCTGCATACCGGCCTGCCAGTCGGAGAGGATGCGCTTGAGCCCGATAAAATCGAACTCGGCGCACACCCACTTCTGCAGGCCCGGGTAGTCGACCTTCAAGTGATGGAAGTTGAAGGTCATCGACAGCTCGCTGGACTCGGGATGCGAATAGCGGATGCAGTGCTCCAGGGTGGTGGAGGACATCTCGCCGACGCTGACCAGCGGGTGGCCATCGAACACTTCGCGGTTCATCTCCTGCAGGTACTCATGCACCAGCGGGCCGTCGGTGTAGAAACGCCGACCATCGCAGTCACCCTCGGGAAAGTCCTTGGGCTTGGAGATCAGGTTGATCACATCCAGGCGGAAGCCGCCGACGCCCTTGTCGCGCCAGAAGCGCATCATGCGGAAGATTTCCTCGCGCACCCTCGGGTTGTCCCAGTTCAGGTCCGCCTGGCTGTGGTCGAACAGGTGCAGATAGTACTGCTCGGTAACCGCGTCGTAGGCCCAGGCCGAACCGCCGAACTTCGATTGCCAATTGTTCGGCGTGTCGCGCCAGATATAGAAATCCCGAAAGGGGTTGTCGCGGCTCTGCCGTGCGGCCTGAAACCAGGGATGCTCGATAGAGGTATGGCTGACCACGATGTCCAGCATCAGGCGGATGCCGCGCTGGCCGGCCTCGGTAATCAGCCGCTCGACGTCAGCCATGCTGCCGTAGCTCGGATCAATGGCGTAGTAATCGCTGATGTCGTAGCCATTGTCGCGTTGCGGCGAACGCAGGAACGGCGTCAGCCACAGGTAATCGACGCCCAGCCACTGCAGGTAATCGAGCTTGGCGACGATGCCGAGCAGGTCGCCGGTCGCCCGGTCGGCGTGGCTATAAAAGCTCTTGGGGTAGATCTGATAGACCACCGAGCGCTTCCAATCTTGCATTGCACAGTTCCCGATAAGAATGAATGACGCAGGTTGAATCGCGCGCCGGACTCAAGCGCCCCGGCGCGGTAAATCGGTCTTAAGCGACGCGGTAGCCCGGCAGGATGATCTTGCGGCTCAGGGCGTAGGTCAGGGTGAAGGGCACGACTATGGCGACCAGCATGCCGAGCATAAACAGCGGGATATGCTGGGGAATGATCGAGATAAACCCAGGCAAACCGCCGACGCCGATGGCCGCAGCCTTGACCTTGCTCAGCGAGAGGAAGATGCAGGCCAGAGCCGAGCCGCACAGCGCTGCGTAGAAGGGAAACTTGTAGCGCAGGTTGACGCCGAACATCGCCGGTTCGGTGATACCAAAATAGGCCGACACTGCCGAGGTCGAGGCCATGCTGCGCTCGCGCACGTTGCGGGTGCTGTAGAACACCGCCAGCGCCGCACTGCCCTGGGCGACGTTGGACATCACAATCATCGGCCAGATAAAGGTGCCGCCATTGCTGGCGATCAGTTGCAGATCTACGGCGATGAACATGTGATGCATACCGGTGACCACCAGGGGCGCATAGAAGGCGCCGAAGATCAGCCCACCGAGCACCGGCGCCAACTCGAACAGATGGACCATGCCTTCGGTGATCAGAATGCCCAGATGGCGGGTAACCGGGCCTAACAACGCCAAGGCCAGGAAGCCGGTGATGACGATGGTGGTAATCGGCACCACCAGCAGTTGGATGGAGTTGGGCACCCGCGCGCGCAGCCAGATTTCGATCTGACTCATCACCCAGGCCGCCAGCAGGATCGGCAGAATCTGCCCCTGATAACCGACCTTCTCGATCTGGATCAGGCCGAAGATATCGAAGTAAGGAATGCTCGCGCCATCCAGCCCGGCCACCGCCTTACCGTAGTTCCAGGCGTTGAGCAGGTCCGGGTGGACCAACAACAGACCCAGCACTATGCCGAGGATCTCGCTGCCGCCGAAACGCTTGGCCGCCGACCAGCCAACCAGAGCCGGGAGAAAGACGAAGGCGGTGTTGGCCATCATATTGATCAACTGCCACAGGCCTTCGAGGTTCGGGTAGGCATCAAGCAGGGTCTTGCCCTCGATAAACATGCCTTCGGCGCCGAGCATGTTGTTGATACCCATCAGCAGGCCGGCAACGATGATCGCCGGTAGAATCGGCATAAATACATCGGAGAACACCCGTACCAGGCGCTGCATCTGGCTGCCCTTGGCCGCCCCCTGCTGCTTGATGTCGGCGATGGTCGCGGCCTGCAGGCCGGTGATCTCGCGCAGGGCGGCGTAGACTTTCTCCACCTCCCCGGGGCCGATCACCACCTGAAACACGCCGCCAGTGAGGAAGCTGCCCTTTACCAGCTCGACCTGAGCCAGTTGGGTGGCGTTCACCAGACGCTGGTCTTTCAGCGACAGGCGCAAACGGGTGACGCAATGAGCGGCCTGCTCGATGTTGTCCGCTCCGCCGAGCGCTTCAAGGATCTCGGCAGCGGTTTTACTGTAATCCTGGCCCATGCTTTTTCCTTTCTGTAAGGTTTTGTTATTGGCAGCATGCCGAGACACAAAGTACTCGTACAGACGAGTTAAAGCAACAACTCGTACAGACGAGTTTGCGAGGCGGCCGACGAATGGACAAAGCGCGCTCGCCCTCTGTAAGGTTCAGGCCTTCGCGGACGCCGGCATGGCGCAGCGCATACGGATCAAGAGCCGAGAGCATGAGCAAATACAACCAGATCTATACCGATCTGCTTGCCGATATCAGCGCCGAACGGCTGGCCAAAGGGGCGCGCCTGCCCTCTGAAACCGAATTGATGGACGCCTACCAGGCCAGCCGCGGCACCGTGCGCAAGGCCATCGAGCTACTGCAGGAGCGCGGCTTCGTGCAGAAACAGCATGGCAAGGGCGCCTTCGTGTTGTCGCAGAGCCATATCGAGCTGCAGCTGGGCGGCATCGTCAGCTTCCAGGAAATCCATCAACACCTCGGCCGCAGCTTCGTCACCGACGTCGTGGAATTCCGCCACCTGCCCCTTGAAGGCGCGTTGCTCGAACACCTGCACGCCGCCGAGGGCAGTCTGGTCACCCAGATCAAGCGCATCCGCCGTATCGACGGTCAACGGGTGATCCTCGATATCAACTACTTCGTCGACGAACTGATCCCCGGCCTTAACGAAGAAATCGCCAAAGACTCGATCTACGAATACATCGAGGGCCGACTCGGCCTGCATATCAGCTTCGCCCAGCGCGTCATCGAAGCCCAGCGCTGCAGCAAGGATGACCGCCAGTACCTGGATCTTGGCGGCCAGGGTCATGTGATCGTGATTCGGAACCAGACCTTCCTGCAGGACGGTCGCCAGTTCGAGTACACCGAGTCGCGGCATACCCTGGACACCTTCTACTTCTCCGATGTGGCGCGCCGCTGAGCGCCTCCTGCAGGAGCAACTTCAACCTCAATGACGACCAAAAACGCGGCTCGCGACGAAACGGCGACAGCCCCTAGCCCGCCACCAGCAGCGACCGTCCATCCATCTCCGCCGGCACCGGCAGGCCCATCAACTCCAGCAGAGTAGGGGCGATGTCGCACAACCGACCGTCCCTCAGGGCGAAATGCCCGGCGCGGCCGCTGACCAGGATCAGCGGCACCGGGTTGAGGGTGTGCGCGGTGTGCGCCTGGCCCGACGCGGCATCGAGCATCTGCTCGACATTGCCGTGATCGGCACTGATCAGGCACTCGCCACCCGCCGCCAGGGTCGCTTCGACCACCTCGGCCAGGCAGGCATCCAGGGCCTCGACTGCCTGCACCGCCGCGGCAAATGAGCCGGTGTGACCGACCATGTCACCATTGGCGTAGTTGCACACGATCAGGTCGAAGGTCTGACTGCGGATCGCCTGCACCAGCTGCTCGGTCAGCTCTGGAGCACTCATCTGCGGTTGCAGGTCGTAGGACGCGACGTTCGGCGAGGGGATCAGAATCCGTTGCTCGCCGGCAAACGGCTGCTCGCGACCGCCATTGAAGAAGAAGGTGACGTGGGCATATTTTTCCGTCTCGGCGATGCGCAGCTGGGTCTTGCCCAGCGCCGCCAGGTACTCGCCCAGGCTGTTGGCGATAGCCTGCGGCGCATAGGCGCAAGGCCCATCGAGCCGATCCGAATAGCGGGTCAGGGTCAGCAGGCGCTGCTTGTCGATCAGCTTCGGCCGGGCGAAGCCGTCGAACTCGGGATCGACCAGGGCCTGGCAGAGCTGGCGCGCCCGATCGGGGCGGAAATTCATGAAGATCAGCGCGTCCTCCTCCGCCACNCGCACCGCNGGGCCNATCGCGGTGGCGCGGACGAATTCGTCCGACTCGCCGCGCGNGTAGGCCGCACTCAGNGCCTCGTCGGGACTGGCCGCATGAAACTCGGCGCGACCCTCGACGATCAGCCGATAGGCCGCCTCGATCCGCTGCCAGCGGTTGTCGCGATCCATCGCGTAGTAGCGNCCGATCAGCGAGGCGACACGCCCGCGCCCCANCCCCGCCAGCTCGGCCTGCAGCGCGTCGAGCGAGGCCTGCGCGCTNTTTGGNGGGGTGTCGCGACCATCGAGAAAGGCGTGCACGTAGAACCGCTCGATACCNCGNTCGGCCAGCACCCGGCAGGCGGCGAGTATCTGCTCGCTGTGACTGTGCACGCCGCCCGGCGACAGCAGGCCGAGCAGGTGCACCGCGCCACCGCGGCGCCGGGCACCATCGACCAGCTCGAGCAACGGCGGATTGGCGGCGAACTCGCCGGTGGCTATCGCCCGGTCGATGCGCGTGAGGTTCTGGTACACCACGCGGCCGGCGCCGAGGTTCATGTGGCCCACTTCGGAGTTGCCCATCTGCCCCTCGGGCAGGCCAACGGCCAACCCGGAAGTGGCGATCCGGCTATGCGGAAAGCACTGCAGCAGGCCGTCCAGGGTCGGCGTGCGCGCCGCGGCCAGGGCATTGGCATCGGCCTCCTGACGCAAACCGACGCCATCCAAAATAATCAGAGTACGTGTGCTCATCGCGGCAGCCTTCAGAAGATGTAGTCGGTGGTCAGGAAGCTCGACTCGCGGTTGCGAATGATCTCGCTGACCAGCGCCTTGTTGCTCTCCTGGAATTTGGTCGCCACCAGGGTGCGGATGGAAAACACCCGCAGCGCGTCATGCACCGACAGGGTGCCCTCGGCCGAATTCTTGCGCCCGTTGAACGGGAAGCTGTCCGGGCCGCGCTGGCACTGGGCGTTGATATTGATCCGCCCGACCTGGTTGGCGAAGGCGTCGACCAGCCGGCCGACCTGGGCCGAGTCGCTGCCGAAGATGCTCAGCTGCTGGCCGAAATCGGAATCGAGCACGTAGTCGATCACTGTCTGCAGGTCGCGATAGGGCACCACCGGTACCAGCGGGCCGAACTGCTCCTCCTGGTAGATGCGCATGGCCGGGTTCACCGGGTAGAGCAGCGCCGGATAGAAGAACGATCCGCGGCTTTCGCCGCCGCCGGCGTTCACTACCTGCGCGCCCTGCTCCAGCGCATCGGCGAGCAGGCCGCCAAGGTACTCGACCTTGCCCGGCTCGGGCAGCGGCGTCAGGCTCACGCCCTCCTCCCAGGGCATGCCCGGCTTGAGCGCGGCGACCTTGGCGGCGAACTGCTCGAGGAAGCGCTCGACCACATCCTCATGCACGAACAGGATCTTCAGCGCCGTGCAGCGCTGGCCATTGAACGACAGCGCGCCGGTGACCGCCTCGCTGACCGCGTTATCCAGGTCGACCTGCGGCAGGACGATGCCCGGGTTCTTCGCATCCAGGCCCAGGGCCGCGCGCAGCCGGTGCGGGCGCGGGTGTAGCTTCTTCAGGTCGCTGGCGCCCTTGTGGGTGCCGATAAAGGCGAACACATCGATCTTGCCGCTGGCCATCAGCGCACTGACGGTCTCCCGACCGCTGCCGTAGATCACGTTGATCACCCCGGCCGGAAAGCTGTCGCGGAACGCCTCGAGCAGCGGACGGATCAGCAGCACGCCGAACTTGGCCGGCTTGAACACCACGGTATTGCCCATGATCAGCGCCGGGATCAGGGTGGTGAAGGTCTCGTTCAGCGG
>C687J26845_10001628_pt1 | contig 13641 bp, 12 predicted proteins | sample RifCSPlowO2_12_FD_26845 | JGI IMG/M metagenome (IMG submission 26845) | reverse complement strand
GTGTGGGGTTTCCCCATGTGAGAGTAGGTCATCGTCAAGCTTAAACACCAAACCCCTGATCATCGCAAGATGGTCGGGGGTTTGTCTTTGTGCGCAGAAAAGTTACTCCGGATGTTTTGGGTTATTCATTTGCCTGTTTAACTTTAGCCGCTATAACCTCAGCGACTCAATGCAGTCTTTGCAGCTGCAGTTTAATGGCCTCGAATAAAAGGACGTGCCGCGTTCAATCAGGCAGGCGAAGGCGCGCCCGACCAAAACGTTGTAGGCATTAAGGTGGGAGGTTGAATGGCTACGGGCGGTATAGGTGCTGTGTATCTGTGTGGTACAGCGCCGAATCGGCGAACTGTTCAGCTCCCAGCACCCGTCCAATCAAAATCAGCGCGGTGCGGCGAAAACCTTTGGCTTGTACCTTGGCTTGGATATCGGCGAGCGTGCCGCTGACCCAATCCTGATCTGGCCAGCTCGCGCGGTGTACCACGGCAATTGGGCAGTCGCTGCCGTAGTGGGGCAGCAGCTCAGCAACAATGCGACTGAGATGGCTGACACCGAGGTGAATCGCCATGGTTGCCTCATGGCGAGCCAGGTCGGCCAACTGCTCGCCGGTAGGCATCTCCGATTTGGTGGCGTAGCGGGTGAGAATCAGCGTCTGTGAGATGCCCGGTAGGGTCAATTCGCTTTCCAGCAGTGCCGCGCAGGCCGCAGTGGCGGTAACGCCGGGGATGATCTGGAAGGGGATATTCAGCGCACGCAGGTGACGGATTTGCTCGCCAATGGCGCCGTACAACGAGGGGTCGCCGGAGTGCACGCGCGCTATGTCCTGCCCCTTATCGTGGGCTTCGCGCAGCAGTTGAATGATGGCTTCTAAGTGCAGTCCAGCAGTGTTGACCACCAGTTCAGCGTTGTGACCTTCGAGCAAGGCTTCTGGCACTAGCGAGCCGGCATAGAGGATCACCGGACAGCTACGCAGCAAGCGCTGACCCTTGACGGTAATCAGCTCGGGATCGCCGGGGCCGGCGCCGATGAAATAGACGGTCATGGAGTCTCCAAGGGAGTAGCCGCTGCGATGGCGCAGGTAGCGTTGGCGTTATTCAGGCGCTCGCCAATCAGCTCTGCGCGGCGTGCGCTAAGGCGCTCCGCCAATGCCAGTGCGCTGGCTTGGGCAACCCCGGCGCTGCCGGTTATTCGCAGGCTGAGGGGCGAGTGCTGGGTGAGGCGTTCAGCATAAGCGCTTAGCTGTTCTGCAGAGGCGAATAACAGTGGCAACTGCAAGTGCATGGCCAATTGCTGCAGGCCGGATTCACCTTGCTTGTGACTGCTGCTGGCCAGCGCACTGAGATCGCTGATATTTAGATGGTGCTGATCTAAGGCCTGTAGCAGCAGCTCAAGCAGCTGCTGCATCGAGCAGCCGCGCCGACAACCAAGACCTGCGATATACAGAGGCTTAGTCAAGGCGCGGGATGATTCAGGCAGACTGCTGGCTGCGGCTGAAGAACCAGGCGCTGGCCAAGCCAAGGGCCGCCCAGAACAGCGCATTGGTCAGCAAGGAGGCGAGCACAAACTGCTCGGCCAGTGCTTCTGGCGCCAGGCTTGAGTGCACCTCGGGTTGCGGCGCGCCAATTAGATGGGGCACGGCCAGTAGCAGCAAGCCGGCGACACGCAGCGTCCAATGGCCGGCGAATGCCAGCAGGCCCAGGCCGGTAGCGGTGGCCAAGGCCGTGCCGATCCACCAGCTTTGCCGCTGAATCAGATCCGCCGCAGCGGTGCCGGGTACTTCTGGTGGTAAGCCGGCTGCCGGGGCCAGGCAGAAAGTGGCAAATCCGGCAAAGCCCCAGAGTAAGCCCTGCCAGGTTTTATTTGGCGCGCGCAACGTGAATAAACCGGCCAGCACCAGCGCAAAGCCAACCGCTACCACCAGATTGCTTAGGCCGGTCGACAGGGTGCGCTGCCAGCCATCTTCCGGAGCCCAGGCCTCGGCGTCATGCTCATGGGGTGCGGCTGTGGTGTGCTCATGTGCTTGGGTCGCTGGCATGCTCAGTTCATGGCTGTACTCGGCCACAGGCGCGTCGCTGTTCTCGTAGGTTTCGGCCTGAAGAATAATCGGCGTGACCCACAGGCTTTGCAGCAGGGTCAGCAGGATGGCGGCGAGCAGGCCGGCAAAACTAGCGGTTTGAGCGACACGTTTAAACATGAGGTAGAGATCCAGGCATTTTTACAGCAAACAAAGCGTGCGCGATTCAGTCGGCGCACTCGAAGGCGCAATGAACAAAATCGGTTAGGCGAACGTAGCGTGCGAGGAATTGTCCAGCAACGCAGACTAAAGGCTCAGTGGCAAGGAAAGGCGGCGCTGTGGCGGGTGTCGTGGGCGGCATTATGCAGCGCGTCGACCGGGGCGAAGCCGGCGAGGAAGATCAGCGTGGCGCCCAGCAGGCAGCTGCCGATGGCCAGGATCAGGTGTTGCGACAGGGGCCGCGCGAGGGTGTTGGTGGATAAGCTGTGAGTAGACATGCTGAGGCCTTTTAATCGGAGTTAAACAAGGCGGTAGAGTCGCAGCACGAGCACAGGCAGCCAAGGCCTGAAATTCGGCGCGCACCCGCCCACCGCGGATTGCCAAACAGGGTTCAGGCCGGTCTCCGGGCTTGCGACGACTGTCGACTGACAGTAGCAGGGTCAGCCTTCCCATGCTTAAAAGCACAGTGACTACCACGACCCTACCAGATCGTTGAAAAACTACTGCGCTCGGCCATGCTGCGTTGAAATCAGCCTCAGAATGCTCATTTACGCTAAGTAAACTGCGCTTCTTCGGCTTGTTTCGCCTTGCCTGACCTTCGCTCGCTACGTTTTTCAGCGGTCTGTTGCGTCTGCTTACCGTTGCGGGGGCAGCGCCGGACTCGCCTGCTCTTTCGAGGCTAGGCCCACCGGCTTCCCGTTTCACCTTGCACGCGACGGCGCAAGACACCTGAAACAGCCGTCTAGAAAATCACGAAGCAGGCCTAATCGTCAACCTCGACGATTGACCGGCTGACGGTCACTGCGTAGCCTGCACGCTTTCGAGGTTCTTCGGCTGTTGTGGTCGAAGCTAAGAGGGAACACGGTAAACCGTGGCTGCCCCCGCAACTGTGAACGGTCAAAAAACCTTCGACATACCACTGCCAGCCGGCGGGAAGGTGAGGGGATTGCGCAAGGCGCGGACCGTTAGCCAGGAGACCTGCCTCGCAATAAATTTGACTATCGGGCGGGGTGTTCCGGTACTGCATGCGTGGCCGCCAATGGCTGGCCGCGTTTGTTGCTGCCGCCCGCCGATCCTATCGATCTCACCCAGGGCCGCAGATGAAAACCCTCGCTAAACTTCCCGTCACCATAGTCACCGGCTTTCTTGGCGCCGGCAAAACCACCTTGCTGCGGCATATGCTGACCCATGCCGAAGGCCGGCGGATCGCGGTGATAGTCAACGAGTTCGGCGAGCTGGGCATCGACGGCGAGCTGCTCAAGCAATGCTCCATCGGCTGCTCGGAAGAAGAAGCCAACGGCCGGGTGTTCGAGCTGGCCAACGGCTGCCTGTGCTGCACGGTGCAGGAGGAATTCTTCCCTGTGATGCGCGAGCTGGTGGCGCGCCGTGGCGACTTGGATCATATCCTGATCGAAACCTCCGGCCTGGCTCTGCCCAAGCCCTTGGTGCAAGCCTTCAACTGGCCGGAAATCCGCAACGCCTGCACCGTGGACGCGGTGATTACCGTGGTCGACAGCCCGGCCGTGGCTGCTGGCACCTTCGCCGCTTTCCCGGACCAAGTGGACGCCCAGCGCCAGCTCGATCCGAATCTGGATCACGAATCGCCGCTGCACGAATTGTTCGCCGACCAGCTAGCCAGCGCCGATCTGGTCATTCTCAACAAGGCCGACCTGCTCAGCGCCGAGGCGTTGGCGGCGGTGCGCGCCGAGGTGGCCGAAGAGCTGCCGCCGGCGGTCAAGGTGATCGAGGCCCATGGCGGCGAATTACCGCTCAGTGTGCTGTTGGGGCTGAACTGCGAGACCGAGTTGCACATCGACAGCCGCAAGACCCACCACGACCTTGAAGGCCATGAAGAGCACGATCACGACGAGTTCGACTCCTTCGCCGTCGAGCTGCCGGCGGTGGCCGAGGCGCAACTGCTGCAGGCGTTGAAGGACGCAGTCAGTCGCCACGGCATCCTGCGTATCAAGGGCTTCGCGGCGATCCCCGGTAAGCCAATGCGCCTGTTGTTGCAGGGCGTCGGTCAGCGTTTCGACAAGCATTTCGACCGCGCCTGGCAAATCGAAGACGCCCGGGTGACGCGCCTGGTGATCATCGGCCAGACCCTCGATCAAGCCCTGATCGAAGCCGAACTCAACGCCGCGCTGGCCGGTTAACGCGCCATGCACCTGCTGCGCACTCAGCCAGGCGCTCAATTGCCGGCCGACAGCATCGCCGACCTGCAACAGACGCCCGCCGAGCTGGTGATTCTCTGCACCGGCGACTCGCACCTGTCGTTGCTGGCCGAGGTGGCGCGGCAGTTGCCGGCCGATTACCCGAGCCTGCGCCTGGCCAGTCCGGCGCAGCTGAGCAATAACGCTTCGATCGATTTTTACGTCGAGCAGGTGTTGCAGCACGCCAAGGTCATCCTGATTTCCGTGCACGGTGGCGTCAGCTACTGGCGCTACGGCATCGAGCGCTTGGTCGAACTGGCCGAGCGCGGCGCACGGGTGATTCTGGTACCCGGCGACGACAGTCCCGACCCTGAGCTGACCGGTCTGAGCAATGTGCCGGCGGCCGAGGTCGAGCGGCTCTGGCAGTTTCTGCGTCAGGGCGGGGTGGATAACGCCAAGCAGCTATTCAACTGCCTGGCCAGCCGCTGGCTTGAGCGGGATTACCCCTGGCAGGAGCCCAGCGCTTTGCCGCGAGTGGTGCTTTATCACCCGCGCCAAGCCCGTGCGACGCTGGCCGATTGGCGTGGCGACTGGCAGGCCGAGCGGCCAGTGGTGGCGTTGCTGTTCTACCGCACCCAGGTGCAGGCGGCCAACACCGGCTTTATCGATGTGTTTTGCCAGCGCTTGCAAGCCCAGGGCCTGAATCCGCTGCCGATTGCCGTGGCCAGCCTGAAAGAGGCGGCCTGTTTGGCCCAGGTCGAAAGCTGGCTGGATCAGACCGACGCGGCGCTGATTATCAACACCACCGGCTTTGCCATGTCTAACCCCGAGGCGCCAAACCAGCGCCCTTTTCAAAAGGACATTCCGGTGCTGCAGGCCATCTGCGCCCTGGATAACCTCGAACAATGGCAGGCCAGCGCCCAGGGCCTGGGCTCGCGCGATCTGGCCATGCACATAGTGCTGCCCGAGTTGGACGGTCGGTTGATTACCCGGCCGATCAGCTTCAAGGGTCTGGCCTGGCGCAGCGAGCGCAGCCAGAGCGATGTGGTTTGCTATAAGCCGCATGTGCCGGGCATGGATTTTGTCGCCGAGCTGGCCCGGCGCTGGACCGAACTGGCGCGCCTGCCCAATGTCGACAAACGCATCGCCCTGGTGCTGGCCAACTACCCGACCCGCGACGGCCGCATCGGCAATGGCGTCGGCCTGGATACCCCGGCGGCGGCGCTGAATATCCTGCGCGCCCTTGAGCAACAGGGCTATCCGGTCGAAGGCTTGCCGGACAGCGGCACTGCGCTGATTCATCAACTGCTCGGTGGCGTCACCAATGACCTGGACAGCCGCGACCTGCGCCCCTGCGCCCAGAGCCTGGCGTTGGATGACTATCAAGCGTTCTTCGCCCAGCTGCCGCCAGCCAATCAACAGGCGGTGCTGGAGCGTTGGGGCGGCCCCGAGCTGGATCCGATGTTTCGTAGTGGGCGCTTGATGATCGCCGGCCTGCGTTTCGGTTTGACCTTCGTCGGCATCCAGCCGGCCCGTGGTTATCAGGTGGATGCCAGCGCGGTCTATCACGACCCGGATTTGGTGCCGCCCCATGGCTATCTGGCCTTTTATTGCTGGCTGCGCACGGTGTTCGGCGCCAATGCCGTGGTGCATGTCGGCAAGCACGGCAATCTGGAATGGCTGCCGGGCAAGAGCGTCGGCCTGTCCGCGCAATGCTGGCCGGATGCGATTCTTGGCCCGCTGCCCAACGTCTATCCCTTTATCGTCAACGATCCGGGTGAGGGCGCCCAGGCCAAGCGGCGCACCCAGGCGGTCATCATCGACCATCTGATGCCGCCGCTGACCCGCGCCGACAGCTATGGCCCGTTGCGCGATATCGAGCGGCTGGCCGATGAATATTACGAGGCCAGCCAGCTGGACCTGCGCCGCGCCCTTGAGTTACGCGGCGAGATTCTCGCCTTGGTGCGCGCCAGTCATCTCGATCAGGAGCTGGGCCTGCAGCTGAATGACGACCCCAACAGCTGGCTGCCGCAGCTGGACGCCTACCTCTGCGATTTGAAGGAGTCGCAGATCCGCGACGGCTTGCATGTGTTCGGCGAGTCGCCGGTCGGCACCTTGCGCCGCGACACCTTGCTGGCCTTGTTGCGCATCCCTCGCGGTAATGGCCGGGAGGGCAATGCCAGCCTGTTGCGTGCCCTGGCCGGTGATCTTGAGCTGGGTTTCGACCCCCTGGATTGCGACATGGCCGCGCCGTGGTCTGGGCCGCGTCCGCAGTGGCTGCAAGACTGCGGCGAGGATGTCTGGCGCAGCACCGGCGACACTCGCGAACGCTTGGAATTGCTGGCCTTGGGCCTGATCGAGACAACCAATTTCGAAGCCGTTGGGCCGCGCAGCGCCTTGGTCTTGCAGCGTTTGCATGAGCAGGTGGCGCCGCTGCTGGACGCCTGCGGCCCGGCAGAAATGAGTGGCTTGCTGGCCGCCCTGGCCGGCCGTTTCGTGCCGGCCGGCCCCAGTGGCGCGCCGAGTCGTGGGCGGCTGGATGTGCTGCCGACCGGGCGTAATTTCTACTCGGTGGATGTGCGCAACCTGCCGACGCCGACCGCCTGGCGCATCGGCGTGCAGGCCACCGAGCGGCTGCTGGAGCGCCATCGGCAAGACCACGGCGAGCACCTGGCCCAGCTGGGCCTGTCGGTGTGGGGCACCGCCACCATGCGCACCGGCGGCGACGACATCGCCCAGGCGCTGGCGCTGATCGGCGTGCGGCCGATCTGGCAGGCCGGCAGTCAGCGGGTCGAGCGCTTCGAGGTGCTGAGCCTGGAACAACTGGGCCGACCACGGGTGGACGTGACCCTGCGGGTCTCGGGGTTCTTTCGCGATGCCTTCAGCAACCTGATTCGGCTGTTCGATGAGGCGGTGCAGGCGGTGGCCGAACTGGATGAGCCGGAAGCGATGAACCCGCTGTCGGCGCGGGTCTGGCAGGCGGCGTTGCGTCTGCAGGATGACGGCTTGAGCGAGGCCGAGGCGCGCCGGCAGGCTGGCTGGCGGATCTTCGGCTCCAAGCCCGGCGCCTATGGCGCCGGGATTCAGAACGCTATTGAAGAAAGGTTATGGCAGAGCCGCAGCGACCTGGCCGAGGTCTACCTGAACTGGGGCGGCTACGCCTACGGCAAAGGCAGCGAAGGCACGCCGGCGCGGGAGCGCTTTGCCGAGCAACTGGAGGGGCTGCAGGCGGTGCTGCACAACCAGGACAACCGCGAGCACGATCTGCTCGACTCCAACGATTACTACCAGTTTCAAGGCGGCATGCTGGCGGCGGTGGAAACCCTGCGCGGCGCCAAGGTGGCCAGCTACCACGGCGACAACAGCCAGCCGGATTGCCCACGGATTCGCACCCTCAAGGAAGAGCTCAATCGAGTGGTGCGGGCGCGGGCGGCTAACCCCAAGTGGATCGAGGGCATGAAGCGCCACGGTTACAAGGGCGCCTTCGAGCTGGCGGCGACCATCGATTATCTGTTCGCCTTCGATGCCACCAGCGAGCTGATCGACGACCACCAGTACGCGCTGCTCACCGATGCCTACTTGCTCGATAAGAACACCCGCGACTTTATTCAAACGCACAATCCCGGCGCCCTGCAGGATATCCTCGAACGCCTGCTGGAAGCCCAGCAGCGGGGGCTGTGGCAGAATCCTGGCGCCTATCAGGCGACCCTGGAAAATCTGTTACTCGATAGTGAGGAAGCATGAACACCCGCATTCCCGCCGATCCCGTAGGGTGGGTTAGCCGCATGCCGTTATTCTTGAACATCACGCCCATTGAGGCGCGGAGTAACCCACCATGGACGCAACGCGTTCGATTGCCTGGTGGGTTACGCGGCGCGCAACAATCGCATCCGGGTTATCGACCGGCGACCCGCGCCGCTAACCCACCCTACGAATCCGATTCCGAACCCTCACGGATGCTTCCATGACCGACAGCCATTTCCCCCTTTCCGCCGTGGTTGGCGCTGACGCCCTCAAGCTGGCCCTGTGTCTGGCCGCCATCGACCCGGCCATCGGCGGGGTGCTGATCGAAGGGCCGCGGGGCATGGCCAAGTCGACCCTGGCCCGTGGTCTGGCCGATCTGCTGGCCAGCGGGCTGTTCGTCACCCTGCCGTTGGGCGCCAGCGAAGAGCGCATCGTCGGCACCCTGGATCTGGACGCGGCACTCGGCGAGGGCCGTGCGCAGTTCTCGCCGGGCTTGCTGGCCAAGGCGAATGGCGGCGTGCTCTATGTGGATGAGGTCAATCTGCTGCCCGATCATCTGGTCGATTTGCTGCTGGATGCCGCCGCCAGCGGGGTCAACCATATCGAGCGCGACGGCATCTCCCATCGGCATGCCGCACGCTTCGTGCTGATCGGCACCATGAACGGTGAGGAGGGCGAACTGCGTCCGCAACTGTTGGATCGCTTCGGCTTGAACCTGGCCTTGAGCGGTTTGCCACAACCGAGTGAGCGGGCCGAGATAGTCCGTCGCCGTTTGGCTTTTGATGCCGACCCACAGGCCTTCTTGCTTCGCTGGGCAACAGCCCAGGAGCAATTGCGCGACCGTTGCCAGAATGCCCGCGAGCAACTCGGTAACATCCCGCTGGATGACGCGGCTCTGAATGCCATCAGCCAGCGCTGCTTCGATGCCGGGGTCGATGGCCTGCGCGCCGATCTGGTCTGGCTGCGCGCCGCCCGTGCCCATGCGGCGTGGCGTGACAGCCCGCAGATCGAAACCGAGGATATCGAGGCGGTGGCCGACTTTGTCCTGCGCCATCGTCAGCGTCATCCGTCGCCACCGGCCACGCCGCCAGCGCCGCCAGCGCCGCCGCAACAGGCTCCGCAATCCACCAATAATCAGCAGCAGTCGGACAGCCAGCCCCAAGGCGAAGGCCAGTGGGGTGAGCTGCCGGCGCAGCCGCAGGCTATTGGCATCCGGCGTGAACCGCCGCGCTGGGCAAAAAAGCCCTAAGCATCCGCCCGCGCACAGCCTCAGGCGCGGATGCTCGACCCTCTCCAGGGCGACTCAAGGGCGGGCGTAGCGGTGCCCAGCGTAACGGCCAGAGCGGCAGCATCGATTGGCCCGCCACGCTGCTGCGCGGTCGCCCGCGCACGCGGCAAGACTTGCTGCAACGGCCGCGCAGCGCGGCGGCCGGTGAGTTGTGGTTGGTCATAGTGGATGCCTCGGCTTCGACCCGTCGTCACGGCGCGCTCAGTCAAGCCAAAGGCCTGCTGGCCCAGCTGTTCGAACAGGCCTACCGCCAGCGCGTACGCCTGGCGGTACTGCACGCCGGCGGTGCGCAGGCGCAGTGGTTGTGGCAAGGGCAGCAGTCCAGTGCCGCGTTGCAGCTCTGGCTGGCGGAGCTGGGCGCCGGCGGTGGCACGCCGCTGATCGAGGCCTTGCAGCAGGCCGGCAGTTGGCTGAGTCGCCGTCAGCAGTTGAAACCCGCCGAGCAACAACGGCTGCTGATCCTCACCGACGGCCGCCTGCGGGATTGGCCACCGGTGGCCGCCAGCGGCTGCCCGGCGCTGCTGGTGGATATCGAGTGCGGGCCCATCCGTCTCGGTCGTAGTCGCTTATTGGCCGCGCAACTGGGCGCGGAATATCGGCATATCGACGCCTTGCCGGTCCTCTAACCTCTGCAGGTTGCTGGCGGTCAGGCCGATTGGTTGAGCCGCGGGCCGTCAAACTTTGGCCTGAACTGCGCACTCAGCCATGTGCCTTGGCCAGCTTTGCACCTATCATCCGCCGCTAATTGCCATGGAGGCTTGCTATGTTCTCGCTCAAAATCCTGTTTCGCCTAGCCTTGCTTAGCCTGTGCCTGCTCAGCTCGTTTTCCCTGCAAGCGGCCAAGGCCGGTCCCTGCGTGGTGCTCGAGGTGGCCGATGAGGAGGCGGAATTCAATTTGCTCAGTCAGGCCAGCGCAGGCGATGCCTGCGCCCAGTTCAACCTCGGCTTCCGGCATTACAGCCTGCAGGAATACAGCCGCGCCGAGCACTGGTATGCCAAAGCGGCGCAGCAGGGGAATGCCCGAGCGGCGTTTGAAATCGCCATTTTGTACCGCGATGACTTGCTGACTAACGATGCTGAGCAGCGCCAGCACTGGCTGCAACAGGCCGCCGAGCAGGGGCTGGATTTGGCCCAGATTGAACTGGCGCTGGACTATCTCGATGCCCAGGACCAGCTCAGTGCCATGCATTGGTTTGAGCAGGCCGCCGTGCAAGGCAATCCCCAGGCCCAGTATCTGCTGGGCAAACAGTATTGGAGTGACGAGCGCGGCGTGGAGTTTGCCGCCGAGGGTGACGAGCGCGCCCTGCGTTACAGCGGCAGCGATGCCAAGGCTTTGTACTGGACCTGCCTGGCCGCCGAGCAGAATTACCCGGACGCGCAATACGCCATGAGTGAGGCCTACAGCACCGGCCGTGGCCTGCCGCCGAGCCGTGCGCAGCGACGCTTATGGCTGCAAAAGGCCGCCGCCAATGGCCACGAAGAGGCCATCTTGTACGCCGATAACAGTAGCGAGCCTTGGTACTCGCGCACCGAGCAATGGCTGCAGAATCAAGTTGATCGCAGCGTGATCAGCTGCCCGCACGACCCGCTCGTGCTGACGCAATAACCCGCTCGGCGGGCGACGGACGGGGGATGATAAAAATCGTTGTAATATTACTTAAAATAAAATAAAAATACCGAAAATGTAATCTTTGTTCGGCGCTGTTCAGCCTCGGGGGCTGACAGTGCCGTGCAGACAAAGAGGTCAATCGGTATGCAACCCAATGCTAAAACCCTGATTCTGGATCTGCTCAGCGCTGCCAATGGCCAGCCGCTGCAGGCTCGCGAAGCAATCATCGCGGCCACCTTGTTTGGCATCAGTGCCAACAGCGTGCGGGTCGGGCTGGCGCGTTTGTCGGCCGAGTCGCTGGTCGAGGCGGCTGGGCGCGGCAGCTATCAACTGGGGCCCCAGGCGCTGGAACTGTATGGCGACGTGGCCACCTGGCGCACCGTGCAGCAACGGTTGCGGCCCTGGCCGGGCGATTACCTGGCGGTGTTCAGCGCCGCCCTCGGTCGCACCGATCGCACGGCGCTGCGCCGGCGTGAGCGGGCCCTGCAATTGCTGGGCTTTCGCGAGCTGGAAAAAGGCCTGCACATTCGCCCGAACAATATCGAAGCCGATGTCCCGGCCGTGCGCCAACGCCTCGGCAAACTGGGGCTGGAACCGCAGGCGCGGCTGTTCGTCGCCAGTGGTTTCGATCAAGTCAGCGAGGCGCAGATCCATGGCCTCTGGGATGGTCCGGCGCTGACTGCCCGCTACCAACAACTGGGCAAACAATTAGCCGACTGGCTGCAGCGTGCGCCGCAGCTGGAGACCGAAGTGGCCGCCCGCGAGGCTTTTTTGCTCGGTAATAACGCCATTCGCCAAGTGGTCTTCGACCCCTTGTTGCCCGAGCCCTTGGTCGATACCGCCGCCCGCCAGGCTTTTTTTGCCGACGTGCAGCGCTTTGACCAGGCCGGTCATCAGATCTGGAGCCGGCTGTACGCCGGACAGTCCGCCCCAGCACAGCCATAACTCAGACCCTGCCCTCAAGAGTCCAGCCATGACCACTAAAATAAAAATAACCGAGATCTTCACTCGCGCTGAAATCCAGCAGCTCACCGCCCGCTCGGACTGGATGGGCGCCTGGGCGGTGGGTTCGACCTGGGCCGTGATCGGCCTGGCGTTCGCCGGCCTGGCCTATGCCCGCGAGCATTTGCCGCTGTGGGGGTTCGTCTTGGCGCTGCTGCTGGGACTGCTGATCATCGGCGGCCGCCAGCTGTGCCTGGCGATACTGCAGCACGATGCCGCCCATGGCACGCTGTTCAACAGCAAGTGGGGCAACGAGGTGCTGGCCGACTGGCTCTGCGCCCGGCCGCTGTGGAATGACGTGTCCAAGTACCGGCCTTACCACCTGGTGCACCACGCCAAGACCTCCAGCGCGCAAGATCCTGACCTGTCGTTGGTCAGCGGTTTTCCCACCACCCGGCTGTCGCTGTTGCGCAAGTTGCTGCGCGATATCAGTGGCGTGACCGGGCTGAAATTTGTCCTCGGCCGGGTGCTGATGGACGCCGGACTGCTGAAGTGGACTGTGGCCAACGACGTGCAGCGCTTGCCGCAAGAAGGGCGACGCTGGTGGGACTATGGCCTGGACTTCGCGGCCAACAGCGGCGGCATGTTGCTGACCAATGGGTTGCTCTTGGCGCTGCTCTGGCAGACCGGCCAGGCCTGGTTATTCGGGGTGTGGTTGCTGGCCTATGTGACGCCCTTTCCGCTGCTGGTGCGGATCCGTTCGATGGCCGAGCACGCCTGCCTGGAAACCAGCCGCGACCCGCTGCGCAACACCCGCAGCACGGCGGCCGGTTGGCTGGCGCGGGTTACGGTGGCGCCGCTGCGGGTGAACTTTCATATCGAGCACCACCTGATGGCCTCGGTGCCGTACTTCCGCCTGCCGCAGATGCATCAGCTGCTGCGCGAGCGCGGCCTGGTGCCCGCGCCGCCGACTTACTGGGCGGTGTTGCAGCAAGTTAGCCAGCGGCGCTGAAGGCGCTTGGCTGGCCGTTTTGCTATGCGAGGCGGTACAGCTGCGCTGTTGTAGGAGGGGCTTTAGCCGCGAAGCTGTTGCCGTTGTTTGGGGACGATGTCTGAGCGGTAGGGCGGGTGAGATGGCTGCTGACTTAGGCAAACACGAAGTATTTGCGCACCGTCTCGACCACTTCCCAGGTGCCGCGCATGCCCGGTTCGATGATGAAGATATCGCCGGCTTTCAGGTGAATCGGCGCCAGACCTTCTGGGGTGATGATGCAGTAGCCTTCCTGGAAGTGGCAGTACTCCCAACGGTCGTAATTGACCTGCCACTTGCCCGGTGTGCAGATCCAGGTGCCCATGATCTTGCTGCCGTCTTCCGAGGTGTAGGCATTCAGGTTGACGGTGTGCGGGTCGCCTTCGAGCTTTAGCCATTTACAGGCATCCAACATCGGCACCGGGGTGGTTTCGCGCAACAGGGTAATCGGCTTGCTCATGGAGGCTCCAGAATGGCGGGCTGAAATAGCACCGGTCCAGGCTAAAGCCTTTGCTGCGAGGGTAGATGTCTGGGGTCGACACCGGGCTGCTTAGAAACGCAGTGATTGGCTGGGGGGATTAGCGGTAGGGCGGGTGAAACCCGCAGGGCAGCAGGGCAATGGCTGCGCGGGTTTCACCCGCCCTAGAT
>C687J26845_10001622_pt1 | contig 13700 bp, 6 predicted proteins | sample RifCSPlowO2_12_FD_26845 | JGI IMG/M metagenome (IMG submission 26845) | reverse complement strand
AATATAATTCAAGGTATGAGAAAGAGGTAAAACAAATGAAATTTGTAAGAATCACGGTTAACCCGAACCAGATGGGTGGCGTGCCCTGCATCCGGGGATTGCGCATCCCGGTGGCAACCGTTGTGGGAATGGTCGCCGAAGGCATGACCGAAGAAGAGATCATCAAGGCGTTTCCCGATCTGAAACGAGAGGATATACGCGAGGCTTTGCAATATGCGGCTGAGGCAGTGCGGGAACGCGAACTCCCACTGGTGCAGATCGCGTGAAATTTCTGGTGGACAATGCATTGTCATATTTGGTGGCGGAAGGTCTCGGGCAGGCTGGGCATGATGCGAGACACGTCAGAGAGTATGGGATGCAGGCATCGGATGACAGTGTCATCTTTGAGCTTGCTGTCCGTGAAGAGCGAGTGGTTATTTCAGCGGATACCGATTTCGGTACTCTTCTCACATTACGGCAGGAGACTAAACCATCCGTTATTCTTCTCCGGGGTGTGTCTCAGCGGCGCCCTGAAAAGCAAGTTGCTCTCTTGCTTGCCAACTTGCCAAATATAACTAACGCTTTGATGCAAGGGAGTATTGTCGTTTTTGAAGAAACGCGGCTTCGTATCCGTTCATTACCTATTGGAGGCCGAGAAACGGAGAAGCAAGCGTAGGGTGCGTCCCACGCACCAATCCATAAGGAACAAAGAAGCAAATGTCAGAATATCGTAGAGCAAAAATAGAAGGAGGCACGTATTTCTTTACCGTCAACACCTATCGTCGTCAACCGATTCTGACAATTGATTTAATCAGGCGAGCATTACGGGAAGGCATAAACCAGGTGAGGCGAACGTTGCCATTTAAAATCGAGGCATGGGTATTGTTGCCGGATCACCTTCACTGTATTTGGGCATTGCCTCCTGAAGATGCGAATTTCTCAGCACGATGGGCAATTATCAAGCGACACGTAAGTAAATGTTGCACTACTCAGCGGATTGGTGCGTGGGACGCACCTTACGCATCGAGGCGCATCCGCAAAGAGAGTGGCATATGGCAACGGCGTTTCTGGGAACATCTGATTCGGAATGATGTGGATTTCAGACGGCATGTGGACTACATCCATTGGAATCCGGTAAAACATGGACATGTCCGCAGAGTATCAGATTGGCCGTATTCCACGTTTCACCGGTTTGTGAAAAACGGGTTTTACCCGCCAGATTGGGGCGGGGATGGAATAGATGTGCCGGATGAGGCAGGCTTTGGTGAATAACCATTTTATTTGGTGCGTAGGACGCACCCTACATTTTTGCGGTAAAAAATTTTAAAGCCTTGTAGGGTAGGCATTGCCATGCCCTACTATCTCAGCGTTCTTTGCGACTCTGCGGTGAATATTTTAAAAGTTTTTCCCGGTAAACTCTGTGGCTACGTTTTTAAGAGAAGGAGGGATTTATGAAGCTGCAAGATAGAAATTTATCAATCGAAATGCATGGTGATGATGTAAAGTTGCTGCACAGTGAATTGCGTCAACTCGGTTACGAAATTAACGTTACCGAGTTGCAGGAGATATATTTTGGCCAGAGCACTCGGAATGCCGTCACGGCATTTCAGATACTGAATCAACTGGGGACCACCGGTGTGGTCGATGCGGAGACTGCACGTGCGATTAATGAGGCAGTTGATACGGCAATCTTCATGGTGGAGGGAAAGGTTGTAAGCCGTTCACGCGCAGGTGTTGGCGGGCTGAGAATCGAGCTCGTGGATAAGAATGTTGGAGAAGATGTGCCCCTTGCTGAGGCAAGGACCGACAAGGAAGGACACTATCAGGCTACGTTTATGGTCGCCCAACTGTATCAGCGTGGCAAAAAGCAGCCTGACCTGCAAGCGCGTGTGTTTACAAGCGAGACGTTCCTTGGGGCGTCCGACGTCCTTTACAATGCTTCAAACCGCGAAACTCTCAACATACTCCTGGTGGAAAAAGCTGATGCTGCCCTACCCTCTGAGCATGAAACCCTGACTGGCTCTCTCGCAGCCCAGTTTCGAGGCAATCTTCGCGACCTAAAGGAAACCGACGAGCAGCAGGACATCACCTATCTCGCCAACAAAACTGGATGGGATGCGCGCGCAGTTGCACTTGCCGCGCTGGCCGATCAGTTCAGTGCACGTACCATGGATACAACCGGTACCCCGGCAATTGCGCAGGCATTTTTCTACGCGCTTTTTCGCGCCGGGCTGCCTGCGAACGAGGACACGCTCTACCACACCGATGCCAAGACGCTGGAAGCTGTTTGGAAGAAAGCGGTGGAGCAGGGCGTGATGCCCAAAGCCTCAGCCGGGCAGATCCCCAATCTGATTGGCCGATTCCAGGCCCTGAGCGCGCAAAAACTGCTGACGGGTCCAGCGCTTATCGGAGCATCTTCCCTCAAAGAGATGCTGACCATCTCCAAGCTCAACGATACGCAACAGGCGACGTTCGCCAAACTCTATGCGGAGAACTGCACCGATATGCCGGCGTTCTGGAAGTCGGCAGGCGCTGCATTTGGCAAGGACACAACAAACCGGTTACAGGTAGACGGCAAGCTGGGTTTTCTCACCATCAACAACGCCCTCTTGATGCAGAAGGTGCACACCACAGCAGGCGCGAATGGCCTCTCCGACCCACTCCAACTGGCGCAGACGGGCTACCATCGCGCAGAACAATGGGGCACGCTGCTGACTGCAGATGTGCCCGTTCCGAAGGAGATTCCAGGCGACACGCCCGAAACCAAGCGGGCGAATTATGCCAGCTATCTTGCCGCGCAGGTGCGTCTGAGTTATCCCACCGCAGCCGTGGCGCACATGGTCAAAAGCGGAGAGTTACCACTCACGGGAGCGGCGAGTGGTGTATCCGACCAGGTGCATGCGTTCTTAACCGAACATCAGGGCAAATTCGAGATCGGCGTGCAACCGGTCGAGCAGTACATTGCCCAGAATAAGTTGCAGATTCCCAGCGAGACAGTCAAGCAAGTGAAACGGTTGCAGCGGGTTTACCAGATTACGCCGAGCGACCAGGCGCTGACTGGCTTGATGAAGCACGGGATTGACGCGGCTTACCATGTCGTACGCTACGACAGAGACACGTTTGTCAAGAGCTTCGCCGCGGATTTAGGCGGGGAGGACCATGCCGCGCTGACCTACGACAAATCGGTGCAGATCCATAACGTCGTTCTTAACATCGCTCTCGGCTACTTGAACGCGCGCACGGCGCCGGCAATCGGAGTTCATAGTCCGCCAAGCATCTTGAACCCTACGCCCACCAAGCCACAAGGAGCAAACGCCGCCGATGTCATCGCCTACCCCACCCTGGAAAAACTCTTCGACTCGATGGATTATTGCGCGTGCGACCATTGCCGATCCATCCTGTCACCGGCTGCTTACCTGGTTGACTTGCTGATGTTCTTGCATTCGGATGAAAATGTATGGAAAGCCTTTATCGATAAATGGAAGACGGAACATGGCAACGCTCCATACCCATTCTCGAAACTGTCCGAATTCACCGGTGCTGGCTCGCCTGGTAATACAGAGATATCACCTTTCGACGTACTGATGTCCCGCCGCCCGGATATCCAACACTTGCCGCTGACCTGCGAGAACACAAACACCGCCCTGCCATACATTGACGTGGTCAATGAGACACTCGAATACTTCATTGCTAACAACAGTCAAAAACTCTCGCTGAAGGACTATCACGGACATGACACGAACGGCGCCGCATCAGAAGACCTCCTGGCAAGCCCGCAGTTTGTCATGGATTCGGCGTATACGACCCTGCGCAACGAGCGTTTCCCTGCCCCGTTGCCTTTCCACGAGCCGTTAGAGAACCTGCGCCGCTATTTCAGCAAATTTGAGGTTCCATTGCCGCTGGCGATGGAGCGACTCCGCAAGACCGATGACCTCGAGCGCGGCGCTAATCCCTATGGCTGGCGCGACATTCTGATGGAGGAGATTGGCGTCTCTCGGGCGGAGTATGAGATCCTGACCAACACCACCGCCGTGCCCCTCTGGCGAATGTACGGTTTTCACAACGGGACTACGGACGCTGATGTCATCGCTGGTCTGTCCAACGCGAAACAGTTCGCCCGACGTGTCGGAATCACCTACGAAGACATGATTTCCGTCCTCAAGACACGGTTCATCAACCCGAACAGCGATCTGATCCCTAAACTGGAACGTCTGGGGGTTTCATTCGTTGATCTTAAGGCGCTCAAAGACGCACCGGGTAATAACGGCGATGCGGCGTTCGATGCACTGCTAGCGAAGCTTGCTGTCCCGCCCGACCCGGCGGTGTACGGCGGCGACATCAAGGCGTGGGTGAAGGACAACGATAACTACGCCCGCATCATGGGGCTGATTACCCTCGCGATTCCGACAGGTACTTGGGCCTCTTCCAAGGTTTATGCCAGCGGCGATTGTGTACGGCCCTCGTCACCACCAACCGGATCTACTCTTTATTACGAATGTACTACTTCCGGCACATCGGCAGCCGCTCAGCCAAACTGGCCTACGACTTCCGGAAATACCTGTAGCGATGGGACTGTTGACTGGACCTGCCGCGACGTCTCGAGTTGTATCAGCTTTGACAATCTGGCTTTCCGCTATTCCGATCCGGCCAATATTCTCCAAAACATTGGCGCAGTAGAATTCGTCCGCCTCTTGCGCTTTATTCGCTTGTGGAAAAAACTTAGCTGGACGATTGAGCAGACCGACGAAGCGATCTGTGCACTCTATCGTGCTGATCTGGCATCACTCAATGCAAGCGACATCAATGATGTGACCAAGCTAAACACCGGGTTCCTCACTCTGCTACCTCGCCTCGGCATTATTATCCGTGTGATGAGGGCGCTGAACCTGACGGTGAAACGCGACCTCCTATCGTTGCTGGCGTGCTGGTCGGATATCGGCACCCACGGCAACAGAGCGCTCTACCGTAAGATGTTTCTCAACCCGGCACTCCTGAAGCAGGACGCCGTCTTTGCCGATAACGGCTACGGCGAGTTTCTTCACGACAATACGGAAAAACTCCTGGCTCATGCTGGGGCGCTCCGCTCTGCTTTCAATCTCACCGGCGATGAGTTCGATCTCATCATTAACGCACTTGGTCTTAACACTTTCGTAGACGTGCCGTACACCCATCCACAAGCCTCTCTTGAGCAATCCATTTTGGATATCGGGCCGGGAATTGGATACGATCATCAACAGAGGCGGCTATCGTATACAGGGCTTCTCAGTGCAGCTACCCGTGATGCGCTCAAATCGGTTGCTGGTGCAACGGCAGATTTCCAGGCGGCGGTGGAGGCCCTCTATTTAGCCAATCATGCCGCCCTCAAACCGCTTACACTAGCGGATATCAGCGCAATCTATCGTCGCGGCTGGCTGGCGCGCAAACTGAAGCTCAGTGTCCGCGAGCTGCTGCTTCTCATTCAACTCACCGGCCTCGATCCATTTGCTTCGCCAGATCCAACAAACCCTGCCATTCTGCGGCTGATCTCCCTCGTGCAGGCTCTGAAGGAAAGGTCTCTCAAGTCAGCCGCAGCGCTCTATCTGATCTGGAATCGGGACCTGAGCGGCAAATCTGCGCCCGACCCGGCGCAAGTCACGGAGCTTGCCCGCACCTTGCGCGGTGATTTTGCCAGCATCGATGATCAGTTCGCTGCTATTGAGGACCCCAACGGCGACGTTGTCCGCGCCCGGGTGACATTGGTTTACGGACAGGAGACCAGTGACGCGTTCTTCGCGCTTCTGGACGACACGCTGGTTGTGGACGTGGCCTACACCCACACGGCGGAGACGATCGAGAACGCGATCACCGCCGCCGACGCAAGAATCGCCTATGACGACTTTCGCCACCGGCTGTCGCATAGTGGTCTTGTGACAACGGCGATGCAGACCGCTCTAAAGAATGTCAACGGTGTAAGCGGAGATTTCCAGAATGCTGTAGACGCGATCTTCGCCAGAAGTGAGGATGTCAGAGGTTCATTCTTCGCTCGCAACCCTGAACTGAAGCCAATCTATGACACGGTGCTGGCTTTAGATCAAACATTAGAGCTGGCTGTGGATTACACCCACTCAGCGCAGACCCTGGAAACTGCAATCACCACAGCCGATAGCCGAATCGGATACGACAGCATTAATCACCGGCTTTCCTGTCTTGGGGTTTTTACCCCGGCGCGCAGGGACATATTGAAAGGCGTTCCTGGCGTCACGGTGGAGTTTCAGTCGGCGATAGATGCCCTGCTTGCTCTCAGTCAAAGTTCGAGAGGCGCGGTGGTGTTATCAACCTTGCAACCCGAACTTTCATGGAGACGCAAGCGCCAGCAAGCTTTGCAGCGGATCAGCGCGTCAGCAGGAGTTGACCTGTTCTTTGCGCGAACTATTCTGTCTCCGGAAACAGGACCCTACCCGCTGCACGCTGCCGGAGCTCAGGACAAGTCTGCGCTGGACGATGTACTGGCCCTGGAGACACCGGGCATTACGGCGCAGTTCTTTTTCCGGGACACTGCAACCGGAAACGTTGACCAGAGTGTCCCCGCCGCTGCGAACCTCGACTATGCCGCAGGAGGCAGCAATCCCTTGCCGAACCAGGGGAATGAAATCTCCGGTATCTGGAGCGGACAAGTAGAAATACCAGAGGCCGGGTTTTACAACTGCATCATTGAGGCGGACGATGGGGCGACGGTGACGTTCATGCTCGATGGGCAAGCCCTCGCTTTGACACAGAACGGCAACGTCTGGCGCAATACCAACCCGCTCGAACTGAAGGCGGGCACGCTTTACGAGATAGAGCTAAAAATCGAGAAAGTCAAAGACGCGCTCAGCCTCAGGTGGGAGACGCCGAAACGGGGGCGGGAGATAATTCCTTCGCGCTATCTGTATCCACCATCAATACTCGCTCCCTTTTCCAGCATCTATACCCGCTTCCTGAAGGGCGCATCAATGGCGGTGGGGCTGAAGCTGTCAGCCGATGAGATGGCCTACTTTGCCACACACTCCGATTATTACATCAACGGAGATGGCTGGCTCAATGCCCTTTCGGTGAACGTCAGCCCAGCGCCTGGCAGTGCCTCAGCACTGCTCAAACCATTCAAAGCCCTGCTCGATTTCGCGCGGATCAAGGCGCAGATATCGTCCGGTAATGAGTCACTCCTGGCCGTCTTGAAAAATCCGGCGACGACAGCGCAGGACGCGGATAGCCTGCTGTTCACCATCACCCGATGGAATCAATCCTCGCTGAATGACGTGCTCGCCCATTTCAGCGGCAACATCGCTGGACTAGGACATTTCGACCTGTTCCGGCGTATTTATGATGCATTTGCCCTCATTCAGCAGATGGGCATTTCAGCAAATGTCCTGCTCCAGGCGACATCCAACGAGCCGTCAGCCGATACCGTGCGTGCCCTGCAAGAGGCGCTGCGCGCCCGTTACGACCCTGCCGACTGGCGTGAGGTCGTCCGGCCGATCAACGATGAGATGCGTGGGTTGAAGCGAGATGCCCTGGTCGCTTATATCCTTCACCAGATGCGCGCCAACCCGGTGACAGAGCACATTAATACGCCGGACAAGCTCTTCGAGTACTTCCTGATGGACGTCCAGATGGAGCCCTGCATGCAGACGTCGCGCATCCGCCACGCCCTCTCGACAGTGCAGCTTTTTATCGAGCGTTGCCTCATGAATCTCGAACCGCACGTCTCTCCTGCAGCCATCAACGACAAACAGTGGGCATGGATGAAGCGCTACCGCGTCTGGGAGGCAAACCGCAAGGTGTATCTCTTCCCGGAGAACTGGCTCGAGCCCGAGTTGCGGGACGACAAATCACCCTTCTTCAAGGAGATCGAGAGCGAACTGCTGCAGGGCGACATCACAGAGGAACGCGCCGCAACCGCGCTACTGAACTACCTCTCCAAGTTAGAGGAGGTAGCCAAATTAGAGCCGTGCGGGATCTACCATATCCCGGCCGACGAGGCCAGCAGAACAGATGAGATTGACCATGTCATTGCCCGCACTGCCGGGGCGAACCGCAAATACTATTACCGGCGCTATGAGTACGGCTACTGGACGCCGTGGGAGCAGATCAAGCTCGATATCGAGGACAATCCGGTGATCCCGGTGGTATGGAAAGGACGACTGTTGCTCTTCTGGCTGAGGATTCTGAAGAAGGCTCCTCTCGATACACCTGAACTACCAGTTGATGTAAATTCTATCAATCCATTATTGATCACCAAGGATCATCCGGCAAAGATTGATGTGCAGGCTGTTCTCTGCTGGAGCGAGTACTACAACAGAAAGTGGCAACCGACGAAGACATCGGATGTCAATAGGCCAGCCGAACTAAAAAAGTGCGAGCCCTACGAATTTGACCGCTCGGCCCTTCGCCTCTCAGTTTTGGAAGATAATAATACTATAAAAACCAACATCTCGGACCAGGGTTCCTCCGACTTCACCACCTACAATACTCACAGCCTGCCGGTGGCTAATGAACCTGTGGAAACACATAACACCATTACCACCACTGGAAGCCTCTTTGACCGCATAATACGAATTAAGACGGAGTCGAGCTTGCATGTCCTCGAAATCGAATACAGCTCTCAATCCTTCCCTTTCAGGCATATTGTTATTCGTGGAAATGGGAACATTGTTCAACCGCGGCACAGATTGTTTAGTAAAATCTGGTATGCACCGTTCTTCTACGAGGATAGCCGCCATGTCTTTTTTGTCACCACCACGAAAGAGCTGGTGTACATCTACGATTTTAGCGGTTACCTGGCTGCAGCAAATAATGGCGTCGTGCAGGCAGGGTCGATTCCACCACTGGTTCATGAGATCGATCCGCATCTTCAGATTGGACCGAAGTTCTGGGGTGACGGTGGACCAGTCGGCACTGACCCGGGCGTCATTGATTCCGCCCCAATGAAACGGTTTGTCACTGAGGACGCCTATATTCGTCAGGGTCTCGGCACGACCGCAGTGATTATGTACGGCAACCGACAGATCGGGCCGTCGGGCGCTATCCTTAATGCTATAAACATGAAATAAGAAGGAGATATCTTATGGCAAACATCTATCAACAAGTTGGCAGCCACGACAAGGCGCTGACAACGCAAATACAGAATGAGCATAGTATGTCGTCTGTTAATTCGGACACGCAATACAAGTACACCTTCGAGAACTTCTTCCATCCCTTTGTTGGCGAGCTGATCGCGAAGCTGAACAAGGACTCGCTGCCCGGTATGTTGGCAGGACAGTTAGATCCTGCCCTACATCAAGACTTCTTCACAAACTTTTATACTCCGAATCCGGATAACAATAATCTTGTTCAGGTCAGCTATTTCCCCAAGGAGATCGATGTCTCCGAGCACGGGCCGTATGCCAACTACAACTGGGAATTGTTCTTTCACATCCCGCTGACGATCGCGGTGCATCTGAGCAAGAACCAGCGATTCGCCGAGGCGCAGCGCTGGTTCCACTATATCTTCGACCCCACCTCAAACGATCATACCGTTGATCCGCCGATGCGGTTTTGGAAGTTTCTCGCCTTCCGTAATCCAGACCTGACGAAGAAGCGCATTGAAGACATCGTGCGGATACTGAGCACACCACCTTCTCAGTTGTCGCAGGACGATCAGAATCTCCAGGACGAAATGATGAAAGGCTACAATGCAATTCGCAACAAGCCGTTCCAACCCCATGCCGTAGCTCGGACGCGGCATCTGGCATATCAGTACTGCGTCGTCATGAAGTATCTGGACAACCTGATCGCGTGGGGCGATCACTTGTTCCAGCAAGATACGATTGAGTCCATCAACGAGGCAACGCAGATCTATGTGCTGGCGGCGAACATTCTGGGAGAACGCCCACAGCGGATCCCGCCACTCGGGAAGGTAAAAGCCAAGACCTTCGCGCAGCTCAAGAAGGAGGGCCTCGGACCGATCGGCGATGCGCTCGTGGATTTAGAGGGACAGTTTCCCTTTAATTTCGCTGCCCAGAATTCGGCGACAAGTGGTAACGGCGCAGGGGATTCCGACGCACTTTTTGGCATTGGGCGTACCCTCTATTTCTGTATCCCGCGCAATGACAAGCTATTGGGCTATTGGGACACCGTCGCCGACCGGCTCTTCAAGATTCGCCATTGCATGAATATCGCGGGCGTTGTTCGCCCGCTCGCCCTGTTCGACCCGCCAATCGACCCCGGCATGCTGGTCAAGGCTGCGGCGGCAGGGATAGATATTGGCAGCATCGTCAGCGGCCTGAACCAGCCCATCGGCCCTGTCCGTTGTCTGATCCTGATCCAGAAGGCGTTGGAGCTCTGCGGCGAGGTGCGCGGCATTGGCAACGCATTACTCTCAGCGTTGGAAAAGGGCGACGCTGAACACCTGGCATTAATTCGTCAGCGCCACGAGATTCAAATCCAGCAGATGGCACAGGAGGTGCGCTTCCTGCAGTGGAAATCGACGCAGGAGGCGACCACGTCGTTGCTCACCAGCCGCAAGGCGGCGCTGGAGCGGCTCCATTACTACCAACGTCTATTAGGACTTCCGGCGGATCAGAATGCGCCGGACACCCTTGCGCTGGACCACTCGGCGAAGCCTGATGATCCGCCGAAACTGACCGAGGAGAACTTTGATGAAGCCTACACCGCGCTGGTCGGGCAGTACGACAAGGCGCTGACGCTGCAGCAATTGCCGAAACTGAAGATGGCAGGGGGTACGTCTCCCGCACAACAGTCCGGAGCGTCGGGTAAGGGAACGTTTTATCTGAACTCCAACGAGAACGCAGAACTGAACGAACATCTACCAAACGTCAAACAAAACCAGACTATTGCCTTCGCTGCAAGGCAAATGGCCCCTGTCTTCTCTTTGCTCCCGGACTTCCCAATAAACATCCATTTTTGGGGTATCGGGGGAACTATAGTCCTTGGTGGCAGTGCACTAACCAAGAATGTGCAAACAGGTGCTGATATCCTCGACCTGGTGGCTAGCAGAGAGGCACACGACGCTAACAGTGCTTACAAGACGGCCTCCTACGAACGCCGCGGGGACGACTGGATGCTGCAATATAACCTAGCCGCACATGAATTGATGCAGATCGGACGGCAGATACTCACCTCTCTGATCGCCGAACAGATCGCCCATCATGAATACCAGAATATTCAACAGCAGATCGAGAACGCGCAGGAGGTGGATCAGTTCCTCCACGACAAATTCACCAACGAAGACCTTTATCTGTGGATGCAAGGCGAGATTTCGCGACTCTACTATGAGTACTATCGATTTGCGTTCGACACAGCGCGTAAAGCCGAGCGGGCCATGAAGCAGGAATTGATGCGTCCCGAAGTGGACACCCAGGACTTTGTCAAGTTCAACTATTGGGATGGCGGGCGCAAGGGCCTGCTTTCGGGTGAAACGCTCTATCTGGATGTCAAACGGATGGAGATGGCCTATCACGAGAATAACAAGCGCGAGATCGAGTTGACTAAACACGCGTCATTGCGCCAGCTCAATCCAGTCGCCCTGCTCAGTCTCAAGGCGACCGGCACGTGCCAGGTGACAATTCCCGAATGGCTCTATGACCTCGACTGCCCTGGTCACTATATGCGCCGCATCAAGAACGTTGCTATCTCCATTCCATCGGTCGTCGGGCCATACACCAGCGTCAACTGCACAATGTCGCTCTTAAAAAGCAGCCTCCGCAAGTCTCCCCTCCCCAAAGACGGCGAATACACGCGGCAGGGTTCGGAAGACGACCGCTTTGTGGACTACATCGGCGCAGTGCAATCCATCGTTACCAGCAGCGGGCAGAACGACAGCGGCATGTTCGAGACCAACCTGCGCGATGAGCGGTTCCTGCCGTTTGAGGGCGCAGGCGCAGAAAGCACCTGGAAGTTGGATCTACCGAAGGATTATCGCGCTTTCGACTATGATACGATCTCTGACGTCATCCTGCATATCCGGTACACTGCGCGCCAGGGCGTGGACCCAACGAAGGTGAAAGCATCGTTAGATGACCTGCTCCGGGAAGCGAACCAGTCCAGCCTTGCACTGCTATTCAGCCTGCGTCACGACTTTCCCACGGAGTGGTCGGCGTTTGTCAATGGGACGGGCGACTTCACTGCAACAATTCACAAGGATTTCTTTCCCTACTTTACGCAGGGTAAGGCAATCACAATTAGTGGACTCGACCTGTACGGGCAGGACGTGAAGAAGCACCACGTGGTTGGCGACCAGAACGCGTGGGAAGCCGCCACATCTGATCTGGAGGACAAGAGCAAACAGGCGTTCACCGTCACCATCGCGCCCGATGCGCCAGGACCTACTCAGGTTCTAACGCGCACGGCGGACGCGGAGGTTTTTCTAATCGTGCGATACACGTTGGATACGTAAGATGTCGCGGAACTGTACCCCGACTTCGAACGGGTTTTCGTGATTAGTACTATTTTATTACAGGGCAAGGCCATGGCGTATAGAATTTAAAGGCGTTTACTGCCACGTCTTATCGCGTGGCACTTAGAGAAATGATATTTTACAAGAATATTTTGAGAGGAGGAAAAAATGTTCATAAATATTTGGACAAGGAAATACATGTTACGGCCTGTGGCTCATTGCAGAAGCGGGTGCATGTTAAAAAAGTAATTGATTACCGCAAAGACGCAGAGTGCGCAAAGAGTAACCAGAAAAAAGAGAAGCTGGGAAGATGAGAAGTTGTGAAAAGTAACTCCTGTTTACTTTGCGATCTTCACCTTTCTGCGGCGAATTTAACTATTACGAAAGATACCGATTCAGAATGGAAAAGATAATCTATCTCTCATTTGTTACTGCATCAGTCTCTTTTACGGCAACAGAAACAAAATTATTCTTGCCGATGCGGGAATGGATGAAAAGGAAGAATGCCTTTATTGGAGAGCTGTTTTCCTGCGGTTATTGCTTTAGCCATTGGGTGGCATTTGCATGGGTTGCAATTTATCAGCCTAAACTCTTTGAGGCATGGTGGCTGCTTGATTATTTTTGTACGGCAATAGCGATTGCCTGGCTTGCTGCATTTCAATGGGCTTTGATGTGCTGGCTGATGGAGATAAATGGTAAGTGAAATAAAACTTAAGCCTCATTTTAGTGCCGGGTAGGGTAGGCATCGCCTACCATTTATTTTGGATTTATGTGGGTAATTTGCAGGAATAATTGGGTCGGGTCTTTAAATCTTGCCGTTTAAGTCTGGAAAGTTGGTTTAAAGAGATCCTGGGGGTCTGAATAGTAAACGTAGTAAATAAGTATACATGCGAGTGTCATTGCGAAGGTCCTTCGTTATTACTCAGGATAAACTTTAGCCCGAAGCAATCGTTCGACTGAGCTCACGTCGAAGTCTCTAATGTTTGGATTGCTTCGCTTCTCTCGCAATGACAACTTTCTTTTTGCGTTAACTATTATACATTTATAGATTCATTGTCATTGCGAGGAGGAACGACGAAGCAATCTCAAACAGGGATTGCTTCGCTGTCGCTCGCAACGGATTCATGTCAACTTATTTATGATGTTTACGATAGTGCCGGCACAATTAGAAAATCTTGAAGAATTAATGCTGGTGGTAAAGTATATTATCCCGTGAAATACTAAGGGACTCAGCAATTACCAACATACCGTATACTGCACCCCTGTCATTCCCGCATGCCTTTGGCGGGAATCCATGTTTTAGGCTGGA
>C687J26845_10001617_pt1 | contig 13709 bp, 10 predicted proteins | sample RifCSPlowO2_12_FD_26845 | JGI IMG/M metagenome (IMG submission 26845) | reverse complement strand
CCGCCATATCCCCGCGCGGCGCACGCCCGCGGGCATCGCGCCGCAAGGCACCACGCAGATCATCCAGGTCGTACACCAGAAAATGCACGCCCACCACCAGCCCAAGTTCACGGGAAAACACACCCACGCTCAGCGCATCGACCGGCTTGCCATGCAAGCCCTGAACGGTCGCGGGTTCGTAGTCCACACCATGGTCTATCAACGCTATTTCTGCAGATTTGGGGTCATCACAGAACAATTGCAGATAAACATCAGACAACCGGGTGGCGGTGCCATTCCAGACGGCGCCGCCCAGGTGCGGGCGAAAAACGGCCATGCGCTCCATCCAGGACAGCGCCAAGGACCGCAGCGCGCGCAACTCGGCGGGCTGGCTGTCGGCACAGAACAAGGCAATGTGCTCCCGAACAGCCTCCTCCACCAAGTCATTGTCGGGCAAAGGCGTGCGGGACGGCGCATCGATCTGCTTGAGGGCCCGGCGTTTGGCCGGGCCGTACTCCAGCCCCTCCTCGACGATCAGTCGGGCTGCGGTCTGGGCAATCTCGGTGGCAAGGGTGCTGTGCATGGTTTACCCGCATTGTGACCCGAACAGCAAGCCCAGCCACCCCAAAACCCCATCAGCCCTGTCTTCTGCAGGCCCTTGATCGGGACATCCCGGCGCACCGGGCCTACCAACAACTCTTTTTTTGATAGCTGCTTGCGCTTACTGCATAAGCCGTGGAGGCCAATTTGATCCAAAAACCTTAGAATCTACCCCATGCATATACACATTCTGGGCATCTGCGGCACATTCATGGGCGGCGTCGCCGCACTGGCACGCGCCGCAGGCCACAAGGTGACGGGCTGTGACGCCGGCGTCTACCCCCCCATGAGCGACCAGCTGCGTGCGCTCGGCATCGACCTGATCGAAGGCTACAGCGCCGACCAGATGCAGCTTGCGCCCGACATGTTCGTGGTCGGCAACGTCGTCAGTCGCGCCCGGCTGACCGACGGCACGCCGAAATTTCCACTGATGGAGGCCATCCTCGACGCAGGCGCCCCCTATACCAGCGGCCCGCAATGGCTGGCCGAGCACGTGCTGCAGGGGCGCCATGTGCTCGCCGTGGCGGGCACGCACGGCAAGACCACCACCACGTCGATGCTGGCCTGGATTCTGGAATGCGCCGGGCAGGAGCCCGGTTTTCTGGTGGGCGGCGTACCCCTCAATTTCGGCGTCTCCGCACGCCTGGGCGCCGCCGCGCGCCCCACGCCGGGCGCGGGGCCTGCGGGCGCGGCCCCGCTGTTCGTCATCGAGGCCGACGAATACGATACTGCGTTCTTCGACAAGCGCAGCAAGTTCGTGCATTACCGGCCGCGCACGGCCGTCCTGAACAACCTGGAATTCGACCACGCCGACATCTTCGACGATCTTGCCGCCATCGAGCGGCAATTCCACCACCTCGTGCGCACCGTGCCGCCTTCAGGCTGTGTGGTGGCCAACGGCCTGGAAGAGAGCCTGGCGCGCGTGCTGCACCAGGGTTGCTGGAGCAGCATGAGCAGCTTTGGCGCCGTGGTGAGCGACTTCAGCGCACAGGGCGAGCCCGGCGCCTTCGATGTGCTGCACCATGGCCAGAGCGTGGCGCGCGTGGAATGGGCGCTGACGGGCGTGCACAACCAGCTCAACGCGCTGGCCGCCATCGCCGCGGCGCACCATGTGGGCGTCCCGCCCGCAGAGGCAGCCGCCGCGCTGGGGCGCTTCCAGAACGTGCGCCGGCGCATGGAAGTGCGCGGCACGGTGCGCGGCATCACGGTCTACGACGATTTCGCCCACCACCCCACGGCCATCCGCACCACGCTCGACGGCCTGCGCCGCAGCGTGGGGAAAGATGCGCGCATCCTGGCGGTGTTCGAGCCGCGCAGCAACACCATGAAACTGGGCACCATGAAGGCGCAGCTGCCCTGGGCGCTCGAAGGCGCCGATCTCGCTTTCTGCCATACGGCCGGGCTGGACTGGGACGCTGCCGCCGCGCTCGCGCCCGTCGGTGCACGGGCGCAGACTGCATCCACCATCGACCAGATTGTGCAGCAGGTCGCCTTGGCCGCCATGCCGGGCGACCATATCGTCTGCATGAGCAACGGCTCGTTTGGCGGTGTGCATGCCCGGCTGCTGCAGGCCCTCACCGCATCGTGAAAAAAGGCCGCTGTCGAGCGGCCTTTTCCAATAAAACTATCAATTCAATAGCTTACAGCGCTTACTGGCAAAGCGCTGGAGCCATTTTTTTATCAGAAATTGACGGTCATCGACTCGACGTCGATACGGATCACGGGCCGGGCCAGCGCACCGCTGGTCGCACGGGCGAAATCGGCCAGCCAGGCGCGGTCGCCGAGCAGCTTGGCACCGGCGGCAGCGGCCACCACGAGCACCTTGTCGGCCATCAGCACCTTGCCGCTGGCGCGCAGAGGCTCGCATTCCATGCGCGTGAATTCGTTGTCGAGCCAGCGGCGCGCGTCTTCGTTGGACATGGGCTCGACGCCATCGAGTTCAAAGCGGAATTCCTGGCTGGGGTCCAGGGTGACCGTCACAACGCTGTGCATGGGATGCCTTTCTTTTTCAGATAGAACGTACCGCGCAACCGTGCACGGCACAGGCCGCTAGCTTACACCGCCGCACGCCCCCTGCGCGCCTTGACAGCCGCAGCCAGCTCGGCCAGCGATTGCAGGGAGTCGTCCCAGCCCAGGCAGGCATCGGTGATGCTCTTGCCATATTCGAGCGCGCCGGGCACATCTTTGCCCGGGGTGAACTTCTGCGCACCGGCGCTCAGATGGCTTTCGATCATCAGACCAAAGACGCTGCGCGAGCCGCCCGCGATCTGCGCCGCGATGTCGCGCGCCACCTCCAGCTGCTTTTCATGCTGCTTGCTGCTGTTGGCGTGGCTGCAATCGACCATCAGCGTGGCGGGCAACTTGGCGGCCTCCAGATCCTTGCAGGCGGCGGCCACGCTGGCGGCGTCGTAGTTGGGCGCCTTGCCGCCGCGCAGGATGACGTGGCAGTCCTTGTTGCCCTTGGTGTTGACGATGGCCACCTGGCCATTCTTGTGCACCGACAGGAAATGGTGTCCCCGGCTGGCCGACTGGATGGCATCCGTTGCAATGCGGATGTTGCCGTCGGTGCCGTTCTTGAAGCCGATCGGGGCCGACAGCCCCGAAGCCAGCTCGCGGTGCACCTGGCTCTCGGTCGTACGCGCACCGATGGCACCCCACGAGATCAGGTCGCCGATGTACTGGGGCGAGATCACATCGAGGAACTCGCTGCCTGCGGGCACACCCAGGCGATTGATCTCGATCAGCAGCTGGCGTGCGATGCGCAGGCCCTCGTCGATGCGGTAGCTCTCGTCGAGGTAGGGGTCGTTGATGAGGCCCTTCCAGCCCACGGTGGTGCGCGGCTTCTCGAAGTACACACGCATGACGATCTCCAACGTGTCCTTGTACTGCGCACGCACGGACTGCAGGCGCCGCGCGTAGTCCAGTGCGGCGGCCGGGTCGTGGATGGAACAGGGGCCGATGACCACGAGCAGGCGGTCGTCCTTGCCGGCCATGATGTTGTGGATGCTCTTGCGGGTCTGGGTGATCAGCGTCTCCACCGGCGTCCCGCGGATCGGGAAGAAGCGGATCAGGTGCTCGGGAGGGGGCAACACAGTGATGTCCTTGATGCGTTCGTCGTCGGTCTGGCTGGTTTTCTCGACGCTTTGGTACCAGGCATCGCTCGCGGAAAGGGCTTTGGCAGTCATGGGTTGCTTTCTCTCGGAAGGTTTGAAAAAAAGGGCTGGAAAAACAAAAAACCGCCGGGCTTTGCAGCGTCGGCGGTTGGGTGGGAAGTGTTCAGGTGCTTGCGCGCTTGCCTCTCATCCGCCAGGGACCGAGAACCAAAACCAAAAGTAAAACGCGCTATGCAATGCCATGGATGCAATGTAGCACACTCAAAAGAGGCGCCATCAGCCGCGCAGGGGCTGCGACGGCAGGGCTTCAGCGGCGTAGCCTCTGCCACCAGCCCATGACCCGGCCCCAGGCCCCGGGGGCCGGGCGGCGCAACGCCGCAGGAGGCTCGCTGAGCGACTGCCCGCCCTGTTCGTACATGTCGATCAGCAGCATGCCCTCGCCCAGGGTGCGCCAGGCCAGCAGTTCCATCCGGTCAAACCCCGCACCTTCGCGCGAACTGCGGTTTTCCAGGGCCTTGTGCCAGGCATCGACCGCCTTGCGCAATTCACGCAGGGCGCTTTGGTAGGCGCCAAACTCGTACAGGGCGTGCCATGCAGAGTCCACGCTGGTCAGAAAAAACTGGTGGTCCCGCACGCCCTGCGCCAATGCGGCAGCGCGGCGGGTGATCTGGGCCGTGTCCTTGCGGGCCCGGCGTGCGCGCACGGCCTCGTCAATCGCCTGCGCCAGAGCCCCGACGCTCTCGCGCATCTGGCGCGACTCCTCGCCCGCCACGCCATCCCGCAAAAAACGGCTGATGTCTCCAAACGAATGGATCGTCTGCAGTGACATGGAGCGCGACTCGGCCATGCGCGCTATTGTGCGCCGCCATGCGCGGTTTTGCGCAACAAGAACGCACTGCTGGCCAAGCGGTGGCGTGGCCCGACAACACCTGCAGGACACCCGGCGGCACGCTTCCTGCCAAGGCCCTTTCAGGCGGTGCCGCCCACCGTCAGACCGTCGATGCGCAACGTCGGCTGGCCCACACCCACAGGCACGCTCTGGCCTTCCTTGCCACAGGTGCCCACGCCGCTGTCCAGGCGCATGTCGTTGCCGATCATGCTGATCTTTTTCAGCGACTCGGGGCCGCTGCCCACGATGGTGGCGCCCTTGACCGGGTACAAAATCTTGCCGTTCTCCACCCAGTACGCCTCGCTGGCCGAGAACACGAACTTGCCCGAGGTGATGTCCACCTGACCACCACCGAAGTTGGTGGCGTACAGGCCCTTCTTGATAGAGGCGACGATTTCCTGCGGATCCTTGTCGCCCCCCAGCATGTAGGTGTTGGTCATGCGCGGCATGGGAATGTGCGCATAGCTCTCGCGCCGGCCATTGCCCGTGGGTGCCACGCCCATCAGGCGGGCGTTGAGCGCGTCCTGGATATAGCCCTTGAGGATGCCATCCTCAATCAGGACGTTGCGCTGGCTGGCATGGCCCTCGTCGTCCACGTTGAGCGAGCCACGCCGGTCGGCAATGGTGCCGTCGTCCAGTACCGTCACGCCCCTGGCCGCGACGCGCTGGCCGATCCGGCCGCTAAACGCCGAAGACCCCTTGCGGTTGAAGTCGCCCTCCAGCCCGTGGCCCACGGCCTCGTGCAGCAGCACGCCGGGCCAGCCCGGGCCGAGCACCACGGTCATCTCTCCTGCGGGCGCCGGGCGCGATTCAAGGTTGACCAGGGCGGCATTCACCGCCTCGTCCACATACTGGGCAATCTGCGCATCATCAAAATACGCCAGACCGAAACGGCCACCGCCGCCGGCCGAGCCCATCTCGCGGCGGCCGTTCTGCTCGGCAATCACCGTCAGCGACAGGCGCACCAGGGGCCGCACATCGGCCGCCAGCGTACCGTCGGCGCGCGCCACCAGCACCCCAGCACCCCGTCGTATTCACTCGCCAGGCCCGCCATGACCTGGGCCACGCGCGGGTCCTTGGCGCGGGCGAGCTGCTCCACCCTCTCCAGAAGCTGTACCTTGGCCGTGCTGTCGAGCGAAGCAATGGGGTCGATGCCAGGATAGAGGCTGCGGCTGCTGGCGATCTTGCGGGGCGCCACGCGCACCCGGCCCGACTGCGCGGCCGAGGCGATGGATCGCACCGTGCGGGCCGCGTCAAGCAGCGAGGCTTCGGAGATATCGTCGGAATAGGCAAACGCCGTCTTCTCGCCGCTGACCGCGCGCACACCCACGCCCTGGTCAATGGAGAACGAACCGGTCTTGACTATGCCCTCCTCCAGACTCCAGCCCTCGCTGCGGGTGTACTGGAAATACAGATCGGCATCATCGACCTGGTGGGCCCGGATGTCGGCCAGCGCCCGCGCCAGATGACTTTCATCGAGGCCGAACGGCGCCAGCAACAACTCGCGGGCCACATCCATGCGCTGGGTGGTGGGCTTGCGCTGGGGAGCGGCAGTAGAGGAGCTGAAGTTCATCGGGGCATTTTAGGCGCCCTGCCATTCCCGCCTGGGCGCATGGCCAAGTCCGACAGGCTCCTAGAGCATCGGCCGGGCGTCCTGGGTGGGCTGGCGTTGCGCCCGGGCGACGGACATCAGGATGCCCAGCGCCAGCCCCAGCGTGACCATGGCGGTTCCGCCATAGCTGATGAACGGCAAGGGCACCCCCACCACGGGCAGCATGCCGCTGACCATGCCCATGTTCACGAACGCATAGGAGAAAAAGATCATGGACACGGCCCCCGCCATCAGGCGGCCAAACAGGGTTCCCGCGCCCATGGCAATGGCCAGGCCACGCCAGACCAGGAACAGAAAGCACACGATCAGAAAAATATTGCCCGCCAGGCCGAACTCCTCCGAATAGGCGGCAAAGATGAAGTCGGTGGTGCGCTCCGGGATGAATTCCAGGTGGGTCTGCGTGCCTGCCATGAACCCCTTGCCGAACACGCCCCCCGAACCGATGGCGATCATTCCCTGGATGATGTGAAAGCCCTTGCCCAGCGGGTCGCGCGTGGGATCGAGCAAGGTGCAGATGCGCTGCTGCTGGTAGTCGTGCAGCACCGGCCAGCGGACGCCATCGGCGCACCAGGCATCGCCCATGACCACCAGCACGGCAATCCCTGCCACGCCCAGCACCACCGGGGGCAGCACCAGCTTCCAGGGCAGTCCGGCAAAGAAAATGACCGACAGCCCGGCCGCCAGCACCAGCAGCGATGTCCCCAGGTCGGGCTGCTTCATGATCAGCCCCACGGGCACCGCCAGCAGCAGGCCGGCCACGGCAAAGTCGAGCGGACGCAGTTGCCCCTCGCGCCGCTGGAACCACCAGGCCAGCATCAGCGGCATGGCAATCTTGAGAATTTCACTGGGCTGGATGACGATACCCACGTTGACCCAGCGCTGCGCCCCTTTTTTGGTGATGCCAAACAGGGCCACCGCCACCAGCAGGGCCACCCCCACCCCATAGAGCGGAACGGCCAGGGCCATGATGCGCTGCGGCGGCACCTGCGCCACCAGGAACAGGATGCCCCCGGCAATCAGCATGTTGCGGCCATGGTCGGAAAAGCGCGTGCCATGGTCATAGCCCGACGAATACATCGCCAGCAGGCCTGCGGCCGCCAGCAGCAACACCAACCCGACCAGCCACCCGTCAAACCCCCGGAACAGGGGCAGGATGCGCTGCACGAGCGAAGGCTTGTCAAAAGTGGTTCCCATGGCGCAATTATCGGGCGTGCTCTGCAGCACTGCCCGCCGGCCCGCCCGTCAACCGGCCTGGCGGAACGCCATGATCGCCTGGTTGCGCAAGGTGCGCAGCAGACCCAGGGCCTTGTCATCCACGGCAATCCCACCCGCGCGGGACTGGTCGGCGTAGATCAGGGCGAAGGGACGGCCCTTGATCTGCAAGGGCAACAACAGGAACGTCGGCGCATTGAGATTCTTCTGATACCAGTCCGGCAGCCGCTCCTGCATGCGCGGCTCGGTGGCATCGTTGATCAGCGTGTCGGCACCGCGCAGGCACACTGCGGCAAACAGGTCGCCCGGCACCTTCAGCGGCACCGCCATGGCGCGCACGGCCTCCTCGCTGCCCTCGCCCAGACCGAAGCGGCCGGTCATGATGTCGGTCTTGGCGTCGCGCAGGCAGAACACCATGCGCCGCGCACCCAGGGCACGGAACATGGTTTCCAGAATCATGCGCAGGATGTCGTTGAGCTTGAAGTTCTCGACCATGGCATTGGTGATGTCCTGGATTCCGGCCGACAGCACCTCGGCCACCTCCGCCGGGGACGGTGCCATGCCGGCCTGCGTCTGCAACATCACGGGCAGCGTGTGGGTTTCGTCGGCGCGCAATTCATGCGTGGAGAGCATGTCCTGGATGTCCGGCGGCGCATCGGGGGATGTCGGCAACACCAGCAGGCGCGCTGCAGGCGTGCCCTTCTCCACACGCAGCTCCAGCACCTGCGCCATATTCACCAGTTTCTGGCGCGCCGCCAGGGTGGCCGCGCCAATGGCTTCGGGCGACATGGCCAGCGTGCGGGCGTACTGCGTGGCCAGAACCCGCAAGCCTTCTTCGGCCGGCTTGCGCTCGTTGCGCAGCAGGATGGTGGTGGCCTCGTTGGCAGCCCGCGCCACCCAGCGCAGGCGCTCAACTCCCTGTTCGGGCGGGCGCTGGGGCGGCGAGCCGTGGGGTTTACGAATGCAGCGCTGCAAGCTTTCAGGTAGGCCCCAGAGACGCGCCACGCCCGCCCCCAGGTCTTCCAGACCCAGTCCGAGCACCTGCATCGCGGCAGATTCATCGCCCCCCTCCACCCGCCCCGACGCCACCAGAGCGCGGATCTGGGCGGCCTCCTCGGGGAAATAGAACTCGCACAGCATGCGCCCCAGGTTCTGGAACATGGCGCCAATGAAGGCCTCCTCGGAACCCTGCCCGGGGGGGCACAGTTCGGCCGCCAGCGAACCCGCCATCATCGAGCGCAGGAACTCCTCGCGCATCTGGCTGGCGTGCTGCTTGTTCTGCATGTGGTCCAGCAGCACCAGGCTCAGCGCCATGTTGCGCACCGCGTTGAAGCCCACCAGGCTCACGGCACGCGAGACGGTGCTCACACTGCCCCGGCTGGCATGGGCAAAATTCACGCTGTTGACCAGGCGCAGCAGCTTGTTGGTCAGCGCCACGTCCTTGAGGATCTCGTTCGTCAGGTCGCTGATGCTGTCATCCTCGGAGGTGGCCACGCGCTGGATGCGTGCCACCGAGTCCGACAGCGCCGGAAAATCGCTCTTGTGCCGCATGCGCCGCAGCAGGAAGTCGAGCGTGGCGTTGCTCGCCGCCGTGGGCGCGCTCACGGGCGCCGCCCAGGCGCGCAGCGCATCGCGAAAATCGGCTGCCGAGGCAAAGCGCGCCGAGGGTTCGCGCGCCAGTGCACGCTGCAGAATGGCACGCAGGTTGTCGTCTACACCCGGCCCCAGGTCCGAAGGCAACGCCAGTGTCTCGTTGGCGATGCGATACAGCGCCTGCCAGGTGTCGGTCTGGTGGATCAGCGGGCGGCCGGTGAGCAGCTCCACCAGCACCAGCGCAGCCGAATAGATGTCCATGGACGGCGCGGGTGCAGCCCCGGCCGTGGCCTCGGGCGCCATGTAGGCCGGTGTGCCGCTGGCCAGCTGCGCATCGGACGGGCTGGCCACGGCGGCCGCCAGGCCGAAATCCATGACACGCGCATGGCGGTGCGCATCCACCATCACGTTCGAAGGCTTGAGGTCGCGGTGCACGATGCCTGCCGCATGGGCCGCATGCAGCCCGTCGAGCACATCGACCATCAGTGCCACAGCGTCGTGTGGCGCACAGCGCCCCTGCTGCGCCAGGTGTTCCGCCAGCGTGCAGCCGGGCACGTACTCGAACACGATATAGGGCTGGCTGCCCTGCACATCGGCCTCGAACACCGGCACGATGTAGGGGTGGGCCAGGCGCCCGACGTGGCGCGCCTCGCGCAGCCAGGTTTCCAGCACCGAGGCATCCTGCCCCTGCATGGGCGGCATGAGCTTGATGGCCACCGGGCGCTGCAGGCGCGGATCCTGCGCCAGCCACACCGTGGCTTGTGCGCCCTGGCCCAGCACGCGCTGCAATTCAAACCGCCCCAGAAATGCGGGTTGAGCCCCCCCTCCCCCCATCACGAGGCGTCGGGCAGTGGAAAGCGGGGCAAAATCGGACATGACGTAAGGCGGCAAAGCGGGCACCGCACGGTGCAGCGACCCATGGGCGTATCTTATGCCCGCGCCAGACTTGCCGCACACCGCGATTGCACCGTTTTTTGCCCGCACATCCCGCCATGCGCACCACCCACCTTCTCTATCTGCACGGTTTCCGCTCTTCGCCCCAGTCTGCCAAGGCCCGCATGGTGGCCGAGCATGTGGCCAACCACCATCCGGCCGTGCATTTCTGGAGCCCGCAACTGCCGCCCTCGCCCCGCGCGGCCATGGCGATGGTCGCCCAGGGTATTGCCGACTGGCCGCACGCCTCGATGGCGGTGGTGGGCTCGTCGCTGGGCGGCTTCTATGCCAGCTGGGTGGCCCGGCAGGCCGGCTGCCCCAGCGTGCTGCTGAATCCCGCCGTGAACCCGGCGCGCGACCTGGCGCGCCACATTGGCGAACAGACGGCCTGGCACGACCCGCAGGAACGCTTCTTCTTCCTGCCCGAATACGTGGACGAACTCCGGGCACTGGACCAGCGCGGCCTCCCCCCGGGCGGCCCCGAGCTGGCCATCATCGCCAAAGGCGACGAGGTGCTGGACTGGCGCGAAATGGTGGCGCGCTACCCCCGTGCGCAGCTGCGGCTGCTCGAAGGCGGCGACCACGGGCTGAGCGATTTCGCCGACCACCTGCCCACGGTACTGGGCTTTCTCGACCTGGTCTGACGCCCGGCGCGCCCATGGGACAATCTCGCCCATGTACGCATTGTTTGAAGAAGCCGGCAAGTTTCTGGCCGGCCGCATCCTCTCCGAAGCCGAGACGTCGGCCCAGATCGAGCTCGATTCCGGCAAACGGGTGAAGGCCAAGGCCGCCCACATCCTGCTCAGGTTCGAAAAACCCGCCCCCGCAGAGCTGATGGCCCAGGCCCAGGCCGTGGCCGCAACGATGGAACTCGACCTGGCCTGGGAATTCGCCCCCGAGGATGAGTTCGGCTTTGCCGACCTGGCGCGCGACTATTTCTCCGACAACGCCACGCTGAACCAGCAGGCCGGTGCGCTGTTCGCGCTCTACGAGGCGCCGCACTACTTCCGCCGCGCCGGCAAGGGCCGCTTCAAGAAGGCCCCGGCCGAGATCCTGCAGCAGGCCCTGGCCGCCATCGAGAAGAAAAAGGCGGTGATGCAGCAGATCGCCGACTGGGCCGAGCAACTGGGGCGCGGCGAATGCCCTCAGCCCATCCGCGAGCAGCTCTACAAGATCCTGTTCCGTCCCGACAAGAACGCGCCCGAATACAAGGCCGTGGTCGAAGCCAGCCGCGCCACGCACACCGCTCCGCTTGAACTGCTGCAAAAGGCCGGCGCCATCGATTCGAGCTACCAATTCCACTGGAAGCGCTTCCTGTTTGACAACTTTCCCAAGGGCACGGCTTTCCCGGCCGTCACCGCGCCGCAGCCGCCCGAGGATTTGCCCCTGGCCCCCGTGCAGGCCTATTCGATCGACGATTCGCAGACCACCGAGATCGACGACGCGCTCTCCGTGCAGGGCCTGGGCACGGGCACCGTGGTGCTGGGCATCCACATCGCAGCGCCGGGCCTGGCCATCCAGCCCGGCAGCGCGCTCGACCAACTCGGGCGAAACCGCCTGTCCACCGTCTACATGCCGGGCTACAAGATCACCATGCTGCCCGATGCCGTGGTGCAGATCTACACGCTCGACGAAGGCCGCGCCAACCCGGCCGTGTCGCTCTATGTCACGCTCGACGAGCAGTCCCTGGAGATCACCGCCACCGAGACGCGCCTGGAGCGCGTGCCGGTGTGTGCGAATCTGCGCCACGACCAGCTCGATCACATCGTCACAGAGGCCTGGCTGCAGGATCCGACGATTCAACATGAAAACACGCCCCATGCATTGCTGGACAAGCGTGAACAGCTATCCTTTTTGTACCGTCTGGCGCTCAAGCTCAAAGCCGGGCGCGAGCTGGTGCGCGGCAAGCCCGAAACCTTCAACCGCCCCGACTACACCTTCCGCCTGCACGGCAACGACGGCGCCGAGCCGCAGGGCACGGAGCAGGTCACCATCGGCACGCGCAAGCGCGGCGCGCCGCTGGACCTGATCGTGGCCGAAGCCGCCATCGTCGCCAACAGCACCTGGGGCAACATGCTGGCCGAGCACGGCGTGCCCGGCATCTACCGGAGCCAGGCCAGCCTGGCGCCGGGCGTGAAGGTGCGCATGGGCACCAAGGCGCTGCCGCACGCCGGCATCGGCGTGAAGAGCTACGCCTGGGCCACCTCGCCGCTGCGCCGCTACACCGACCTGGTGAACCAGTGGCAGATCATCGCCTGCGCGCGCCACGGCAAGACGGCCGCGCTGGCCGCACCGTTCAAGCCCAAGGACGCCGACCTGTTCTCCATCATCAGCAGCTTCGACGCTGCCTACAGTGCCTACAACGGCTACCAGGCGGGCATGGAGCGCTTCTGGACGCTCAAGTATGTGGAGCAAAACCACATCACCGAGCTCACGGCCACCGTGTTCAAGGAAGGCCCGGGCGGCAGCTTCCTGGTGCGCGCGGACGAGCTGCCTCTGGTCTTTCCCGTGCTCGGCGCGCAGAACCTGCCGCGCGGCGCGCGCATCCGCGTGCGGCTGGGTGAGGTCGATGAGATCACGCTCGACGTGCACGGCACGCTGATCGAACGCCTGGACGATCCGCAGGACAGCAGCGACGACGGCCCGGTGGAGGACGCCGAGGACGACGAGGCCGTGGCCGGCCCGATTGCCATTGCCGTCGATGTGAACGAGCCCGAGGCCGGTGGCAGCGATAATTCGACCCCGTGAACATGGCCCCCACGCTCCTTCCCTTCGTGTGCTCGCTGCCCCCCGAGGGGGCCGCTTTTCATCTTGGGGCGGCCCTGAAATCAAGTCCCCCCTGTGTCGCTGCGCTCCTTCCCCCCGCTCTCGGAGCGCTACGCGCTGCGGGCAGGGGGACGCCCCCCAGCGCGGCGGGGCGGCCCTTGCGCGGGGGCCGCTGGTCTGGGCCGCGCCCGTTTCAAGCAATGCAAACGGCGCGTAGCACATAGCGCGTTGAATACTTGCAATGAAAAACCTTTTCACCCGCTTCAGCACACTGCAGCTCACGCTGGGCGTGTCGGTGGCCGTGCATGCGGCCATCCTGTCGGTGCGCTTCATCGACCCTGAGGGCTTCAACCGCGTGTTCCAGGACACGCCGCTCGAAGTCATCCTGGTCAATGCCAAGTCGTCCGAGAAGCCGGAGAAGGCCCAGGCCATCGCCCAGTTTTCGCTGGCTGGCGGCGGCGACGCCGAGAAAGGCCGCGCCACCAGCCCGCTGCCCTATTCGGCCCTGACGAGCGTGGGCGACGACTTCGAGGAAGCGCAGCGCAAGATGGATGCACTGCAGGAGCAGCAAACCCAGCTGCTCGCGCAACTGCGCAAGGAGATCGCCTCCCTGCCCGCACCCGATCCGCGCAAGCCCAGCAAAAACGCGGAACAGGCGGCGCAGGAAGAACGCCGCCGCCAGCTCGTGAAAATACTGGCCGAGATCGAAAAGCGGATCAATGAGGAAAACGCTCGCCCGAAGAAGCGCTACATCAGCCCCGCCACGCGCGAGGAGGTGTACGCCGTCTACTACGACGCCATGCGCCGCAAGGTCGAGGACAAGGGCACGGTCAACTTCCCCGAATACAGCGGCCGCAAGCTCTATGGCGAGCTGACCATGATCGTGACCGTGAACCACGATGGCCGCGTCGTCGCCACCGAGATCGTGCAGGGCTCGGGCAACCACCGGCTCGACCGCCATGCCGAGGCCGTCGCCCTCGCCGCCGGGCCGTTCGGCCCGTTCAATGCGGAA
>C687J26845_10001616_pt1 | contig 13715 bp, 18 predicted proteins | sample RifCSPlowO2_12_FD_26845 | JGI IMG/M metagenome (IMG submission 26845) | reverse complement strand
GACCTGCGCCATGTCTCGGACCACATCGTCCCTGACGTGATCCGCATCTGCGCCCTGCTGGCGGTCCGGCCCACGGGTGCCCCACTGATCCACCGCCTGGTGGACATCCCGCGCGAGCGCACCCAGCACATCGTGGACATGCTGTACCTCCATGGCAACCTGGGCGATGGCGCCCCGGTTGCCAGCCCGGAAAAGAAGCTTGAAACCCCGGCCACCGCGGCACCCGAGGCCCGCTCGCCCAAGGACGTCCCCAGCTCGGTGACGGGTTTTCTGGACCGTTTCCGGAAAAAGCTGATGCCCACCGGAGCGCACTAGACATGGAGTGCTCCGTTCTGTTCATGGGCCCGGTGGGTGCCGGCAAGACCATGGCCGTGCAGACCCTGTCGGACATCGACGTGCTCGGCACGGACGAACGCGCCACCGACGAGACCGCCGCCTACAAGCAGAACACCACCGTCTGCATGGACGCGGGGGTGCTGGAGCTGGGGTCCGGCGACAAGGTGCGGCTGATCGGGGCCCCTGGCCAGGACCGCTTCGACTTCATGTGGGACATCCTGCTGCAACAGGCCCGGGCCGTCATCTTGCTGCTGGACCACCGCCGTGCGAACCGGCTGGACGATCTCGACCATTTCATGGACCGCCTGGGGGAGCGTCTGGAGGGCCGCAAGCTGCCCCTGGCCGTTGGCATCACGCACGTCGACCTGCTCCCCGAGGTGCCGCTGAACGTCTACCGCCGGCGCTTGCGCGCCCGCGATGACCGCTTCCCCGCCTGCGTGGTACCGGTGCTTCCGGTCGATGGGCGCGAGAAAAAGGACCTTCAGACGCTGGTGCTCACCGTGGCGGCCATGCTGGAGATGGTGCACCGCTATGGTTGAGGAAGCGCCCGCCACGGCACCCTGCCTGCGCCTTCGCGGATTCGGCTTGGCCTACAACGACCGCGTGGTCCTGCGCAGCATCGACCTGGACGTGCCCGCCCACGGCTGCACCGTGCTGCTGGGGCCGGCGGGTACCGGCAAGTCGTCGCTGCTGCGCACGCTGGCCGGTTACAACGACCACAACCCCAGCCTGCGGGTCTGGGGCGCCACGCTGTACCTGGGCCGTGAACGGACGCCCGACCACCGGCCCGCGCTGGTGGTGCAAAAGGCCCAACTGCTGGTGTCCACCGTGCTGGACAACCTGCTGACCGGCCTGCCCGATCGCTCCCGGCTGACGCGCGCGCAGCAGCTGGAGCGTTTGCGACAAATCACCGCAGAGGTACAGCAGGCCTGGGTCATGGACCGCCTGCACGCCTCGGTGCTCGATCTGAGCCCGGTTCAGCAGCGGGTGATTGCCATCCTGCGCGAGTTCCTGGGCCGGCCGGCCCTGCTGATGCTCGACGAGCCCACCACCGGCCTGAGCGAAGACGATGCCGACGGGCTGGCGGCCTTCATCGAACACCTGGCGCGCCAGCAGGCCATCCTGCTGGTACTGCACCACCTGCGGCTGACCCGCCGGCTGGCCCGGCATGTGGTGCTCATCGCGAGCGGCGAAACCCAGGAAAGCGCTCCCACCGAGCACTTTTTCGACAGCCCGCAGAGCGAAGCCACCCGCCAGTTCATCCGCACCGGCTCCTGCCCGGAATTTCCCCCCGCGCAGGGCGCGAACTCCGACCAAGATGAATTCGCGGTGCCGCCCCAGGCCCCCAGCCCTACCACACTGATCAGCGCAGCCAGCGGCCCCCGAGGGTTTGCCTGGCTGCTGCCCGGGCAACTGGCGGGCACGCCATGGCCGGGCCTGATCCGCGAGACCGACGACGATCTGGACGCGCTGCGCCATGTCGGCGTGACCCGGCTGGTGAGCCTGACCGAACAGGCGTTTCCAGATGCGCTGGCCGCGCGCTTCGGCATCCGGTGCGCCAGCCTGCCCATCCCCGACATGCAGGCCCCCACCCTCACCCGCGCGGCCGCCCTGTGCAAGGACATCGACCGCTGGCTGGCGGCGGGCGAGGTGGTGGCCCTGCACTGCAAGGCCGGCCTGGGCCGCACGGGCACCCTGCTGGCCGCCTACTGGCTGTGGCAGGGCAACGGCCAGCGCACCGCGCTGGAGAGCATCGACCGCGTCCGCCGCCTGGACGCCGCCATGATCCAGGCCCCCTCGCAGACGGCGTTCCTGTCTGGCTTCGCCGACTGTCTCGGTCGGCCACCGCATCCCCCCCTCACGACCTTGGGCAATGGTCGATTCCACAAAAACGATTCCCCTGAAAGGAAATTCCCTCATGAACANACTTGACGACACCCTGCAGCGCGCCATGACCGNCATCCCCGAGTGCCTGGCCGCCGGTNTGGTGGACCTCGCCTCCGGCATGGTGCTGAGCATCAAGACCGTGGACTCCCACCCCTCCGAAGTGTTCGACATGCTCGCCGCGGCCACGGCCGATCTCTTCCAGGGCCCCAACGTCGTGGCCATCGAAAAGGTGTTCAAGAAGTCGCGCGGCCTGCCCGAGAGCGTGGACCACCACTACTTCCAGGAAATCATCGTCAACAGCGAGAACCTGATCCACGTGTTCCTGCGCGGCAAGCGCCAGCAACAGGTGGTCTGCTTCGTCTGCCGCAAGGGCGCCAACCTGGGCATGGTGCTGACCAAGGCGCGCTCGGCCATGCCGGCCGTCGAAGCCGCTCTGTGATCGGGTAAGGACGGCCCATGAACACCCCGTTGACCCCCGAAGTCCTGGCCAGTCGGGCCCGGGCCGTCCTGCGTGGTCTTCACTCGAACCTTGCCGAGGTGGAGGCTTCGGCGGTGGTGACCCGCGACGGCATCACCGTCGCCTCGTTGCTGTCCACCGGCGCCGACCCGGACCGCTTCGGCGCCATGTGCGCGTCGCTGCTGGCGCTGGCGGCCCGGGCCAGCAAGGAAGTGGACCGCGGCAATCTGCGCCAGATCATTCTGGACGGCCAGCAAGGCCCGCTGCTGCTGACCCACGGGGGCGACTCGGCGGTGCTGGCCGTGGCGGCCACGCCCCGGGCCAACCTCGGGCGCCTGATTCTGGAGACACGCCGGGTGGCGACCGATCTGGCCTCCCTCTGGACGCAGACCTGAGCCCGCCATGCACCCGATCCAGTACCAGGGGCGGCCTCTTCGCTGCCGCGACAACGAGAGCCTGCTGGACGCGTTGGTGCGCACCGGCGTGGCGATCGACTTCTCGTGCAAAAGCGGCGTCTGCCGTCGCTGCCTGGTCAAGGTGGTGGACGGGGCGGCGCCGGCCGAGGCCGCCCGTTCACTGCCCCCACATCTCCGGTCGGCGGGCTATGTGCTGGCCTGCCAGTGCAAGCCCGCCGGCCCCCTGAGTCTGGCGCCGAAGTCGCCTGCGGACATGCTGACGCCGTGCATGCTGGTGCGGCGTGAACATGGGGCGGACGGTTCGTCCGGCCTCTGGCTGCGCGGACCGTTCCCGGTGGAACCCGAAGGCGAAGCCCCGCTGCCCGCCCCCAATCTGGCCCTGTGGCATCTGCTGGACCACGGCCGGCTGGTGCGCCGGGTGCTGGAGGCCTTCTACCAGAAGGTCTACGCCGACCCCCTGCTCCAGCCCTTCTTCGAGCGGGTCTCGATGGAGCGGGTCATCGGCAAGCAGTATGCGTTTCTCATGCAGTGCATGACGGGCGACAAGGTCTACATCGGCGAACGCCCGAAAAATGCCCACCACTGGATGGTCATCCCAGACANGCTGTTCGAGCACCGCCAGCGCCTGATGGCCCAGGCGCAACGCGAGCAGGGCCTGACGCCGGAGCAGATGGNNGGCTGGGCCCNCTACGAGGAACACTTCCGCGCCGACATCGTCAAGCACGCGCCCTGGCCCAANCGCATGGGCGATCAGGCCATTGAAACCGAGCGCTACGACACGGTCACCCTGGACGAGGCCACCGTGTGCGACCACTGCGGCGCCGAGATCGCGGCGAACAGCACCGTGCGTTTCCACGTGCGGCTCGGGCAGGTCGGCTGCCAGCGCTGCGAGCGCGGCTGAACCCGGCCCCGCACCGCCCGCCAACGCCCATGAACCCGTCCGCCCGCTACCTGCACGTCCTGCCCCGGGGCATCGCCGAGTGGCTGACGCAAGCCCCCGATGCACGGCAACCGGACCAGCGCCTGTTCCGGACCCTGTTGCGGCAGCCTCACAACACCACGCCCCTGAGCATGGAGTGGCTGAGCCAGAGCACCGGCTTGTCGCGCGGCCAGGTGGCGCGATCGCTGTTCAGCCTGCACCGGCTCGGCAGCATCCAGGTGGCCGTCGACGCCCCGGCGGCGCCGCGCGCAGCGGGCCACCCGGCCGCCAACATCCACCAGCAGCTGCAACGGCTCTGCGGCGACACGGCGGGTGCGGCCGTGCTGGCCGACCCCGACGGCCTGTGCATGGCGAGCCACGGCGTGGCGCACGACGACGCCCAAGGCCTGGCCGCCGGGTTTGCGCCCTTTCGCCACGCCATGGTCCGGGCCATGCCGCTCTTCATAGGCCGCCGCCCCTGCCGGCTTCACATCACCTCCTCGGCGCTGGTCGACCACGAGGCCTTCGTGGGCCTGGTGCGAAGCCTGCACGAGCTGCTGGCGGACTAGGATGAAACACCCCCCGCGCCGCTTCGCGTGCCTTGCAGGCCACGGCATCGTCGGAGCCGATGCCTCTGGGTGGCGTTGTTTCATGCGTCGCGGGTGGCGCTCCGGCGCCGTGGAACACTGACATGCCCGATATCCAGGACATCCTCGACCAGATCACCGAGTGCCCCGGCAACGCCGGCGCGGTGCTGGCCACCGCCGATGGCTTGCTCATGGCGTCGTCGGGTGCGCTGCACGGCGACGTGGCCGCGGCCACCGCCGCCAGCCTGGTGCTGGCGGGGAAAGAAGCCTTGTCGGCGCTGGGCAAGCGCCCCTGGGTCGAGCAGCTGATCTGGTACCAGACCCAGCTGCACGGCACCCACGTGCTGCTGCTGGTGTGCGACGACCACGGCCACGCGGGTGCGCTGCGCTGGACCGCGCGCCGCATGGTGCAGCAGCTCGAACCCAGCCTGCTCCAGCTGTGAAGCCGCTGCGTTACAGCGGGCAGCCCTGGCCCTCTCGCCCGTTCTCGGCCTGCACCTGCCGCAGCAGGTCGGCCAGCGTCTTGCCCGGCTCGTCCACGAAACGGCGGGGCAACGCGCGCACGCCCTGGATGCGGTCGGCGCGGAAGCTGCGAAAGGCCTGCCGGGTTTCGCACCAGGCCGCCAGCGTCCAGACCTTGCCCCAGAAGAAACAGCCCAGCGGCCACACGGCGCGGGTGCTGGCTTGTTCGTTCACGTCGAGGTAGTCGAGTTCGAGCACCGTGCGCGTCTGCGCGGCCTCGCGCAGCACCTGCAGCACCCGGGCCACAGCGGGCTTGAGCCCCAGCGGCGGCACCAGCAGCGGCATCTTCTCCACCTCGGTGCGCACCACCCCGGGCAGCACCGACAGCACGCGCGACATGGCGTCGCCCGCGGCCAGCGCCAGCGCCGGGTCCAGCCACTGCTGCGCGATGCGCGTGGCCACGGCCAGCGCGCGGGCCTCGTCGGCCGTGAACATGAGCGGCGGCAGATCGAAGCCGCGCCCGAAGCGGTAGCCCACGCCGGCCTCGCCCTCGATGGGCACGCCCTGCACCTGCAGGTCGGCCACGTCGCGGTACACCGTGCGCGGCGACACCTCCAGCCGCCCGGCGAGCCAGGCGGCGGTGGACAGGCGCCGGCCACGGATCAGCTGCACCAGGGCAAAGAGGCGGTCGGCGCGTCGCATGCGGCTCAGCCCAGGCCGGGCGTGGGCCGCAGGCGCGCGCGCTCTTCGGCAGAAAGCACCGTGGGCTCGGCCACCGGCGCCCCGGAGGCGGTGAAAAACGGCGTGTCTTTGTAGCGCCCCGACAGCCGGCTGCCCAACACCATGCCCAGGATGCGCAGCACCGCTCCGGCCATGCCGAAGGCCCGGGGTTTGGGCTCGCCGATCGCGCTCGCGGTGTTGGCGCTCGCGCGCACCGGGCCGAACGCGGCCTCCAGCGGCGCGCTGTCCAGACACTGCGCCAGCAGGCCGGTGAAGGGCATGGCGCGGCTGCTCATGGTGTTGCCCACGGGGGTGCGGCAACACGCGGCGTACCAGCGCAACATGCCTTGGTCGGACAGGCGCATCACCGCCAGATGCGCCGCGCCCTGGGTGATCCGGATGCGGTGCGGCGCGAGCTGCACCACATCCGAACCGCCTTGCGCGTCGAGCACCTGGTCGGGCGAGCCCAGAAACCGCGCAAAAGCCTGGCAGTCCTGGCAATAACACCGCATACGGTTGCTGAGGCCGCTCAGTTCGACCTGGCCTTGCAGCGCGCCGCAGCGGCAGCGCAGGGGATGGACGGCAGGGGGCATGGGGGCTCCGGGAGTGACGGGTGGCGCTTATTGTGCGGTGGCCTTGAAGCCCCAGGGGCGTGGTGCTGCGCTCGGGCGCTCAGGTCATGGCGTGCAGGCCGACGCGGTTGCCTTCGCTGTCGATGATGTGGGCAAAGACCCCCATGCCGTCGGGCAGCGTCACTTTGGGCAGGGCGACGCTGCCGCCAGCGGCCGGCACCCGCGCCAGCCAGGCGTCGAGCGAGGGCGCGGCGTTCAGGTACACCAGGGTGCCGCTGGCGGCGGGTTTGAAGTCGGGGTGCTTCATCAGGGCGCCTTTGACGTCCTGTTCACCGTCCACCTCGAAGACACCCAGCTCCCCGTCCGGCCCGCCAAAGGCCTCGCGGCGCAGCGCGCGGCCGGTGAGCGAACCGTAAAAGCGCAGGGCGCGGTCCATGTCGGCGACGGGAATTTCAAACCAGTTCAGGGCGTGTGCCATGTGTCTCTCCAGGGGTTGATTGAACAGGCTGCGGATTCTGCGGACCCCCTGCTGACAACNCTGTGTCAGCAGGCTGTCATGCCCTTTCCCTGCGTCATGTCAGTTATCCACGAAGCCGGAGAACCACCCGCGACGCATGAAACAGCACCACCCAGGGGCACCGCCGGGCCGGCTTTGCCGGACGGCCAGTGCCGTTCCCCTCCCGCCGAAGGCGAGAGAGGGGGAAGACGCGAAGCGGCGCAGGGGGTGTTTCTTGCTAGATCCAGCGCAGCAACCAGCCCGCCACCAGCGGCAGCGCCGCCGCGCTGAACAGCGCCGTGAGNCCCATGGCCAGGCCGGCGAAGGCGCCCNTTTCTTCGCTCACCAGAAAGGCCCGCGCGGTGCCGATGCCGTGCGCCGCGGCGCCCAGCGCGAAGCCCCGCACCGANGGGTCCCGGATGCGCAGNGCGTCCAGCACGTAGCGCGCGCTGGNCGCGCCGAGCACGCCGGTGCACACCACCAGCACGGCCGTCAGCGTGGGCAGGCCGCCGATCTTTTCCGAGATGCCCATGGCCACCGGCGCCGTGACCGACTTGGGCGCGAGCGAGGCGATGGTGGCCCGGGACGCGCCCAGGGCCCAGCCCACACCAACGGCCGTGACGGTGGCGCTGAGCGTGCCCACCACCAGCGCCCCCGCCATGGGCAGCCACAGGCGCTTCACGCGCGCGAGCTGTTCAAACAGCGGCACGGCCAGCGCCACGGTGGCCGGCCCGAGCAGGAAGTGCACGAACTGCGCGCCCTCGAAGTAGGTGGCGTAGGGCGTGGACGTGGCCCACAGCAAGGCGCCCAGCACGATCACCGACGTGGCCACCGGGTTGGCCAGCGGATGAAAACCGCTGCGCCGGTACAGCAGGAACGCGCCCTGGTACACCAGCAGCGTGACCGCGAGCCCCAGCAGCGGTGTGGCCGAGAGGTACACCCAGACATCGGCCAGCCGCCCCGCGGCGGCGCTGGCCAGCGGCAGGCCTTCATTCACGGCGCCTGCTCCGGGTGGGAATCTGCGGGCGCGCGCGGCGGTGGCGCGTTGCGCTTCATCAGCCAGGCCATGGTGAGCGCGGCGCTGGCCAGGCCCACGAGCGTGCTGAGCACCAGGGCCACGCCGATGGCCAGCGCCTCGTCGCCCAGGCGCTGCAGGTGCAGCATGACGCCCACACCCGCGGGCACGAACAGCAGTGAGAGGTGTTGCAGCAGGGTCTGCGCGGTGGGCTTCAGGCCGGTGAGCAACGCAGGCCGCACCATCAGCGCGAGCAGCAGCAGCGCCATGCCCACCACCGGGCCCGGCACGGGCGCCGCCAGCGCACGCACCAGCACCTCGCCCAGCAGCTGGAACACGAGCAGGGTGGCGAGCGCGGGGATCATCCGCGGTTCATCCGCGCATCAGAGCAGNTCTTTGGGGATGTTGCCGCCGTTGGCCGCGATGTGGCCCAGCACGTTCTTGTGCAGCCACATGTTCATCTGGGCCGAGTCGGCCATCTTGTCGTCGGGGCAGTAGAGCTCCCTGGCCAGCTCCTTGCGAGCGGCCAGGCTGCTGTCCAGGCCCAGTAGCTTGAGCAGGTCGACGATGGAGGTTTTCCAGTTGAGCTTTTCCGGGTGGTGGGCGGCCTTCTCCGTCAGCAGGGCGACCACGTCCACCATGGCGATGGGATTGACCACGGGCTCGGCCGGGGCGGCCGCCACCGGGGCGGGGGCTGCGGCGGGCGTCGGCGCGGCGGCAGCGGGAGGCGGTGTGATGACGGGCGCNGCGGCCGCCTCTTTCATGCCCAGCTTTTCCAGGATGTTGCTGAAGAAACCCATGGTCAATCCTCCGATGGCGTCGTGAACAGAANGCGCGGCACCGGACGCCGACGGCNCCGCGCCCCCAGCTTATAGCCTGCGCATTCCATCACCGTGACATTCGGTGCGCGCCCACGGNGCGGTGGCCGCGCNCNGGCGTGCGAAAGTGCCGCCCGGTGTCAGGCCAGCGCGTCATCCAGCAGCTCGACCCAGTGCCGCACCGGCGTGGCCGTGCCGCTCTGCAGGTGGGTGATGCAGCCGATGTTGGCGCTGGCGATCACCGCCGGCCGCAACTCGCCGAGGTGGCCGAGCTTGCGGTCGCGCAGCTGGTAGGACAGCGTGGGGTTGAGCACCGAATACGTGCCGGCCGAGCCGCAGCACAGGTGGGCCTCGTTCTTCGCCACCTGCACCGTAAAGCCCAGCGCGGCCAGGTGCTGCTCGACACCGCCCTTCAACTGCTGGCCGTGCTGCAGCGTGCAAGGCGGGTGGAATGCGATCAGTTGGTCCGCGTCGGGTTGTCGCGCCAGCTTAGGCCGCAGCACCGGCACCAGCGCGGGCAGCAGTTCGCTCAGGTCTTTCGTGAGCGCGCTGATGCGCGCGGCCTTGTCCGCGTAGGCCGGGTCGTCGGCCAGGATGTGGCCGTACTCCTTGACCGTGACACCGCAGCCCGAGGCGTTCATGACGATGGCCTCGACCCCGGCGGGGGCGCCCGGCCCTTCGCCGGCCTGGATGTGCGGCCACCAGGCGTCGATGTTGGCGCGCATCTGCGCCCGTCCGCCGTCCTGGTCGTTCAAATGGAACTTCACCGCGCCGCAGCAGCCCGCCTCGGGCGCGATCACGGTCTGGATGCCGGCGGCGTCGAGCACGCGCGCGGTCGCCGTGTTGATGTTGGGCATCATCGCCGGCTGCACGCAGCCCGCGAGCATCAGCACCCGGCGCGCATGCGTCTGCGTCGGCCAGCGCCCGGCGTTCTGCTTCGCCGGCACCTTGTTCTTCAGCGAGGCCGGCAGCAGCTCGCGCACCAGCTGGCCGAGCTTCATCGCGGGGCCAAAAGCGGGCGAAGTCAGCCCCTCCTTGAGCAGCCAGCGCACCGCCTTCTCGCCCGCCGGGCGCGGCACCTTTTGATCCACGATCTTGCGGCCGATGTCGATCAGGTGGCCGTAGTCCACGCCGCTGGGGCAGGTGCTTTCGCAGTTGCGACAGGTGAGGCAACGGTCCAGGTGCAGCTGCGTCTTGCGCGTGGGCTCGGCGCCTTCGAGCACCTGCTTCATCAGGTAGATGCGCCCACGCGGCCCGTCCAGCTCGTCACCGAGCAACTGGTACGTAGGGCAGGTGGCGGTGCAGAAGCCGCAGTGCACACACTTGCGCAGGATGGCCTCGGCCGCGCGGCCATCGGCGCGCACCTGGTATTCGGGGGAGAGGTTGGTTTGCATGTGGATCAACCCATCCGGCCGGGATTGAAGATGCCCGCCGGGTCGAACTCGGCGCGCAGGCGCTGGGTGATCGCCGCGAGGGCGGGGCTTTCGCGGTCGAAACGCGGCACGCCGGGCGCACCGTCGACGCCAGCGCGGAACAAGGTGGCATGGCCGTTCACCGCTGCGGCAGCGCTGCGGATCTCGGCGGCGGCCGAGGCCGGCGCCCACAACCAGCGCTGCGCGCCCTGCCATTCGATCAGCGGCGCATACGGCAGCGCAAGGACCGGCGCGGTCTGCGGCACCGAGAGTCGCCACAGGCAAAGGTCCGCCGATGGCGCCGTGAAAAACGGCAGGGTCTGGTCGCGGCAGGCGGCCCAGTCGGGTCCGGCCTGGGCGTTGTCCATGCGGGTGCCACCGGCTTCGCGCGCCAGGCGCTCGCAGGCGGCTTCCACCGCCGCCACCGCGCCGCGCAGGCGCAGGAACAGCAGTTCGGGCGCGTCGACCTGGGTCTGGTCCTTCACCCAGCAGCTCGCGTTCAAAGGCAGCGGCTGGCCGCCCCAGCGGTGCAACTGCTCCAGCGCGTCGTGTTGGCCCATGGAAAAGACCAGCGTGGCTTCGGCGGGCGCCACCGGCAGCACCTTGAGCGAGATGTCGGTGATGACGCCCAGCGTGCCCATGGCGCCGGCCATGACGCGGCTGACGTCGTAACCGGCCACGTTTTTCATGACCTGGCCGCCAAAGGTGAGCCATTCGCCGCGACCGTTGATGAACTGCAGGCCGAGCAGGAAGTCGCGCACGCCGCCGGCCGTGGCGCGGGCCGGACCGGCCAGGCCCGCCGCCACCACGCCGCCGATGGTGGACGTGGCGCCGAAGCGCGGCGGATCGAAGGGCAGGCACTGGCCTTGTTCGGCCAGCGCGGCTTCCAGCTCGGCCAGCGGCGTGCCGGCGCGCACGGTGACGACGAGCTCGCTCGGCTCGTGGCTGACGATGCCGGACCAGCCGGTGGTGGACAGGCGCTCACCGTCGGTGGGCTGGCCGTAAAAGGCCTTGGTGTCGCCGCCGGTGATGCGCAAGGGCTGGCGGGCGGCCGCCGCGGCCAGCACCTGCTGGATCAGGTCGCGCGGGGGGTCGTTGGGGCTGGAGGTCATGGCCGCCATGGTAGCGGCCACCCCCTGCGCGGCGGTTGAATTTTTTGCACGCCACGCTGCAAATGCGCCGCGCCGCGGCGAGCGGGTACCTACCGCGTATACCCCAGGCACGCGCCCGCGTTGGGCCGGCCCTTGCACTCACGCCGCAGGCGCTTTTCCCGCGCGGCGGGGGTTTCGCTGGAGGGCGCGTTGATGAAGGTGACCTTGGCGGGGATTTTTTTGCCCCCGGTGCCCGATGGGGTGGCGCTGGCGGCGAAGGCGGCCGAACCGGGCAGGGCCAAAGCCCCGAGCAGTGCGGCGGCGACGAGCGGGCGCGCCATGGCGCGCGGGAATGCCTGGGACATGGTTTCCTCCTGAATGTTGTGATGAATGTCCGGCGACGATCATACGCAGCGCCCATAAAAAAACCCCGCGCGCCGGGCGGCAACGCGGGGTGAACATCCAAAGGAAACTCTCAAAAACAACGTGGCGGCTTCATCCAGAAAGGCATGTTGCGCGCCACGTTGGCCAACCGCGCGGTTCAGCGGTTGTAGGCGGTCTCGCCGTGGGCGGTGATGTCCAGACCTTCGCGTTCGGCTTCTTCCGTGACGCGCAGACCCAGCACCAGATCGACGATCTTGTAAGCGATGAAGGCCACCACGGCGGACCACACCATGGTGATCAGCACGCCTTCGGCCTGGATCAGCAGCTGGCTGCCGATGGAGTAGTCGTCGCCCTTGACGCCGCCGAGCGAGCCGGCGGAGAACACGCCGGTCAGCAGGGCACCGATGATGCCGCCGACGCCGTGCACGCCGAACACGTCGAGCGAGTCGTCCGCGCCCAGCATCTTCTTCAGGCCGTTGACGCCCCACAGACACAGGAAGCCGGCGACCAGACCGATGATGATGGCGCCCATAGGGCCCACCGTGCCGCAGGCCGGGGTGATGGCGACCAGGCCAGCGACGGCACCGGAAGCGGCGCCCAGCATGGAGGCTTTGCCCTTGCCCAGCGCTTCACCCACGCACCAGGCCAGCACGGCGGCGGCGGTGGCGAACAGGGTGTTGATGAAGGCCAGCGTGGCGCCGCCGTTGGATTCCAGGTTGGANCCGGCGTTGAAGCCGAACCAGCCCACCCACAGCAGCGAGGCACCGACCATGGTCAGCGTCAGGCTGTGAGGCGCCATCGATTCCTTGCCGTAACCGATGCGCTTGCCCACCATGTAGGCGCCCACCAGACCGGCCATGGCCGCGTTGATGTGCACCACGGTGCCGCCGGCGAAGTCCAGCGCGCCCTTGTCGAACANGTAGCCGCCACCGCCCCAGACCATGTGGGCGATTGGGATGTAGCTGAAGGTGAACCAGATGGCCGAGAACAGCAGCACGGCGCTGAACTTCATGCGCTCGGCGAACGAGCCCACGATCAGCGCGCAGGTGATGCCGGCGAAGGTGGCTTGGAAGGCGATGAAGATGAGTTCGGGGATGGCCACGCCAGCGGTGAAGGTGGCCGCCAGCGAGTCCACGGTCACGCCCTTGAGGAAGACCTTGTCCAGGTTGGCGATGATGAGGCCGTCGCCGCCGAACGCCAGGCTGTAGCCGTACAGGGCCCACAGCACGGAGATCAGCGAGAACACCACCATCACCTGCATCAGCACGGACAGCATGTTCTTGCTGCGCACCAGGCCACCGTAGAACAGGGCCAGGCCGGGCACCACCATCAGAATCACGAGGATGGTGGAGACCATCATCCAGGCCACGTCGCCCTTGTCGACGGTGGGCTTGGCTTCTTCGGCGGGTGCCGCTTCAGCGGGAGCGGCGGCCTCGGCGGCCGCTGCGGGTGCCTCGGCGGCCGGGGCCGCTGCTGCGTCGGGGGCGGCTGCAGGCGCCGCAGCCGCATCGGCGGGCGCCGCGGCAGCGGCCGGTGCTTCAGTGGTCTGCGCCAGGGCGTTAAGTCCGCCGAATGCCAGGCCCGCGCCCAGCAACAGGGTTGCAAGTAGTTTTTTCATGTGCGTGATCTTTCTTGTGCTGCTCGTTGATCAGAGCGCTTCCTTGCCGGTCTCGCCGGTGCGGATGCGAACCACCTGTTCGAGGGAGGTGACGAAAATCTTGCCGTCNCCGATCTTGCCGGTGCGGGCGGCGCCTTCGATGGCCTCGATCACGCGGTCCACCAGGTCGTCGGACACGGCGGCTTCGATCTTGACCTTGGGCAGGAAATCGACCACGTATTCCGCGCCGCGGTACAGCTCGGTGTGGCCCTTCTGGCGGCCGAAGCCCTTGACTTCGGTGACGGTGATGCCTTGCACGCCCATGCCGGAGAGCGCTTCGCGCACTTCGTCCAGCTTGAACGGCTTGATGATGGCTGAAACCATTTTCATGCTGTGATTCCTCTACTAGTACAGGGTGCTCAGACCGGGTGGCCGACACCGGGGGTGACACGGGCAATGCCGGCCTGGAGGGCTGACACCACTTTGGATGCGGACTGTTTCGTGGGAACTCCACGCCTTTGATTCAATCGCTTACAGCCCCAAGCA
>C687J26845_10001614_pt1 | contig 13721 bp, 9 predicted proteins | sample RifCSPlowO2_12_FD_26845 | JGI IMG/M metagenome (IMG submission 26845) | reverse complement strand
TTTATTGCTCCTTCTGCGGCAAAAGCCAGCATGAAGTGCGCAAATTGATTGCCGGCCCCTCGGTCTTTATCTGCGACGAGTGCGTCGACCTGTGCAACGACATCATCCGCGAGGAGGTGCAGGAAGCCCAGGCCGAAAGCAGCGCACACAAGCTGCCNGCGCCAAAGGAAATCAGCACCATCCTCGATCAGTATGTGATTGGTCAGGAGCGGGCGAAGAAGGTCCTGGCGGTGGCGGTTTACAACCACTACAAGCGTCTTAATCAGCGCGAAAAGAAGGACGATGTCGAGCTGGGCAAGAGCAATATCCTGCTGATCGGTCCGACCGGTTCGGGTAAAACCCTGCTGGCCGAAACCCTGGCGCGCTTGCTTAATGTTCCGTTCACCATCGCTGACGCCACCACACTGACCGAAGCTGGTTATGTGGGGGAAGATGTCGAGAACATCATCCAGAAGCTGCTGCAGAAGTGCGATTACGATGTGGAAAAGGCCCAGATGGGCATTGTCTATATCGACGAAATCGACAAGATTTCGCGCAAGTCCGACAACCCTTCGATTACTCGCGACGTATCGGGCGAAGGCGTACAGCAGGCGCTGCTGAAGCTGATCGAAGGCACCGTGGCTTCGGTTCCACCGCAAGGGGGGCGCAAGCATCCACAGCAGGAGTTCCTGCAGGTCGATACGCGCAATATCCTGTTTATCTGCGGCGGCGCTTTCTCCGGGTTGGAAAAAGTTATCCAGGGCCGTTCGACCAAGGGCGGTATCGGTTTCAATGCCGAGGTTCGCAGCAAGGATCTGGGTAAGAAGATCGGTGAGTCGCTACGTGCGGTCGAGCCGGACGATCTGGTCAAATTCGGTCTGATTCCGGAATTCGTTGGTCGCTTGCCGGTTATCGCAACCCTCGACGAGCTGGATGAAGCTGCGCTTATGCAGATTCTGACCGAGCCGAAGAATGCCCTGACCAAGCAATACGCCAAGCTGTTCGAGATGGAAGGTGTCGATCTGGAGTTCCGGCCTGATGCATTGCGCTCCGTTGCGCGCAAGGCTTTGGAGCGCAAAACCGGTGCCCGTGGGCTGCGCTCGATCCTCGAGGGTATTCTGCTCGACACCATGTATGAGATTCCCTCGCAGTCGGAGGTGAGCAAGGTGGTTATCGACGAGAGTGTTGTCGATGGTTCATCCAAGCCCCTGTTGATTTACGAGAACAGCGAGCCTGCTGCCAAGGCTGCACCTGACGCCTGAGTCCGTCTGTTACATGTTGAAAGCAAGGGGCCTGCGGGCCCCTTTGCTTTTGCAGCCGAAACGCTTGTTTTTTGCTGGGGCTACCCCCATCTTAGGGTTAAGGGTTACCCATCTATCTAAGGCCTGACAGGCCGCTGTAGAGCCAAAAATCATGAAGACAACCATCGAATTGCCTCTCCTTCCGCTACGCGATGTCGTGGTCTACCCGCACATGGTCATCCCGCTGTTCGTCGGACGCGAGAAATCCATCGAGGCCCTGGAGGCCGCGATGACCGGCGAGAAGCAGATTTTGCTCATCGCCCAGAAGAATCCTGCAGACGATGATCCCGGTGAAGCAGAGCTCTACCGTGTCGGTACCGTTGCGACGGTATTGCAATTGCTGAAGCTGCCTGATGGCACCGTAAAGGTGCTGGTCGAGGGCGAGCAGCGCGGGGAAGTCGAACGGTTTATCGAAGTGGATGGCCACTGTCGCGCCGAAGTGCAGTTGATCGACGAGGTCGATGCGCCAGGGCGCGAGTCCGAGGTGTTTGTGCGCAGCCTGCTCAGTCAATTCGAGCAATACGTGCAGCTGGGCAAAAAGGTTCCGCCAGAGGTGTTGTCCTCGCTCAACAGCATCGATGAGCCGAGCCGCCTGGTCGACACCATGGCCGCACACATGGCGCTGAAGATCGAACAGAAGCAGGAAATCCTGGAAATCACCGACTTGTCGGCGCGGGTCGAGCATGTGCTTGCCCTGCTGGATGCCGAGATCGATCTGTTGCAGGTCGAGAAGCGCATTCGTGGCCGGGTCAAGAAGCAGATGGAGCGCAGCCAGCGCGAGTACTACCTGAATGAGCAGATGAAGGCCATTCAGAAAGAGCTCGGCGACAGCGAGGAAGGTCACAATGAGCTCGATGAGCTGAAAAAGCGCATCGAGAACGGCGGGTTGAGCAAAGAGGCCTATGGCAAGGCTCAGACCGAACTGAACAAGCTCAAGCAAATGTCGCCGATGTCGGCAGAAGCCACGGTGGTGCGCTCCTATATCGACTGGCTGGTGAATGTGCCATGGACCGCGCGGAGCAAGGTGCGCCTGGATCTGGCGCGTGCCGAAGCGATCCTGGATGCCGATCACTACGGGCTGGATGAGGTCAAGGATCGTATCCTCGAGTACCTCGCCGTGCAGAAGCGCGTGAAGAAGATCAAGGGGCCGGTGCTGTGCCTGGTCGGGCCGCCGGGTGTGGGCAAGACCTCGCTGGCAGAGTCCATTGCTCACGCCACCAACCGCAAGTTCGTGCGCATGGCGCTTGGCGGTGTGCGCGATGAGGCCGAAATTCGTGGCCACCGTCGCACCTACATCGGTTCGATGCCGGGTCGTCTGATCCAGAAAATGACCAAAGTAGGCGTGCGTAATCCGCTGTTCCTGCTCGATGAAATCGACAAGATGGGCCAGGACATGCGCGGTGATCCGGCTTCCGCGCTGCTTGAAGTGCTCGATCCGGAGCAGAACCACAATTTCAATGATCACTATCTGGAGGTCGACTACGACCTGTCCGATGTGATGTTCCTCTGCACCGCCAACTCCATGAATATTCCGGCAGCCTTGCTCGATCGTATGGAGGTGATCCGTCTTCCCGGCTATACGGAGGACGAGAAGATCAACATTGCCATCAAATACCTGGCGCCCAAGCAGATCCAGGCCAATGGCCTGAAAAAGGGTGAACTCACCTTCGAGCGGGAAGCCATTCGCGACATCATTCGCTACTACACTCGCGAAGCCGGTGTACGCAGCCTGGAGCGGCAGATTGCCAAGGTCTGCCGTAAGGCGGTGAAAGAGCACAGCCTTGAAAAACGCTTTGAGGTGCTGGTGACGGCGGACTCGCTGGAGCATTTCCTCGGTGTGCACAAGCATCGTTACGGCTTGGCAGAACTGCAAGATCAGATCGGGCAGGTGACCGGGCTGGCCTGGACTCAGGTGGGTGGCGAGTTGCTGACCATCGAGGCCGCAGTGGTGCCGGGCAAGGGGCAGTTGATCAAGACCGGTTCGCTGGGTGATGTGATGCTCGAATCCATTACTGCAGCGCAGACCGTGGTGCGTAGTCGGGCGAAGAGCCTGGGAGTCCCTCTGGACTTCTATGAGAAGCGCGACATCCATATCCATATGCCGGAGGGGGCAACCCCGAAAGACGGCCCTAGCGCAGGCGTAGGCATGTGCACGGCGCTGGTCTCGGCCTTGACTCAGATACCGGTGCGCGCAGATGTGGCAATGACCGGAGAAATCACCCTGCGTGGCCAGGTGTTGGCCATCGGTGGGTTGAAGGAAAAGCTACTGGCTGCGCATCGGGGTGGAATCAAAACCGTGATCATTCCGGAAGAGAATGTGCGCGATTTGAAAGAGATTCCGGAGAACATTAAGCAGGACTTGCAGATTAAACCGGTTAAATGGATTGACGAGGTCCTGCAAATTGCGCTGCAATACGCGCCGGAGCCCTTGCCTGATGCGGCTCCTGAGCTGGTTGCAAAGGATGACAAGCGCGAGACTGATTCCAAGGAGCGAATTAGCACGCATTAGTTGGGAGGCTTCCTTGACACAATTTTAGAGCCCTTGTTATAAAGCGGCTCTTATTGTGTCGGAAGACCATCCAACACTCGTTTTGCTTACACTAAAAATCAAGAAACAAACTCATCAGAAATTAAGGGGACTTAGAGTGAACAAGTCGGAACTGATCGATGCCATCGCTGCATCTGCTGATATCCCGAAAGCTGTTGCTGGCCGTGCGCTGGATGCAGTGATTGAATCTGTCACTGGCGCTCTGAAGGCTGGTGATTCCGTTGTGCTGGTTGGTTTCGGTACATTTGCTGTCAAAGATCGCGCTGCGCGCACTGGTCGCAATCCGCAAACTGGCAAGCCGATCAGTATCGCTGCTGCCAAGATTCCAGGTTTCAAAGCCGGTAAGGCACTTAAAGACGCCGTCAACTAAGCGTCTTTAAGGCATTGCCCCAGGTCAGCTTAAACGCTGATCTGGCAGCGGAGCGGTAGTTCAGTCGGTTAGAATACCGGCCTGTCACGCCGGGGGTCGCGGGTTCGAGTCCCGTCCGCTCCGCCAGTTACGAGAAGGCGCATCCTCGGATGCGCCTTTCTTCTATCCGGATTTTACCCACACTGCACGACTGCTTATTCTTGTGCAGTCGTTCTGGGGGAAGCATGCTGCAGAATATCAGGGACAATTCACAGGGTTGGATTGCCAAAACCATTATCGGTCTCATCGTGGTGCTGCTTGCGCTGACCGGTGTCGAAGCCATCTTCACCAGCACCAGCAATAGCCAGAATGCCGCTGAAGTCAACGGCGATAAAATCACGATCAATGACCTCGGCCAGGCCGTCGAAATGCAGCGGCGTCAGCTGTTGCAGCAGCTTGGGCGTGATTTCGATGCGTCCTTGCTGGACGAGAAATTGCTGCGCGAAGCGGCATTGAAGGGCTTGATCGAGCGCACTTTATTGCTGCAGGGCGCAACCGATGCCAAATTCGCCCTTTCCCCGCAGGCACTCGATCAGCTGATTCTGCAAACGCCCGAGTTTCTGGTGGACGGCAAGTTCGATGCCAGTCGCTTCGATCAGGTAATCCGCCAGCTCGGCTATTCGCGCATGCAGTTCCGCCAGATGCTCGAGCAGGAAATGCTGATCGGCCAGTTGCGCGCGGGCCTGTCCGGCAGCGCCTTCGTGACCGATGCTGAAGTAACTGCTTTCGCGCGGCTGGAAAAGCAGACTCGTGACTTCGCGACCCTGACCCTCAAGGCCGATAGCGATGCGGTTCAGCTCAGTGATGACGACATCAAGGCCTACTACGACTCACAGGCCAGCCAGTTCATGAGTCCTGAGCAGGTCGTGCTGGAATATGTCGAACTGAACAAGGATGCATTCTTCGATCAGGTTGAAGTCAGTGATGAAGATCTGCAGAGCGCTTACGAAAGCGAAATTGCCAATCTGGCCGAGCAGCGCCAGGCTGCACATATCCTGGTCGAGGTAAGCGACTCGCTCGACGATAAGCAGGCCAAGGCCAAAATTGACGAAGCCCAGAAACGCCTACAGCAAGGCGAAGATTTTGCTGCGCTGGCCAAGGAGTTCTCCGACGATCCGGGTTCTGCTGCCAATGGTGGTGATCTTGGTTATGCCGGCCCGGGCGTCTACGATCCGGCCTTTGAAGAAGCCTTGTATGCCTTGAGCGAAGGCCAGGTTTCGGCGCCGGTACGCAGTGAATTTGGCTGGCACCTGATCAAGCTGTTGGCTGTTCAGGCTCCAGAGGTGCCGAGCTTCGCCAGCTTGCAAGACAAGCTGGTGCGTGACCTGAAAACACGCAAACTCGAACAGCGCTTTGTCGAGATCAGCAAGCAGCTTGAAGATGCCGCGTTCGAAGCGTCGGATCTGGCTCAGCCGGCTCAGGAACTGGGGCTGGAGATCAAAACCACCGAAGCCTTTGGGCGTGAGGGTGGCGAGGGGCTGACCGCCAACCGTCAGGTGATTCAGGCTGCATTCAGTGCCGAGGTACTGGAGGATGGTAGTAACAGCAGCGCCATCGAACTCGACCCTGATACGGTGGTTGTGCTGCGTGTCAAGGAACACAGGAAGCCTGAGCAACTGGCCCTCGAACAGGTTGAAGAAGGCATTCGTGAACAGCTGACCAGGGTCCGTGCCACTGAGGCTGCCAAGGCTGAGGGCGAGGCGCTTCTGGCAGCCTTGATCGATGGCAAGACGCCGGTTGAACAGGCTGGGGCGAAGCAGTCCTGGGAAGTGGTTGAAGCGGCTACGCGTAGTCAGGAGGGGGTCGAACCCGCCGTGCTGCAGACGTTGTTCCGCATGCCCAAGCCGAGCGCTGCTGGTCAGTCGACGTTTGCCGGAGTCACTCTGAACAATGGTGATTTCGTGGTGGTGCGCCTGAATGGCGTGAGCGAGCCTGAGGCGCCTGTGGCGGATGAAGAAAAGGCCACGTACAGCCGTTTCCTCGCCTCGCGCATTGGTCAGCAGGACTTCGCGGCATTCCGCAAGCAATTGGAAGCCAAAGCGGATATCGAGCGTTTCTGATTTTGTCGAGGATAAAAACCGCGACAACAGACCGTGTGAAAACGCCCTGATGCAGGGCCAAGCAAACGCCCCGACTCGTTCGGGGCGTTTGCTTTTGGGCGGACTAAAGGCCAAAAAGACTCTTCAGCCCATCAACTCGACCCGTTGGCGCGCACCGAATACCTTGGTCGCTAATTTGAGGTTAGAGGCTTGTGCTGCCAGGGCCATTTCCGCCCTCGTGCACCCTCAGTTGGCGAAGCAGAAAGCGGTCATCGCCGAATAAACNAATTCGCCATTCTGTCATGGGGAAAGTGACCGGCCAGGCCTGGCCGGTCNCATGGGGCGGGCTATGCCTTGTCGGTTACAGCAGGCGTCGACCGTCTTCGCGGCTGATGATCACGGTCGAGGAGCGTGGCCGCTTGCCCGGGCCGTCCGGCCAGGTGCCGAGCAGGTTGTCGGGGGTGGAGCCTTCGCCGGGGTGCTGGATATTCACGAACAGGGTCTTGAAGTCTGGGGTGGCGGTGATGCCGGTGACTTCGCAACCGACCGGGCCGACCAGGAAGCGCTTGAGTTCCCCCGAACGCGGGTCGGCGACCAGCATCTGGTTGTTGCCGAACGGGCCGCTGCGCAACTGGCTGCCGCTCATGTCGGTCTGGATCCACAGGCGACCCTCGTCGTCGAACCACAGGCCGTCCGGGCTGGCCAGGCGATTGTCGGCGTCCAGCGGCTGGCCCTTGGGGCCGATGCTGTCGCCTTCCGGCCCAGCCAGGAGGAACAGGCTCCAGGCGAAGCGGCGCCCAGCATGGTTGGGGCTCAGCTCGCGCCAGCGGATGATATGACCATAGGCGTTGGCCATGCGCGGGTTGGCGGCATCCGCCTCGCTGCGCGAGCTGTTGTTGGTCAGGGTGAAGTAAATCTCACCGGTGTCCGGGTGGGCCGCACCCCATTCGGGCCGGTCCATCTTGGTGGCGCCGACGACATCGGCGGCCAGACGGGTGTTGATCAGTACCTCGCCCTGGTCGGCAAAGCTCACGCCCGCGGCCGAGCAGGCGGCCTGGAAGGCCGGGTCCTGGATATCCAGGGCCAGCCACTCGCCTGTGCCATCGGCGGCGAAGCGGGCGACGTACAGGGTGCCGTCATCCAGCAGGCGGCCATCGCTGCGGCCGGGGCGATAGTTGTCGCGGCTGACGTACTTGTAGATGTACTCGTTCTGCGCGTCGTCGCCGGAGTAGCAGACTACCGGCTGGCCCGCTTTGGCCGGGGCGAACACCAATCCTTCGTGGGCGAAGCGGCCGAGCGCGCTGTGCTTGACCGGCACCGACTCCGGGGCGAAGGGGTCGATCTCCACTATCCAGCCGAAGTGGTTGGGTTCGTTGCGGTAATCGTCGCTGGCGCTTGCGCCCTTGCGCGTGGCATCGAAGCGTACGAACTCGTCGTCCGGCAGGGTCTCCCAACCGTAGCGGCTGCGGTCGCGCAGGCCATAGCGGCTCAGCTCGCGCGGCAGTTCGCCGTCGCTGGAGGCGAAGTAGCCGGCCCAGTTTTCTTCGCAGGTCAGGTAGGTGCCCCAGGGGGTGACGCCATTGGAGCAGTTGTTCTGGGTGCCGCGGGTCGCGGTGCCGTCCGGGCTGTAGCGGGTCTGTAGCAGGGTGTGGCCGCGGGCCGGGCCGCGGATCTGCATGGGCGTGGCGGCGGTGATGCGGCGGTTGCGCGCACTCGGCAGCACTTCCCAGCCGCCTTGCAGGTTGCGGCGGATTTCCACCACCGAGACGCCATGGGCGTTGATTTCCTTGCGCACTTCTTCGGCGCTGATGCGCTTGCCCTCCACCACAGTCGGCCCGTTGGGGTGGATCAGGCCGGCATCGATATATTCGTGATTGAGCACCAGCAGGCCGTGGTCGCTGGTACGCCCCTTGCCGCTCTGGGCATCGATCGGGAAAAAATGCATGCCGTCGTGGTGCATGCCGGTTTGCTGCGCCTGATCTTCGGCGCTGTTGCTGGCATCTTCCATGAACGCCGGGTAGCTGCCGCAGATCGGCGTGCCCCAGGGAATGAATGGAACGGCTCTGTAACCGGTGGGAACGCTGATGGTATCGGCGCGGGTGATGGCCACAGGCGTGAATGGCAGTTTGCTCCGGCGTTTGAAGGGGAAGCCCGCCGGGCCTTTGCCGGCAGCCTCTGCGGCCTTGGCCGACGCGGGAAGAAGCCCGCCGAGAAACGCCAGGGTGCCCAGCGCGGCACCGCCGGCCAATAGCTGTCGGCGTCTCAGGCCGCTGCCGATCAGTTCGTTGAGATGCGGGTTGCTGGAGTGGTTGCTGGGTAATTCATCGCCACTGCCGAATAGCACGGCGTGGTCATCTGCATGGCTCATGGAGCGGCTCCTTGGAGGCTGATCGACGGAGCCATGACGCTATCCGAGCAAAACGACAGAACAGTGACAATGGCTGCGGCGCAGTACACAAAACCGGCAAGCGATCCGCTGCAGGCCTGTGGCGCCAAGGAGCATTTGCGCCTGGGTGGAGTCCGCAATGGCGCGCGGAAAAATAAAAAACCCCGGCATCGCTGCCGGGGTTTTCTTGTCACGGGCTCGGTCAGCACGCGAAGTGCTGACCGAGTGACGCAGTGGCGCTTAGCCGAACTGGTTCATGGTGTTGTCTTTACCGCTGGCTTTCAGAGCTGCTTCACCTGCGAAGTACTCTTTATGGTTGTCGCCGATGTCGGAGCCGGCCATGTTCTGGTGCTTGACGCAGGCGATACCCTGACGCAGTTCCTGGCGCTGAACACCTTTGACATAGGCCAGCATGCCTTCTTCTGCGAAGTAACCCTTGGCCAGGTTGTCGGTGGACAGCGCGGCGGTGTGGTAGGTCGGCAGGGTGATCAGGTGGTGGAAGATGCCGGCTTGAGCCGAACCGTCACGCTGGAAGGTGCGGATCATTTCGTCGGCACGCAGAGCCAGCTCGGTTTCGTCGTAGTCGACGCTCATCAGCTTGGCGCGGTCGTAGGCGGAAACGTCTTTGCCTTCGCCGGCCATGATGTCGAACATCTGCTGACGGAAGTTCAGGGTCCAGTTGAAGGACGGGCTGTTGTTGTAAACCAGTTTGGCGTTCGGGATCACTTTGCGGATCTCGTTAACCATTTCGGCGATCTGGCCAACGTGCGGCTTCTCGGTTTCGATCCACAACAGGTCGGCACCGTTCTGCAGCGAGGTGATGCTGTCCAGTACACAGCGCGCTTCACCAGTGCCCTTGCGGAACTGGAACAGGTTGCTTGGCAGACGCTTGGGACGCAGCAGTTTGCCTTCGCGATTGAGTACCACGTCGCCGTTTTTCAGGTCGGCAGTGGAGACTTCTTCGCAGTCGAGGAAGGCGTTGTACTGGTCGCCCAGATCGCCCGGCTCGTTGGTTACGGCGATTTGCTTGGTCAGGCCGGCACCCAGGGAGTCGGTACGGGCAACGATCACACCGTCATCAACGCCCAGCTCGAGGAAGGCATAGCGAACAGCGTTGATCTTGGCGAGGAAGTCGGCGTGAGGAACGGTCACTTTACCGTCCTGGTGGCCGCACTGCTTCTCGTCGGAAACCTGGTTTTCGATCTGGATGCAGCAGGCACCCGCTTCGATCATCTTCTTGGCCAGCAGGTAGGTGGCTTCCGGGTTGCCGAAACCGGCGTCGATGTCGGCGATGATCGGTACTACGTGAGTTTCGTAGTTGTCGATCTGCGCTTGCAGCTCGGCTTGTTTGGCCTTGTCGCCAGCTTCGCGAGCGGCGTCCAGAGCGGTGAACAGCAGATCCAGTTCACGGGCGTCAGCCTGGCGCAGGAAGGTGTAGAGTTCTTCGATCAGGCTGGAAACGGCGGTTTTTTCATGCATCGATTGGTCCGGCAGCGGGCCGAACTCGGAACGCAATGCAGCGACCATCCAGCCGGACAGGTAGAGGTAGCGCTTGTCGGTGGTCTTCAGATGCTTCTTGATGGAGATCATCTTCTGCTGACCGATGAACCCATGCCAGCAACCCAGGGACTGGGTGTAGACGGAAGAGTCGGCGTCGTACTCGGCCATGTCCTTGCGCATGATGGCGGCGGTGTACTTGGCGATATCCAAACCGGTCTTGAAGCGGTTCTGGGCGCGCATGCGGGCCACGGATTCCGGGTTGATAGCGCTCCAGCTGTTGCCGTTGGCCTCTTTGAGAGCGGCTACTGCCTTGATGTCGTTTTGATAAGCGGACATGGTCAATCCTTCAATGTATGTGTTTGGTTGAGCACCGACTTTCCCACTCAAAACCTGTGAGGGTCATGGTTGCGGGGGCTCACAACAGTACGAGAGAGAGAGTGACCAGGGCGCAGTTGCAGCCGGGAGGAGGGGGGACGAAACGAACAGTGCGTTTGACTACAGCTGCTGCAAATGATCGGGTCATTNGGCGTTTACCGGCTCGTGGATGCCGTTGGACGACTCAGTAGGCTGTAACTGTCTGCTGGCTGCTACGTTGAAGCGCTTCCCCGTCCCTCAGGACAACTTCGTTCCAGTCGCAATCTCGTCGAACTGCCTTGTGGGCTTTACAACACGAATCGGCTCTGGCGGTAAGCTGGAACACGACCCGGAGACCCTTTTCAGGGCCCCTGATTAGCGGGAGCGAGGCCATGATGCCTCTGCTAAAAGTGTTCGTCAAACGTTTTGTAGTGCTTTTTCACGACTACTACATAAGTATTACGACGACCGGTGAGTCAGAGATTGTGAAAATATCGAGCGCCGTAGCGAGAACGTCTCCAGGCGTTCGCGGCAAGGCGCGCTACCTCAGCAGCGGGCGCCTGGAGGCGGTCGCAGTAGGCGAGAGTTTTTCACAGCCTCTCAGTTTTAATCGACGATCTCGACCTTGACCCGCAGGGTCATGTCCTCACGGCCCTGGGTCGAGCGCTGCCGCAGGACGTCACCTTGCTCGGCCTGGCTCTGCTGGTTGACGCTGCCGATGCTGATCCATTCCCCAAGCCGGCCGCTGACCCGGGTATCGGTGCTCTGGATGTCGATCACCCCGGGTTGCGATGAGCTCAGGCGGTCGCGATTGCTGCTGATATTGATGTGCACGATTTCGCCCGTGAGGCTGGCGGTCACGTAGAAACCGCGGGTGACGTCGCGGTATTCGGTGCTGCTGTAGGCCTGGCCGTAGGAGTCGCGGTGAGTCGAACTGAGGGGCACGCTCTGGCCGACCTGGATCAGCGCCGGGTAGCCCTCGGTGGCTTGTACCTGCTGGGTGCCACCGCCACGGCTGTCGGTAGTGCGGCTGATGATGCGCACNTGGTCGCGGCCGTTGATTTCGCCCCGGCCAATCTGCACCTGGGCATCGTCGGTACTTATGGTGCCGTCGGCGCGATAGCCGCGGTCGCTCTGATAGCTGGACTCCGAACTGTCGACGCTGATCAGCAAGCGCCGTGGACGGGTGTCCAGTTGCTCGAGCAATTGGCGGATTTCCGCGATCTTGGCCGGCGTGGCGTTGACGATCAACTGGTTGCCATAGGCATTGACGCGTCCATCGCTACCCAGCAACGACTGCACCAGCGGCAGCACATCATCGGCGGTGCGGTAATTCAGCGGGATGACCTCGGTGGCCGCACAGAGGGGCAGGGCGATGCTGAGCAGCAGGCCCGCGAGCAGGGTACGCGCACTCATAACAAAAAACTCCTTACATCGGGGGCGGTGATGCTGGTCTGCCAGGCCTGATCGAATTGTGCCTGGCGCAAGCGCACGCGGGCGGGATCCTGGTACAGCGCATAGCCGGCGAATTGTTCGGGTTCGGGGCGCAGCAGCAAGCCGCGGTCATCGGCCAGTAAAAAGGCCACTTCCTCATTGGGGTAGTCCGGGTGCAGCTGGCGAATATGCANGTTGCTCGACAGTCGGCGCGACAAGCCAAGCAAGCGGTGGCCCTGTTTAACCGCGCGGCTAATGTCTTTGNCCAGGATGCGCAGGCGGTTCTGCGGGCTGGCCAGGAGGAAGCGGGTGCAGGCCTCCTGGATGCTGCTGTGGTGATACAGCCAGGGGTCGAGGTCGGCGCTATAGATGCACAAGCTGCGCTGGGCTTGCTGGAGCATGGCCAGTGCGTGGGCGCGGGCCATCTCCGGCTGATCGAAGCGCTCCAGCGCCAGGTGCTCGCCGAGGATGAACGGCGCCGGTTCTGCCCGTGGGTTGTCGCCCGGGGCCGGTTCGTGATTGCGCACGGCAAAACGCCCCGGCGACTGAAACTCGATGGCGGGAAGCTCTGCTGGCTCGTGGCTCTCGGTTGCGTCTGATGGGGCGTCTGGGTTCATCCTGACCTCGCGGCTATTGGCTGTGGCGCACCATATCCACATGGGGAATGCCGGCGTCGAGGTATTCGCCGCTGACGATGGCAAAGCCAAGCCTTTCATAGAAAGGCGTGGCCTGCACCTGGGCGCTGAGCATTTGTTGCTGCAGGCCACGCTTTTCCGCTTCTGCGATCACCGCGCGCANCAGNGCATCGCCGACTTTCAGGCCACGCCAGTCCTTGAGCACCGAAACCCGACCGATATGCCCATCCGGCAGCAGGCGCGCGGTACCGATCGGGTAATCACCCTCGTAGGCNAGAAAGTGCAAGGCCTCGGGATCTTCAGCATCCCATTCGAGTTCTGGCGGCACCGCTTGCTCGGCAATGAACACCGTCTCGCGAATGCGCCGCAGCTCGGCGTTGTCCTTTTGCCAATCGGCCAGGCGCACGTGAATGCTATTCATCGGCAAACTCCAGACTGCCCTGTTTGGCCAGCTCCAGAAGCAGATTACGCCCCTCATCGTCGGCCAGCCATGAACCGAGGTTGTCGATATGTAACGCGTCGGCCGAGCAGATCAGCTTCAGCAGCTCGCGCTGGTTGGCAGACAGCAGGCGGCTCTGGCCACTGGCGAACAGCACCAGGTCGTCGCCCACTTCGGACCAGGCCAGGCGTGCGCTGGGGTTGCGAATCAGCACGGCGCCAGCTTCCAGGCTGCCGAGGAAGGCCGGCTCGTCGATCTCGATGCCGGCGATCAGTTCGGGGTAGCGCGGTTCGGTCATGAACTGGCCGAACCAGGTCATCAGCAGGCGCTCATCGCTCATGTGTTCATTGAGCAGGGCTTTCAAACGATCCAGGGCGTCACGCTGGATCTGGTGCGGATCGCTGGTCGGCTGCGCATCGGCGTCGCTGTAGCGGTCCTCATCCGGCAGGAACTGGCCGAGAAAGTCGGTGAAATGGGTCAGTACTTCGGCGGCGCTAGGCGCGCGGAAGCCTACGGAATAGGTCATACAATCATCCTCAGCGGTACCACAGTGGGCCAGGAGCGGCGGCAGATAGAGCATGTCGCCGGGCTCCAGTACCCATTCTTCAGTTTTAGCGAATTCAGCAAGGATCTTCAGGTCCGCGTGTTGCAGCAATGGGCTATCGGAGTTGCACATCTGGCCGACCTGCCAGCGGCG
>C687J26845_10001602_pt1 | contig 13757 bp, 17 predicted proteins | sample RifCSPlowO2_12_FD_26845 | JGI IMG/M metagenome (IMG submission 26845) | reverse complement strand
CTGCTCGGCGAGCTGCCGCTGCACGTCACGCGCTTGCAGCGCTTCATTCACCTGCCGGTTGATGGGCGGATACACCACGACGAGCCGCACCGGTTTCGTCGGATAGTCAGGTGGCGCCGCGTATGGCGTGCCACACCACGAGAGCACGAGGATTGCAGCCAGTCTCAACATAGCGCATCCCATGTGTGGCCACTTGGACCTATGCCGCTCGTCTTTGCTTCGCGTAGTCGCCTGCGCTCGCACCCGCGAGGCGGCCGAAGACCGCGCCGCTCGTGAGACCGCTCGCGCCCGGGTAGTTGAAATAGAAAATGCCGCCGACCATCTCGCCCGCTGCGAACAGGCCGGGAATCATTTCGTGGTTGGTGTCGAGCACCTGTCCGTCGGTGTTGATGCGCACGCCGCCGAACGTGAACGTGATGCCGCACGTGATCGCATATGCCTCGAACGGGGGCGTGTCGATCGTATTCGCCCAGTTCGAACGCGGCACATCGAGCCCGGGCGCCGAGCGGCCGTCCTTGATGTTGGGATCAAAGGGCACGTCGGTTTTGACCGCCGCATTGAAATCGCGCACGGTTTTCAGGAACTGCGCCTTGTTGACGTCCTCCATCTTGTCCGCGAGCTCTTCGAGCGTGTTCGCAGTGACCTTCGTGACCTGTCGCGTGCGGTATTCATCCAGCAGCAGACGCGAAACCTTGGAGTCGTAGATCTGCCACGCGTATTGTCCCGGTTGATCGAGAACGATGTGCCCGTACTTGGCGTAGGTGTAGCTGCGAAAATCCGCACCTTCATCGAGGAAGCGCCTGCCGTCCGCGTTCACCATGATGCCGAACGTGTAGCTGTGGCGCTGGAAATTCGGGGTCTGGATGAGATCGCCGAAATCGGAGGCGTAACGTTCCCAGCCCGTGGCGTGGCATCCGGACCAGTGGCCGTAAGGTTGCGCGCCGATACGCAGCGCCATGGCAAGCCCGTCGCCGGTGTTGTACTTGGTGCCGCGCACCTTCGCGAGATCCCAGCCGCGGCCGAGATAGCGCGAGCGCCACTCGGTGTTGGCTTCGAATCCCCCGCAGGCGAGAATCACCGCGCCCGCATGGATCGTGTGCGTCTCGCCGTCGATCCTGGCAACCACGCCGTTCACGCCGCGGTCCGAATGAGCGAGCTCCTGCGCCCACGCGTTGTAGACGACCTCGATGCCCTGTTTCTCGGCCGATTTGAACAGCGCATCGACGAGCCCCTGGCCGCCGCCCGACACCACGATCGGCGCGCCGCCCCAGAATTTGAATCTCCCGTCGACGCGGTAGGCCTGGCGGCCGTAGTTGGGATGGAAGCGCACGCCGTTCGCCTTCATCCAGCGCAACGTGGCCCTGCTTTGCTTGACGAGTATCTCGCACAGGTCTGGATCGGTGCGATTCTGCGTGATCCGCGCCATGTCGTCGAAAAACTCTTCCTCGGTGTAGCGCCCAAAGTCGCTGCGTTCGATTTCCTCGGGGCTCAAGTCAAGGCTCAGCGCGAGGATGTCGTCGAGGCCCTCATACACGACGCGCATCTTGCCGTCGGTGTAGACGCTGTTGCCGCCGCGCTCGCTGACGGGAGCCCGCTCCAGGACGAGCACCCGCGCGCCTCGTTCGCGCGCCGACAAGGCCGCGCACAGCGCCGCGTTGCCCGCGCCGACGACGATGACGTCGTAGCCGTGTGATCGCAGTTGCATGTATTCGCTCTGGTTGGTCGAAACGCCCGCAATTTACCAGCAGCCACCATAGCCTGCCAGAATATTGTATTATCCTGCTATTCTGGATTGTTATAGAGCAAAAGCCGATGAATTTGAAGCAGTTGCGCTACATCTGCGAAGTGCGTCGGCAAGGCAACCACATCTCGGCGGCGGCCGACGCGCTCCATACTTCCCAGCCCGGCATCAGCAAACAGATACAGATGATCGAGTCGGAGCTCGGCTTCGAGATTTTTTTGCGCCGCCGCAATCGCATCGTCGGCCTGACGGAGCCGGGGCAGGAAGCGGTCGCCATCGCCCAGCGCGTGCTGGCTGAAGTCAGCAACCTCAAGAACCTGGCCGAGGACTTCAATGCCATCGGCGGCGGGCACTTCACCATAGCGACGACGCACACGATGGCACGCTATGTGCTGCCGAAAATCATCGAAAAGTTCATGAAGAAATACCCCGCGATCCGCCTCGGCCTGCGGCAAGGCAATCCCGAGCAGGTGTGCAAGTTGCTCGATGCGGGCGAAGCGGACATGGCGATCGTTTCCGACACGATGCGCCCGTTTCCCGCGCTTTCCGCCATTCCCTGCTTTCCGCTGTCCCGGAGCGTGGTGGCCAAAGTGGGGCATCCGATACTGAAGGTGAGAAACCTGACGCTCGAGGAGATTGCCAAGCACCCGATCATCACCTACGACCCGGCCTATAGCGGCCGCTGGAAGGTAATGGACGCGTTCAAGAAAGCCAAAATAGAACCGAACGTGATATTCGGTGCGGTGGACGCGGACGTGAGCAAGACCTACGTGGAGCTGGGGATCGGCATCGCGATCCTCACCACGATCACCTTCGACAAATACCACGATCGCGGCTTGCGCGCCCGCGATGCGAGCCATCTGTTCGAGCCGAGCACGACCTATGTGAGACTGCGCTCGCATACGTATCTGCGCAAGTTCCTGCTCGATTTCATCCGCATGCTGGCGCCGCACTTGAGCGAGGAGGACATCCGTTCCCTGCTCAATCGGGACGCGGGCAAGGCGGCAAGCCGGTAGCGGATAGATCGTCAATCCGGCGAAGACCGGTATCCGGAAAAACGCCTGAAGCCTGAAATCCCGCCTGCGCCAGAATGACGATGCACGGGGTTACTGTTGCCCGCTGCACGCGTCCAGCAGACCGCGTACGCTCCCCCGGCTGAAGTTGAGCGCCCGCTCGATCGCGATCTCCTGCTGCCGTGAAGTGAGGACTTCCGCGGAGAGCGCCCTGAATTTATCCGCGATCTCCTGGTCGGAGAATGGCGCTCGATAATCGCCTTTCGGATACGGCACTTCCTTCACGAGCCTTCTGCCGTCCCGTGTAACGATCGTCAGGCGCGACGGTCGGTCAGGCGGGAACCGCTCGTCCATCTTGCGATCGTGGATGAAGCGCATCTTGCGCATCAGTTCCTGGACCTCGCGGGCTTCCCATCTTTTTTCATTGAGCTGGCGCAGCCCGTATTCGCCATCGACGAGCGATACGGCAATGCAAAACGGCAGGCTATGGTCCGCCGTTTCCCTGGAATCGACCTCGTAGCGCGAGGTTCCGCCCATGCCGTTCACCATGTCTTCGATCAGCCAACCGAAAGCGTCCACGGTGACGCTGTCGATATCGCCGGCAACCAGGCGATGTTCCCGTTTCAAGTCCAGAGCGAGATCGATCGAGCTGTGGATGATGTACGCGGCCGGGTAACGCTTGAGGCACGTCCGCGGCAGGCGCCAGTCTCCGAACGGCGCGGTCAGCAGATCCCAGTCGCATTGACCCAGTATGAGCTTCGCCATGCCGCGGCGACCCTCGAACACTTCGCGCGGCCCCGTCATGCCTTCCCCGGCAAGATAAGCCGCTTCGATACCGCGTGTAGCGGCCAAGCCTGCACTCGCGGCTTTCATCATCGAGATCTGGCCTACGCGCATTTCGCCGATCCCGGGATAACAGCCCGCGATCGCCAGGGCGTGAGCCATGCGCGATTGATCGAGACGAAGCAGCATGCCCGCTGCAGCAGCGGACGCGAGCGTCACCAACGTTGTCTGGTCCCAGCCCGTCTCCTTGAAGAACGACTTGCCGGTGAACTCGCACGCGCGCATCTGCACGTCAAATGCGATGAGGATCGAGCGGATGACGTCGGCCGCACTCGCGCCTTCCGCTTCCCCCACGGCCAGGCAGGCGCCGAGGTTGTCGCTGTTGTGCGCGGGATTGCGCGAGAAGTAGGTATCGTTGAGATCGAGGTCGCGCACCATGGTGGAGTTGACCATGGCCGCGCCGAGTACGGATGACTTCTCGCCGGTCCCCAGTATCGTTGCCGAAGGCTGCCCGGCGACTCTTCGCGCCCAGCCGCGGGCCGCTTTCACCGACGGCGAATGAGCCGCGCCCAGCGCGCAGCCCAGGCTGTCCAGCAGCACTCTTTCGACGTCGTGGACGAGCTTGGGGTCATCGAGCGGTTGCGATGTGGCGCGCACGATCTCGGCAGCCAGCCGCTCGCTGATTGTTTGCTGCTTCATGCGCCTATGTCGTTGGAGCGCAACGTGATGCCCCAGGCGCTTTGACACCGCCTCACTACTGCGGCTTGATGCCGGCGAGCTTCACGATTTTCGCCCAACGCGGCATCTCTTCACGTATGAACTTCGTGAACTCCTCGGCGCTGTTGCCGACCGGCTCAAAGCCCTGCTTCAGCATTTTCTCCTGAATGTCCGGCTCTCGCATGATTGTCTCGATTTCTTTCGCGAGCACATTAACGATGTCCTTCGGCACTCCGGCGGGCAGCAGCAACCCATACCACGACGCGGCGTAGTAACCCGACAACCCGGCTTCAGCAATAGTGGGCACATCCGGCAATGCCTTGCTGCGCTCCGATATCGAGACGCCGAGCGCCCGCATCTTGCCGGCGTTGATCTGAGTGAGCGCGGAAGGTATCGAAGTGAACAGCACCTGTACCTCGCCGATCACGAGACCCACCACGGACGGGCTGCCGCCCTTGTATGGGACATGAACCATCTTGACCCCGGCCATGTGAGCGAAGAGTTCCATCGCGAGGTGCGTGGAGTTACCCACGCCGCCGGATCCGAACGAAAGCGCATTCGGCTTGGCTTTCGCCAGCGCGATGAGTCCTTTCACGTCTTTCACGGGCAGGCTCGGGTGCACAGCCAGCACCGAGGGGCCGAGCGCGATCAGGCTGAGCGGCGCGAGATCCTTGGTCACGTCAAAGGGAAGCTTCGCGTACAGGCTCGGAATGGCGATCGTTGCGTTTGCCATGAGGATCGTGTAGCCATCGGGCGCGGATTTCGCAACGATGTCCGCCGCAATATTGCCCGCTGCACCAGGCCTGTTGTCCACGATGAAGCTCCCACCCAGCTTGTCGGTCAGCTTCTGCGCGATCGCACGCGCCGAGATATCGGTGGCGCCCCCCGGCGCAAAGCCAACGACGATGCGAACGGGTTTTGCAGGATACTTCTGGGCGATCGCCGCGCCCGGCAGCAGAGTCGATACACTCAGGCCGAGGACGGCCACAAGCTGATGCGTTTTCATACATTCTCCTCCAGGACTTGGGCGAAAATGCTAGCGCAGCGCCGCTATAACTTGCAAGACTGTTACGTTATGCTTGCATAATCAAACGCTATACTGCGCGCGCCAAACAACGGCGGCGTTTTCTCCCCACGGACGGACTGCGCTACGTTTCAGGCAGCGCTTTATGCACGGTCAAGACTTCGCGCCTTGATCACTCCGGCTTGAGACCTGCCGTTCGAATCGCGTTTGCCCATTTCTTCAGCTCCTCCTGAAGAAACCTGGCGGATTCTTCCGGCGTAAAGCCTGCCGGCTCGAAGCCATCGGCTACGAGAGTTGTTTTTATCTCGGGAACATTCACTATCTTGACGATTTCCTTGCTGAGTAACTCAATATTGTTCTTCGGAGTCCCCGCCGGCGCCAAAACGAAATACCAGCTCGCCGCATCGTAACCTGGCACCCCGGACTCATCGACCGTTGGCACATCAGGCAGTGCGCTGCTCCGCTTCTTGGTCGAAACGGCGATCGGCCTCATCGTGCCTGCTTTAACTTGTCCTAACGCAGCGGGAATTGACGAGAAGAGAACATGTACCTCCCCGGTCAACAAACCAACAATAGACGGCGCACTGCCTTTGTATGGCACATGAACCATCTGGGTCCGGGTAACAGCGTTCAAGAGCTCCATTTCCAGATGGGTGATGTTTCCGACACCCCCGGAACCATAAAGAAGTTGTTTCGGCTTGGCCTTTGCCAACGAAATCAGATCCTTCAAGCGCTTGATCGGCATGGAAGGATGAGCCACCAGGACGGAGGGCCCGATAGCGAGCAGGCTGACTGGCTCAAGGTCTTTCGCAGCGTCAAAAGGCATGTTCTTGAATAGTCCCGGCATGGCAAGAGTGGCGTTTGCCATCAGGAGGGTGTAGCCATCGGCGGGCGCCCTAGCCACAGAGTTCGCGGCGATGTTTCCCGCAGCACCTGGCCGGTTGTCGACCACGATCGATTGGCCAAGCGCTTCACTCAGGTATTTGCCTATGAATCGCGCAGATTTGTCTACGCCCCCACCGGCTTGGAAGCCAACCACCAGCCGTATCGGCTTGGTCGGAAATTCCTGCGCCGAAACAACTGACGCTACCCCAAGTAAGACAACGAGCGCAGTTGCAACATTGAATACGGGTGCCATTTTTCCTCCTTTTATGGATTTACCATCAATATATACCAATCACTGAAGATATCCTCTCGTGTTGTGCCGAGACAATCCTTCAATGCGGCCTCACGCTTCGAGACGGCGTGTCGCAATCACGATGCTCCGGACGTCAACGCGATGAGCCGAAGCGCGTTGAAGGGCGCCGTTCGAGCCGCGAGTTCTCGGCCACCGCGCTGCCGCAGCAGGTGCTCTCCAACCTGCTCTGGGCGGCGTTCGGAATCGACCGCCCCGAAAGCAACGGCCGCACCGCGCCTTCGGCGCGCGACGCGCAGGAGATTGACATCTATGTCGCGCAGACTGTCGGATACACGCGTTCGTCCCGGTGAGCAAGCCGGGCGCGTCCCGATCGACGAGCTCGTCATCGTGCCGTTCGAAGGTTTCCCCGCGCAGATCGCGCAGGCGCTCGCCGAGGAGCTCGCCGCGAGAGGGATATCGACGCGCGTCGATGCTCCGGTGCCGCTGCCCGACGCCGCTTACACGCCGACACGCGGCCAATACCGAGGAGAGCCGCTCCTTGCGCTTGTGAGCGGCCATGGCGCGCGGCACGTCCTCGGCATCACGCACCGCGACCTTTTCGCGCGGGATCTCAACTTCATCTTCGGCATCGCATCGCCGGGCGGCGCCTGTGTGGTATCCACGGCCCGGCTTGTCATCGGCGCCGACGACGAGCTGTTCCGGGCGCGCCTGCTCAAAGAAGCGGTGCACGAGCTCGGCCACACCCTGGGCCTGGAACATTGCACCGATCCCGGCTGCGTCATGTACTTCTCGAACAGGCTCGCCGATACCGACCGCAAGGGCGATGCTTATTGCGAGCGCTGTGTCGCGCGGCTCCACGCAAAGCAGCGGCGCTGAACGGCGCTGCGGGCACTTGCCACTTCGCACGCAGACGTGCCGGGCAGCGGGCGCAGGCCGCTGACAACCTCGCCCTCCCGCATGCCGGCCTCGAGCGCTTTCATATCCATGCATGCGACCTTGCGCGCGAGGTCGTGCAGCGAGTTGGCCAAGCTGACCATCCATCGGACTAAGTCTTTGAATCAAATCAGGTCGCAGCACACGCTCTGGGAGGCAAGACGCCGGCGGAATAGAACTCCCTACGGCTACGGGGCACCGACGCACACCTGACCACAACGCTCTTGACGCAGGTCAAGCGGGCGCGTGCGCGAAAGAGGAGACTTTCGCGGGTGAAACCCCATTCATGTCGAAGTTGAGCAACATCAAACCCCGCGGCGCATTGGTGGCGCAAGGCTATTGCATGGACTTACTGGTGTCTTATCCACGGGGCTACTATGGGCCCGCCAAGCGGGAGATCGTGCGCATTCTCAGGCGGTTCGGCGATCCGGAGCCGCACGTTGAGAAGAGCGGCATTCCGGGCATTTTTGTGGCGCACACCAGCCTGGACAACCGGCACGTCATTGCCCGATGCACGGAGCTGTATCACGTCGAGCCGGAGTTGTTCCGCTTCGCCATCAAGTGGCTGCCGGTGGATTACTGGTGCGAGAAAGATCTGAATGCGATCAAGCGCTTGATCGAGGAGCAGGTGGCACCGCGCATCGGTGCGCAGGAGACATGGGCAATGAAGGTGGAGAGGCGTGGCTGGGGCCAATACCATACGGTAGAAATCATCCAGCACCTGGCCGAGGCGATCGATCGACACGTGAGGTTGAAAGCGCCGGACAAGCTCGTCCGCATCGACGTCCTGGGCAGCGCCGTCGCCACGTCCGTGCTCCGACCGGGCGAGATCTTCTCGACCCATGCACCTTCGCTGTGAGCTGGGCGCCATGGAAATCACCCGGTACCGCTTCGGCGAAATCGAGATCGATGGGCGGACCTATACCGCCGACGTGATCATCATGCCCGAGCGTGTTGTGGACACGTGGTGGAGAAAGCAGGGCCACAACCTGGCGGTTGCCGACCTCGCAGAAATCATTGCAGCCAAGCCCGAAATCCTGATCGTGGGCACTGGCTATTACGGCCGGATGACCATCCCCGACGAGACGCGGCGCTACCTACAGGCGCAAAGCGTCCGGTTGCGTGAAGCGCACACCAGGGAAGCGGTGGAAGAGTTCAATCGTTTGCAGCGGGAGTCCGCTCGAATCGTCGCCGCGCTGCATCTGACGTGCTGACCGTGACGCGGCTGCCTAAAAGCATACGCCGGCGCGCGTCCAAGAACGAAAGCGGCGCGCGGCGCAGCGAGGCTAAAATAATTTGGAGATTGACGCATGGTCATACGCGGCTGGATCGTCCCACCTCCCAAGGCACCGACCAAGACTGCAGCCGAACTCGAGTCCGAGCGCCGAGCAAAGGTGCGCTCGCTGGAGGCTCAGGGCATGCTCAGGTCTGCGCGCATCAAATCAGCGTTACTCAAGGTGCCGCGGGAGGAATTCATCCCCCGGCAGTACCGCGATTACGCCTATGAAGAAGTTCCGCTCCCGCTCCCGGGCGCGCAGGCGACGATCTCCTGCCCGCACAGCTATCCCCTGTTCTACGAGCCTCTCGAATTGGCGCGCGGGCATCGTTTCCTCGAGATCGGGACGGGATCGGGCTACGGGGCCGCTGTCGCGCGCGAGGTGGTCGGCGACCAGGGACTGGTCGTGTCCATCGAGATAGATCCCGTCACCCACGAGTTCGCCAAGCGAAATCTCGAGCGTATGGGCTATGCGGATGTGCTTCTCATTCTGGGCGACGGCGCGCTTGGCTATCCGGCCATGGCGCCGTACGACCGCCTCGCGCTCACGGCCGCGTGCCGCGACTTTCCCGCCCCGCTCATCGCGCAGCTCAGGCCCGGCGGGCGCGCAATTGCGCCGGTGGTCGAGGACGACCGTCAGATCCTTACGCTGCTCACGAAAGAGCCGGGCGGCGTGCGTCGTGAAAAGCTTTGCCCAGTGCTATACGTCGCGCTTCGCGGAGCTTGCGCAACGGAAGCGCTACCGTAGAACCAGCGCGGCTGTTTGCGGCCAAGCTGTCGACCGGGCCAAGCCCTCCAGCCAATCTCGCTGCGCGTGGCTCACTCCCGGCAACTTTCGGCTTGGCCACGCTTTCGTTGAGCCGCCCAGGGCTCAGCACCGCCGCGTTGATCAAGACCAAGCGGCCCGGCCCTTGCTCCCCACCGAACGCGACGCATTGATGCGCCGGAAACTTGATCTTGCGCAAGGCACCTAGCCCGAGGGCGGCCTATCATTTTTTCTATGACGATGATTTTTTCATCCCGTGTCGATGCGGCGCTGCGGCTCGCCCGGGCGCTCGCGCAGTACCGCAGCCGCAATCCGCTGGTGCTCGCCATCCCGCGCGGCGCGGTCGAAATGGGACGAGTGGTGGCAGACGAATTGGGCGGCGAGCTCGACGTCGTGCTCGTCAGGAAATTGCGGTCGCCCTACAGCGCCGAGTTCGCGGTGGGCGCCATCGACGAAACCGGTCGGTCATATGTGGCGGACTACGCGCGGGGCGAAGGTGCCGACGAGGCCTATCTGGAAGAAGAAAAACGAGCCCAGCTCGAGTTGCTCCGCCAGCGGCGCACGCTCTACACGCCGGCGCGAGCTGCGATCGAACCGAAAGGACGCATCGTCATCGTCGTCGATGACGGGCTGGCCACGGGCGCCACGATGATCGCCGCGCTGCATGCCGCGCGTGCAAAGCAACCGCAGCGGCTCGTGTGCGCCGTGCCGGTGGCGGCGCCCGACAGCTTGGAGCGCGTGCGCCCGTATGCCGACGAGGTGGTTTGCCTTCAGGCGCCGCCGGCGTTTTACGCCGTGGCGCAGTTCTACAGAGAATTCCGCCAAGTCGAGGACGAAGAAGTCGTTGAGCTGCTGAAGGAATCGTCCAAAACGCACGTCCAGTCCGTGCAGTGAGTCATGGGCCGTCAGAATGTCGCGAACCGCTGCAAGGCTTAGAGTCCCTGGGACTCTTAACATCGGAAAACTCCCGCCGGAGTTGCTGGCGGCGATTCTCTCCCGCATGCCTCTGGAAGACCCTCGCGTGATATTGGGCCCGGGCATTGGCCTTGACTGCGCAGTGGTGGACTGTGGCGAACGCCTCGCGGTCTACAAGTCCGATCCCATCACGTTCGCCACGGACCGAATCGGCTATTATCTCGTGCACGTCAACGCGAATGACATCGCGACGACCGGCGCGCGACCGTTGTGGCTGCTCGTGACGCTGCTCCTGCCCGAGCAGGAGACGAGCGCCGTCCTGCCGGAGCTCATCATGGGTCAAATCCAGGATGCCTGCCGCGATTTGGGCATTGCCGTCATCGGCGGACACACCGAAATTACGGCGGGGCTGGATCGCCCAATTGCCGTCGGCACCCTGATCGGAGAAGTGGCTCGCGACAGGCTCATTACGCCGCGCGGCGCGGGACCCGGAGACCGCGTGCTCCTTACCAAAGGTGTGCCGATTGAAGCCACAGCGCTGCTTGCGCGCGAATTTCCTGAGCGCCTGCGCAGCGCAATGACCGACAGCGAGATCGCAGCGGCGCAGAACTATCTCTTCGATCCGGGAATCGGCATTACACGCGACGCCCGTGCGGCGATCGAAGCCGGACGCGTCACAGCCATGCACGATCCGACGGAGGGCGGCGTCGTCACCGCGCTATGGGAGCTCGCACAGGCGAGCTGCAAGACGCTTCGCGTCGATCCGTCCAGAATCGCCGTGCCTGCGCTGGCACGCCGGATCTGCGAAGCGTTCGGGATCGACCCATTGTGCGCGATTGCTTCCGGCGCCCTGCTCCTGACCACGCCGCCATCGGCCGCGAACGCCATCCGCGAAGCGTTGACGAACGCGCAAATCGCCTGCGCGGAGATCGGTGTCGTCGCCGACGGTCCGCCTGGCGTCGAGCGAAAAACGCGAACCGGATACGAGCTGTGGGCGCGCCCCGCAGCCGACGACATCACCAAAGCGTTTGCGTGAGCCCCCCTTTTGGTGGACGGTTTAACGCTTGGGTCACAAGCGGTTATCCAGAGGCCGCGCGGGGCGTGTCTTTTGCAACCGAGCGCGCCGGGTGCACTTGCGTGACGCTGCTTCGGTGGCCGTGCCCACGTGATCGGAAACGTTTGGTTCATCGATACCAGGGCGTTCCTTGGCCCGCCCACGGGGCTTCCGGCGGTGCTGCCGCTCGCCTGACTGTTCCGCGGACCGCCCGCACCAGACCAGAACTTGACGCACATCAATACAGGAATTGCGACGGCGGTGTTTAATAACTCTGTTTATGTGAAGACGCAGAGAAGGAGATAGCCATGCTCGTCAATGAAATCATGACACCCAAGATGGAAACGGCCAGCCCGAGCGCCACCATCAAGGAGGCCGCGTGCAAGATGCGCGATCTCAATATCGGCGCGCTGCCAGTCTGGGAGAACGGCCAGTTGATCGGCATGCTCACCGATCGGGATATCTGCTGCCGCGGCGTAGCGGAGGGCCTCGATCCGGCGACCACGCTGGTGCGCGAAGTGATGTCGCGGGATGTTGCCTTCTGCTTCGGCGATGACAAGGTCCCCGACGCGATCGGGCAGATGGAGCGCAAGCACATCCGCCGGTTGGCGGTGGTGAACCACGACAACACGCCCGCGGGTGTGTTGTCCGTCGATGACGTGGCGAAATACTCCCGCGGCCTCGCTGGCGAGGTGATCGACCTGGCAAGGCCCGGCCACTAGGATCCGGGTGCGGTGCCCCTTGCCGTCGAGCAGCTTATTCGGGCTTGCGATGCGGTGGGCATGGGCCACACGTGGCCCATGCCCACCGCCGCGAGGTTATTGAGCATCTGGTCTTCCAGCTCGTTGCGGTCGATCATCAGGAGGATGGTCGGATTCTCCGCCTCGGGCGCCTTGAAGAGCAGTTCGGCGGCCTTGATCATGGTGTAGGTCTTGCCGCTGTCCTGCGTGTGCCACACCAGCCCGCGCGAGCGCTTCGAGTCGAGCGCGCGCGCCACCATCCTGTCTAGCACGATGGCCGGCCCTTTCGGATAAGGCCCTTAAAGGACGTGATTCCGAGGCGCTTGCCTGCTTCCTTCTGGGTTAGTTCAAACACCGCTATAGCTGGCAGCAGCATTGTCGTGACTTGTTTCAGACACCGATCGCGGTCCGTGTTCGAATTCGCCACCACAACCCACTTTTCGCGCATTTGCCATAGGCTTAGCCGGCATCTTGCCAATTTGGCAAAACGCCGATATGATATACGGCATATTGCTTATAGGAGAATGCCGTGTCTTCGCGTGATGGGGTTCTGGACAGGCCCAAGAGCGATCTCGAACGGGTGATTGAATGTTTCCAGGTGAAAGGCGAGCCACAATCGCTGCGGGAAATCTCGAGGCAGGTCGCGCAGATGAAAATCGAGCGTGCGATTCAACGCGTGCTCGCGTGCGGCGCCTCCAACACGATGGTGTACTCATTGATTCTGCCGCGCCGCACCTTTGACCACCGCCGCCAGAAGCACCAACCCCTGAACGACGACGAAGCTGAGCGCGCCGTCATTCTGGTCAACACCATTGCTTCGGCTGAGCGCGTCTTTGGCGAACGCGACAAAGCCGAGCGCTGGCTCAATAATCCGAATCCCCATTTCGGCGGGAAATCGCCGATCGAGTCGCTGCGCAGCGCGCTCGGCGCGCGTGAAGTCGAAGAGGAATTGACCCGGATCGACGAAGGCTACTTTGGCTGATGCGAATTTATCGCATCAGCAACTACCGCGATCTGAACGGGGATGGTGGCCGTCGCGCAGCCGGATGTTGGCACAATAAGGGGCGCCCCATCGTTTATTGCGCCGCCACCGCCGCCGCGGCGATGCTCGAAGCCATCGCCTACGTGGCGCGCAACGACCCGACGCTGATTCCGTCCACGTTTCAGTTGTTGATGATCGAACTGCCTGATTACGTGGAGCGCGAGGGCGTATCGCGCGCGCAGTTACCGCTGGACTGGCAAGTGAGGCCCGCGCATACCCGCGCAATCGGTGACGCTTGGTTGCGTGTGGGGAAATCCGCGGTATTAGTCGTTCCGAGCGCACTTGCCCCACAGACCGAGAATTACCTCCTCAATCCTGCCCACTTCGACCTTCAGCCCCCCGGAGGCGGACGGATAAAGGTTGTCGAGGTCGCGAAGTACCCCTTCGATTCACGCCTGTTCGAGGGCCCTCCCCGCACGGCATAGTGCCTGCCTTTGCGCGCGACACGGTCAGGTTACCGCCGTGAAGCGCCAAAAATGCGCCATTTCTATGCTGCACAGTGGCATTTTGTAGCAACCCCTCAGCGCTCACTGAAACGAACCCACTTCTGCTCACTAAAACGGACCCTGCAAATGCGCACGGGTTGGTGCGGTTGGCGCGGTAGTCCCGAAGTNG
>C687J26845_10001600_pt1 | contig 13768 bp, 17 predicted proteins | sample RifCSPlowO2_12_FD_26845 | JGI IMG/M metagenome (IMG submission 26845) | reverse complement strand
GAATACGGAGCTATCGATGGTGTCAGAGCAATCATCGAACACGAACGATACCTTCTAGCTCCGTTCGGTCCGGATGCAAATGTCACAACGCAAAGCCACCCCACACCAATCGAAGGAAACCTGCCCACGCGCATCGTACACGGCATACTAAACTGCACCAGATTCGAAATCATACTCGCCCACGAACCATTCGCAGGAAACCCTGCAGCACTACGGGTGAGAGTGAAATGAGCTACGAATTACTAGACGACTTGAAAATGACAAGGATGGTGAATCTAAAATGACAGACGCACGAAGACGAAAACTTGAAAGAGAAGCAGCACAAGGAGATTTGAGCGCGCGAATAAGGCTCGGATACGAACATTTGAGAACAGGAACCATAGAAGATATACTCCCAATCATACACGAAACATACCGCGCGGGAAATGCGCCTGCTGAAGCCACAGAACTTGGCAAGCAAACCGCGCTCGCGTATGCAAATCGAGAAGACATACGAACCGCGCTTGAAATAGCAGAAGCCACGCTCGCGCATTGCACAGACCCGCAATTCGCAAAAACTGCGCAGGAATGGAGAGAACTAATCGCACTAGAAGAGCGCAGGAGAATTCTTGAATTAACATACAGTAGAGAGTTGCTCGGCAGACTAAACAACCCTGAGCCATTGCAAAATCAGAACACGATACACGAATATTTAGCAAATAGACACCAGATTCGCAACGGACTGGAATTAAATCAAGAATCGCTCATACTGCCCAAACACGAATATCTGCGTGGGCTGATAACACCAATCGAACGCCAATCCCGCGACAGAATCCAAGAGCTGTCAACGCAAATAATTCCCGTGGATCGTGATCGGTACAAACTCTCTTCGCTGCTGAAAAAAGTAAACGTGCAAAACCACATTCAAACACTATCAAACATTCTGGAGCGACCGAGAATATGACTGACGAACTTATACGAAAGCTTGAAAGAGAACTTGCGCGCGATGCGTCTGTAGCGCCGCAGTTAGTGCAGGCGTACGTTCGATCAGGCAGAATGGAAGAAGCGCTCCACTGCGCGAGCGAATCTGAAATTTGGCAGGCTAAAGCGAACTATCTCAACGGACTTGGCTGCCCTGAAAGAGACGTTCAAACGCTCTATAAAATCACGGACTGTATCCTGACCGCAAGACTCACACCGCATCTTAACCGCCAAATAAGCGAAATTTCTCAAAAAGGACTTCGAGGCATTTGGAACAAAGTTAGGAAAATACCCGCTCAGAAAAAATACACAATATACGCGCAAGCAGAACGAACACCTGAAGGAACATTCAAACCGCCATTCGAATATCTGGCGCGAATCCACAACGGCCAACAATTCTTCACACTGCTCCAAATACTCAAAGAAGAAACAGAATTCAGCGTACGCCAAACAGAAACATTCGAAGAAAAAGGATGCGCATTCACAATCGACAAACTGCCAGTAAAGCTAGAATTCACATACGACGTCATGACAGACTGGCTGAGGCTCTAAGATGAGCGACGCTGAACGAAGACAAAAAGAGAGGAATGCGTTGAGAAGCGGAAGCATTGATGATATTTTGGCCGCGATGCGAATTGACATTCGAGCGGGCTGCATCCCTGAAGCTGTTGATAAAGCCAGACGGGCGCTCTTTTTGGATTCAAGCAGGCAGGAAGCGCGAGACGTCATCAAGAAAACCGACCCGTACGCGTGGACGGGACTGTTGATCGGAAACAGTATCAATAAAATACAAGTCATAGAACCAGGCGGTGAACCAACAGACTTCATCCTCACTCCATACCTGCCCATCCAAAACAATCAATGGTATCCGCTCTCTGCAGTGCACATCAATAATAAACTCTACATAATCCTGGACAGACAAGAGGATGGTCCTTTTGATCTTGAAAAGCAATACCAGCACTACCTCACCATAACTCCAAAAGGCATCACCTGCGATCCGTTCAGTATAAGCCCGAGCGAACGCCAATCAAACCGGCTCGGACACGACACCGCGTTATTCTCCTACAGAGGAAAACCCGCTTTCGCGAGGCTCTCTGCTGAAGAGCAATGGTTTGATGTTTACAACCTTCTCACGGGAAAGCGGCTCGCACGCACAAACGGAGCTCCCCTTAGTTGGACAAAAAAACGGCTTATCACTTGGCTTGATACCGAAAATGAAGAATTTCAGCTTCTTACGTACGATGGAAAAAAACAAACAAGCGCTCAGACCATCCACGACAAAGAAAACCCAACTTACGTGGAAAATCAGACGATATACCTGACTGGTCCTCTGAACACGGTTAGAGCGCACACGAGCGACACACCACAAAGACAGGTACGCGATGGCGCTATGAAACAGTTCCACCCAGAATCACGCTGGTGCATGAAACCCGAACAAAACCGCGTCACGAACCCGGACGACCTCATCATCTCCACCCCACAAGATAACTGCGGCCAATTCATCGGCGAAGTTCCGATAACGATACTTGACATGCTGCGCGCGATCGAACAATCGCAAAGAGGCGCAAGATGAGCGACGAAAGACTGCAAGAGCTTGAACGACGCACCCTCCAATTCGCAGGGGCGGGAGAATTAGAAGCGCTTATGCGCGCACGAGAACGCGCAGGAGATTTTGAAGGCGCCGCACTTGTTGGAAGGCAGCTGCTTGAAGGAAACGTCAACAATAATTCCGCGCGAGAAACAGTTGCGCGATACAATCCTTTGCTTTGGACAGGATACGCCTATCAGATCCATAACAAAGATGACACTCTATATTTTTCAGAAATCGGAGCGCCCATCCAGGCAATCTACCTCCGACGGCTCCTTTCCAAATACTCTGACGTATGGAACAACCTACGCAGCATGAACTTATTTGTGACCTCGCAGGGCCTTCACATCAAAATACTTGAATGGGAAAACAGCACACGAAGAGACACTCTTTTTACTATCGGCACAGGAGAACAACACATAACGAACCTGCCCAACACTTACGCGTTCCCAGACCTTGATTCAGACAGAGTGCTGACAACTCGAACAGGCGAACCGCAAACGATTGGCACAATCATAACACCTGAAGGCAAACCATATACCGAACAGCCCCGATACATATGCGCACACCCCATCAGAATTGCGCAAAAAACACTACTCTCACATTTCACAAGCACATACTCACTGCTCGATATGCAGACCGGACAACGGCGCGAAGAACCAAGCCATGCGCAAACCATCTTCATCGAAGACAACCACATCACCCGCATCGATGCATCTCTTCCTCACAACGCAGCAACAGCACGCCACCACCAGCGTTTACCGCAAGAATCACGCATCAGGCGCCAAGGAGAACAGAGCACGAACGCTCGCAGACCTCGCATCACTGCACAATCTCCAATCAGACGGCTCGCTCACATACCTGCACGAAGTTCCAATCACAACACTCAACGCCCTGCGCGCGATCGAACAATCGCAAAGAGGCGCAAAATGAGCGACGAAAAACTGCGAGCGTTGGAAAGAAGATGGAACGAGAGCGGAATGGATGAAGATTTTATCAGATATCACTCTGAAATGGAGCGCGGAGGCAGATATGACCTCATGGCAGCATGCCCAAGGAAAGTAACAGGCTATCTTGCGCGATACGATTGGGCGCAGGGCACTGCGAACCCGCTCGCAGTCCTAATACCCGGACAGGAAGAACGGATAATCCCCACAGAACAGTCATTTGGCCACCTTCTTGATTTAACATACGCAGATGGAGCTCTTCACATATTACACAGCAATGCAAAAGGAGTCCACATTTCCTGCATCACGCCTGAAGGCCAAATGGAACGAACCACGACTTTTGACACAACAATAGGTCTTCGAGCGATAAATGGAGAACTCTTAACAGTTATAGGTGATTATCTAAACCAAATACTGCGCTACCATTCGATCGAATTAACTCACCGAGGCATAATAACCCCATTGAATGAACACGAAGCGCTCGTGGTAGAGTATGATGTAGATGAACCCAATTTGCTCCAAATAGTTCGATTCGACGGAACCCACGTACGATATCCGATTGAGGAACATGGACGTCCAAGGTTCGCGCCAACAGCGATGGTTGAGAATGGAAAAGTCATGGCAGGATATCATCATGACAATCCATGGATATTCGAAGACGGAACGACCTCTGCGACACACGTACATCGACCTTATGAAATAGGATTTCCAGAACGCAGCAGAGCGTACCGGCAACTTGTCGATGGACGAGTTGAACCATGCCATCAAAATGACCTTGCTAAAATCTATTCACGAACACCCGCGCCAAGAGCGCTGTTCGCGGAAATACCAAAAGAATGCCTCGAAGGACTGGTCAAAGCGTGCGGAGGGGCAAGATGAGCGACACTGAACTTCGTGAACTTGAGCGTGACCCGGAAAAAGACGTATCCGCAATGCGCGCCCTTGCAAGAGCGCAGGAACGAGCAGGGCAAAAAGAAAAAGCAGACGCCACCCTCGAACGACTCGTCGCGCAAGCACGCGTCGTGCTACAAATCGACCCGCACAGGCATTGTGAACGCGCGCTCATAGCAGAACTGAACCCTTACGCGTGGACAGGATTCATCGACATAGCAAGATATAACGATCGCGTCGAATTGCGCGTACACGAAAGAACAGCCGAACCCACTCTTGTTCGCTCAATTGCGACCAAAGGGCAAGCGTACGTCTTGTCATGCGGCAAAAACTTCTACATCTGCGATAACGAAAAATACATTTGTTTGGGAGAAGAACAAAGAATAACAGAACCATATAATGCTATTCCAGTCACATCAATCGATAGGTTCGCATGGGCAGATGCTTATCCAAGCCACGACACGCGTAAAATCAATGCAGGACTGCTCGGCACATGGATCGGAGGCGACTCACCGCTTCGCGTACTTGACTACCTGCGCTACGTAAGCGTTTTCCATGCAGAAGGACGAACAATTCTAAATATCACGAGCAGCAACACTCGACCAAGCGTTGATCTCACAGGCAACGTAGTCATCGTCGACCAAGCAATCTGGCATCCGGAAGGCCCACGATGGGCAGACTATTATGGCAACGCCCAACGCGATTCGACCAATTATACTCACGCCAGAACGCCGCTCGCAGTCCCTTGCGCGACACGCCTCGCACTAAATGAGAACCGCTCGCAAAACTCCGCAAGCCTTGCAAGCGTACACGACCACACAGGACAGACAATCCTGGTTGAAGCGCCAATCACCATCATAGAAAAACTACGCGCGCTGCCTGAACACTTCGCGCCAAAACGCAATGGGCTATTGAGGTGGGAGACGATATGATACTGATAGTAAGAGGCATTAAATGAGCGACGAAAGATTACGCGCGCAGCTTCGGAAGGCAAAAGAGACCGGAGAATGGATGCCGTATCTAGTTGCAGTACAAAGAACAGGAGTCTCTATTGAGGAAGCTCTAAAGGAAAGCGGCGGAGCCGCAATACCTCTCATACGAGACAACCCTGAAATTCTTTATGTATTAAACTGCAAGGTGCACGAACAAGCGATGGATTGGATGGGCAAAGCCGCAAAACTTCCAAGCGAATCTGCAATCATTTGCGCCACATACGCCGCGCTTGGAATGGAAGATGCAGCGAATAATTTCCTCATAATCATACCTGACGAATTTCAACAGCAAGCGCGCAACCAAATGGCAATAGACGCTGAACAAAACAATCACCAGGAATTCGCAAACAGAATACCCGGACAGACTGATTCAACTTTTGAATTAAGAGCCCACGCAGCAGCAGAGAACAGAAATTACCTGCGCGCCAAACAACTCATCCGCCTTTGCCGGCCAAGCCCTTCGCTATTAATGTCGCTAGCACGAATCGCAGCAGAGAATACAGATTATGACCAAGCAGAATCATTCGCGGCGAACGTGAATCCGTTGGAGCAAGCGTATCTTGAACTAACAGAAATCGCAAGTTCCAACGGCGATTTGGAAACAACACTCGCATTCTCAGAGAAGACAAGCCACTTGATACGAAAAGCACGAATGCAAATCGCTGCAGTTTACGCGCATCACCAAGAATACCAAACAGCACAAGCATTCGCGCAAAACTCAAGCAACCCCGATGAAGCACATATGCGGATGGCACAAGCCTGCGCCAGCAAAAAAGACTACAAAAAAGCAGGACGGCTCGTGAACAAGATAAAACAAGCAGAATTTATACTAACCGCCTGCCACAAAATTGCAGTTCTAGCAGCGCAGAACAAAGACTACGATCAAACGCACATCTTCCTTCCATCACTACGTGAAGACCCAACACTGTTCGAAATGACGTTATGCGCGATATCAAATGAAGCCGCAAAAAACAAAGACTACGCCAAGATTCCATTCTTTTGTCCAAGACCCGGCACAAACCGCACGCTAACCCTCGGATGCATCGCAAACGCGCAGCTAAGAAACGGAGACATCTCAATTGCGCTTCATACCGTTGAAAGCATGCAGAACCCTCAAGCGCAGTCGACATCATACTGCGATTTCGCAAGAGAATTGAAAGGTGCACGATGAGCGATGAACGATTACGCGCTTTGGAACGGCGCTGGAATGAGACAGGAGCTGGCGCAGATAGGCAAAGATATGCGTTAGAACTAAAACGCGCAGCAAGATACTCCGATGTGACTGACTTGTACCAGCCGCTGCTTGAAGGAAGATTCACATGTGAATTGAGGAACGAATACCTCGAGCAATCCGCAGTAAGTTTAGACCAAAGATACGTACTCAACATACTACTGCAGGAAATAACAGGGCTTGAAATGCAGTCATGGATTTTCGGAACGATTCTAGACGCGCCATCGACCAATCTTGAAATCGTGATCCGTGATCCTAAAGAAATTGATTCAGAAAGCGCATTGCCGGAACACATAGAAACCGCCAGAATCATACACCAAACATGGATTACAGCAGAATTAGAAGAACGGCTCAAAGAAAGACACCCTTCGTTCAATTATCTTGAATTTCTTTTTAGCTCCAGTCAACCAAACCCAACCGACGGCGAATGCACCAGCAGCATATTCTTCTCAATCGACAAGAATTCATACAACATCCAATATGCCACACAACCGCCAACAATTCCGCGGAGGATACGACTCACATGATGACTGAAACGCGCTTAGAGGAAATACGCCGGGGCGGGGATTGTCAGCTCACGGTAAACCGCAAAGCTTTTGAACCCCGTAATCCTTTCGGATACCAAGTTCTCGGCTCGGCGGGCGAACCTAGATCGCCCATCCCCGGCGCAGATTTTTCTTTATTTTCTTCCTGTCAAGAACCGCCAAGACCAATTAATCTTCTGGCGGTTCTTGAGCACACTCGGAATTCTCTGCATAAATATTATTCCCAGAGAATTCCGATGCTTAAAGAACTTATCGACGATAAAGTTGGAAAGTTTACGAGACAGATTGGAAATATGCAGACTTCTGAAGGTGCAAAATGAGTGACGAACTATTAAGAAAAATGGAACGAGAAAACTCGAAAGAAATGGTTCTGCCGCAACGTAGACTCGCCGATTACCTGCGTGCCGGAAATCTTGATGAGGCAGCAAATGCCGCACGTGAAGTTGTGAATGGAGGAGAATATGCACGTGATGCGATCTATGCACTAAGAGAGAGACCGCTAGCATGCACCGGGACCGCGTGGATAATTGGAGTTACAAATAGAATCTCCCTTAGATTGCCAGGACGCACAAAATCAACAGAAGTTGACACCGATATGCTCAAAATAGATGCAGACCTCGATCATCTCGCATATGCGTCCAATAAATTACACATTCTAACTCGCAGCCCACAGTCCATCGTACGCATCGATTTTGAAGGAAACGTTGAAAAAGCGATCATAGAAGAACCGATATCCAGAATTCTTTCCGACGAACCGCTTGCACAAATAAGATACTATCACGACTCCCAATCAAGCCGATTTGTAAACTTTGAACACCCTCTTGTTCACGGATTTATCACAGCGTTCGGACTAAATAAGCGAACAATCTTCACATTAGCTGGCGGCAAAGTATTTGCCAGCCAAGGAGATCAAATAGCAGATTTGGGATCATTTCAAGGCGTGGCATTCTATGAAGACGGACAGGTCTTCCTAGACTACCAACTAGATCAATCACGGCAAATCCCAACATTCCCATTAGGAAGCCGGCTTCACCAGGGCAGAAATTATACCGATGCACCATACCACCTCGCACAATTCACACGTGGTTTTGGCAAACCAACACTTTTTGAATTGCCCTTGGCCGCACTCCTAGCACTTGAAAAAGCATGCCAACACGAAGGTAAAAATGTCTGACGAACGACTACGCGCTTTGGAACGTGAAGCAAGAAGCACAGGGCAGTGGTGTGGGTATTTAGTGGAAGCGAAGCGGGCAGGAAAAACGCTCGCGGATGTACTGCGCGAGACGAAAGGAGCGACCATTAATGACATTCAAACTTATTCACAGGAGTTCGAACTATACCACAAGGAACTTCAGCCGATCATCGAACAGACAAGAGCCTGCCTTGAAAGAGCAAGCATTAACAGCCATACACGCGAAGACTACCACGAAATCGCTCAAGCATACGGCCTAATCGGAGACAATGAGCGAGAACGCTTTGTAAGAGACCAAGAATTAGCGGAAGAACGCACAAGAAAAAACTCATACGAATGGCTTGGCTTGGAAGCGTATGCGCAAGCCTGCAATCATAAGCAAGAAGAACACATCAGAAGACTTGCGAGAATCGCGCACAAAGGAAGAACTGAAGAAGCCCTCAATGGAGTCGTCGCGCTGGACGGAGACTGCTGGGCAAGAGCGTACCTAACGATTGCGCGAACAATACTTGGAGAAGTGCCGCTATGACAAACCTTGGAATGCACAGCACGCGCATATTAAGACTTGAGGAAGGCATTGCGTTCCTAGACGACATGGTTTACAGGCATTCGCCCGCAGTCATATCACTGCACGGCAACGAGGAATTAAATCGAACGCTCGCGAACGAACTCAGTTCACGGCTAGAACATAGGAGCAAGCACGGAATCTTCACATCAGACAAAAATCCGAATACAGCCCAAGCGGATTTCTACCTGATATCCTCAGAAGAACGGCCCTGCATCGCAGCGCAGAACATAGAAAAACATTTCTCTAAACAACCCAATGCGAAACTACTCGTCGTCGAACGCAAACTCCTAGAAGAAACCCTTTTAAAAGAAAAATACGATTTATCGCACGGAGCGTATTGCGCAGTCGTAGTCGTGGATGCTGAGGGAAGAATATGAGTGATGAACGATTGCGCGCGGAACACAGAAGAGGACGAAAGAGCGGAGAATGGATGCAGTATTTAGTTGCAGCGCAAAGAGCAGGAATATCACTAGAAGACGCGCTGCTTGAAACGCAAGGAAAAGCAATCGAACTCATACAAACAAACGCTTCTGACCTTTCCAGATTCTCAGATGAAGTCAATGCAAAAATCGCAGAATGGATGTTCACCGTCGAAGGACTCCCATGCGAATCAAGCAATCCGCAACTTAAAAATGACTGCTTGGTTTGGACATACGCAGTGCTCGCAATGCCACAAAAAGCGCGCGAATACCTGCCTCGCATCTGGTACACGCAAAACCAGACCGCATTCGAAAAACTAATAGCATCGCCCACTGAAGAAGAAATAAACCGCTTGAACCCTTCCACGGATATGACTGTGATTCTGCACAACTCAAAACAAGCCGAACAAGCACAAACCATAGCACTTGAACTTAAAAAAGGCAACATGGAGTTAGCTGAAAAAGAAGTCAAAACATTACTTCCCGTACACCAATTCAGAGCGTATATCGACTTTTCATTCATACTAAAAAACAGAGAGGGCGCGCAATGACAGACGAACGATTGCGCGCGTTCGAGCGAAGATGGAGAGAAACAGGAGCTGCAGATGACAGACAGCGCTATGCAACAGAACTCAGAAGAGCAGGAAGATATTCCGCCGTGACTGCCGTGTATCAGCCGCTGCTCGAAGTACAATTCACCCCTGAATTGAGGGATGAATACTTTACGCACTCGTCACTCACAGAAACCAGACGAACACTCCTTAATAGCTTGCTGCCCAACATAACTGCCAGCATAAGACAATCATGGCTCTGTGGACCGGTTCTTGTCGGGCACGATGAGCATCTTTCAATCATAACATACGATCATGCGAACCCCATCTCAAATCACAATAGGATTCCTCGCGAAACATTCATAGAAGATGCGCGCGCGGCAACAAAAAGCACGCGAAGTTTCAACAAACTCATCATGAGAATTCCGCAACCACTATGGCCTCCGATTGAAGATATCGCAGCACATTTCTTTGGAACACCCTGCCAACAGTCAGTCACATTCGAAAAAGGCATAGCCATCTACCACACACTTCGGCCATTCGAACTCAACCCTTGCGAACGCAGGATACGACTAACATGACAGACGAAAGACTACGCGCGCAGCTTCGGAAGGCAAAAGAGACCGGAGAATGGATGCAGTATCTAGTTGCTGCACAAAGAGCAGGAATTTCACTAGAAGACGCTCTGCTTGAGACAAAGGGAGCTGCGATTGAGTTGATACAGACACACTCCGATGCGCTTTATCGATTTTCGGATGATGTTGAGGCGAAAATAACACAGTGGATGACGCTGGCGGAAGGCATTCCGAACTGCACGTATCATACTTTAAACGTTCAACCAGAGTTACTCGTTTGGACGTACTTAGTCCTTGATAGAATCGATAAGGCTCGCAAACACCGCTCACGATGGGAACACAAAGAACTTGGCAATCCATCAATCGACACATTTTTCAAAAATCCAAAAGGGACATTCCATCGCAACTCTGAACGAATGTACAATTTAGTATTCCACGGCACCTTACGGCATGAAATCCAGCATCAAAGAAGACTGATTGCCCGAAACCTTCGTAACGGAAACTTGCCACTCGCAGAAGAATTCACCCCCTTGCTTTCAGAAGAAGATAAATTTCTCACCTATCTCGATTTATCGTTCACGCTAAAGAACAAGGAGTATAAAAATGACAGACGAAAGACTACGCGCGTTCGAACGCAGATGGAAAGAAACAGGAGCTGGTGATGACCTCACGCGTTACGTCACAGAATTAGGACGCGCAGACAAAACTCTAGAAGAAGCGCTTGAAGTTACACAGGGACGTATGCTCAGAGTTATCAGAGAACAACCTGAACTGGCGCCTCACTATGCCTGCCGCAAAGATGCGCTCATAAACGAATGGATCCAAAAAGCAGACGATGAACGAAGAACGCGTTTATCTGATCCTGCTTGGTTTGGCCGTCCGGGCGATACACTCTCAGGCATCATGATCGCAGGATATCAAGCACTTGGAAGAGCAAACGATGCGGAAAGAGTTCGCTCAGAATGGGTTCCTGCAATCTATTCATACGACTCATTCGTTGAATGCGCCCGCGCAAGACTGCTGCCATCCATCAGACTTTTCGATAGCACAGAATCGCTCTCTCAAAACGAACGAAATGCACGATATGAACGAATAACAGAAGCGAACGCCACAGAACGCCAATTCATCCTACTTCTCGCACTGCGCGAAATCATCGACCTGATAAGTTACGAACGCGCAAAAAACGCGATAAGCCCATCACTACACCCTCACGCACACTACCTAAGTGCGCACTATTTAGCAAAAATCGGCAAATACCGCAATGCCCTTGAAATCATTGATACCGACCGAAACGGACTTACCAGAATAGCATCTTACGTGAGCTTGGCCGCACGCCTAAACGGAACACCATTCGAGGAAAGATTACAATGATTGGATCACAGGTACAAGAAGTACGCCGGGGCAGGGAATTTCAATCCCACAGCGAGAAAACCGCAAGATATTTGAACCCTGACGACCTTTCAGGTCACAGTTTCTCGGACTGCTGCCTTACCGGGTTCAGCGCACCCCGGCGCAGATTTTTCTTTAATTTTTCTCTTAAAGAACTTATCGACGATAAAATTGGAAAGTTTACGAGCCAGATGGGAAATATGCAAACTTCTGAAGGTGCGAAATGAGTGACGAAAGACTACGCGCGCTTGAGCGGAACGCTGCAAGAAATGCAGCAGATACCGGAGCGCTCGAGCAGCTCATGACGGAACAAGAACGAATAGGAGATACAGCGACAGCGGCGCAAACAGGAAGACGCATCCTCGAACTTAACATCAACAATGAAAATGCGCGAGAACTTGTTGCAAGATACGCGCCACTATCATGGACAGGAACTATTGAATTGCCACAAGATAAAGGCTGTTGGCGCTTCACCGCAAGGGAAGGCAGGCACCAGTATGAATTAGACCTCTCGCGAGATAAACCTCATCCCGGAATCATCCGAGATATCGCATACGCAGCAGATACATTCACCATTCTCACCCGCGCGCCACCTGAACGCGCCGCGGACCTATTCGAGTTCACGCTCAATTGCCGCAAATACACTTCCATCCCGGGCACCATCATAAACCTCGTCTCAGACAATCAACGACGCCTCGTTTTAACTGAAGAACCAAGAAGTGAAAGCGTACTTTTGCAAATCAACCCCGACGACAGCGAAATAGCAAGACTATTCGCAGGACTCGATGAACCCCATGAAATCAGTTACTGGCATCGCGGCATAATCCCCACAATGGCAGGCAGCTCACAGCACAGCCCATGGATATGCGAGGACCAGTCCATGGACTTCTTCAGCCCACAAACCACCCTCTTTCGCCCACTGCGTCAGGTAACAGCAAGCACCCCCGCAATAGCGTATGGAAATACAGTCGTTCCAGCAACTTCACGGCTCGCACGCAAAATCAACCAAGCCGCGTCAGAAAGCGACCTTGCGAGTGTCTACGACGGATTCACACGAGTGCTCATAGAAATTCCAATCAAAATGCTCAACGCGCTAAGAAAATACGCAGGTGGAAGATGAGCGATGAACGAGTCCGTTTGCTCGAACGCAAATTCAAAGAGACAGGCGATCCTTCCGATGAAGCAAGATGGGAAGCTGAAGCTTCACGGGCAGGGATGGTGCCCGTCGGGTATTTGTCGGGCGTTCTTAACGTACAGCGCCATCACGACGATACGCTTATGCACACACGCGCGAGAGTCACGCTTGATGGACAAAATCAATGGGTGCAATTAGAACAACTTCTTAAAAACGATGTTGACAGCTTCACCTACGCGAACGGATACCTCCATTTCTTGACGAACGCCCACGGAGGAGAAACTCCCAACATAATAAGCATCGGACCTAATAACGAACTTCCCCCATACATTCCTATCAACGAGCATATGCGCACGCCGCGAAAAATACGCGACCTTCCAAAAACAGGATGCACAGCCTACCAGCAACGCGCGCCGATGAACACGTTCGAACTTATCTCAGTAAATGACAGACCCCGAATCGTCAGATACGTGCCAGGAACGCCACTTCGAACGCGACTTGCGCCCAAGGGCAGGCTGATCGACGGGACAATATGCGCGTTCTTCGACAACACTTACCTTGCGATCGGGCGGGGCGATAAAAGAGAATATTTTGAAACCACTCACTGCAAGTCAAAAAAGAAAATACCACAACCAGGAGGCGCGTGCTACATTGAAAATGACCGCGCACGGTTCTGCCTGCCTGACGAAAGACCAGGCTCAGGATACGCAAGACCGCTAGCATTTGAAAACGAGCGCCCGCGCGAAATAGCTGACGCGTCCGTGCAAACTGAGCTTACAACCATT
>C687J26845_10001596_pt1 | contig 13810 bp, 14 predicted proteins | sample RifCSPlowO2_12_FD_26845 | JGI IMG/M metagenome (IMG submission 26845) | reverse complement strand
AACTACTGCGCTCGGTTATGCGGCGTTAAAAACAGGCTCGGACTGCTCATTTACAGCTCGTAAACTCCGCGTCCTCGCCTGTTTTGACTGCGCTTCGCTTGCCCTGCGGGTCAACCTACGGTTGTTACTCCGCTTCGCTGCGTTGCGCCTTGCCTAACCTTCGCTCGCTACGTTTTCACACGGCCTGACTGACGCGGAATTTCAAGGCGGAGAACAATAACAATGCCTGCTAATCATTTCAGTCAGCACACCCAGCAGGTGCTCACCCTCGGGCAGGGCATCCAGCAATTGGCCGGGCCGGCGGCGGATGCCTCCATCGCCCGTTCCTGGTTGCGTTGCCTGCAGGACTATCAACTCGATCCGGCGCAACGCATGGCGCCCACAGTGCTGGAGCACAGCCGTGTGCTGGAATCGCGCGAGCGCCTGCAGCAGGTGCTGGAAATCGCCGGCGGCGAGATGACCAGCCTGCATCAGCAACTGTCCGGCAGTGGCCATGCGGTGCTGCTGACCGACGCCCGTGGGGTGATACTCAACAGCGTCACCGGCGATGCCGAGCGCAAGACCTTCGAGCGCGCCGGGCTGTGGCTCGGCGCCGACTGGAGCGAGGCCTGCGAGGGCACTAATGGTATCGGCACCTGCCTGGTGGAACGCCAGGCCCTGACCATTCACCGCGACGAGCACTTTCGCGGCCGCCACACCGGACTGACCTGCTCGGCCAGCCCGGTGTTCGATGCCCAGGGCGAGTTGCTGGCGGTGCTGGACGTGTCCTCGGCGCGCCGCGATGTGTCGCGCCAGAGCCAGTTTCACACCATGGCGCTGGTCAACCTGTCGGCGAAGATGATCGAAAGCTGTTACTTCTTGCGCCGCTTCGAGGGCCACTGGCTGCTGCGTTTTCATCTGCAGGCCGAGTACGTCGGTTTGTTCAGCGAGGGCTTGCTGGCCTTCGATGGCGAGGGGCGGATCAGCGCGGTCAATCAGAGCGCCATGAACCTGCTGGGGCTGACTCGCTCGGCGTTGCTTGGGCAACCGCTGGAGAACTTCTTTGATTGCCGGCTGGATGAGCTGCTCGGTCGCGCTAATCCGCAACCGAGCGCCAGCTGGCAGCTGCGCACCCGTAACGGGCGGGCCTTGTTTGCCATGTTGCGCGGTGCGCCGCGTAGCGTGCCGACCTTCAACCGGCCCGCGCCGGTCGCGGCGCAGAGCACGCCGCAACCCTGGTGCATGGCCGATGCCGCCTTGCAAAACGACTTGCGCCGCGCCGTGCGAGTGTTCGAGCGCGACGTGCCCTTGCTGCTCAATGGCGAGACCGGTTCGGGCAAAGAAGCCTTCGCCAAGGCCGTGCATCAGGGCAGCTCGCGGGCGGCCAAGGCTTTCGTGGCGCTGAACTGCGCGGCGATCCCGGAGAACCTGATCGAGAGCGAACTGTTCGGCTATCGCGGCGGCAGCTTTACCGGCGCGCGCAAAGACGGCATGCGCGGCAAGTTGCAACAGGCCGACGGCGGCACCCTGTTTTTGGATGAAATCGGCGACATGCCGCTGGCGCTGCAGACCCGTTTGTTGCGGGTCTTGGAGGATCGCCTGGTGGTGCCGATTGGCGGCGAGCCGCAGGCCATCGATGTGCGCATCATCAGCGCCACTCATCGGGCGCTGGATGCGCGGGTGGCGGCCGGCAGTTTCCGCGAAGACCTGTTTTACCGCCTCAACGGTCTGGTGCTGGATTTGCCGGCGCTGCGCCAGCGCACGGACAAGCTGCAATTGCTTGAACATTTGCTCGCCCAGGAAGCGGCCGGCCAGCCGCTGCGGCTGGAGCCCAGTGCCCGCCAAGCGCTGCTGGATTACAGCTGGCCGGGCAACGTGCGGCAATTGCGCAACGTGCTGCGCACCCTGGCGGCGCTTTGCGACGATGGCTGCATTCGGCTCGGCGACTTGCCCGCGCCGATTCGCCAAGCCCAGGCTCAAGTCCAGAGCCTACCGACGCCAGTGCCCAGCAGCGTCGCCGGGCCACTCGACGATGCCGAGCGCAGCGCCCTGTTGGCGGCGTTGCAGGCGCAGCATTGGCACATGACCCGCACCGCCGAACAACTGGGTGTCAGCCGCAATACCCTGTATCGCAAGCTGCGCAAGCATGGCATCGAGCGCAACGAGCAGGGTTGAACGGAACTGTCGCGGCTAAAGCCCCTCCTACAAGAGCCGTGCCCGCCAGCACAGATCTGCAGCAAGCCACCATTCCCGCGGGAGGGGCTTTAGCCGCGATATTCACGGGCAATCTATCGACTTCACGCTTAGCGTTCGGTCGCTCCTGCGGCGGCCTTCGCGCTGGCCCCGTATCAACGCCTGCGGTAACCTGCCGGCCTAGTTTGCGCGCGCCGGCCGGCCGCTTTTTGAGGTAACCCATGCACATCCATATTCTCGGTATCTGCGGCACTTTTATGGGCTCGCTGGCGGTGCTGGCCAAAGAACTGGGCCATCGCGTCACCGGCTCCGACGCCAATGTCTATCCACCGATGAGCACCCAGCTGCAGGCCCAGGGCATCGAGCTGATCCAGGGCTATGACCCAGCCCAGCTCGCGCCGGCACCGGATCTGGTGGTGATCGGCAACGCCCTGTCGCGCGGCAATCCGGCGGTGGAGTATGTGCTGAACAAGGGCCTGGCCTACGTGTCCGGCCCGCAGTGGCTGGCCGAGCATGTGTTGCAAGGGCGCTGGGTGTTGGCGGTGGCCGGCACCCACGGCAAGACCACCACCAGCAGCATGCTGGCCTGGGTGTTGGAACATGCCGGCATGAGCCCAGGTTTTTTGATCGGCGGCGTGCCGCAGAACTTCGGTATTTCCGCGCGCCTGGGTGACACGCCGTTCTTCGTGATCGAGGCCGATGAATACGACAGCGCCTTCTTCGACAAACGCAGCAAGTTCGTCCACTACCGCCCGCGCACGGCGATTCTGAATAATCTGGAATTCGATCACGCGGATATCTTCCCGGATCTGGCCGCCATCGAACGGCAGTTCCATCATCTGGTACGGACCATCCCCAGCGAAGGTTTGATCATTTATCCGCAGGCCGAAGCCGCCTTGCAGCGGGTGATCGAGATGGGCTGCTGGACGCCCGTGCAGACCACCGGGACGGATGGCCAGTGGCAGGCTCGGTTGCTCAGTGATGATGGCTCGCGTTTCGAAGTGCTGTTTGCCGGCGCAGTGCAAGGCGTGGTCGACTGGCCGTTGACCGGTCAGCACAACGTCGCTAACGCCTTGGTGTGTTTGGCTGCGGCGCGCCATGTGGGCGTGGTGCCGGAGCTGGGGATTGCCGGCTTGAGCGCCTTCAAGAATGTCAAACGACGCATGGAGAAGGTCGCCGAAGTGGCTGGTGTGACCATCTATGACGACTTCGCCCACCACCCGACCGCCATCGCTACCACCCTCGACGGTCTGCGCAAAAGCGTCGGCGCGGCGCAGTTGATCGCCATCATCGAGCCGCGTTCCAACTCGATGAAACTCGGCGCCCACCGCGCCGGTTTGCCGGAATCGGTGGTTCAAGCCGATCAGGTGTTCTGGTACGCGCCGGCCAATCTGGGCTGGGACCTGGCCGCCACTGTGGCCAGCAGCACAGTGCCGACCCAGGTCTGTGACTCCCTGGAGCAGATCATCCAAGGGGTTAAAGCCCTGGCCGCCCCCGGCACCCAGGTGGTGGTGATGAGCAACGGTGGTTTTGGCGGCTTGCATGGCAAGTTGGCCGAGGCGTTGCGATGAGTGGCCCGGAACGCGTCACCCTGGCTATGACCGGCGCTTCGGGCGCGCAATATGCATTGCGGCTGCTCGACTGTTTGGTCCGTGAAGAGCGTGAGGTGCATTTTCTGATCTCCAAGGCCGCGCAGTTGGTGCTGGCCACCGAGACCGACGTGACTCTGCCAGCCAAGGCCCAGGCAATGCAGGCATTCTTGACGGAATACACCGGCGCCGTGGCCGGGCAGATCCGTGTGTATGGGAAGGAAGACTGGATGGCGCCGGCGGCCTCCGGCTCCGGCGCGCCGACCGCCATGGTGGTGGTGCCGTGTTCAACTGGCACCTTGTCGGCGATCGCCACGGGTGCCTGCAACAACCTGATCGAGCGGGCCGCCGACGTGGCCATCAAGGAGCGCCGCCAGCTGATTCTGGTGCCACGGGAGGCGCCGTTTTCCAGCATTCATCTGGAGAGCATGCTCAAGCTGTCCAATCTTGGAGTGACGATTCTGCCGGCCTCGCCGGGCTTTTATCACCAGCCACAAACCATCGATGACCTGATCGATTTCGTCGTGGCGCGCATCCTCAACTGCCTGAATATCCCTCAGGACATGCTGCCGCGTTGGGGCGAGCATCATTACAGCAGCGGCGATGAATAGCAGGCCGTTGAGAAACTACTGCGCTCGGCTATGCGGCGTTGAAATCTGCCTCAAAATGCTCATGTACAACTCGTACGCTGCGCTTTTTCGGCTGATTTCGCCTTGCCTAGCCGTCGCTCGCTACATTTTTCAACGGCCTGCTAAGCCGCTGTGGCTATTGCTGGCGGCCTGCTTGCTGCAAGGCTGCGCCAGCGTCAGCACCCTGAATGGGGCTAAGACGGACTTGCCGATTATATATTCGGGTACTCGTCTGGACTGGTATGCCATGCACGGCGGTTGCTGTCCGGTGCCGCGCTTTGGCAGCGAAGCGCCGGACTATCCGGCGCTCGATCTGCCCTTTAGTGCGCTGCTGGATACTTTGGTGCTGCCCTTCACGGTCTTGGCCGAGCTGGGTATCGGCGTCGGGGTGCGCGGCGGGTTGTAAGCTGAGTTACGGGTTTGCTCTTCGCCGCCGCGGCTACACCGCCCAGCCCCAGGAGACCCAGGTCATCGGCCGTGGGCCTTTGAGGTAGCGGCTGTCGAGCTGCTCGATTTGAAAGCCGCCGGCGCGCAGCAGCGCCGGGATGTCGCGGTTTAAATGACAGCCGCCAGCCAGGGGTTTCCAGATCGGTGTCAGGCGATTTTGCCAGCGCACCACCGACAGGTCGGGGGCCAGTCCGTGTTCGCTGAACAGCAGCTTGCCGCCGGGTTTGAGCACCCGGCGCATCTCCTGCAAGGCCGCCAGGGCATCGGGGATGGTGCAGAGGGTGAAGGTGCAGACGATGCTGTCGAAGCTGGCGTCGGCCGCCTGGATCTGCCCCAGCTCCAGGGCGATCATCTCCACCGGAATGCTGATCTGCGCGGCGCGTTGTTGCGCCAGCTTTTGCATCGCGGCGGACGGGTCGACGCCGACTATGGCGCTGACTTTACTCGAGTCATAAAAACTCAGGTTCAGCCCACTGCCGATACCGATTTCCAGTACGCGGCCGCAGGCCAAAGGCACCACTTGCGTCCGGGTTTTCATCACTTCGCCCATGCCACAGGCGAAGTCGATCAGGTGTGGCAGTAGGTGGCGATCGTAAAAGCCCATCAATCAATATCCTTAGCAAACCGTTGAAAGCTACCTAGGTTAGCGCCCCAGGTGGCGCAGTTGCGCCGACTCGATAATCCGTGTGCCGTCTTGCTCTTCCAGCGCCAGGCGCCACAGCGCGCGGGCCAGGGTGCAGGCCTGGATGCCGCGGTATTTGCCGGGAATCCAGCGGGCCAGGGGCGCGATCAAACGCTCACCCAGGCGAAATTCGCGGCGTGGGCCGAGCAGCAGTGAAGGTCGGGCGATGGTCAGCTGCGGCCAGTTTTGCGCGTGCAAGGCGTTTTCCATTTCCCCTTTGACGCGGTTGTAAAACACGCTTGAGTTGGCGTCGGCGCCGAGGGCACTGATCACCAGCAAATGCCGGGCGCCGAGGGCCCGCGCGCGTTCGGCGAAGGCCAGCACCAGATCGTGGTCTACGGCGCGAAAGGCCGCCTGGGAGCCGGCTTGCTTGAGGGTGGTGCCCAGGCAGCAGAAGGCGGTATCGAAGTTGCCGGACAGTTGCGGCAATAAAGTGGACAGTTCGCCGACCGGGTTGGCCAGGTGTGGGTGACCGGCCAGGGGACGCCTGGTGGGGGCTAGGACGTGGGCCACGGTCGGTTCATTGAGCAGCCGATCGAGCAGGTGCTCGCCGGTCAGGCCGCTGGCGCCGGCGAGCAAAATACGTTGCGGTGTTAGGTACATGGGCGGGTACTCCGGGTCGCGACCAGTTCAGGGGCTGGTTTTGTTATGTTCAAAGTTGATGGCGCTAAGGGCTTGTTCGGCTTGCTGGTGACGCAATTTACGCCATTGCGCGAGTACGCCTTTGGGGGCCCACATCTGTGGCTCCGAGGCTTCAAAATCGCCGGCTTTCTCACGCTCGGCGACCTTGGCTTTGGTCAGCGTGAAGGCACGCTGCAGGTCGTCGGTTTCGCTCAGCGCCTCGCTCAGCAGGGCGCGGCCAAAGTAGGTGAAATCGGCTTCGTCCGAGCAGCCAAAGGACACCCGGTCGGCGCGGGCGGCCGCCATCACCAGGGTTTTCTCATCTTGCAGCGGCGGGATAAAACCACCGGCGAAGCAGGCGGCAATCACCACCACCTTGTTACGCTCTTTGAGCGGTTTGAGCAGCTCGGCCAGCTCGCTGGCCGGCAGGCTCTCGAGCTCAAGGCGTGGCTGCTGGAGCGACAGTTGATGGTCGCGCGAGCCGTGGCTGGTCAGGTAGATAAACACCAGGTCTTCCGGCCCGCTGCGTTCGCTAAGGGTTTGCACGGCGCGGCGCAGGTTTTCACGGGTGGCCAGTGGCCGGTCGGTCAGGTGGTCGCGGTGATTGGTCAGGCTGATCTGGCCGTGGGCGGCGAAGCGCTCGCTGAAGAGTTTATTGGCGTAGTCGGCCTCGCGCAGGAACACGCTTTGCGAGCCGTCGCCGGCCAGCGTCAGGCTGTACAGCTCGATTGCCGGAGTGGACGGCGGGATGGCGGCGAGGGCCTGTTCGAGCAGCTGCCCTTGGGCCAGCAAGCCGAGCTCCAGTGGGTCGCCCAGGTGTTGCGCCCGCTCATCGCGAACCCGTTGGCCATGTTGCCATTGACCGCCGGTGATGCGGCCATCCGCCAGGGTGAGTTGGCCTTGGCCGTGGTAGTCGTCATCGGCAAATTCACCGACGAATCGGCTGCCGTCCGGCAGTTGCAGCTGGCCCTTGCCGCTAAAGCGCCAGTGACGCAGTTGGCCTTGGTAGTGGCGCCCGTCACGGCCAATAAACTCGCCGGCGCCGGTCAGCGCGCCACGCTTGAACTGGCCGAGCCAGACATCGCCGTCGCTGCTGGTGTAGCGGCCTTTGCCGTCAAAACTGTCGCGCTTAAAACCGCCCAGGTACTGTTCGCCATCGGCGCCCAGGTAGCTGCCTTCACCTTCAAGCACGCCAAGCTTGAAATTGCCGCTGAACAGATTGCCGTCGGCATCTTTGCGCACCCCTTGGCCGTGGGGTTCGCCGCGTTCGAACTGGCCGTTGTAGCTGCCGCCGTCGGCCAGTTCGAGGCTGCCCAGGCCATGGTATTGGTCGGCTTTGAAGGCGCCGCGGTAGCTCATCTTGCCTTGCTGAAAATGCCCTTCGCCGTCCATCTGGCCCTGTTTGAAGTGGCCTTGATATTGGCTGCCATCTTTGCGGCTGAGGCTGCCCTGGCCGTCGAATTCGCCTAGTTGGAACTCGCCGATGTAATGCTCGCCGTGGGGACCTTGCCATTCGCCGGCGCCGTGCGCCTGGCCATCTTTGAACTGCCCGGCGTACCAGCTGCCATTGCGGTAATCCAGCCGCCCCGGGCCTTGCAGCAGACCATTGACCACTTCGCCGCGATAGCGTCCGCCATCGGGCAAGGTGGCGTTAGGCGGGGTCAAGGGTTCGCCCTGGCCGCACGCGACGAGCAGCAAAGCAAGGCTTAATGGAGCAAGCAAGTAGCGCATCAAAGACATCCGGGTCGAACCAACAATATTTGCAGTATGGCGCAAACAAATGCGTGCGAGTGCGCAGTTGTTGGCGCTCTAAACGCAAACGGGGCGCTCAAGGCGCCCCGTTGTTACTTGCGGGTCTTTAAACGAAGCAGGGGGTCAGCATTCGGCGCTAACTACCCGGTTTGCTCAAACAAAACAGAGGGTCAGCATCTCGGCAATATAGGCCGGTTTAGCGGAGCCTTCGATCTCCAGCACGGCCTTGGCTTTGAGTAGCCATTGACCGGGGTTTTTCTCAGTGGCATCGATCAGGGTCAGCACCAGGCGCACGTTGGAGTTCACTTTGACCGGCTGGATAAAACGCACGCTGTCCAGGCCGTAGTTGACCGCCATCTTCAAGCCTTTGGGCATCAGCATGATGCCTTCCATCAACTTGGGCGCCAGCGACAGCGACAAGAAGCCGTGGGCGATGGTGCCGCCGAAGGGGGTCAGCTTGGCTTTTTCCGGGTCGACGTGGATGAACTGGTGGTCGCCGGTGCATTCGGCAAACTGGTTGATCCGCTCTTGGTCGATGTTCAACCATTCGGAGTGGCCAAGTTCCTTGCCGATATAATCCTGGAGTTCTGCTACGGGTACGAGAGCCATAAATTATCCTTAAATTCGCGGGTATTGTTGTTTTTAGCGGGTGTTGCTCCAAGGCCCTAGATCAACATCTAGCGCGGATTTGGTCAAGCCACAAACGCGGCGGCCAGACGTAAGTTATAGCTGATATGTCGCTGTGCTTATAATGGCGACGCGATCCTTTGGGAGACTCTCATGCTGTTACGTGGCCTGACTTGGCTGGTGCTGTTTCAACTGTGCGGCACCGCAATAAATGTGTTGTGGCTGCCGATGTTGCCGGGGCCGATCATCGGCATGCTGTTGCTGCTTGGCTTTTTGTTGCTGCGCGGCGAGGTGGGCGAGCCCTTGAGTGTGGCGGCCACGGGGTTGCTGCGTTATCTGCCGTTGTTGCTGGTGCCGGCCGCAGTCGGGGTGATGGTGTATATGCGGGTGTTGGCGGCGGATTTTTGGGCGATTGCCGGGGCCTTGACCCTGTCGTTGCTGTTGTCGCTGGCCTTCGCCGGCTGGTTGATGCAAAAGCTCATCGAGCGCCAAGCGCGCCGCGGCGGTGAGTCGTGATGGCCGCTTGGCAGGCGGTGATTCATCATCCGCTGTTTGGTGTTGGTATTACCTTGGCGGCCTATCAGCTGGCGCTGACGGCCTATGAGAAAACCCGCTGGGTCTTCTTGCAGCCGGTGTTGTTGTCGATGCTGGCGGTGATCGGTGTGCTGCTGGCCTGCGGGCTGAGCTATGTCGAATACAAGCAAAGCGCGCAATTGCTGATCGTGTTACTCGGCCCAGCCACCGTGGCGTTGGCGGTGCCGTTGTATGTGAATTTACGCCGCATCCGCCAGCTGTTCTGGCCGACCGTGCTGACGTTGCTGATTGGTGGGGTGTTGGCCACGCTGTTGGGCGTGTTGCTGGCGTGGCTGTTTGGCGCCGAACAGATGATCTTGATGACCATCGCGCCGAAATCGGTAACCTCGCCGATTGCCATGCTGGTGGCCGAGCAAATTGGTGGGGTGGCGGCGCTGGCGGCGGTGTTTGTGCTGATCACCGGGGTGCTCGGCGCCATGTGCGGCCCAGAATTGTTACGCCTGATCGGGGTGCGTCATCCGGCGGCGGTGGGCATGGCGCTGGGCTTGACGGCGCATGCCGTGGGCACCGCGCGGGCGCTGCAAGAAGATGAAGAAAGTGGTGCCTTTGCCGCCCTGGCCATGAGTTTGATGGGCATGGCGACGGCGGTATTCTTGCCCTTGATGGTGTCTTTGCTGAGTTAAACGGGTCGTCTTATGCAATTGCCGTTGTTTCCCCTCGATACAGTGCTGTTCCCGGGTTGCCCGCTGGATTTGCAGATTTTCGAGCCGCGTTATCTAGACATGCTCAGCCGCTGCCTCAAGCAAGGCAGCGGCTTTGGGGTGGTGGCCATTCTGGATGGCCAGGAGGTCGGCATGGCGCCCGGCCGCTGCGCCGAAGTCGGCTGCGAGGCGCGGATTGTCGATTGGCAACAGCTGCCCAATGGCTTGCTGGGGATTCGGGTGGTCGGGGTTCGGCGTTTTCGCGTCGAGCAGGCGCAGGTGCAGGCCGATCAACTGAGCCTGGCCACTGTGGCCTGGTTAAGTCAGCCGGATGAGTTGCCGCTGGCCGAGCAGCACGCCGATTTACAGGCGCTGTTGTTGGCGCTGGCCGAGCATCCGCGGGTCGCCGCCATGGGCTTGGATGGTGAGGTGGCGAACCAGCTGGCGTTGGCCAATCAACTGGCCTACTTGCTGCCGTTCAATCTGGCGCAAAAGCTTGAGCTGCTGACCCTGGGCGAGCCGTCCGCCTGCCTGCAATTGACCCAGCGCTGGCTGGATCAACTGCAAGGCGAAATGCTCGCCTGACCTCGTTCGTGGTGAGTGCGTAGGGTGGGCTTTAGCCCACCAAGAGGGCCTTAGGTGCTGCTGTGGGCTGAAGCCCACCCTACGAAATGGGTTTTCAATCTAACCTGTTCATCATTATTAATAGCGATAGTGCAGCAACGTCGCCGGCAGCGCCGTGCTGGCAAAGCCGATAAACAGCACCAGGCTGGCCGGCAGTATCAGCCACCAGATGGGCGCGGCCATTTCCGGCAGATGCTGACGGCGCTCGCTTAAGCTCAGGCAGCCGGCGCACAGGCTGCTGGCGAGCAAGGCGCCGGCCAGGATGTCAGTCGGCCAATGCACGCCCAGATAGACCCGCGACAGGGCGATGGCGCTGGCCGGCAAACTGGCCAGCAGCAGCCAGGTCAGGCGCCAGCGTGGCGGTTGACCGCGTCCGGCCAGCACCCCAAGCACCAGGCAAAAGGCAAAGGCGGCCGAGCTATGGCCGCTGGGCAAGCTGAAACTCTGTAGGGGCTCCAACAGCACCGCGGGGCGCGGGCGCTCCAGCAGATGCTTCAAGGCGCTGTTGGCCAGCGCGGTCAGCAGCAGGGTACTGGCGGCAAACGCGCTAGCGCGCCATTTGCGTGCCAGCAGCAGAAGCAGGCAGAGCAAACTGCCGGCGGCGAATTGCGTGCTGAAATCGCCGAGCCGGGTCAGTAGCACCATCAGGCTGTCCAGCTCGGGGCTGCGCTGGCTTTGCACCAAGGCCAGCAGGCCCTGATCGAAATCGCTTAGATGGCGCCAGCCCAGCAGCAAACTCAGCAGCAGTAAGGCGCCCAGGCCGCTGGTCACGGCGGCGGCGCGGGGCTGCTGGCGCAGGCCGTTGTGGATGCTCAGCAGCACCACTATCGCCAGCAACCCGGCGACTACCGCTGTCTGCCCCCAGAAGTCTTGGCTCAGGGGCAGGCGCATGGCCGCGCCGGTGGCCCAGCCGGGCACTAGATAAGCCACCGACCAGCCGGCGCCTGCCAGCACGCTGACGGCGCTAAAACGCGCCAGCGGCATCTTCAGCATGCCCGCCACCATCGGCAGTAGCGGTCGCAGCGGGCCGATAAAACGCCCCACCAGCAGGCTGCCGATGCCATAGCGCTGCATATAGGCTTCGGCGCTGTCCAGCCATTGCGGGTGGCTGCGCAGCAGGGGCAGGCGCCGAATTCGCTGCTGAAAGCGCCGGCCCAGGGCGTAGGACAACAGATCACCGAGCAAGCCGCCGCTGTAGGCCAGTAGCAAGGTTTCGCCGAGGGTTAACACCCCGCCGCCGGCCAGTACGCCAACCCCAAACAGCAAAATGGTGCCCGGCACCAGGATGCCCACCAGGGCCAGGCATTCGCCGCAGGCCACTAGAAACAGCGCCAGGCCCAGCCACTCGGGGTGGGCGCCGAGCCAGCCGGTGAGGCTGTCGAACCAATGCAGCATCAGTGAATCTCCTCGGGTTGCAGGCGCTGATAGTCGCGCCCTTCGAGTTGGCCGCGGCGCAAAGGGTTGCGCGTGCAGTAGCGGGCAAAACTGGCATCGACAAAGCGATAGGGCAGCTGCTCATCGCGTCCGGGTGGGATGCCCAGGCGGGTGGTTTGAATGATCTGGGTCGGGCGCAGGCCGAGGTCTTCGACAAACAGCCGCTGCTGGTCGAAGCGCTGACCGTTCCACTGCGGCACTTTTAGGGCCAGGGCCCGGCACAGCAAGGTCTGGCCGGCGCACAGGCGCTCGGGGGCGCGCGGCTGGCCCTGGGCGTCGGGGTTATGCTGCTGCATCGCCAAAAGCGCTGTGGCCGGTGAAATCTCGTCCAGCCAGGGGCTGGCGGATTTGATCAGTACGGCATTGCCGGGGCCTGCGGCGCTGAAGTTCAACGAATCACCGCCGCGGGCGTAATACATATAGATATGTCCGCCGGGCAGAAACAGCGCCCGGCGTTTGTCGGTGTAACCGAGGGAGGCGTGGCTGCCTTTTTCGGCCAGGTAGTAAGCCTCGGTCTCGATGATGCGCGCCGCCAGCCATAGCCCGTTAACCCGGTGGCGGATGACTTTGCCCAGCAGCGCCCGCGCCACAGTCTGGGCATCCCGTTGAAAGAACGCGTCGTTCAGCGGCCGGGCCTGGGGCCAGGGCAAACTAAGGGTGGGATCGTCGGGCATGGGCTGTCATGGCGGGGCTGTGGGGCATAGTCTGGCGGCCATCATAACAATAAGAGTGCAACTCATGGCTGAACGCGCGCGGGTCAGCAGTGCCCATATCTCGCCGAGTGCGCACTACACCGGCTATGTGTGGTATCGCCATCAGCTGGCCGATCCGGCCTTCGCCACCGACCTGGGGCGTTGGATTCATGGCGTGCTACGCCCGGTTACCTGGGGCGCTCGGGTTGGTTTTGGGATTGATCTGGAAAACTTGCTACTGCAGCGCCATCTGCTGATCGACGCCCGTTTGACCCAGGCCATCGAACAGGAGGGGGTCTGCCAGGTGGTCGAAATCGCCTGTGGCTTGTCGCCCCGTGGCCGGCGCTTTACCGCCCGCTACCCGAACCTGCGCTACATCGAAGCCGACCTGCCGGTGATGGCCGCGCGCAAACGCCTGCTGCTGCAAAGCCAGGGCTGGCTGAGCCAGAATCATCAGGTCAAGGCGGTGGATATTCTCGCCAGCGACGGCCGCGACACCTTGGCCAATTTGTTTGCCGGGCTCGATCACTGCTTGCCGATTCTGGTGATTACCGAAGGCTTGGTGAATTACTTCGAGTTGCCGGTGATTGAGGCGTTCTGGACGCGCCTGGCGGCGCAGTTGCAGGCGTTTCCCCAGGCGACTTATCTGACCGATCTGTACCCCAATCTGCAAGAGCATCCGCGTTATCGGCAATTGCGCTGGGGTGTCGAATTGGTCGGGCGACTGACCCGCGGCAGTTACCCGCTGCATTACCGCAATGCCGAGGAGATAGTCGCGGCCTTCACGCGTTGCGGCTTTCGCTCTGTCGCGGTGCTCGACCCCGATCAGCACGCCCAGGCATTAGGCTTGTCGGCGCCGCGCTTGCCGGGGTTGGTGCGGGTGATCGAGGCGCGCTGCCAGGGTTTAACAGGCCGTTGAAAAACTACTGCGCTAGGCTATGCGGCGTTGAAATCAGCCTCAAAATGCTCATTTACGACCAGTAAACTGCGCTTTTGACTCGCTCCGCTCGCCCTGCGGGCCAGCCTGCGTCTGTTACTGCGCTCCGCTCCGTTGCTGCTGATTTCGCCTTGCTTAGCCGTCGCTCGCTACGTTTTTCAACGGCCTGTTGGCGGCCGCAGAGGATTAAGCGCAGGCGGCGGTGGGCAGCATGGCTGGGCGCAGCAGGGCGGCCAGGGCGGCGCTGGCGTGGGCATCGCTGTGTACGAACACGAAGGCCAAGCCGTGGCTGTCGTGGCGCAGGCTGAGCAGTGGGTGCTGGCTCTGGTCGGCCAGCCGCAGTTGCCAGCCGCGCCCGTCAGTGGCGGG
>C687J26845_10001593_pt1 | contig 13817 bp, 8 predicted proteins | sample RifCSPlowO2_12_FD_26845 | JGI IMG/M metagenome (IMG submission 26845) | reverse complement strand
ACGAACCTGGCGAACAACAGAGGCAAGAAAGAGCGCGATTGATGAAATCAAGACAAGGCACGGGTAGAGAAGTGGAAATCCTCATTGCCGAGGACAGCGCGACTCAGCGTGAGCAGTTGCAGCAATTGCTGGCGGAGCACGGCTACAAGGTAGCGGCCACCGCCAACGGCAAGGAAGCTCTTGCATCGGCCCGGCGGCACAGGCCGGCCTTGATCATCAGCGATGTATTGATGCCGGAGCTTGACGGCTACGGTCTGTGCAAGGCGATCAAGTGCGACGAGCGGTTGAAGGACATCCCGGTCATGCTGGTGACCTCGCTCTCGGACTCGCAGGACGTGATTCGGGGCCTGGAGTGCGGCGCGGACAATTTCATCCGCAAACCGTACGAGGGGCGCTACCTGCTGACGCGCATCGAGCAGTTGCTGATGAACCTCGAGCTGCGCAAGAACCAGAAGATGCAGATGGGGGTGGAGATCGAACTCGGAGGGCGCAAGCACTTCATCACCGCCGAACGGCAGCAGATCCTGGATCTGTTGATCTCGACCTACGAGCAGGCGGTCGCCATCAACAGCGAGCTCACGTTGCGGGGAACGGAGCTGGCGCATTCCAACATGTCGCTTGCCGCGATGTTCCGCATCGCGGACGGGCTCAACAAAGCAACTACACAACGCACAGTATGCGAGAACGCGTTGGAGCGGGCGCTGGATCTTCCCGGGGTGCGCGCCGGATGGATCTCCGTCCTGGAGGAGGGCGGCAATTTTGTGTTGCTCGCTTCACGTAATGTGCCGCCGGCGCTTATGCAGCCCGGGGCGTTGGAAGGGCCGTGCTTGTGCCGTCGCAAACTGCTTGCGGGGGAGCTTGATTCGATGACGAACATTCTTGAATGTGAGCGGTTGCAGCAGGCGCGAGGCGACACGCAGGGTTTGCGGTTTCACGCCAGCGTGCCGATCTGGGTCGGCGAACAGGCGCTGGGCGTCATGAATCTGGTCGGGAGCGAGCGCGGCCTGTTCAGCGAGGAAGATGCCAGGAATCTATATGCAGTCGGGAACCAACTGGGCGTCGCGCTGGCGCGAGCGCGTTTGACTGAACGCCTGGAACGGCTGGTTGAGGAGCGGACCGCGAAACTCGCAAAGGAAGTCATTGAACGCACGAAAGCGGAGGAGGAGGTGCGCGCGCTCAATGAAGGACTCGAAATGAAGGTCGCCGAGCGGACCGCCGCGTTGCAATCGATCAACCGCGAGCTGGAGTCGTTTTCCTACTCGGTGTCGCACGACCTGCGCGCGCCGCTGCGGCACATCGAAGGCTACGTTGCGATGCTGATCGAGGACGCCGAAGGCAAGCTTTCCGCGGAAGCGCAGCGCTATCTGAAAGTGATCGTCGAGGCGAGCCGGCACATGAGCGAGCTCATCGACGATTTGCTGGCATTTTCGCGCATGGGGCGGGCCGAGATGCGCGAAACCCGCGTCGAACTGCATGCGCTGGCGCAGGAGGCGATTCGCGACCTGGAAATGGCCACGCGCGGGCGCAACATCGGCTGGACGATCGCACCACTCCCCACGGTGACTGGCGATCGCGCAATGCTCAAACAAGCGCTTGCCAACCTGCTGGGCAATGCGGTCAAGTACACGCGTCCGCGCGATCCGGCGCAGATCGAGATGGGCTGTGCCGGGGAAGAGGATGGCCGGGCCATCCTGTTCGTGCGCGACAACGGCGTGGGGTTCGACATGCAGTACGCGGACAAGCTGTTCGGCGTGTTCCAGCGGTTGCACCGGGCAGACGAGTTTGAAGGCACGGGCATCGGCCTGGCCAGTGTCCGGCGCATCATCGCCCGCCATGGCGGCCGGGTGTGGGCCGAAGGAGAGGCTGGGAGAGGCGCGACATTTTATTTTTCCTTGCCCAAAACGCGGAGATAACCATGCCAACCAAACTCTTTGACAGCACGATCGTCGGGACCGCCGAAGAGTCGCTCGAATTCATCGGCAGCATCCTCGAATCGTCCACCGAGTATTCGATCATCGGCAAGGACCTCGAGGGCAAGATCCTCCTCTGGAACGAGGGCGCGCGCCGGCTCTACGGCTACGAGCCGGAGGAGGTCGTTGGACGGGCCAACTCGGCCATCCTCCACACGCCCGAGGACATCGCGGCCGGCAAGCCGGTCGCGATGCAGGCGGCGGCGTTGCGCGACGGCAAATGGGAGGGCACGATCACCCGCCGGCGGAAGAACGGCGAACAATTCACCGCCCGCGTCGTGGTCACCCCGCGGCGCGACGCGATCGGCAAGCCCATCGGCCTGCTGCTCATGTCGAAGGACATCACCAACGAACAGCGCTTCGCCGACGAGATCTCCCGGGCCAAACTGTTCGACAGCGCCATCGTCGGGGACGCTCAGGAGGCGGTGAATTTCATCACCAACATCCTCGAATCCTCCACCGAGTATTCGGTCATCGGCAAGGATCTCGACGGGAAAATCCTGTTGTGGAACGAGGGAGCGCGGCGGCTGTATGGCTACGAGCCCGAGGAGGTGGTGGGCAAGGCGAACTCCTCGATCCTGCACGTACCGGAGGATGTGAAATCCGGCAAGCACCGCGAAATCATGCAGGCCGCCCTGCGCGATGGCAAATGGGAGGGGACGCTGGCCCGGGCGCGCAAAAACGGCCAGCGCTTCACCGCCCGGGTGGTGATCACCCCGCGCCGCGACGCCGCCGGCAAAGCCATCGGCTACCTGCTCATCTCGAAGGACATCTCCGACGAAATCCGCCTGACCGAGGAGCTCAAGGCCACTCAGTTCTACACCCGCTCGCTCATCGAATCGAACATTGACGCGCTGATGACCACCGACCCGGTCGGCGTCATCACGGACGTCAACCAGCAGATGGCGGCGCTCACCGGTTACACGCGCGAGGGACTCATCGGCTCGGCGTTCAAGAACTACTTCACCGACCCGCAACGGGCCGAAGAAGGCATCCGGCTGGTGCTGCGCGAGGGAAAGGTGACGAACTACGAACTCACCGCGCTCTCGCAACAGGGCAAGATGACGGTCGTTTCCTACAACGCGTCCACCTTCCGCGACGCGGACGGCAAGCTGCAAGGCGTGTTTGCCGCCGCGCGCGACATCACCGCGCAGAAGGAACTGGAAACGCAGCTGCGCGAATCGCAAGCCTACAACCGCGGTCTCATCGAAGCCTCCGTGGACGGTCTCATAACGGTGGACCCCAAGGGGGGCATTTCTGATGTGAACGAGCAGATGTCGCGCATGTCCGGTTATTCCCGTCAGGAACTTATCGGCACCCCCTTCGCCGATTACTTTGCGGACAGCGAGCGCGCGACGGTCGGCGTAAACGAAACGTTCCAAAAGAGCGTCGTCACCGACTATGTGCTCACGCTCGCCAAACGTGACGGCAAACAGTTGCGCGTCTCGTTCAACGCTTCGGTGTTCAAGGACCCGTCGGGCAACGTACGCGGCATTTTCGCAAGCGCCCGCGACATCACCGAGCAGGCCCGCCTGCAAACCCAGCTCGCCGATGAGCGGGCCTACAACCGCGGTCTCATTGAAGCCTCTCTCGACGGGCTCATCACTGTGGATCCGATGATAGCGATTACGGACGTGAACGAGACGATGTGCCGCATGTCCGGTTACTCGCGCGAGGATCTTATCGGCACGCCGTTCTCGAAATACTTCACCAACTCGAGGCGCGCCACCGAAGGCGTCCGGCTTACGTTGGACAAAGGCGCGGTGACGAATTACGAGCTGACCCTTCGCACCAAGGATGGCCGCGAAAGCCTAGTCTCCTTCAACGCCGCGATTTTCAAAGACCCCACGGGCAACGTGCGCGGCATCTTCGCCAGCGCCCGCGACATCACCGAGCAGGCGGGCTTGCAAAAGCAGTTGGCCGAAGAGCGCGCCTACAACCGCGGTCTGATCGAAGCCTCGGTGGACGGCCTCGTCACGGTGGATGAAAAGATGGCCATCACCGACGTGAACGAAACCATGTGCCGCATGGCGGGCCGCTCGCGCGAGCAACTCATCGGCTCGACGTTTGCGTCCTATTTCACCGAGCGCGAGCGCGCCGAGGAAGGCGTGCGGCTCACGTTCAAGGAGGGCGCGGTTACCAACTACGTGCTCACCCTGCAGGCCGCCACGGGCAAGCAAGTGCCCGTGTCGTTCAACGCCGCCGTGTTCAAAGACCCATCCGGCAACGTACGCGGCATCTTCGCCAGCGCCCGCGACATCACCGCGCAGAAACAACTCGAAAGCCAGATTCAGGCGTCGCAGTTCTACACGCGCTCGCTCATCGAGGCCAACATTGACGCGCTGATGACCACCGATCCGCTCGGCATCATCACGGATGTAAACCAGCAGATGGCCGCGCTGACCGGCCATTCGCGCGAGGAACTCATCGGGTCGCCCTTCAAGAATTATTTCACCGATCCGCTGCGCGCCGAGGAAGGCATCAAGCTGGTGTTGCGCGAGGGCAAAGTCACCAATTACGAACTCACCGCCCGCGGCAAGACCGGCCGGGAGACCGTCGTCTCCTACAACGCCGTCACGTTCAACGACGCCGCCAGCAAGCTGCAAGGCGTCTTCGCCGGCGCTCGCGACATTACCGAGCAGAAGAAACTGGAGCAACAGCTCCGCGACCAGCAGGCTTACAACCGCGGCCTCATCGAGTCGTCGGTGGACGGCCTCATCACCGTGGACCCGGCCGGCACAATCTCGGATGTGAACGACCGGATGTGCCAGATGACCGGCTACACGCGCACGGAGTTGATCGGCGCGCCATTCGCCGATTACTTCACCGAGCCCGAGCGCGCCCGCGCCGGCGTGCAGCAGACCTTCGACCGGGGCGTCGTCACCGAATACGCGCTGACGCTGATTTCCCGCTCTCGCCGACAGTTGCAGGTGTCCTTCAACGCCTCGGTTTTCAAAGATCCGACGGGCAACGTGAAAGGCATTTTCGCCAGCGCCCGCGACATCACCGACCGAGTCCGGCTGGAGGAGCAATTGCGCGAGCAACAGACTTACCTGCGCGGTCTGATCGAGTCGTCCGTGGACGGTCTTATTACGGTGGACCCCGAAGGCTTCATCACCGACGTGAACGACCAGATGTGCCGCATGACCGGCTACACGCGCGAGGAATTGATCGGCTCGCCGTTCAAACGCTACTTCACCGAGCCGGACCGCGCGGATGCGGGCGTCAAGCGCACGTTCGCTGAAAGCGTGGTCACGAACTACGAGCTGGTGCTGAAAACCAAGACGGGGCGCAAGGCGACGGTTTCGTTCAATGCGTCCGTGTTCCGCGCGGCGGACGGCCGCGTGCAGGGTATTTTTGCCAGCGCGCGCGACATTTCCGAGCAGGCGCGCCTGCAAAGCCAATTGGCCGAGCAGCAGGCTTACAACCGCTCGCTCATCGAAGCCTCAGCCGACGCGCTGTTCGCCATTGCGCCCGACGGCGCGATCACCGACGTGAACGAGGAGGCCACGCGCTTCACCGGTTACTCGCGCAAACACCTTATCAACTCCCGCTTCGCCGATTATTTCACCGAGCCGGAGCGCGCCGGCGACGGCGTCCAGCAGACGTTGCGGGAAAAGCGCGTGCTCGCCTACGAGCTGGTGCTCATCACGCGGTACGGCCGGCGTATCGCGGTGTCCTTCAACGCGGGCGTGTTCACCGATGCCGCGGGCCAGCCGCTCGGCATCCTGGCCGGCGCGCGTGACATCACCGCGCAGAAGGAACTGGAAGTGCAATTGCGCAGCCAGCAGTTCTACACCCGCTCGCTCATCGAATCGAACATCGACGCGCTGATGACCACCGATCCGCTCGGCATCATCACAGACGTCAATGAGCAGATGTGCGCGCTGACGGGCCGCTTGCGCGAGGAGCTGATCGGCACGCCCTTCAAGAATTATTTCACCGACCCCCACCGCGCCGAGGAAGGCATCAAACTGGTGCTGCGCGAAAACAAGGTCACCAACTACGAGCTCACGGCGCGCCGGAAGGATGGGAGCGAAACGGTCGTCTCCTACAACGCGGCCACGTTCTACGACCGGGATAACAAGCTGCAAGGTGTGTTCGCGGCTGCGCGCGATGTCACGGACCGCAAACGCTTCGAACAGTCGCTGCAGGAAGCCAACCGGATGAAGAGCGAGTTCCTGGCGAACATGTCGCACGAACTGCGTACCCCGCTCAACGGCATCATCGGCTTCTCCGAGTTTCTCATCGACGAGAAGCCCGGCAAGGTCAACGGCAAGCAAAAGGAGTATCTCGGCGACATCCTCAATAGCGGACGGCATCTGTTGCAGCTCATCAGCGACGTGCTCGACCTGTCGAAAGTGGAGGCCGGCAAGATGGAATTGTTCCCCGAAACGTTTTCGCTCGCGAAAGCGGTCGAGGAGGTTTGCTCCGTCATCTCGCCGATGGCGAAGAAGAAGAATATCGCCATTGGGAAGGACATTTCCGCCGTAGTCGAAAGCGTCACGCTCGACCAGCAGAAGTGCAAGCAGGTGCTCTTCAATTTGCTCTCCAACGCGGTCAAGTTCACCGACGACGGAGGCAGCGTGGATATCGTCGCCACGCTCGACGGCCCGAACCGAGTGCGCATGCGAGTGACAGACACCGGCATCGGCATCAAGCCGGAGGATCTGGGGAAGCTTTTCGTCGAGTTCCAGCAAGTCGATTCCAGCCTGGCGCGGCGTTATCAAGGCACGGGTCTAGGTCTGGCGCTCACGAAGAAGATTGTCGAATTCCAGAAGGGCAGCATCAAGATCGAGAGCGAGCCGGGCAAAGGAAGCGCCTTCACGGTGATCCTGCCGCTCAGCGCGGCGAAAGTTTCGGCGGCGTGATATGAAAATCCTCATCGTTGACGACAATCCGACCAACCTGAAGCTCGCGTCCGAGGTGTTGGCATGCGAGGGTTACGTCGTGGAGAGCGCCGAAGACGCGGAGCGTGCCCAGGAAATGCTCCGGCACTCCGTGCCGGACCTGATCCTCATGGACATCGCCCTGCCGGGCATGGACGGTTTGACCCTGGCGCGGCTTTTGAAAGGGGACCCCGCCTACCAGCATGTCCGCATTGTGGCCCTGACAGCTTTCGCGATGAAGGGCGATGACCAGAAGGCGCGCGAGGCCGGCTGCGATGCCTACATCACCAAACCGATCGACACGCGCAAACTGCCCGTGCAGGTGGCAGAAATCCTCCAACGAAGCGCCTCACCCAAAGCGAAAGGAACCTGACCCATGAACATCCTGCTCGTCGAAGATGATCCGACCGATTCGAAGCTGTTGAGCGCGGTGCTGAAATCGAGCGGCCATCGCGTCCTCGAAAAGGCCTCCGCCGAGCAAGCCGTGGAGGAAATCAAGGCCCGCAAGCCCGAAGTCGTTCTGCTGGACTTGAAACTGCCCGGCATGGACGGCCTCGCGCTCGCGCGGCGATTGAAAAAAGACCCGAACACGCTGCACATCCCCATCGTTGCGATCACCGCCGCGCCCGAAAAATTCAGCAAGGAAGAGGCGCTTGCCGCCGGATGCGACGCGTACATCGTGAAGCCGGTCGATACGCGCAAGCTGCACGAACAAATCGTGGGCGCCGCGGCCAACAGCCCTGCGTCGTCCGAACAGGGCGAAGCCTAAGGCTCATCCCATGAACATCCTCGTTGTTGACGACCACGTGACCAATCGCAAGTTGCTCCGCGCGCAACTCGAGGCCGAGGGGCACGCCGTGTTGGAAGCCACCGACGGCGTGCAGGCGCTGGCCGTGCTGGAGTGCGAGCCGGTGGACGCCATCGTGTCGGACATCCTCATGCCGCGGATGGATGGCTACCGGTTTTGCCACAAGGTTCGCCAGCACCAAAAGTTCAGCGCACTCCCGTTGATCCTTTACACCAGCACCTACGATTCGGCTTCCGACCGCCAGCTTGCGCAGACCGTGGGGGCCGACCGTTACGTCATCAAGCCCGCTCCCACGTCCGTCGTTCTCAACGCATTGCATGAGGCGATTCAAGAAGCCTCGGAGCGCCGCCCGCAGTCTCCCCAGCCGGACGAGGCTCATGTGCTCCACCAATACAGCGAAGTGCTGGTGCACAAGCTGGAGGAAAAGAACACCGAACTCCAGGAAGCGCTGGAAGAAATTCGCCAGGCGCATGAGGAGATTCTGGAACTGAACCGCGACCTCGAACGGCGAGTCGAGGAACGGACGGCTGCATTGGAAGCCGCCAACCAGGAGCTTGAGTCGTTTTCCTACTCGGTGTCGCACGACCTGCGCGCGCCGCTGCGGCATATCGAAGGCTACGTTGCGATGCTGATCGAGGACACCGAAGGCAAGCTTTCCCCGGAAGCGCAGCGCTATCTGGAAGTGATCGTCGATGCGAGCCGGCACATGGGCAGGCTCATCGACGATTTGCTGGCGTTTTCCCGCACGGGGCGGGCCGAGATGCATGAAAGCAGCGTCGAGCTCGATGCGCTGGTGCGGGAGGCGATCCGCGACCTGGAAATGGCCACGCGCGGGCGCAACATCGGCTGGACGATCGCACCACTGCCCGCGGTGACCGGCGATCGCGCAATGCTCAAACAGGCGCTTGCCAACCTGCTGGGCAATGCGGTCAAGTACACGCGTCCGCGCGATCCGGCGCAGATCGAGATGGGCTGTGCCGGAGAAGAGGATGGCCGGTTCATCCTGTTCGTGCGCGACAACGGCGTGGGGTTCGACATGCAGTATGCGGACAAGCTGTTCGGCGTGTTCCAGCGGCTGCACCGGGCAGATGAGTTCGAAGGCACGGGCATCGGCCTGGCCAACGTCCGGCGCATCATCGCGCGGCACGGCGGCCGGATCTGGGCCGAGGGCAAGACCGGCGAAGGCGCCACGTTCTATTTCACCATGAAGCCATCACCGTCAGAACAAGGGCAATGAACAGGACGTGCCCGCACTCTTCTCGGGAGGCCAGCCTTTGAGCATCCGCACCCGGCTGCTGCTCCTGATTGTGTTCGCCACGCTCATCCCTGCGTTGGTGGGCGGGATGCAGTTTCTCGAACGTCGCGACTTCGAGATCGGCGCCGCGCAGCGCGATCTGGCTGCCGCGGCCCAGCGCGTTGCGCGAGACCTGAGAGATACGGTCCGGGGCACAGCACAGCTTCATTACGGATTGTCCCGGGCGCGCGATCTCGATACGCAGGACCGGGCGGCGTGCTCCGCCTTTTTGGCCGATGTGCTCAAGGAGTATCCGCAGTACACCGGGATACTCACGATAACGCCGCAGGCCGATCTGTTTTGCGATTCCCTGCGCACCGGCAGAGATCTGCACCTAACCGACCGCCATTATTTCCAGCAGGCGCTCACCTCGGAAAACCCGCTCGCCGTCGAGCCGGCGTTCGGCCGCCTGACCGGAATCGCGGTCTTGCAGATCGCCTACGCCGCGCGGCGTGAAACGGGCGAGCCGAGGTTTGTGCTGCTCGCATCGCTGAACCTGGAAAAGTACATGCAGTCCCGTTCGCAGACGCTGCCAAGACAAAATGCGGTGATCGCGCTCGTGGACGGCACGGGAACCGTTCTCACGTGGCATCCCGATGGAGAGAAACTGCGCGGCACGTCTATCGCGGATTCGCCGCTGTTTCGCTTTGCTCGGGAGCACCGAGGCAAGGATGTGCGGGAAGATATCGAGGCCGGCGGAGTATCGCGGATCTGGGCGGTCAGTGCGCTGCCCGAGTTTCCCGATGCACAATTGCACGTCCTGGTCGGGGTGTCCAGGAAGGATCTGCTCGCGACGGCGAATCGAAACCTGAGTCAGGCGCTTGCGACGCTGGCCGTTGTCTGGTTGCTGGTATTCGCCGGCGCGTGGGCGCTGGTGGAGTTGGGCATTCGCCGCCAGGCAGCGCGCATCATTGCGGCCGTCGCGCGGTTCAGCGGCGGGAACTTCGGCGCGCGCATCGGCAAACCCTACCCGCGCGGCGAAATCGGGAACCTGATGGCGGCTTTGGACCACGCCTTCGAGTTGATGCAGGCGCAGCGGGACGTGATTCAGGGGCTCAACGCGGACCTGGAGCGCAGGGTGGCCGAGCGCACCGCGCAGCTCGAAGCCGCGAACAAAGAGCTCGAGTCGCTCTCCTACTCGGTTTCGCACGACCTGCGCGCGCCGCTGCGGCACGTCCAGGGTTACGCCGAAATGCTGGGTGAGGACGCCGGCAGCACGCTGTCGCCCGAGGCCAGGCACCATCTGGACGTTATTGCCGGCGCAGGGCGGGAGATGGGCGAATTGATCGACGATCTGCTTTCGTTCCTGCGCATGAATCACGCCGAGATGCGCGAGACCCAGGTCGATCTGGGCGCTCTGGTGCGGAACGGCATCCGCGATCTGGAGACGTCCACCCCGGGGCGCAACATCGTGTGGAAGGTTTCGCCGCTCCCGGCGGCAACAGGCGATCCTGCGATGCTCAAACAGGTGTTCGCCAATCTGCTGGGCAATGCGGTGAAGTACACGCGCCCCAAAGATCCGGCGGTAATCGAGATCGGCTGCGCCGGCGAGGAAGACGGGCGGCTCGTCCTGTTCGTGCGCGATAACGGCGTGGGGTTCGACATGAAGTACGCGGACAAGCTGTTCGGGGTGTTCCAGCGGCTGCACCGGGCGGACCAGTTCGAGGGCACGGGCATCGGACTGGCCAACGTCCGGCGCATCATCGCCCGCCACGGCGGCCGGGTGTGGGCCGAGGCCGCGCCGGATCAGGGCGCCGCGTTTTATTTCACGCTGAAAAGAGGGAGTGAAGAATTAAGAATTAAGAGTTAAGAGTGAAGAATTAAGAGTTAAGAGTGAAGAATTAAGAGTGAAGAGTGAAAACAATGAATGAGCAGTCAGCAGTGCGAATGGGTTCGAGGGCTCCGGTCATCACCGAGCGGACGGTGGCCTATTCGCTGCGCATTATCCGGCTTTATCGCACCTTGGCGCGGGACAGCGTCGGGCAAATTTTAGGCCGGCAATTGTTGCGATCGGGAACGTCCATCGGCGCGAATGTTCACGAAGCCCAAGGCGGACAGAGCCGGCCTGATTTCATCGCTAAAGTGTCCATCGCCTACAAAGAGGCGCGCGAGTCCGCGTACTGGCTCCGGTTGATCGGCGAAGCCGAACTGGTCGCTCCCGCCGCCCTGAAAGAATTGGTGGACGAAACCGAACAGCTCACCAGGATTCTTTCGTCCATTCTTCTCAGTTCCAAATACGGGAAAAAGAGAGAGTTAAGAATGAAGAATGAAGAGTTAAGAATTAAGAGCGAAGAGTTGAAAAAATGAATAAGCAGGCTGAATTGCGAATAGGTTCGAGGGCTGCGGTCATCACCCGCACGATAGCCAATCCCGATCTGTTTTCCCCTAATGCTTAACTCTTAATTCTTAATTCTTCATTCTTAATTCTTAACTCCTATGCTTTCCCTCAAACGTATCCTGCTGGTCGAAGACAGCCCCAGAGACGCGGAACTGGCGCTCCACGCACTGGCGGCCCACAACCTGGCGAATGAGGTCCTGCACCTGCACGACGGCGCCGAAGCGCTGGACTACCTCTATCGGCGGGGCGAGTTCTCCGGCCGGGCCAACGGCAACCCGGCGGTCGTGCTGCTGGACCTGAAGATGCCGAAGGTGGACGGAATAGAGGTGCTGCGCCAGATCAAGGGCGAGCCCGGTCTCAGCACGATCCCGGTGGTGGTCATGACTTCCTCGCGCGAGGATCGCGATTTGCAGGCCGCCTACCGGCTGGGCGTGAACGCCTATGTCGTAAAGCCGATGAAGTTCAAGGATTTCATCGACGCGGTGAAGCAAGTGGGGGCGTTCTGGGCGGTCCTGAACGAGCCGCCGCCGGGTAGTGTGCCTAGGAGTTAGTCGGACTTAGCCCCGACAAACTCCTAGGGGCGGCCGGCTTGGATACTAAGCGCGTGAGAGATATAAACCAGAGGCCGGGATGAACCACCCGATTCGAGTGCTGCATCTGGAGGACGATCCGCGCGATGCGGAACTGGTTCGGCAGAAGCTGAAAACCGAGGGACTTTCCTGCGAGATCGTCTGGGTGGACCGAAAGGAAGCTTTTGAGTCGGCGCTCGAGCGGGGGGCATTCGACCTGGTCTTGACCGATTACAGCCTGCCGGACTACGACGGGATGTCGGCGTTGAAGCGGGTCCGCGAGAAGCAACCGGATCTGCCGGTGATTGTCATCTCCGGCACACTTGGCGAGGAGGAGGCGGTGGAGTGCCTCAAAGCCGGCGCCATCGACTATGTGCTCAAGCAACGGCTCCAGCGGCTCGGCGCGGCAGTGCGAGCGGCGCTCGACCGCAATCGGCTGGAGCGGGAGACCCGTGAGGCTGAGATTGGGTTGCGCGAGAGCGAAGAGCGTTTCCGGCAGCTGGCCGAGAACATTCGCGACGTGTTCTTCCTCGTCGATGCGGACAGCAATCGCATGTTGTACATCAGCCCGACCTACGAAGACATTTGGGGCCACAGCCGGGAAAGCCTGTATGCGAATCCGGAATCGTGGACCGAGACGTTCCACCGGGATGACCGGGCGTCGACCTACGAGAAATACAAGAAAGAAATGTCGGCGGGGAAGTTCGAATACGAGTACCGGATCGTGCGTCCGGACGGGACCCTCCGCTGGATCCACGCACGCAGTTTCCCGATACGCAACGATGCCGGCGAAATTTACCGCGTTGCCGGCGTGGCCGAAGACATCACCGAGCGCAAGCGAAATGAAGAGGCTTTGAAAGACAGTGAGTATCGGCTCGATCTTGCGCTGGAGACTTCCGCGCTCGCAGTCTGGGAGTGGAATCTCGCGACCAAGGACGTGCGCTTCAGTCGTCACTGGTGGCCTATCCTGGGGTACAAACCGGACGAAATTCCCCTGCGCATAGAGGCTTGGGAGAATCTCACGCATCCGGTCGACCTGGTGCGGGTGAAATCGATGGTGGCGGCGTGCGTCAAGGAATCGGTTCCAGTATTAGACATTGAATATCGAATGCGGGCGAAAAACGGCGAATGGCGCTGGATCCGGTCAGTGGGCCGGGTGGTCGAGCGCGATGCAGCCGGCCGGGCGTTGCGCATGACCGGCACGCACGGCGATATCACCGAACGCAAACTGGCGGAGGACAAGATCCGCCGCCTCAACCGGGTGTACGCGGTCCTGAGCGGTATCAATTCCGTAATCGTGCGTGTCAAGGATCGCCAGGAGTTGTTCCAGGACGCGTGCCGCATCGCCGTCGAGCATGGCAATTTCGGAATGGCATGGATCAGTGAGTTCGATCCCGTAACGCTGGATGTTACGCCAGTTGCTTGGGCAGGAATCGATGCGAGTGAGCAGATTGCTAGCTCGAAGTCTACCGCGCGTGCGGACGTGCCCCGGGGCCAAGGCGTCGTCGGGCGCGCCATAAGGGAGAAAAAACCAGTGTTCTGCAACGACATCACAGCCGCCCCCGATGTTGGAAGCGCCAAGCGAAAAGAAGCCATACGCCGGGGCTATCGTTCTCTGGTCGCATTGCCCCTGTTTGTGGAAGAGAACGTCTGGGGAACCCTCACACTGTACGCCACGGAGCCGGACTTCTTCAATGAGGACGAACTCCGTCTGCTGACGGAACTGGCCGGTGACATCTCGTTCGCTCTCGAAAATATCGGCAAGGAGGAGAAGCTCGAAAAATTGTCGCGGATCCGCGCGGTTTCGAGCGAGATCAATGCCGCCATCGTCCGCATCCGCGAGCGCGAGGCACTGCTGCGCGAAACCTGCCGTATCGCCGTCGAGCACGGGAAGTTCGAGCTGGTATGGACCGCTTTGCTCGACCAAGCAAAACAGCAGGTCCAGCCGG
>C687J26845_10001591_pt1 | contig 13824 bp, 21 predicted proteins | sample RifCSPlowO2_12_FD_26845 | JGI IMG/M metagenome (IMG submission 26845) | reverse complement strand
CGTAGGTTGGGGTACGCGCAGCGTTCCCCGACATCCGCTGAGCGTCAGGTAGCCACCGATGCGGCAACCTGACCTACACTTTCTCAATGTGAGCGGCTTTAGGAATTCTGCATCGAAATAATGACTCACCACACTAGCAGCGTCTATCACCAGCGGTGAGTACCCATGCGCGCAATGGTGCTGTTGCCGTTCTGTTTCGCTCTTTCGGGCTGTTCTGTGGCCTTGCACGGCAACCAGACGACGAGCGGCGGCGCGACGACCACCACCACTTCCGCGGCGACGAGTGGACAAGCAACCGTCGGCCCGGCCCGAGTCGGTGCGTCGTTCGGCACGCCGGTGCCGCAGGGCGCTGCCGGCGGTCAGGTGGCGTTTCCCCGCGCCGCGTCGGCTGTACTGCTGCTGGGGCTGGTGATCGCCGAAACCGTGAACTACCTGGGCGCAAAATTCGGCGACCCTCCCAGGTCGCAGGCGGCGCCGCGCCACTCCATTTCGTCAACCTGCTCGTGCTACGGCTATCAGCCGCCGAGCGGCGAGGATCGAGGAAAGAGGATTGAGGATTGAGGATTGAGGATCGAGGATCGAGGATTGAGGATCGAATCAACTAGCCACCAATCACCAATCACCAATCACTGATCACTGATCACTGATCACTGATCACCGATCACCGATCACCCGTCACCAATTACCCATCACCCATCATTTTTCTCCCATGAAATTCAGCAAGGTTACGAAATCCCCGGTGTTCCCGGCGGGTCACAAATGGCAGTTCGAAAAGCGCAAGGACGGGTACGAATCCGACATCACCGCCCTGGTGCGGCGCATGCTCGAGGATGAATCGATCCGCGAAGACCAGCGCGCCGCCTGGGAGCGCTGGCGCAACGACAACAGCGTCCTCAAGAATTCGTGAGAGCGTGAGGAGTGAGGCGTCGAGCCCGGTGTGCTGCCTGGGCTCGTGGCGCATACCTTGCGCTTTTGCATATTCAAGAAGATCCCCTCGCCCCGCGCTAGCGGGGAGAGGGTGGGGTGAGGGGCAGCCAACGGGTCCTGAATCCGCGCAGGACGAACTCGGTTTCCCGACCATCTTACTTTGCCACGCCGCCTGATACCAAGCATTGACAACATGTAGCCACGGGGCTACATTGTCACATGCTTCAGATTCGCAAGACCGAGACTTTCGCCCAGTGGCTTGACGGTCTGCGCGACGTTCGTGCGCGGGCACGGGTTCAGGTCAGGATCGAGCGCCTCGCCGCAGGTAGCGCCGGGGATGTCGAGCCGGTTGGCGAGGGCGTTTCCGAATTGCGGATCGATTACGGACCCGGTTACCGGGTGTATTTCAAAAAACACGGGCGCGAAGTAGTGATTCTGCTGGCAGGCGGTGACAAGCGCACACAGTCCGCCGACATCAAAACTGCATTGCGCCTCGCACGCAACCTTTAGGAGCGCATGATGCGCAAGACAAAGACTACTCGCTACGATGTCGCCGAGCACCTTCGAACGCCGGAAGAAATGGCGGCATATCTGGAGGCTTGCCTTGATGAGGCAAAGGGTGACGCAGCGTTCATCGCCAAGGCGCTCGGCGATATTGCACGCGCCAGGGGCATGGCGCAGGTGGCCCGTGATGCCGGTCTGTCTCGCGAAAGTCTTTACAAAGCGCTCTCCGGTGAGCGTAGTCCCGACTTCGACACGATCCTCAAGGTGGTAAATGCCCTGGGGCTGAGATTGCACGCCGAGGCGGCTCATGGCTGATACAGCGGCCCAACTTTAGTTCGAGCGGACGGGCATAAAGCCGCGCGCCGCTCAACAAGACGTGTGTGCCGGGCATCCTTGCGGACTACGCGCGCATTGCAGAGTTTCTGATGGAGCACGGTCCAAATCTGAGGCTTCCGCATTCGCGGACATTTGGAGAGGGTCTGTTCGAGCTCAGGCCAAGAGGCAAGTCAGGAAAACGGGAAAACGGGACGCTTCCCTTTATAATGCACAACTATGATCGCTTATATGCCCAACGAACCGGGAGAAATAAATTGAAGCGAGTTGTTTTGTGCGGGGCGGCGCTGCTCATGGCCGCGGGGACTGCCTTGGCGGCGCAGAGCTATCCAACAAGGCCGATCCGCATGATCGTGCCGTTCAATCCCGGCGGCACCTCCGACACGATAGCCCGCATTTTCGGCCAGAAAGTCACGGAAGCGTGGGGACAGCCGGTGGTGGGGGACATCCGTCCCGGCGCGAGCGGCATCATCGGTACCGAGATCGCGGCGAGGGCCCCGGGCGATGGGTACACGTTGCTGCATGGAAACTTGAGCCAGTTCGCGACCAACCCGAGCCTCTACAGCAAGATTACCTACGACACGCTGCGGGATTTCGTGCCGCTGAGCCTCATCGGGTCCGCGCCGCAGTTGCTGGTGGTTCATCCGGGCCTGCCGGTGAAGTCGGTGCGGGAGCTGATCCAGCTCGCAAAATCGAAACCGGGTGCGCTCAATTTCGGCTCGGGCGGCGCCGGCACGCTCGCATCGCTGGGCGGCGAGATGTTCAACCTGCGCGCCGGCGTGAGCATCGTGCACGTCCCTTACAAGGGCACGGTGCTTGCGCTCAATGACCTGCTCGGCGGACGGGTGCAGCTCATATTTTCCGACATGCCGATCGCGCTGCCGCATGCGAAGTCCGGCAAACTGCGCGCGCTGGCCGTGACCACCCCGAAACGCACATCCCTGTTACCGGAGATGCCGACGGTGGCTGAGTCGGGACTGCCCGGTTTCGCGCTCGAAAACTGGTGGGGGCTGCTCGCCCCGCGCGGAGTGCCGAGGGAGATCGTCGCCAAGCTCAACGCGGAGATCGTGCGCGTTCACGGGCTGCCGGATGTCAAGGAGCGTTACGCCGCCCTCGGTATCGAGGCGACCAGCAGCACGCCCGAGGCGTTTGCGGGCTACATCAGGTCGGAGGCCGCAAAGTTCGCGAAAGTGATCAATGACGCGGGAATCAAAGTGGAGTAAAGCGATTGCGGCAGATCCATCAATCCTGGCTCGGCGACGCGATCGAGCGGTTTCACGCCACCTGCATCGCCCACCCCTCAGAGAATACAAGAGTCAGAACAGCTCGACCTGGCCGGAAGCAACGTCGGCCCAAGGAATGATTTCGATTCCCGGGGACAAGCGCCGCCGCTCGCGCGCGGTCGAGGCCACCCAGCCCCGGCGCAGCCCGAGGTCCTTCATGCACTGGCGCAGCCCGGCAACGGCATAGTGGTCCACCGCAGCGCCGAGCTTGATTTCAATGGGCAGGATGTGCCGCCCGTCGGCGATCAGCAGATCGACCTCCGCCCCGGCATGTGTCCGCCAGAAGAAAATCTCGGGCCGAACCAGCCGACGAGCAGCGAGCCCGGCGAGTTCCTCGATTACCAAGCCTTCGAACGAGGCACCGCGCTTGGGCCACGTCGCCAGCTCCCGCGGCTGGCGCAGACCGGCCAGGAAATGCAGCAGCCCGGTGTCTCTCAGGTAGAGCTTTGGGCTCTTCGTCAGACGCTTTTGCACGTTGGCGTGGTAGGGATAAAGGCGGCGGATCATGTACGCGCCCTCCAGCACGTCCAAATCACCCGCCACCGTGTGGGAGGACACGGCAAGGGAACGGGCGAGATCGGAGACGTTCAGCAGATTGCCATGAACATGAGTCAGCATCGTCCAGAGCGTGCGCAGCCGCCGCGCAGGCAGTCCCAGGCCCAGGGCAGGCAGGTCGCGCTCGAGAAACGTGGACACATAAGCGTTGAACCATTCGCCGCGCGCGCGGGTGTCGCGCAAGGCATGAATCGGTGGAAACCCGCCCCAGAACCAGCGGTCGTCGGCGCGGGCGGTGCCCGCCAGTTCCGAAGCGAGGAAGGGGGTGAGCTCCAGCAGCGCCACCCGGCCGGCAAGCGTCTCGGACACCGAGCGCATGAGTGTTGGGCTCGCCGAACCCAGCAGAAGGAAGCGGCCTTTGCCGCGCGAACGGTCGATCACGTGGCGCAGGACCGGGAACACCTCGGGCAGGCGCTGGGCCTCGTCGATCACCAACGCGCCGGGGTGAGCGTCGAAAAAGCCTTCGAAGTCGGCGGCCAGCACGGCGAGGTCGGCCGGGCGCTCAAGGTCGAGATGGGTCCAGTCCGGGAGAACGCGGCGCGCGAGCGTGCTTTTACCGCATTGGCGCGGCCCCAGGACGAGGACGGCCGGGAAAGACCGGAGGAGCGACCGAAGCCGCTCGGCGTGCTGCCTGGGCACGTAGCGCATACCTTGCACTTTTGCATATAAGGTTCAAAAATGCAAGATATGATTCCAGCCACTCGCGAGGATTTCGCCGCCTGCATCAAATCCGAAATCAAGAAGTGGGCGAAGGTCGTCGAAGCCTCGGGCGCGAAGCCTGAGTGACTGCATGGTATCGTTCCCGCGGAGGCGGGAACCCATCGGTGAGCAGTGAGCTATGAGCGGAAAGCCCCACACCGGCGAGTCTTGCCTCGCTTACCGCTTACCGGCTGACGTTCCCGCTTACCGCTGACCGCCTTCTGGGCCAGCATCCAGAACGAGGCGCCTTGCTCGTCGTCGGAACGGCTTGATTCGTGAGTCATCTTTCTTCGCCACGCAGTCTAATCTCTGTTGAAGCCGCGCGCATCGCAGCCTATCCTGGGACCTCCCGGTGCGGGGTATCGGCTATGCGTTTGAATTGCAGGCGGAGATGACAGCAGGCCGACTTCAGGTGTCTAATTGACCGACTTTTCGGAAGTTCACTATACGTTTAGGTAACACAGGAGAGGGAAGTGAACTTTGTTGCGATCGACGTTGAGACCGCCAACCCAGACTTTGCGAGCATCTGCCAGGTTGGCGTTGCTGCGTTTCGCGATGGAACGCTACATGACACGTGGGAGTCTTTGGTCGATCCAGAAGACTACTTCGATGAGATGAACGTTGCCGTCCATGGCATAGACGAGAGGGCGGTTCGGGGTGCACCAAAGTGGCAGATCGTTTACGAGCTACTCGCGCCCTGGTTGCAAGGTCGCGTGGTCGCGAGCCATACGCCCTTTGATCGTGCAGCCCTATCTCGGGCGTGTGAGAAGAACGGCCTTCCTCCGCACAACTGCACTTGGCTTGATACCGCTCGCGTCGTGCGGCGTGCTTGGCCAGCCTTTGCGCAAAAGGGTTACGGCTTAGCCAATGTGACAAAACACCTGAATATCCAGTTCCAGCATCACAACGCCAAAGAAGATGCAAGAGCCGCTGGCGAGGTCCTGCTACGAGCAATGGCGGAAACCGGCTTTACGGTTGAGCAATGGCTCGACCGAACAGCAAAACCAATTAACCCACTTTCTACAGCGCCAGTTTCAAGAACTGGTAATCCAGATGGCCCTCTATTTGGTGAGAAGGTGGTCTTCACAGGCGCGCTCTCGATGCCACGCCGAGAGGCAGCAGACTTGGCCGCCGCCGCTGGTTGTGAGGTCGACAGCGGTGTAACCAAGCACACTACCGTTCTGGTCGTCGGAGACCAAGATATCGCCAGACTCTCCGGCCACGAAAGGAGCAGCAAGCACCGCAAGGCCGAAGAGCTGATGGCACAGGGGCAAGGCATCCGGATCATTGGCGAAAGCGATTTCCGGCGACTATTGGCCCTCCCCACATGACAGAACGTTCCCTCTCAAAGCGGCAACCAGCTCAAGTGCTGCGCACGTGCCTACGCGATTCGACCCGGATCGTCAACAGCGTCGCTGCGCGCCGCTGTTGACGGCCGGCCAATCGCAACGCTAGGCATCCTCCAATTTCCGCCATGTCGACCAACCTACCTTCCGATCAAAAAATCATCGTCGCGTTGGAGAAATCCGGTTTCCTCTTCGAACAGGAGGTGGCCACGGCTATCGAGGCGAACGGGTTTCACGTAGAGACCAGTTGGGCATATCTTGATGCCGACCAAGAGAAGTCACGTGAGATAGATATCCGAGCGATTAAAAACGTACTTAACGACGAACAACGAGGCCTACAGGTCTTCGTTGAGCTGCTTGTCGAGTGCAAAGACACAGATGCTCCACTCGTATTTCTCGAACGGCTCAAGAACAAGCGCGAACTTGAGGTGCCGCAGCCCGGTGAATACGTCTTCCCACGCCGAGCCTACCGGCAACCTATAGACGCCAAGAGCTATCGCGAGGTCCCGGCCTTCCTTCATTTGGAACTAGCCGGTGCACACTACTACTTTAGAGACCCTCGGAAGGCAACTCAGTTCTCTAAGATCGTTCGAAAAGGGAGCGAATGGGTCGCCAATCACGACGGCATATACGACTCGCTTTTTCTCCCGCTCGCGAAGGCCCTTGAAGCGCGAAAAAAGGCCGTCCAGACGCATAGCCAGCAAGGCAAAGGGCGAACGGTTTGGCTCTTCTTTCCTGTAGTAGTCCTCAGAGATCACTTGATGACGCTAGATGCATCCGATCCCAAAAGGGAGCTAAAGCGCCAAGGTCGCGTGACATTCGTTCGGAACCTGGACTCTGGAACGCTCAAGGGCGACTATTTACTCGACTTCGTAACCTACGGTCACCTTCAAGCTTACATCACCGATGAGGTACTGCGTTTTGCAGAGTCTGTTACGTCGATCGGTCGTTCCAAGCCATCGCTGCTGCGTGGGGACGATGCCTAACCCGGCGGTCAACCCGGACGCCGCGCCCATAGGCGGTTTTTTGCGTTGTGGTCACTCCGCCTTCTTCTCTTCGGCGGCCGTCCTTTGCGCGCAGCGCCGGTTACCTTCACGTTGAGCCCGAGACGACAATCCAAAATAATCCGGCCTTTCGAGAGAAGCAGCGACCTTCAGTACGGCGTCACGGAATACTATCGAGCATTACGTAACTGCGTTACAGTGCTCGACCCTCACCCCCGCCCCTCTCCCGAGCGGAGAGGGGAGCGTCGAGCGAATCCGGATTGTCATCCGGTTTCGTAAAGATCAATAGGCCGGCGCGCTGCACTTCACTTTACCGCCCCGGCGTTCCATAATGCCCGCCTCAACCTCGAGGAATGATTATGCGCCTTGCCAAACATACGGTTGCCTTCGTTGCGATAGTTTTCGTCCTGATCGTCCCTTCGTGGGCCCTGGCCCAAGGCTACCCCAGCAAGCCGGTACGCGTTGTCATACCATGGCCGGCAGGCGGCTTGACCGATGTCACGGGACGCATCGTTTTCCAGAAAATCTCCGAGACGCTCGGCCAGCAGTTCATCATCGATAACCGCCCTGGCGCGACGGGAAGCATAGGCGCTGATCTGGTCGCCAAATCCCCGTCCGATGGCTACACGATCATGGTGCATTCCACGAGCCATGTCAGCAACCCGCACATCTACAATAAGCTGCCATACGACACGCTCAAGGATTTCGTCGGCGTCGGGCTGCTCGTGGCGCAGACGGGCCTGCTGGTGGTTCATCCGTCGCTGCCGGTGAAATCGGTCAAGGAACTCGTCGCGCTCGCAAAAGCGCGTCCCGACCAGATTCTGTACGCCTCGTCGGGCAGCGGCAGCTTCTCGCACCTTGCGGTGGCCTTGTTGACGTCGATGACCGGGACCAGGATGGTGCACGTGCCCTATAAGGGTGGCGGGCCGGCGACCACGGCGCTGGTTTCCGGAGAGACGCAGTTCCTGGTCGGAAGTCCAGCCGCGGTCCTGACGCAGATCAACGCCAAGCGCCTGCGCTTGCTTGCGGTGACCTCGGATACGCGGCTGCCGCAGTTTCCGGATACCCCGACTGTGGCGCAGGCGGGCGTGCCCGGGTATGAGTTTCGAGCGTGGGTCGGCGTGCTTGCGCCGGCCGGCACGCCCAAGGCCATCGTCGATCGGGTCAATGCCGAGATCAAGAAAGCGCAGGACAGCCCGGACATGAGGAGCAAGCTCGAGTCATTTGAACCGTGGTACATGACTCCCGAGCAGACCGCGGCGCGGATCAAATCCGACTACGACAAGTACGGCAAGCTCATCAAACTCACGGGTACTAAGCTCGAATGAACAAAGGAGCAACACCATGGCTGAGACGCCTCGCCTGAATGGCGCAATCAGAGCCCTGGAACAGGGCAAGCCCGCTTTCGTCACCTTCTCGGTGCCCGAGATCAGCGCGGCACAGGCCATCAATGCCGCGCCGTACGACGGCGTCGTGTTCGAGATGGAGCACAACCCGTACGACATCCGGGGGCTGCGCGACTGCCTGCAATACATGCTCGACCGGAAGCAGATCGTGAACGCGGGCACCCTCGCGCCGGCGGTGACGCCCATGGTGCGTATCCCGCCGAACGGCGGAGAAATGAATCAGTGGATCGCGAAGCAGGTGCTTGATATCGGTCTGTACGGCGTGATCTGGCCCCACGTCAGCACGGTGGAGGAAGCGCGCAATGCCGTCGCCGCGTGCCGCTATCCGCGCCCGCCATCCGCGCCTCACTTCGAGCCGGCAGGCCAGCGCGGCGATGCCCCGAGGACCGCGGCACGCTACTGGGGGCTGACGCAGCAGGAATATTATGCCCGCGCCGATGTCTGGCCGCTCAATCCGAAGGGCGAGATCCTGGTGGTGATCATGTGCGAGGAGGTGCGCGCAGTGAAAAACCTGCCGAAGATCCTCGATGAGGTGCCGGGAATCGGCGTCGTGCTGATCGGAGAAGGCGACCTGTCCCAGGACATGGGACATCCCCGCCAGTATGACCATCCCGAGGTTGCATCCAAAATCGACGAGATCGTCGCCATCTGCAAGCAATACAACGTGCCCTGCGGCCATCCCCACGTGGACAGCGGGAATGTCGAGGCGATCCTCAAAAAAGGGTTTCGCTGGCTGATGCCGGCACCCATGCTATCGTTTGCAGCGCTCGAAAGGGGCCTGAAGGCGTCCGGCAGACTGTGAGCGTCAAATATGCAGATTTTATTGGCCGCGGTCCTCGCTTTCATTTGGATATGTCCGTTGCAGGCGCAGCGCGGCGCCTATCCTTCCGCTCCGGTCCGGATTGTCGTCGGTTTCCCTCCGGGCGGGGGAGTTGATGTGGTGGCGCGCCTGATCGCGCAGAAAATGGCGGGCGTCTGGGGGCAGCCGGTTGTGGTCGAGAACCGGCCGGGCGCGGCCAGCGTCCTGGCGACACGCCTGGTCGCGAGTGCCGCGCCGGACGGCTACACCGTCCTGATCAATTCCAATACGATGGTGGTCAACCAGGTAGGAAACCCGCCGTCGACCGATTCTACGAAGCGGTCCTGAAGGTCATGGCCATGGCGGACATCAAGGAACAGCTCGCCGTTCTCGGATTCGAACCGGCGGATACCTCGCACGACGAATTCCGGCGCCTGGTATCGGACGAGGTGAAGAAATGGGCGAAGGTACTGGAAGCGACCAATATCAAATTCGAATAGGAGCTGCGAACGGGCTCCGGCGCGGCCCGCAGGAAACGCGGCGGCAGTCATCTGCTGCGACTCCCACGGCGATCTATACGTCGTGCGCGCGGGACCGTGGGGACGGCGCCGGCGGGTCGTGAAGCACATGCGCTTGAAGCAAGTCTTGCGGTTCGCGCTTGGGTTGTCGAATCTCCATTCATCCAAGAGCTTTCCTGACGAGCGCGATGCATTCATCGAAGCTTCGCCGGTAATCGAGGACTTCAAGCTCGGCGAATGTCTGTTTCAAAGCCGCGTCCTGCGAGGCGATTCTCTGCAGAACCGTATCTCGCCGATCGCCGAGCACGGGCTCGATCTTCCAAAGAGCTCTTGGTTCCTTCTCCGCCACCATCGCAAGGTCGAAAATGTCGCGAGCCGTGAAATCGGCGGCGCGATGCCAGACCTTCTTCGCGACGATTTCGGCAGAAGTCTCGACTTCGACCTGGCGACCGAACAGGTCCTCCGTGACCGTAGGATCTTCCGTTAATGGCGCGGAGGCGACGAAGTCAATCTCCCCTTCCGGAAAAATCAGCTTGAGTGAGTTCGCTTGCTCAAAGTACTTGGTTGTCAGCGTATCGGCCCTGGTATTGAGCCTCGGACTCAAATAGCCCAGATACTGCGGATCGGGTACGAAGATGTCTATATCCTTGCTGAGGCGGTGGTGGTGCCGGCGCATCAGGACCGTCCCGCCTCCAAAGCTCCAGTCTTCGAGCGTGATTCCTGCATAGCTCACCGAATCGATTAGCTCAAGGGCGCGCAGGAACAACGTCTCCCAGATACTCAGCCGGTCTTCAGCCATCTCTCAGCGCTCCGCGACACACCCAAATCGTTCACCAGTTTGCGCAGGTTTCTCTCAAGCTTTCCCGGTTTCATCCATCCGGCCGCTTCCTCAACGAGGCCCCGCAGCAACGCCATCGGCGCCTCATCGAACAGCGTCCTCAAATGCGGGCCCCGCTTTGCCGGGACCTTGCCGGTCACGAGTGCGTGGATCAGTTCGTCCTCGGTGAGCGCGCTCTTGAAGCTCACGTTCGCGCTCGTGCACGCCATGCGCACGTAGTCCGGCCGGCGCGGCCGCATCTCCTGCTGGAGCGTCACGCCCAGCCCCAAGTGGTGCAGCACGGCCAATACCTTCCGGATGCCCAGGTCCCGCACCAGGCCGCTCTCCAGCAGGTTGAGCGTTTCGCGGGACAACCCGGTCGCGCGGGCGAGCTGCACCTGCGTCAGCCCCCGCGCCTGACGCGCCCTCCGGATTTCGCTGCCAAGTTCCTGGATTCTCACCGCTTTCCTTGAATATTAGATATATGCAACATTACAGAGACTCGGATGCGATGTCAAAAGGCGCATCCCCCGCGGTCCTGCTTGACACGTTTAATAGTCTGCGAGACTATAAGGCTTTAAGCTCGGTGCGATGAAGGAGACCTCTCATGCGGACAATTGAAGTTGACTTCGACGTGTACAAGGCGCTGATGATGCGGCGGCCGTCCGAGGACGTCACCGAAAATGACGTGCTGCGCGCCCTACTTCAGCTTCCGCGCAAGAAGGGGCCAAGCGCGGTGCCGGCGGCCCCGGCCCAAGGTGATTGGATCGCCAAGGGCGTGCGGTTTCCCGCGGGCACGGAATTTCGGGCGCACCACAAGGGACAGACCTACCTCGCGCGCGTGGAGTCGGGCGCGCTCGTGCTCAACGGCAAACGATACGATTCGCCGTCATCGGCGGCAGTCTCGATTACTGGAAGCGCGGTCAACGGCTGGCGGTTCTGGGAGGCACGATCGCCTGGGGAGGCGAGTTGGAAGATGATTGAGTCGATGCGCAGGTCGCGTGGCTAATTGGGGAGGGGGTAGGTTTGCGCGCCGAGCGGCGCAATCCTATTTTTTGGGCGCGTCCACAGGAATCGTCCCCAACTGGTTCCGGTCGCTTTCGCCGACATAGGTTAGGTGCTCGTGTACTCGGCCGTCTCGGTGTCCGAGAGATTCAACTGGGAATGGATTTCGCCCACCGGCGTGTAAATGTAATCCCCCGCCTCGGCATCGATCACCTGCTGATTGCCTTCCGGCCCGAAGAAAAAGCGGATGCGGCCTTTGGCGACATAGGTTCCGCGGCAAACTTTGGTGTGGGAGTGGGTGCTGCTCCGGTAGCCCGGGGGCATGATGTTATGGGCCAGCGTGAACGGCGGGTTCAAGTTCGGAATCGTGGCCGAGCAGATGCCCAGTTCGAGTCCGGTTTTCGGATTCCGCTGTGCATCCTTCCCTTTAAGAAGCGTTGCCATGGCTCTCTCGTCCTTTCGGTCGATTTCAGGTCTTGGAAGCGTAATGTGCCATTCAGCCCTGGCGCCTACTGGTCAATCACGAAACCAATGCGGCGTTTCTGCTTCGGCGGAGGCGGAGCGGCAAGCTCGCGTATCGCAGTAATCAAACCCGCTATCGCCTGGTCATGTGTTGCGACTTTCCGCTCCAACTCATCCAGCTTCCCGGAAAGTTCTTCGTTGGTCGCAATCATTGCGCGCAGTCGCACGAACGCGCGCATGATCTCGATGTTGACCCGGATCGCTTGAGGGCTGTTCAGCACACTCGAAAGCATGGCGACACCCTGCTCGGTGAAGGCGAAGGGTGAATAGCGGCGGCCGCCCCAACTTGAGGTCACAATTTGTGACCTCAAGTTTGTAACTTCCTGTTTGTTAAGCTCAAATAGGAAATCTGAAGGAAACCGCTCCCGGTTTCGTTTTACCGCTTGGACGAGAACCTTGGTCTGCACGCCGTAAAGGCCGGCCAAAGTGGAATCCAGGAGCACCCTATGGCCGCGCAGCAGCAGAATCGACTGCTCGATCTGTAATGCAGAGATGAGCGCCTTGCTGCGAGCAGCCATTCCTCCTCCTTCAGTTCGTTTTTTTCGATAACGGCAATGACCGCGAAGCCGTTGACGCGGGAAGATGCGCAGCATTCTGACAGGCTACCGTCGCGACGGCAGCCTCAGCCGGCCGCAGATCGGCCGCATCATGGAGACGGTTGAAAGTGCGCTCGCCGGCTGCGAGCATCTCGTGCCGAGCAATCGCGTGTTTGAACTAGCCGGCAAGTCGCGTCTGTCGGCCTATGATTGTGAATTTATCGCCTTGGCCTCCGTGCTTGCAGTGCCGCTCGTGACCGCTGACAAAGCCGTGCTCAGGGCGTTTCCGGAGCAGGCGCGGACGATGGAATCGTTCCTGGCGGACTGATTCCCACGCGGTGGGCCGCTTCGCCCGCGCGCCCTCCACTCACTCCCGCCCTCACCCCCTCACGCTCTCACGGCTGTCTATGTTGTGGGCCAGCGTGAACGGCGGGTTGCCATTCCTGTGACATTGCCGTTTGAAGGGTAAGTGCGGCCCCACCCCACAGCAAACTTCCCACTGCTAATGGAAATATGAGGGACGAATCGCCAAAAATACTATAAAGGAGCAATAGGACCGCAATCAGCGGAGTCGCGAAAGAAAACATTGAGGCCACCCCAAATACGAACTGCCCTATCCCTTTTCTGAAAATGGAACCGAAAGTAGCGGCGACAAATGCCCACAACACAGCAAGGCTAGCTGCTGCAACCACGTCAAGTATGGTCAACCCGGTGCTTTGCAAAATCTGCGATAGAAATGATTGTCCTAATGCGTCCGTCCCTAACCAGTTCTCGAACGATGGCGGTGCGTAGGGGGAAAACCCGGCAAGAGACCTTGAGCTCATTGCGGGTCCCCAATAACTCCGAGAGCACCTGGTGACGAGCGAAGGAGTGGCGGCAATGAAAGGGAAAAAGCCGCGCGAATGGCGAGTGCGCCGAACGTGATGAAAGTCGTGATGGCTAGCCTTCCCCGTCCACCCCCACATGCTGCGCCACGCTTGCGGCTACAAGCTCGCCAACGAGGGCCACGTACGCCTTCCTCTCATAGCAAAAGGAAAAAGCTTGAATTCGCCCTGGAACCTTGCCAGTATGATTTCTTCGGAAAGGAGGTCAGATGTCAGATAACAAACCCAAACCTACCGGCCCTGAGCCTGAACGCCTCAAGCTAGAGGGTGACTGGATGCAGGCGGTTGAAAAAGCATTGAAGAAGAAAAAACCTGCCGCCGGATGGCCTGAGCCACCGGGAAGGTACGGCAACAAGAAAACGCGCCAGAAATCCAAGTAAGGCGCGGTTGGCGGCTCCGCACTCAGCATTAGCCGATTGCCGACGCATGAACGCCCGGCATGAAGCCTGACCGAAACACGCGAACGACAGAAACTGGCGTCAGGACGCGAACGCATATGGATGATGCGGGTGGTACGCGACTAATCGGTGATCGGTGACTGATGAAGCGTGACTGTGACTGATGGGGCGTGACGGGGGATTTTTGAACGATGAACGATGAATGATGAACGATACGGCGGGAGAGCGGGAGGTCGGGATGGCGATCTTGAAGGATGAAGGAGGAAGGAGGAAGGAGGAAGGAGGAAG
>C687J26845_10001588_pt1 | contig 13830 bp, 8 predicted proteins | sample RifCSPlowO2_12_FD_26845 | JGI IMG/M metagenome (IMG submission 26845) | reverse complement strand
GCCGGTCCGTTTTACGGTCTCAACAATCTCGCCCACCGACTGGTCCAGAACGCGGTGGTCGTAGGCTCTCAGTCGAATTCGGATTTTCTCGTTCATACCTCTCGCCTTCGGCGCATTGCAAAATGAAAACTGCAAAGTTCAAAATGCAGAGTTTTTGGGCTTTTCTGCCATTTTAAATTTTTCAATTTGCACTCTGCATTTTGCANTTTTAAAGTCCAACCGCTTTGGCGCTGATCTCCTCGGAGATGGTAGCGGGCACCGGTTCATAATGCGAAAATTGCATGGTATAGGTGGCTCTGCCCTGGCTCATCGAGCGCATATCCGTGGCATATCCAAACATCTCCGCCAGCGGAACGCGCGCCTCAATCACCTGAGCCGCAGGCCGGGAATCCATGCCAAGGACCTTCCCGCGCCGAGAACTGAGATCTCCGATGACCTCTCCCATGAACTCCTCCGGCACCACCACTTCCACGGCCATGATGGGCTCCAACAGGACGGGGGCGGCCTTACTCACCGCATTCTTGAAAGCCAAAGAGCCGGCGATCTTAAAGGCGATCTCCGAGGAGTCCACGTCGTGGTAACTCCCATCCAGGAGCGTGACCTTGACATCCACTATAGGATAACCAGCCAACGCACCGCTCTCCGTCGCCTCGCGGACTCCTTTTTCCACTGCCGGTATATACTCACGCGGAATAGAGCCGCCCTTGATGGCGTCGACAAACTCAAAACCCTTTCCCGCAGGTTGGGGCTCCACCCGGAGTTCGACATGTCCGTATTGCCCGCGCCCACCGGTCTGACGAATGAACTTCCCCTCCTCTTCTACTGCCCTGCGGACGGTCTCTTTATAGGCGACTTGAGGCTTGCCGACGTTGGCCCCGACATTGAACTCCCTGAGCAGACGGTCGACAATAATCTCCAGGTGGAGTTCTCCCATCCCGGATATGATGGTCTGTCCGGTCTCTTCATCGGTGCGGACCCTGAAGGAGGGATCCTCGGTAGTCAGTTTTTGCAACGAAAGGCCAAGCTTCTCCTGGTCGGCTTTGCTCTTCGGTTCAATGGCAATGGAAATAACGGGTTCAGGAAAATCGATAGATTCCAGAATAATCGGGTGGTTCTCATCGCAGAGCGTGTCGCCGGTGGTTGCGGTTCTCAACCCAACGGCGGCGGCAATGTCTCCCGCATAGACCTCCTTAATCTCCTCGCGTTTGTTCGCGTGCATCTTTAAGAGGCGACCTATCCTCTCCCTTTTCCCTTTGGTAGAGTGATAGACGCTGGAGCCGGAAAATAAGACGCCAGAGTAAACCCGGAAAAAGGTAAGCGTGCCGACGAATGGATCGGTCATGATTTTAAAGGCCAGCGCCGAAAACGGCGCTTCATCACTCGCAGGCCGCTCCTCGTCTTTTTGCGAGGTCGGATGTTTGCCCCAAACCGGAGGAACATCCAAAGGAGAGGGGAGATAATCAACCACGGCATCGAGCAGGGGTTGGACTCCCTTGTTTTTAAAGGAGGCGCCGCACAGAATGGGGACTAATTTTAATTCGAGACCGGCCTTCCGGATAGCCTGGCGGAGTTCCGTTTCCGTGATCTCCCGCCCGTCGAGATACTTTTCCATGATGGACTCATCACAGTCGGCCGCAGCCTCCAGAAGCTTTTCCCGGTATTCTTCCGCCTGTCCGGCCAACTCGCTTGGAATCGGTTCGATGTGGTATTTGGCCCCAAGACTCTCCTCATCCCAAAGGATCGCCTTCATCTGTACCAGGTCAACGATTCCTTTGAAATGCTCCTCTGCCCCGATAGGGAGCTGGAGCGGGATCGGCCGGGCCCCCAGACGATCGTGAATCATCCGCACCACACGGAAAAAGTCGGCTCCCATCCGGTCCATCTTGTTGACGAAGGCAATGCGGGGAACGTGGTATTTGTCTGCCTGACGCCAAACTGTTTCCGTCTGGGGCTCTACCCCTCCAACGGCACAGAAAACCGCGATGGCCCCGTCGAGCACCCGGAGCGACCGCTCGACCTCAATGGTAAAATCCACATGGCCAGGGGTATCGATGATATTGATCCGATAATCGCGCCACAGACAGGTGGTAGCCGCAGAAGTGATCGTTATCCCCCGCTCTTGCTCTTGGACCATCCAGTCCATCGTTGCGGTTCCCTCGTCCACTTCACCGATCTTATAGTTGATCCCCGTATAGTAGAGAATCCTCTCAGTCGTCGTAGTCTTCCCCGCATCAATATGGGCCATGATGCCGATATTACGAGTCTTATCTAAAGAGACTGTCCTTGCCATTGGTCCTCATCACAGGAAAAAAAGGAGGCGGTTCAACCGCCTCCTTGATCCCAATTGCATCCTCGAATTGCCCTACCAACGATAATGAGCAAAGGCCCTGTTTGCCTCTGCCATCCGATGGGTATCTTCCTTCTTTTTTATCGCCCCTCCGCGATTGTTTGCCGCATCGATCAATTCCCCGGCGAGTTTCTCCTCCATCGATTTTTCCCCCCTTTGCCGCGCCGACTGGATCAACCAGCGCATGCCGAGAGACGATCGTCTTTGCGGGCGAACCTCAACCGGAACCTGGTAGGTCGCGCCTCCCACCCGGCGAGAACGAACCTCAACTACGGGTCGGGCATTTTCGAGCGCCCGCTTGAAGACGGTCAGGGAATCCTCTTTGGCCTTTCCCGCGACGATATCCAGGGAACGATAAAGGATCTTTTCCGCCACGCTCTTTTTACCCTCGCCCATGATCGTATTGACAAACTTGGCCACCAGCTTATCCCCATATTTCGGGTCTGGTAGAATTTCTCTTTTCTTGACTTCTCCCTTGCGCGGCATGCTACCCTACTTGGGCTTCTTGGCCCCGTATTTGGAGCGGCTCTGGCGTCGTTCCTGCACCCCGATGGAATCCAACGTGCCGCGAATGATGTGATATCTTACCCCCGGCAGATCCTTGACCCTACCACCGCGAATCAGCACAACCGAGTGCTCTTGCAAGTTGTGTCCTACTCCGGGAATATAAGAGGTTACTTCAATGCCATTGGTAAGACGGACCCTCGCTACCTTGCGCAATGCCGAATTTGGTTTCTTTGGCGTTGAGGTATAGACCCGGGTACAGACCCCTCTTTTCTGGGGACATCCCTGCAGGGCCGGAGCAGTATTCTTCCGCCTTTGCTTCTCTCTAGTGATACGTATTAACTGACTGATAGTGGGCATACTTTACCACGCACGAACTCGTGCCTTAAATAACAAATCCGGAGCCAATATTCCCTGTCGAAATTACTATACTTAACAAACATTTCTCCTCTTGTCAAAGCCGGCTCCTATGCGCGAGCGGCCTCCGAGATTTCCACCTCTTCTAGCTCAGGCTCGTCCATCTCCAACTCCACCTTAGAGTACCTGGCAAGCCCCGTTCCTGCCGGGATCAACCTCCCCATGATCACGTTTTCTTTAAGCCCGCAGAGTAGATCCACTTTCCCCTGGATGGCCGCCTCGGTTAGCACTTTGGTGGTCTCTTGGAATGAAGCAGCTGAGATAAAACTCTCCGTTGACAGGGAGGCCTTGGTGATCCCCAAGAGCAGGGGTTCCGCCACAGCCGGTTTTCCACCCTGGGCGAGCACTTTCTGATTCTCCTCTTCGAAACGCCCCTTTTCCACTTGATCCCCGACAAGAAAATCGGCATCCCCAACTTCCTTGATCCGGACGCGACGGAGCATTTGCCGCACGATCACTTCGATGTGCTTGTCATTAATCCGCACTCCTTGAAGCCGATAGATCTCCTGGACCTCATCCACCAGGTACTTGGCCAGCGCCTTCTCCCCGAGGATGTTGAGAATGTCGTGGGGATTGGACGAGCCGTCCATCAAGGGTTCTCCCGCCTTGACCCGGTCTCCCTCATGGACGCCGATGTGCTTCCCCTTCGGGATCAAATACTCCCTAGGTTCTCCGACTTCCGGATTAATCACGACCTTTCGTTTCCCCTTGGTATCTTTGCCAAAGCAGACAACGCCGTCAATCTCGCTAATGACGGCAAACTCCTTGGGTTTACGGGCCTCAAACAGCTCAGCCACCCTGGGGAGACCACCGGTGATGTCCTTAGTCTTGGTGGTCTCGCGCGGGATCTTGGCCAACGCATCCCCGGCGGATACGGTCTGCCCATCTTGAACATTGATGTGTGCACCAACCGGCAAGAGATAGCGCGCCTCCATGGTCTGCGACAGACGGGTCGTCTTCCCTTTCACATCCTTGATCGAAATCCGTGGACGCTTATCCACGTCTTTAGAGTCAATGATGACCTTGGTCGAGAGGCCGGTCCGCTCATCCACCTTCTCTTCCATTGTTATCGCCTGGATAACGTCGCCGAACTTCACTGTCCCGCCCACTTCGGTAAGGATCGGAACCGTATAGGGATCCCACTCTGCTAGGAGTTCGCCCGCCTTGATCTTCGAACCGTCTTTCTTCTTGAACTTCGCGCCGTACACTACCGGGTACCGCTCCCGCTCTCGCTCTCTCCCTTTCTCCCCTTCCGGGTAATCAACGATGGCGATTTCGCCGTTTCGGTTCATCACCACGAGATCCCCGTCCTTATTGACAACCGTGCTGACGTTGATGAACTTAAGGGAGCCGTCGTTGCGGGACTCCAGGGTAGTCTGCTCCGCCCTTCGACTGGCGGTTCCCCCGATATGGAAGGTCCGCATGGTGAGCTGTGTCCCCGGCTCTCCAATGGACTGGGCAGCGATCACACCGATAGCCTCACCGTGAGTGACATTGTGGCCGCGGGCCAGGTCACGTCCATAACACATCACGCAAACTCCCCGCTTGGACTGACAGGTCAGCACGGAGCGAATTTTAATACGCTCCAGACCGGCATCCTCAATGCGCTGGACGAGATCCTCGTCAATCCCCTGATTGGATTTGACGATTACTTCGCCGGTGAACGGATCCTTGACATCTTCCAACGCGACCCTACCCAGCACGCGCTCCCCAAGGGGTTCGATGATCTCGCCCCCCTCCATCAATGGCGTCATTTCGATTCCATCTAGCGTCCCGCAGTTATCTTCCGAAATAATCGCGTCCTGGGCGACGTCAACAAGACGACGCGTGAGGTATCCCGAGTTCGCGGTCTTGAGAGCCGTGTCCGCTAACCCTTTGCGCGCCCCGTGGGTGGAGATAAAGTACTGCAGCACCGTCAGCCCTTCCCTGAAATTGGCCGTGATGGGAGTTTCAATGATCTCTCCGGAAGGCTTGGCCATGAGTCCGCGCATCCCTGCGAGCTGGCGAATTTGTTGGGCACTGCCTCGGGCGCCCGAATCCGCCATCATAAAAATCGGGTTGAAGCTGGGGACGGTAACCTTATGNCCCTTTTCGTCCGTGAGGCTCTCGGTNCCGAGATCACGCAGCATTTCATCAGCGATCCGGTCCGTTACTTCGGCCCAGATATCGACCACCTTGTTGTAACGCTCGCCGTCCGTGATCAGCCCATTTTTGTACTGCTCCTCAATCTCGCGCACATCCTCGTACGCCTTCTTGAGCAACTCCCCTTTGCCGGCAGGGATCGCCATATCCTTGATCGCAATCGATATCCCCGCCCTGGTCGCATAATGAAATCCGATATCCTTAAGCTTATCGGCGAAGATGACGGTGGCCTTATTCCCCGCGAGCCGATAGCTTAGTTCGATCAGGTTGGCGAGCTCCTTTTTCTTCATCACCCGATTGACTTCCTGAAAAGCGATCTCGGGGGGAACCACTTCATAAAGAAGGATTCGGCCGACCGTCGTTTCGATTCGCTCCTTGTTGATGCGAACTGTAATCCTGGCCTGGAGGTCCACCTCGCCCTGATCGTAGGCGATGCGCACTTCCTGCACATTGGCAAAGGGGCGACCTATACCTCTGGCATTCGGCCGCTCTCTGGTCATGTAATAAAGACCCAGGACGATATCCTGCGTGGGAACGATGATCGGTTTGCCATTGGCGGGCGAGAGAATATTGTTGGTCGACATCATCAGGGCCCGCGCCTCGACCTGAGCCTCGACGGAGAGGGGAACATGGACCGCCATCTGATCCCCGTCGAAATCAGCGTTGTAAGCTGCGCACACCAAGGGGTGCAACTGGATCGCCTTTCCTTCTATGAGAATCGGCTCAAACGCCTGGATGCCGAGCCGATGTAGGGTCGGAGCCCGGTTGAGCAGCACAGGATGTTCCCGAATCACCTCATCCAGGATATCCCAGACCTCCGGCCGCTCCTTTTCCACCATCTTCTTTGCGCTCTTGATCGTGGTGACGTATCCTCTCTCCTCTAGTTTGTTGTAGATAAAAGGTTTGAATAGCTCCAGGGCCATCTTCTTGGGTAGCCCGCACTGATGCAGTCGGAGCTCTGGACCGACCACGATCACCGAGCGACCGGAGTAATCCACCCTCTTTCCCAGAAGGTTCTGCCGGAAGCGTCCGGTTTTTCCCTTCAGCATGTCGCTGAGAGACTTGAGCGGCCGCCGGTTCTGGCCGGTGATCGCCCTTCCCCTCCGACCGTTGTCAAACAGGGCGTCGACAGCCTCCTGCAGCATGCGCTTCTCGTTGCGGATGATCATATCCGGGGCGCTGAGCTCCATAAGCCGCTTGAGACGGTTGTTGCGGTTGATCACGCGACGATAGAGATCGTTGAGATCGGAAGTGGCAAATCGACCTCCGTCCAGAGGTACAAGCGGGCGCAGATCCGGAGGGATCACCGGGACCACCTCAAGGACCATCCATTCCGGACGGTTCCCCGAGTTTTTAAAGGCGTTAATTACTTTTAGCCGTTTCGCCATCTTCTTGCGCCGCACCTCGGAATTGGCATCCCGCATTTCCTGGTGCAGCTCTTCGGACAGCTTCTGAACATCTACGGTCTTAAGCAGCTTACGAACCGCCTCGGCCCCCATTTCCGCGGTGAAGTTCGGGCCGTATTCCTCCAGGGCCTTGCGGTAACGGGCCTCAGTGAGCAGCTCCTTGTATTGCAAGGGGGTCGTTCCCGGATCGATCACAATATAGGATTCAAAATAGAGGATTTTCTCGATGTCCTTGAGCGACATATCGAGAAGCGCGCCGATTCGGCTGGGCAGACTTTTTAAGAACCAGATGTGGACGACCGACGTGGCCAGCTCAATGTGTCCCATCCGCTCCCGGCGGACTTTCGATTGAATCACCTCCACCCCGCACTTCTCGCAAACCACACCCCGATGGCGCATCCTCTTATACTTGCCGCAGTTGCACTCGTAATCTTTGGTCGGACCAAAGATCTTGGCGCAAAAAAGACCGTCGCGTTCCGGCTTAAACGTCCGGTAGTTGATGGTTTCGGGCTTCTTTACCTCCCCATGGGACCAAGAGCGGATCTTTTCTGGAGAGGCGAGACGGATTTTAATAGCATTGAAGCTAAGTGGGTTTTTAGGCTTTTCAAAGAGATTGAACAGATCTTCCATAAGGTCCACCTATTATAGTTTGAGGAACAGCATGCAGTGCTTCCTATTTTTCCTCCACCAGGCTCACGTCCAGACCCAGACTCTGTAATTCTTTAACCATGACATTGAAGGACTCCGGCAAACCGGGCTCGAGAAGATTATCCCCTTTCACGATGGCTTCGTACATTCGCGTCCGGCCCACCACGTCATCCGATTTAACCGTCAGCATCTCCTGGAGTGTGTAAGCGGCCCCGTAGGCTTCCAGGGCCCAGACCTCCATCTCTCCGAGCCGCTGCCCGCCGAACTGTGCTTTTCCACCTAGGGGTTGCTGGGTAACCAGAGAATAGGGGCCGGTTGAGCGCGCATGGATCTTATCGTCCACCAAGTGGTGCAGCTTCATGATATACATGATCCCCACCGTAACCTTCTGATCGAACGGCTCCCCGGTCCGGCCATCGTGGAGAGTTACCTGTCCGGTAGCCGGGAGCCCGGCCTTGCGCAGGAGATTGAAGATCTCCTCCTCGGTGGCGCCGTCAAAAACGGGAGAGGCCAGATGAATGCCCTTGCAGTATTTTTGCGCCAGCCTTATTACATCCTGATCTTTGAGTTCTTCGACGAACTCATTGACCTCGCGGGAGGACAAGAACTCTTTCAGGCGGCGGCGAAGACTATCCGCGTCCGGACGGCCATTGTTCAATAGCTCATCGATCTGCTGCCCTAGACTGCGAGCGGCCCAGCCCAGATGGGCCTCCAGAATCTGCCCCACGTTCATCCTGGAAGGAACTCCCAAGGGGTTCAACACAATATCGACCGGGGTCCCATCCTCTAAAAAGGGCATGTCCTCCTCTGGCAGGATACGTGAAATGACCCCCTTGTTGCCGTGGCGTCCGGCCATCTTATCTCCCACCTGCAGCTTCCGCTTGATAGCGACAAAGACCTTGACCATCCGGATGACCCCAGGGGGAAGCTCATCTCCGCCCTTGAGCTTATTGATCTTGTCCTGAAAGACCATTTTGATCAGNTCCACTTGTTCCGTGGCGCTTTCCACGATGCGCTTAAGCTCGGCNTCCACCGATTCATTNTCGACCCGGATCTCCCCCCAATAGGCCAGCGGGATCTCCTCCAACTCCTCCTCNGTGATCTCCTTCCCTTTGTTAAGAAGAACCTTCCGGTTGTCATCGCTGAGGCGTGCGGCCGTGCGGCGGCCCACCAGGAGCTTTTTGAGGCGCTTCAGCGCCCCCTCCTGGATGATGCGCACCTCGTCATGCTGATCCTTCTTCAGGCGGCTGATCTCCTCATCTTCAATGACCCGGCTCCTCTCATCCTTACCCATCCCCTTNCGGGAGAAAATCCGCACGTTGATGACCGTCCCTTCCACTCCAGGCGGAACCCTGAGCGAGGTATCCCGCACCTCGCCGGCTTTTTCTCCGAAGATGGCGCGCAGGAGTTTTTCTTCGGGAGAGAGCTGGGTCTCTCCTTTAGGCGTGATCTTACCCACCAGAATATCTCCCGGCTTCACCTCTGCCCCGATGCGGGTGATGCCGCTCTCATCGAGGTCCGTTAACGCCTCATCGCCAACATTGGGGATATCACGCGTGATCTCCTCAGGCCCAAGCTTGGTGTCCCGGGAGACGCACTCAAACTCCTCGATGTGAATGGAGGTGAAAACATCCTCTTTGACCACGCGCTCGCTGATCAGAATGGAATCCTCAAAATTATATCCTCCCCAGGGCATCAACGCGACCATGACATTGCGACCCAAGGCCAGCTCGCCCATCTCGGTAGATGGCCCATCGGCAATAACATCCCCCGCCTTCACATGATCCCCCACGACCACGATGGGTCTCTGGTTGATGCAGGTATTTTGATTGGATCGCTGGTACTTCACCAGGTTGTAGATATCCACTCCCGTATCCCGGTGTGCCCCGGAGGGTCGATCGGCCTTGACGACAATTCGGGTGGAGTCGACGCTTTCCACCACACCATCACGTTTGGCAACCGCGGTCACGCCGGAATCGCGCGCCACCACCTTCTCCATTCCAGTTCCGACTAAAGGAGCCTCGGTACGGAGCAAGGGGACCGCCTGGCGCTGCATGTTGGAACCCATGAGCGCACGGTTGGCATCGTCATTTTCCAGGAAGGGAATGAGGGAGGCAGCCACGCTCACCAACTGGTTCGGCGAGACGTCCATGAAGTCCACCTCTTCCGGTCGGGCCATCACAAATTCGCCACCCTTGCGCGCTGAAACAAGATCCGCCGTGAANGTGCCCCGGCTGTCGATCGGCGCATTGGCCTGGGCGATCACATGATCCTCCTCTTCCAGCGCGGAGAGATAGCGGATGCGATCGGTGACGCGACNATTTTCCACCTCGCGGTACGGCGTCTCGATGAAACCGTACTCGTTCACCCTCGCGTAGGTAGTAAGAGAGGCGATNAGACCGATATTGGGACCCTCAGGGGTTTCAATCGGGCAGACNCGACCATAATGGGTGGGATGAACGTCCCGGACCTCGAATCCCGCCCTCTCACGGGTCAAACCTCCCGGACCCAGTGCCGAGAGGCGACGCTTGTGGGTAATCTCCGAGAGAGGGTTGGTCTGATCCATGAACTGGGAGAGCTGGCTGGAGCCAAAAAACTCTTTCAGGGCCGCGGAGACGGGCTTGTAGTTGATCAGCTCCTGGGGCATCAGCGTCTCGATGTCCTGGAGGCTCATCTTCTCCTTGATGGCTCTTTCCATTCTTACCAGCCCCACGCGGAAGTGGTTCTCGACGAGCTCGCCCACCGCTCGCACCCGCCGATTTCCAAGATGGTCAATATCGTCCACGGAACCGTTCCCGTTTTTAAGCTCCATGAGGTAACGAACCACCTCCAGGATATCTTCCTTGCGCAACGTCCCNTGTTCTAAAGGCACGCTGAGCTTGAGCCNGTGGTTTAACTTGAGCCTTCCCACCTTGGAGAGATCGTAGCGATCGGGATTGAAAAAGAGATTGTTAAAGAAGTTAGTGGCCGAGTCTTTGGTGGGCGGGTCTCCAGGTCGGAGACGGCGGTAAATTTCAAGTATGGAGTGTTCTATTGCTTTTTCTTGCTTTTTATTCTCTTCCTTTTCCTGGGACAGTTGATCAAGCCTGTCCTGCAGCAAGGTGTTGCGCAAATGGGGACCTACGCGGGAATCATCAATGAAGAGAACCTCAATTTCGCTGAGCCCCTTTTCTCGGATAAGATCCAGTCTCTCCTGGGTGATCTCCTGGTTACATTCTACCAAGACCTTGCGGTTCTCAGGATCCACGATGTTGTGCGCGGCGACTCGCCCGAGGACATCCTCCCAGGCAACCGCAACATGCTTGATGCGGGAGAGTTCCATCTGACGGATCAAAGGTCGGGTAAACTTTTTCCCTTCCCTTACGATGAGCTCGTTGCTCTTCGGATCACGGACGTCGGAACCCGCCTTAATTCCAACCAGGTGATCAGGCTTGAAGACCAAGAGCGGCTTTCTCCCCTCAAACACGATGGTATCGGTCTTGTGAAAATAGTTGAGCAGGTCTTCGGTGGTCATTCCCAAAGCCCTGAGCAGAACCGTGGCATGGAACTTGCGCCGCCTGTCGATGCGGACATAAAGGATATCTCTCGGATCAAACTCAAAATCGAGCCAGGAACCCCGGTAAGGGATGACTCGGGCGGAGTAAAGGAGCTTACCACTGGCATGGGTCTTTCCCTTATCGTGCTCGAAAAATACCCCGGGTGAGCGATGGAGCTGACTCACGATAACGCGCTCTGTCCCGTTGACCATAAAGGTTCCATTCTTGGTCATTAACGGAACCTCGCCAAAATATACCTCTTGTTCCTTAACGTTCTTGATGGTCCGACTACCGGTCTGAGGGTCCACGTCCCACAGAACCAGCTGCACCGTAACCTTTAAAGGAGCCGCATATGTCATCCCGCGCTGGTGACATTCTTCCACGTCATACTTCGGCTCACCGAGACTATAACCCACGAACTCCAGAGAGGCCGTCTCATTGAAGTCCTTGATGGGAAAAACAGATTTAAAAACCTCTTGAAGTCCTATGCCCTGTCGCTGGTTCGGTAGGACATCTTTTTGCAGAAAGAGGTCGTAGGAGTTTTTCTGGATTTCAATCAGGTAGGGAAGATCGATAATCTTCCTAATCCTACCAAAATTGCGGCGATACCTTACATTGTGGGCCACTTGAAATGCCATGATTACTCCTCTTCGAATAAGCCGTTAAGAATCAGCAAGGAAAACGTTGGGGGACAAAGGCCTATTTAATCTCGACCTTGCCTCCCACCTCTTCGATTTTTTTCTTGACTGTCTCGGCCTCGGCCTTGGAAACGCCTTCCTTAATCGCCTTAGGTGCGCCGTCCACCAGATCCTTCGCCTCTTTTAGGCCTAGACTAGTGAGCTCACGCACCACCTTGATGACCTGGATCTTCTTTTCCCCAGCTTCGGTTAGGATAGCGTCGAATTCCGTCTTCTCTTCTTGAGCCGCCGCTGGTCCAGCCGCAGCGGCAGCGATGGCTACCGGCGCCGCTGCGCTCACCCCCAGTTCGCCCTCCAGCTCCTTGACCAAAGCTGCTGCATCCATCAGCGACATGTTCTTAATAAAGTCCTTCACCTGTTCTTTCGTTACTTCTGCCATGGGTCCTTCCCCTTTCTATAAATTTCACTAGGATTTAGAAATTAAACTTCCGATTTCCCCTTGCGTAGCGTTTCGACGAGCCGTACCACCCTCGCTCCCGGCTCCTGGATGAGACGGAGGAGTTGAACCGCAGGAGCCTGCATGAGGGCAAGGAGCTTGGCCTGGAGTTCCGGACGACTGGGCATCTGGGCCAAGACCTTCACCTTTGCCTGATCCATGAACTCGCCCTCGAACAGTCCTCCTTTGATTGCCAGCTTCTCATTCTCTTCGATAAATTTGACTAAGGTCTTGGAGAGCGTTATCGGATCCTCATAGCCAAAAATCCAACCGGTCGGCCCCTCGAGGAGACGATCCAAAGAACCGTAGGGGGAATCTTTTAGGGCACGACGTACCAAGGTATTCTTGATCACTTGGTACTCCCCCGAGGCCTTACGGATCTCCCGACGAAGCCGTGTCATCTGTGCCACCGTCAGACCCCGATATTCAGTAACGATGGCCATCTTGGCTGCCTTAAACTTCTCCTGAACTGCGGCGACGCTCTTGGCTTTTTCCTCGATCGACGCCTTCATCGCTAACTCAGCCATGCCGTTTTCTCCTTAAGGCCTACGCTGCCAGTGCCCTAACCTGAGACAAATCGATCTTGACCCCNGGCCCCATAGTGGTGGAAAGGGTCACTCCCAAAACATAGTTNCCCTTGGCGGAAGCAGGTTTCGCTCGCAGGATCGAGGTCAAGACAGTCCTGGCATTGTCTAATAGCTTCTCGGCNCCAAAGGTAGCCTTACCGATAGGCACGTGAATTATTCCTGCCTTATCAACTCTAAACTCCAGCTTCCCAGCCTTGATCTCTTTTACCGCCTTGGCGATATCCAGGGACACCGTCCCGGTCTTGGGATTGGGCATGAGACCCCTAGGTCCGAGAATCTTGCCGATCNTGCTAACCGCCCCCATCATGTCCGGGGTAGCGACCGCCTTGTCAAAGTCGAGCCACCCTTCGCTTATTTTCTTGATCAGATCCTCTGCCCCGACAAAGTCCGCTCCCGCTTCCTGGGCCTCCCTCTCCTTCTCCCCTTTGGCGAAGGCCAGTACCCGCACTGCTTTCCCCATCCCATGCGGAAGCACCACGGTCCCTCGAACATTTTGATCTGCCTGCCTTGGGTCGACCCCTAACCGGACTGCCATCTCCACGGTCTCATCAAACTTAGCCCGGGCCGTCTCGTTCACCAAGCGCAACCCTTCTTCCAAGAGATATCTCTGGGTACGATCCACCTTTGCCAATCCGGCACGATAGCCTTTTCCTCTGCGTTTCATTTTTCCCCCGAACCTCAGTCTTCGATCTCTAAACCCAAACTCCTGGCAGTTCCTTCCACAGTCTTCTCCGCGGCTTCCAGATCCTTGGCGGTGAGATCGCGTAATTTAATCTGGGCAATTTCACGTACTTGGGCCCTGGTTACCTTTCCGACCTTCACTTTGCCCGGCTCACCCGACCCTTTCTCAACACCAGCCGCCTTCTTCAGCAGAATGGAGGCCGGCGGGGTCTTAGTAACAAAAGTGAAGGAACGGTCCGCATAGACCGTAACGATCACCGGGATGATCATTCCCTGTTGTGACTGGGTCGCAGCGTTGAAGGCCTTGCAAAACTCCATAATATTGACCCCACGCTGGCCTAAGGCCGGCCCTACCGGAGGGCTCGGATTAGCTTGTCCCGCCGGGATCTGAAGTTTAACTTCCCCGATAACCTTTTTTGCCATAAAAT
>C687J26845_10001587_pt1 | contig 13852 bp, 12 predicted proteins | sample RifCSPlowO2_12_FD_26845 | JGI IMG/M metagenome (IMG submission 26845) | reverse complement strand
TTCGCATGAAAAATATGTTCGTCGAAGGCGACATCTCGTACTGGGGCGAGCAGCTCCACGCCGTCGGTCTCAAAGAGACGCTCATCAAAGCGACCGAGGCGATCGACTGGGGTAAGCCGAAGAAAGCGGCCAAGCCCGGCGTCAAGATCGGCAAAGGCTTCGCCTGCATTCAAAAGCCGACGCGCTCGCCGACGACATCGGCCGCGGGCGTGCTGGTGAACGCCAAGGGTGAAGTCACCGTGCTCGCCGGCACGGTGGAGATCGGCCAGGGCTGCAGCACGATTCTCTCGCAGGTCGCCGCCGAAGAATTAAAAGTCCCGCTGGAAAAAGTTCGCATGCACCAACTGGACACCGACGTGATTCCCTTCGACGCCTCGACCACCTCGAGCCGCAGCACCTATCACATGGGCAACGCGGTGCGCCGCGCCTCGATCCACGCGCGCGAGCAAATCATGGAAGCGGCCGGCCCGATGTTGGAGACCAAGGTGCAGGATCTCGGCTACGCCAACGGCAAAGTCTTTTTGCAAGACCAGCCCCAGCAGGCATTGCCCATCGGCGAAGTGGTGCGGCGCAAGCTCGGCATCCACGGCGAGGTGCGCGGCGATGGTTCTTACACCTATGAAATTGGCAAGGACCTGGACCTAGAAACCGGCCATAGCGACCATGCCTCGGCATTTTACATGTACGCGACCCAGGCCGCCGAGGTCGAGGTGGACGAAGAGAGCGGCCGCGTCCGGGTGTTGCGCATGTCGGCGGCCCATGATGTCGGCAAGGCGATTAATCCATTGAATTGCGCGGCGCAGATCGAAGGCGGCGTCGTCATGGGCATCGGCTCGGCTCTGCATGAAGAGCTGGTCATCGACAACACCGGCAAGGTGCGCAACCCTTCATTTCTCGATTATCATCTCGTCACGTCTCTCGATACGCCCGAATTGATCCCGATCATCGTCGAATGCCCCGAGCCCCAAGGCCCCTACGGCGCCAAGGGGCTGGGCGAGCCCGGCCTGGCGCCGACACCGGCTGCGATTGGCAATGCGGTGACTGACGCCGTCGGAGTCCGGGTTTACGACCTGCCACTCAAACCGGAAAATGTCTTTTGGGCGCTGCAGAAGAAGAAAAAAGACGCCGCGTGACCGCGATACTCGAATTTCCGCCATTTTTCGTCTAGGATTTTTCAACCCGCCGAGCGGCAGACGCTCGGCCAATGAACCCGCATCCAGCGGAGGTAAGCTATTGAAGCTCGGCGCGGCGTTCCCTGTCGCGGTCACTGCATTCATGTTCGCAGCCGCCATTGCGCCGCTATCGATCGCCGGCGCCGCGGAACCCGCGCCGAAGACGATCAAAACCGTTCCCGGCATGCCGCCGGTCGTCGATCCAAACAATCTTTGCAGCGAGACCCGGCCCGAAAAGCTTAGCCCGACGGTCGCGAAGCATCTGACGCGTGTCTACGTGCCCGCGCGAAAATCCCACGAAGTCACCGTCATCGATCCGGCGACCTTCAAAGTGATCGATCGTTATCCGGTCGGTCGCAATCCGCAGCATGTGGTGCCATCATGGGATTTGAAAACGCTCTGGGTAAACAACAACGCCGAGCACCGCGCCGAGGGCAGCGTCACGCCCATCAATCTGCTGACCGGAAAACCCGGGACGCCGATTCCCGTGGACGATCCCTACAACACCGCCCAAGGCCGGGAATCGAGTCGAAGGGTCGGATCTACCGATCACCGCTTTGCCCATTATGATCCTTGCCTCATATTTTTCTGGATGAGATGGTAGAAGAGCGCAAGTTGCTTTCCTTGTTTCCAATGAAAAATCGTCCAACCTTCAGCGACGTTGTCGGCGGATTGCGATTTTTTTCAGGGCTCCCCCGACTGTTGCGATACCGCGTCACTGCCGAGAAAGCCCATGCCGCGCTGAAGGACCGCTTCGAGCACAGACAGGTTAACTTCCTCGCGCTGATGAAAGACGCGATCTACGGCTTTCCCGCAAGTCCTTACCTAAAACTTTTGCGGTTGGCCGGTTGTGAATTCCGGGATCTCGAGGCGCTGGTGCAAAACGAAGGCGTCGAAGGAGCGTTGCATGCTCTCTACCGCAAGGGAGTTTATCTTACCGTTGGCGAGGCCAAAGGCCGCCAGCCCGTGGTCAGAGGCAGCGCCCGATTCGAGGTCCAACAAGGAGCGCTCGCCAAGCCCGGAGTGGCCGCCGCGCTAGTCGGCGAGAGCGGCGGCAGCCGGGGCGCAAAGACGCCGGTGCCGATCGATCTCGATCTCGACCGGATGCAATCGGCGGAAATGTTCCTGGACTTCGAAGCGCGGGGCGGCCTCGATTGGGTGCGGGCTGTCTGGGCGGTGCCGGGCACGGCGTCGCTGAGACGGGTCATCAACTACACCCTTTGCGGCGTGCCGCCGGCCCGTTGGTTCTCCCTCTTGGACCCGGGTGGCGCGGGCCTTCATCCGCGCTACCTCTGGAGCGCGCGGGCGCTCCGGCTTGGCGGCTTTCTCGCAGGCGTTGCCCTTCCCCGACAGGTCCACGTGCCGCTGCATGATCCACTCCCGATCGCTCATTGGATGTCGGCGACTCTGCGCTCCGGTCGCACGCCACAACTCTATACCTATGCCAGTTGCGCGGTGCGTCTATGCCAAGCCGCCGTTGCTTCCGGCATCGATCTGCGCGGCGCGCAGTTCATCATCGGGGGCGAGCCCACGACGGCGTCCCGTCTGGCCGTCATCGAGCGCACGGGCGCCACGGCGCATGTTTCGTGCGGCACCGTCGAAACCAGTTTCATGGGACGGGGCTGCATCTTACGGCACGCGCCCGACGATCTTCATCTACTCCACGACCGCCTGGCAGTGATCCAGCCGTTAGACTTCCCCGCGCCCGACCTGCCATCGCAGGCACTCCTGATCACTTCTACTTTTCTCCCGATGGCCAAGCTTATCCTGCTCAACGTCTCGCTTGGCGACCAGGCAGAGATTTCGCACAGGAGTTGCCGCTGCCCCTTGGAAAAACTGGGCTGGACCACGCATATTCACACGATCCGAAGTTTTGAAAAACTCACCGCCGGTGGCATGACGTTTTCGGACGCGGACCTCGTGCGCGTGCTGGAAGACAGATTGCCGGCCCAGTTCGGCGGCGGTCCTACCGATTATCAACTCCTCGACGAAGAAAGCCCTGACGGCAAACCAAGAGTTCGCCTGCTCGTCCATCCCCGTCTCGGACCTATGGATCCGGCGCAGGTGAGACAAACCTTCCTCGACGCGATCGGCGCAGGCTCGGGAGTCGAACGGGTCATGATGCTGGTCTGGCGCGACGCCGGGATGCCGATCGTCGAGCGGGAGGCGCCGAGAGTCACCAGCGGAGGAAAAATTTTGCACGTCCACCTGGATCGTTCAAACCGGCTCTCGGTTGATCACGTCGATTGACAGCGAGCGCCCGCCTTCGATAAAAGACTCTTCATTCATCGTCGTCGACAACATTTCCGAAAATCGTTTTCATCGGAGGGAAAATGGCGGGCAAAATGACACTGGATGATCTGTCCAGATCGGCGGCGCGGGCGGGCTTGGAGCTGCCAGAGGACGAATTGCAGAAGCTGCTGCCGGGGGTCAATCGCGCGCTGAGGCAAGCGGCGGAACTGCGGCAACTCATCGCGGATGGCACCGAGCCGGCGAGCGCGTTCAGCGCGCNGAAAANTAAGGTCTAGGTTCTGTGACGACCGACNATCTCTTCTATCTCACGATAACCGAAGCCGCTGCCGGGCTCAGGCGCAAAGATTTCTCGCCNGTGGAACTTACCAAGGCTTGTCTCGCAAGGATCGAAGCCATCGACGGCAAACTGCATAGCTTTATTACGTTGACGGCCGAACTCGCGTTGCGGCAAGCCGAGCAAGCGGAGAAGGAACTGCATTCCGGCAACGATCGCGGGCCGCTGCACGGCATACCGATCGCGCTCAAAGATCTCTACATGACCAAAGGCATTCGCACGACCTGCCACTCCGCCGTGCTGGAGAATTGGACACCCGATCACGACGCAACAACCGTCACGAAGCTCCAAGAAGTCGGCACGATCCTGCTTGGAAAACTCGGCATGCACGAGTTCGCCTTCGGCGGGCCGTCGATCGACGCGCCTTTTCCCGCCGTGCGCAATCCGTGGAACACGGCGCATATTCCCGGCGGCTCCAGCAGCGGCCCCGGCGCGGCACTGGCCGCGGGGCTTTGCTACGGCGCGCTCGGCTCCGACACGGGCGGTTCGATCCGCACGCCGTCATCGCACTGCGCTGTCGTCGGCATCAAACCGACCTACGGCCGCGTCAGCCGTTTCGGCGTAGTTCCGCTCAGTTGGTCGTTGGACCATGCCGGACCGATGGCGCGCAGCGTCGAAGATTGCGCGATCTTGTTACAAACCATCGCCGGCTACGACGCCAAAGATCCCGCATCGACGAACCTCGCAGTCCCTGATTTTCGCGCCGTTTTAAGAGATGGAATCAAAGGCCTGCGCGTCGGCGTGCCGCGCGCTCACTGGTTCGATGAAAACAAAGGAACCGATCCGGAAACCGAGGCGGTCTTTGACAACGCACTGAAGACTCTGGAAAGCCTCGGCGCAGTCATCGTCAAAATCGACGGCAAAGCTTTTTCAATCGCCCGCAAGGCGAATCAAACTATCTTGGTTTGCGAAGCGTACGCCTATCACGAGAAAACTCTCCAGGCCACGCCGATGAAGTTCGGCAGCTCGGTAAGACGCCGAATGCTCGAAGGCGCTTTTCTCAGCGCGGCGGATTACATCACCGCCCTACGCGCGCGATCCGTATTGAACGATCAAATTTGCGCGAATTTCACCCGCGTCGATGTCTTCGCCGTGCCGGGCGCCGCTCGTCCGCCGGAAGCGTTCGAGGGCATGGACCCTAACGAACAAAACCTGCGCCCGAACTTTACCAACCCGTTTAATCTGACCGGTCTTCCGGCGATCTCGGTGCCGTGCGGCTTTACCTCAGGCAATCTTCCGGTGGGCCTGCAAATCGTCGCGCAGCCTTTCGAAGAAGCGACCTGCTTCCGCGTCGCCTACGCCTACGAGCAGGCCACGGAATGGCACAAGAAAATGCCGCCGCTGTAAATGCGCAACGTCGCCAACCCTTGACCGCTTAAAATCTGTGGACAGAGAGAAAAACCTTTGTCGAGAAAGCATTCTTGGAATTACCCGACAGGACAAGGTCGCGGTGATTATTGTATGAGAACTCGTAAGTCAGAGTCTTGCGGCCTTCGAACGTGTTGCCAAAGTTCCAAGTGATCTTTGTCACGGAGCCGAAATCCCGCAGATGGCTAAGCCGGTCGCTGCTTCGGGACCCATGGTACGTTGCGCTGCTGACGAAGTTCAAAATGTTGCGCCAAGAACTATAGGTCAACGTCAGCGATGCCGATGGCGTTTCGGACCGGATACCGGATGTGCGGTTCCAGTCACCGGCGTAACGAATCATCGGCGTGATCTTAAGATTGTTGATCGGTTGATAAGTCGTGCGCAATTCATAAGAGAGCATATCGGCTACCGAACCGTCGTGAAACCCGTCGACCCGACGACTGTAAGCCGAGGACAGGACCGTTTCCAAGTCACCTTTCTTGTAATTGAGCAAAAGTGCTGACGAGCGCGTGATCCGGGGCATATCCTGCGACTCGTTTATGTTCTCCCACAATTGAGCGAAGGTCGCCCGCAAGCGCAATGGTCCAAAGCCGGTCTCACCCCATATTTGGGTTAGGTCTTCACCGCGCTCCGCTTCGCCGCCTTTGAAATGGACGAATCCTTTATCCAGGGTTCGATATTCGCCGCCGTATTTATGTCCGTGCCAATCACCCTTGAGGCCCACGCGAAACATTCTCGCCGTCTCTCGTCCTAAGCTCTCTGCGGTTCTGGCGTCAAGCGCGTTGTAGGCAAACTCGGTTTCACTCCTGAGCAGATTTCCGACGATGTCGGAGGTTCCGAAGAGTGAAAAAATCGGCCTCTTCCTATTTTCGCCGATCAACGGATCGACCAAGAGATTTCTTTCCTGGTAGGAACTCTTGAGTTTGATGCTTCGGTCGGCAAACTGAAACCGCAACTGGGCTTCGACCGGTTTGGTGGAGGAGTCTTGGAAACCAATTTCTCCCGCGAGAAACGGCGGCAAGGAACCGAGCCTGGTGGGACTCAAATGCCAAATGGCGTGAATCGACTCGTCATTCTCGTCGGCTATCGCATTCGCCGCCAAGACTAATAGCGCCAGCAAAAGGAACGGAACTACGGTCCGGCTTAGCACTTGTGCCTCTCGCTGGCTGCACCTATATTCAAGACCGCAAGGCATTGTCAACCCGGACCCATCTCGCCGTCCTACCGGACGGTAAGAGCAAAGAATATAGTGTCGGACGGGTGGTCGCGCCGTGCGTCGATACCCAACGCTTCATGATCACTCGCCTTCGCCAAAAACCCGAAAATACATCTCCGCCAAAGCCGGCTCCATTGTCTTCGCCGCGGCCAATTCGCGCTGCATGGACGGATCGAGCCGTTGCCGAGCCTGTTTGGCGAGCCGAAGGACTTCCTGTTCGTCAACGTTCGTCAAACGGCCCCCTTCCACGACGATTTCGCCGTTAACTATGACGGTATCGACGCCGCTGCCGTTTTCGCAGAAGACCATTTGGCTCGTGACGTCGTTGAGCGGCGTGAACGCGGGCTTCTCTCACACGCGTTTTCACCGGCTCAGAATAATTTGCATTGACAATTCAAATAATCATGATAATTTGCACCACATGTTCAAGCGTCAATTAAACCTTCCGGCGCCGGGCACCGAGACCTTTTTTCTTTGGGGGCCTCGGCAAACTGGGAAGACCACGCTGCTCCAGGCAAACTACCCTGAAGCGTTTTGGATTGATCTCCTCAAAGCGGACGAGTTCCGTCGCTATCTGCAGAATCCTGAATTGCTCCGCAGCCGGCTCGCAGCACAGGAGTCCATTCGCCAAGTTGTTATCGATGAAGTACAAAAGGTGCCCCAGCTCCTGGACGAAGCCCACTGGCTTCATGAAAATCGCGGGATCCGGTTCGCCCTATGCGGTTCAAGCGCCCGAAAGGTGAAACGCGGTCAGGCCAATCTCCTGGGCGGACGGGCGGTACGCTACGAACTCCATGGGCTGACGGCCCAAGAGGTAGGGCGCGACTTTGATCTTAAGCGAATGTTGAACCACGGATACCTGCCGTCGATTTACCAATCGGACAACCCTCGACCTCTTCTGAATGGCTATGTCGCCGACTATCTGAAAGAGGAAATTGCCGCGGAAGGACTCGTGCGCAACCTGCCGGTCTATTCCGAATTNCTCAACGTGGCCGCCCTTTCCGACACCGAGCTCGTTAACTTCTCAACCATCGCGCGCGATTGCGGCGTTTCTAGCCATACCGTCAAAGGCTACTTTCAAATTCTCGAAGACACGCTGCTCGGCCGGTGGCTACCCGCGTACACAAAGCGACCCAAACGCCGGGTGATCGCAGCGCCTAAATTCTATTTTGGCGATGTCGGAGTCGTGAATTATCTGGCCAGACGCGGCGACCTCCAACCCGGCTCCGAGCTATACGGCAAAGCCTTCGAGAATTGGGTGTATCACGAGCTAAGCGCACATAATTCCTACAGCGCTGCTTTTGCCACACTCAGCTATTGGCGCCTGGCCAGCGGCATAGAGGTCGATTTTATCGTGAACGACATGGAGCTTGCCATAGAAGCCAAAGCTACAGCCAAGGTGACCGCGGACCATCTGAAAGGTCTGCGCGCCCTCGTGCAGGATCACCGCCGCATCAAGCAGCAAATCATTGTTTGTTTAGATCCCACCAGCCGCAAAACCGACGACGGGATCTTGGTTCTCCCGGCCAGTGAGTTCCGTGACCGACTCGGCGCCGGCGATCTTTTTTGATCTCGATTTCCATATCATCCATTTCTCCCAAACACCCGAAAATACATTTCTGCCAAAGCCGGCTCCATGGTTCGCGCGGCGCCCAATTCTCGTTGAATTGAAGGATCGAGCCGCGTGCGGGCTTGCGCCGCAAGCCGAAGGACTTCCTGCTCATCAACCTTCGTCGGCCGCCCGCCTTCGACGACAATTTCGCCGTTGACGATGACGGTATCGACGCCGCTGCCGTTTTCGCAGAAGACGAGCTGGCTCATCACATCGTTGAGCGGCGTGAAGGCGGGCGTATCGCGCCGAAGGAGAACCAAATCCGCTAGCTTGCCTGGCGCCAATACACCGGCGTCGAGTCCGAAAGCGCGGGCACCGTTGCGCGTGGCCATGGCGAGCGCGTGAACCGGCGCTACCCACTCGTTGAAGTCCGTGCCGGCTTGATTGTGAATCAACGCGGCCAGGCGCAGGGCGTCGAACATGTTCTGCCCGTCGTTGGACGCCGCACCGTCCGTGCCCAACGCCAAATTCACACCGGCANAGAAAAATTGCTTCACCGGCGCGAGGCCGCTGCCGATGCGCAAATTGCTCGCGGGATTATGGACCGGCGTCGCGCCGCTCCTGGCGAACAGCTCGATGTCCGCGGGTTCGATCCAGATCGAGTGCGCTAAGGATAAATTCGGCCTCAAAACGCCGATGGAGGCCAGGTGCTGCAGCAACGAGGTTCCGTAAAGCTGTTTGCCCATGACCGCCTGTGCCTTGGTCTCGGCGAGATGAATGTGAAGCGGCAGATTTTTCTTTTGCGCCAGCTCCGCCGCACCAGTTAGTAATGCATCGGTACAACGCTGCACGGCCGACGGACCGGGGCATGCCGTTGTCAGCTTCTCCGGCGCGTGGAACGTGTCGATGAAAGCCTCGCATTCGTCGAGCCACGTTTGCGTCTTCTTTGCTTCACTCGCGCTCATGCGCTTGATTTCGTCGTTGAGCGTGGAATCCCTTTCGCCAAGTGGGATGGTCTCTTCGTAGTTCTTGTCCGAGAGCGTCAACGCAACCACGTGGCGCAGCCCGAGATCGCGCATGGCGAGAACCGCCGCTCCCGCCCCCATGAAAGGGCATAACTGATTGCCGAAAAAGTGATCGAGCACCGTCGTCGCGCCGGCTTTCAGCATTTCCAAGCCGCCGAGCAACGCGCTGGCGTAAAAATCTTCATCGCGCATGTCGCGCAGCGATGCCCGATAATACGCGCGCCAGATTTCCAGGGGCTTGCTCGGCATCATGCCGCGCACGAGATTGGCCGGCGAGTGGCAGTGCGCGTTCACCATGCCAGGCATGGCGATCATGCGGCTCGCATCGATCGTTCGGTCAAACGGCCCGGGTGGCGTCCATTCAGCCGGGCCGACGTAAGATAGCCGGTTGCCGTCGACGACGGCCGAACCGTTGTCGATCACGTCGTTTTGCTCGTTCATCGTGACGACGACGGCGTTGCGGATGAGCGTTTTCATGGCGACCTCATACACAAGTAAACGGGGACAGACAACTTTTTCGGGGACTGGCTGCTTTTGTATTTCAAAAAGCTGCCTGTCCCCCTGTCTCCGAAAAAGTAGCCCGTCCCCTAATCCGTCCCCTAATCCTGACGCCTTGAACGATTTGAACGTCTTGAACTAACTGAACCTGCGTCACGCAATGGGAGACACGAGAGCCTAGACTCTGAGCGCACGGCGCTCACACGAAGCCCATCTTGCGGCCCCAATTTTCCGGGTCGTTCAGGAAGTCGACAATCTGCTTGCTGGCGTTCTCGCTAAAGTAACTCTTGCTGAGACCGGTGTCGAGCACGTCGTCCCAGTTGGCGAGCACGTGGAGCACGATATCGTTCTTGGCGAGATTGTCGCGCCCTTCGTGCTGGTTCAGCCGATCGGAAGCATAGTCGAAAACGCACAGGCAGTGGGTCATCTTGGCGCCCGCGCCGCGGATGCCGATATTGAAGCGCAGCTTGCTGAGGCCGTCGGTAATGAGATCTTCGACCAGCAGCACTCGCTTGCCTGCTTCGAGGATGCCTTCGATCTGTTTCGTGCCGCCGTACCCTTTCGGTTGCTTGCGGATATAGATCATCGGCTTCTTGATGATGTGCGAAACGAAAGATGCGTAAGGGATCCCCGCCGTTTCCCCACCGGCGACGACGTCGATGTTCGCCGCGCCAATATCGGTTTCCGCCATCTTCGCCAATGCGGTGACGATATACTCGCGCTCCGTTGGAAACGAGAGAAGCTTTCGGCAATCGATGTAGACTGGTGAGATGCGTCCGGAGACAAAGACAAAAGGCCTGTCCTTGTAAACCTGAATCGACTCGGTCGAAAGCAGCATCTCGGCAACTTTTCTCGATACCTCGCTCATGAGGAAGCACCTCTCTCGATATTTGGTTTGAGTCTCACATAACATAGCCCGGCTGCGTTGCCAATATTGCGTCAGGGGTCAAGATGTTTTCCTGCGGCAAGCTGAACTGATAGAATGAAGCCCGATGACGATGATCCCAGCTGCATCGCCCCGGGCCAGCATCAACCAGCGCCGCCTGATGCGCGATTTAAACGCCATCGGGCGCATCGGCATCGGTGATCGCGGCTCGGTGACGCGGCTGGTTTTTTCCATCAAGGAACTGCGCAGCAGGCAACTGCTGATCCACCTGATGCGTCAGGCGGGACTGAAAATTCACATCGACGCCATCGGCAATATCTTTGGCAGGCTGGAAGGAAGCGAACCGAGAGCCGCCGCGGTTTTGGCCGGTTCCCACTTGGACACGGTGATCCACGGCGGCAAATACGATGGGCCCGTTGGAGTCATCGGCGCGCTGGAAGCGGTAAGAACGATCAATGAAAATAAAATACCGATTAGCTCGCCCCTCGAAGTGGTCTGCTTCGTTGGCGAAGAATCGAGCCGTTTCGGCTTTTCGACCCTGGGCAGCAGCCTCGTCGCTGGAGAAGTGCATCCTAAAGACTTGACGAACGCGGTCGACCCGCAGGGAACCAAACTCGAACATGTGCTCACCAGTTTGGGCATCACGCGGCGCAACCTGACATCGTTGAAGCGCGCACCGAAAGGCCTGAAAGCGTATCTGGAGCTGCACATCGAGCAAGGGCCGATTCTCGAAGCCAAAAAGAAACGCATCGGCCTGGTGACGTCCATCGCCGCGCCGAGCCGTTTCAAAGTCGTCTTCAGCGGCCGGGCGGATCACTCGGGCACGACACCGATGGAAATGCGCAAGGATGCCCTCGTCGCCTCCGCACAGTTGATCGAACACGTCGAGAAAGTGTGCCGGAATTTCTCCTCAATGGAAAAAGGGCGGGTGGTCGGCACCGTCGGCGCGATGAAGATCGAGCCGGGGGTAATCAACGCCGTGCCGGGCAAGACCGAGCTGTCCATCGATATTCGCAGCACCACGGCCCGGTCAAAGGACCGCGTGGCGCGCATGGTAAAACGACGCGCCCGGGAGATCGCCAGCAGGCGCGGCATCGGCGTCGAGATCTTGCTCATCCGAGAAGAGGATCCGGTCCCCCTCGACAAACGGCTCTTGCGCGTGACCCAAGAGATCTGCGATCAGAAAGGCATCGAGTACGAGATCATGCCTTCAGGCGCGGGCCACGACGCCATGCAAATGGCCAAGATTACTCCCGCGGGCATGATCTTTATTCCGAGCGTGCGCGGCATCAGCCACAATCCCCTCGAATGGACCGACCCAGAGGACATCGGTCTCGGTGCTCAGTTGTTGATGGAAACCATTATTCGAGTCGCCAATGAAAGACTCTAGCAGGCTGCTGAAAAGGCATCATAGGCTTCGTTGCGCTCAATCTCCTCGCTACAACGTACCGATGGGTATCGCTTCGCTCCAGGCTGGCTTATGGCGTATGGTCTATAGCGTATGGTTCCAACAATATGCCATAAGCTATCAGCCATATGCGAATTTCGTGCGCCTTGCCTCTGAGATCCTTTTGAGCAGCCTGCCTGCAATTATTTGAACTGAGCTAACGGAGTATTCACTGTGAAGCAAATTAGCAAGACAAAGAGAAAACGCATCTTGAACGCCGCTCAGGTCAAAGTGATCTTCGAGCGGTTTGCTCGCGAGATGGCAAAACAATACGGCAGCCTTGAGCAGGTCGTTTTCATCGGCGTCAGGACCCGCGGCCCCTATGTTGCCAAACGGCTAGCGGAGATCATCAAAAAGCGCCACGGCAACGAAATTCTGGTCGGCGAGATGGATATCACTTTATATCGTGACGACTTGAACGCGCTCCTGCCGGGCGGCACCATCGACCATACCCGCATTCCCTTCGATATCGCCAACAAGATCGTGGTGCTCTTCGACGACGTTCTGCACACCGGCCGCACGGTGCGCGCCGCCGTCGATCATTTAATAGATCTGGGCCGCCCGCGCATGATCCATCTGGCGGTGATGATCGATCGCGGCGGCCGGGAGCTGCCGGTCGCGGCGAACTATGTCGGCAAAACGATCAAGCTCGCGGCCGGGGGCCAGGTTCACGTCAGGCTCAAAGAGGTGGACCGAATCGACGAAGTCGTCGTCGAGATCTGACCTCGAGTCATGTTTGAAAGCGAACCGAAAAATTCATAGGCTAACGAAAATTTGATTTGATACCGGCATAGGGAACACCATGAAAATACCATGCGCAATTTACCGAGGGGGCACGAGTAAACCGATTTTCTTTCTGGAACACGATCTGCCCAAAGATCCTCAGAAGCGCGACAAAATCGTGCTCGAAGCCTTCGGCACGCCCGATGTGCGCCAGATCGACGGCCTCGGCGGTGCCGACCCCCTCACCAGCAAGGTCGCCTATATCGGGACCCCAACGGTTCCCGGCACCGACATCAACTACACCTTCGGTTACGTCGGCATTGCCAATCCGGTGATCGACTACACTGGCAACTGCGGCAACACCTCCGCCGCGGTCGGGCCTTTCGCCCTGCTTCGCGACTTGATCAAACCCGTGGAACCCGTCACCAAGGTGCGCATTTACAACACCAACACCAAGAAAGTCATCCTGGCCGAGTTTGAAGTTCGCGACGGCCAATTCGTCAGCGAGGGAGAGTTCCGTATCGACGGCGCGCCGGGCAGCGGCTCGAAGATTCTCCTCGACTTCATCGGCTCTGGAGGCTCCGTCACCGGCAAACTTCTGCCGACCGGCAAAGTGAGAGAAGTAGTGGAGTTCCCCACGCTCGGCACTTTGGAAGTATCGATGGTGGATGCCGCTAATCCATTCGTCTTCGTGCGCGCCAAGGATCTGGGCCTGCGCGGCAACGAAACCATGGATGAGTTCGGCAACAACGAGGCGACGCTAAAGAAGTGCGAGGAGATCCGCTCCGTCGTCGCCGAGATCATGGGCATCGCCAAGGCCGGCGAAGCCACACAAAAAAGCCCCGGCGTTCCCAAGATCGCGGTCATTGCGGGACCGGCGTCGTACGACATCCCGAAAGGCAAAGTCGAGGCTTCGCAAGTTGATGTCGTGGCGCGCATGACGGCGCTGCAAAAACTACACAAGGCTTACGCCGTCACCGGCGCAGTCTGCCTCGGCGCGGCGGCAAAGATCGCAGGGACCATCGTCAACGAGATCTATACGAAAGCTCAGCCGCAAAATCCGGCGGCGGTGCGCATCGGCCACCCCTCCGGCAAATTGCAAGTCGAGATCGAAATCGAAGAACAAAACGGCCAGCTCGAATTAACCAAGGCCGCCCTCGCCCGCACGGCGAGATTGTTAATGGACGGCAATGTGCACGTGCGCTAGACGAGATTCGACTGCGCAGTAATATTTTTGGGCNATTCTGGGTTTTCTGTGAAGAAGCATTCACCACAGAGACGCAGGTCATGAGAAAAAATTCAAAAACCATCGAAAATGCAAATTTGGCCTCAATGAAATCAAATACTTGCAACGCTCATTTTTGCGAAAAAGGGATTT
>C687J26845_10001584_pt1 | contig 13889 bp, 22 predicted proteins | sample RifCSPlowO2_12_FD_26845 | JGI IMG/M metagenome (IMG submission 26845) | reverse complement strand
CCCACCCCAGCCCTCCCCCGCCCGAGCGGGGGAGGGAGTTTTATTTTCGCCTCCCGCCTCACGCCTCACGCCTCCCGCCTCGCGCCTCACGCCTCACGCCTCTCCCCCCTCGCCTCTCGCCTCTCGCCTTTAGACGCGATACATCGAACGGCGATCGCGCGTAAACTGGATGATTTCTTTCGAATGCTCCTGGCGGCTGCGGCCGAGCGAAATCCGCCCCGCGGTCTCAAGCAGCAGCTCGCTGCGCAGCACGTGCACCTCATCCCCGCTCTCGAGCGAGACGAAGGTGCCGTTGATGCTGTGATCGATAAGATAGAAGTTCGTGCGCATCAGCTTGATGGTCAGGTGCTTGCGCGAGGCGAATTTGTCAGTCACCACCAGATCGCAATCCGGGGAGCGGCCAATGGTGACGCTGCTGCGCCACTGGTCGATACGCACGCGCTTGTCGTTGAACGACACCAGCAGGCTCCCGGTGTCGCTTGGAATCAACCGCTTCGAATGGAGGTTGACGTCGGTGATATGCAGGTTATCGGTGCGCCACAGCACCTGGTACACCGTCGATTCCTGCGCGCTGCCTTTGAGCATGGCGCGAAACACCGGCCGCACGCATGATTTGAGCGCTGACGACAGGCACTTCTCGGTCGTCTCGCTGGTCAGGATCTGCTCGGGCGTCGCCACCGCCGTCAGATAAGCCGCGACATTGACGGCGTCGCCGAAAACATCCCCATCCTCGACCAGCACCGGCCCGTAATGCAGCCCGATATGGAGCATCACCGGGTAGCTGCCGGGCCTGCTCGAGGCGATGAGCGATTGCATTTCGCTCGACGCCAGCACCGCGAGATCGGTACTCGGGAATACGCACATCACTTCATCGCCGATGGTCTTGACGACCCGGCCGTCGTAGCGCGGCAGCACGCCGGCGATCGCCGACAGGCAGGCATTGACAACATTGCGCCCGGCGGCGTCGCCGAGCTTGTTATAGAGACCGGTGCTGTCGCAGATGTCCGCGAACACCACCGCCATGGTTTTTACCTGCCGCGCCATAACCTCGGATGATAGCGGGGAGTGGCATGCACAAACAAGACGCCGGCCGGGTCAGGAGGCGAGCCCGGTGGGGCCGCCCGGTTCCTCCAGCTCCGAAAAGCGCACCGGCAGAATATCGCGTGTCGTCAGCTTCCCGCCCGTCGATTTTTCGACCAGGGTCAACGCCTGCTTCTCCGGAATCCCGGTAGGAATCACCATCCGGCCGCCGGGCTTGAGCTGACCGAGCAGCGGCGGTGGAATCAGTTCGCACGCCGCCGTCACCATGATCTTGTCGTAGGGCGCGTGCCTCGACCAACCGTAATAGCCGTTGGTTACGTGCACCTCGACGTTGTCATATCCCAGGCGGCGCAGGCGCGTTTCAGCGCCCTGCGCGAGTTCCTCGATGATGTCGACGCTGTGAACCTGGCGCGCGAGTTCCGCCAGAATCGCGGCCTGATAGCCGGCGCCCGCGCCGATTTCCAGGACGATGTCTTGGTCGTCAAGTTCCAGCAGATCGGTCATCAGCGCCACGACGAACGGCTGCGAGATGGTCTTGTCGTAGCCGATCGGCAGCGGCCGGTTAAGATAGGCGTAGGGCTGCAGTTCAACCGGCACGAATTCGTGCCGCGGCACCATGCCGACCACCCGCATCACCCGCTCGTCAAGAGCGGCCCGGCCGGTATGCGTCACGGTAAGCGCGGCTTCGGCCACAATCTCCGCAAGCATTTGCGCGCGCAGCTTCTCAAACAGGTCATCGTTCATGGACGGCAAAAACTCCGAATGTCGAAAAAGATTCCCGCTTGGATGGAATCATCCACCAAATTGCCGGCAACCGAAAGGCCGGCCTGGAACCCGACGATCGATCCCCCGAGAACGAAGTCAAATGCCCCCGGGCAAAGCCGGGGCCTGCCACACTGAGTCGCGCCCAGGGCAGCGAGCGCCCGCCCGAAACCACGCGCTGGGCGCACCGGCCGGCCTCCGGAAGGCTCGATGCATTCGACAAGTTGCCTGCAAAACGTCACAATCTCCGGTAAGACCGACCACGGAATCCGAATATGGCTACACAGCAGGACACCAAGAACATGGCGCTGTTCTGCGACTTCGAAAACGTCGCGCTCGGCGTGCGCGACGCCAAGTACGCGAAGTTCGACGTCGGCAAGGTGCTGGAACGTCTGCTCCTCAAGGGCAACATCGTCGTCAAGAAGGCGTACTGCGACTGGGAGCGCTACAAGGAGTTCAAGGCCGCGATGCACGAGGCCGCGTTCGAGTTGATCGAAATTCCCCACGTGCGCATGTCCGGCAAGAATTCCGCCGACATCCGCATGGTGGTGGACGCGCTCGATCTCTGCTACACCAAGGCCCACGTCGATACTTTCGTCATCATCAGCGGCGACTCGGACTTCTCGCCCCTGGTGAGCAAGCTGCGCGAGAACAACAAGGGCGTGATCGGCGTCGGCGTCAAGCAGTCGTCCTCCGATCTTCTGATCGCCAACTGCGACGAATTCATCTACTACGACGACCTGGTGCGCGAAAAGGCCAAGAAGCAGGGCAAGAAAAAAGCCGCGCCCCCCGTCTCCGGCCAGGCCGCCAGGACCCCGCCCCAGGACAGCGACAAGAAACAGGAGGCGCTGGATCTCGTGCTGGAAACGGTGGAAGCGCTGTTCGCCGAGCGCGGCGCCGAGGAGAAGATCTGGGGCTCGATGGTCAAGCAGGCGTTGAAGCGCCGCAAGCCGGGCTTCAACGAGTCGTACTACGGCTTTCGATCGTTCGGCAAGCTCCTCGATGAAGCCGAGGCGCGCAAGCTGCTCACACTCCAGCCCGACGAAAAATCCGGCGGCGTGATCATCAAGAGCTTCAATCCCGATTACTGAGTGAAGGAGTGAACGGGTGAATACGTGAGACCCCCTACCCGTTTGCCCGGTCACGGGAAGAGGGAACGTTTCACATTTCACATTTCACATTTCACGTTTCACTGATTTATCCCCATGACCGGTATGCCTCTCAATTGGCTGGAGCGGCTCCTCGTCTTTCTCGCTTCCGTGTTCCTGGTGGTGCTGGGGTTCTTTTTCCTGACCGTCGCACTGGTTGCGGGCGCGCTTATCGCCGCGGCCGTCATCGTGCGCTGGTGGTGGATCTCGCGCAAGCTGCGGCGCGCCCGCGCGCAGGAAACGCTCGAAGGCGAATACGAGATCGTCGAGCGCTCCGAATTCCAACGGGACCATTCACGCGAGAAGCGTTGAGCCGGAGTCTTCTCAGGAAAGCGGCGCGTTGCCGGCTCGGCCCTGGCGCACCACTCACGCCCTCCCGCCCTCACGACTTCCCGGCTTTATCCTGGGTTCGCTTGTCGAAGCGCGCGACGTTGACGATGATGCGCTCGTGCATGCCCTCGCCGATCAGCTCTTTTTCGTCTTCCGCCGACACGCGAAAAGTGAGCTGCCGGCCGTCGACCTTGATCAATTCGGCGCGCGCGATGACCCGCATGCCGACCGGCGTTGCCGCGGTGTGGCTGATATCGAGCCGAATGCCCACGGTCTGGTGACCTTCAGGCAACAGGCGCTCGACCGCATTGAGCGCCGCCTCTTCCATCAGACTCACGAGGACCGGCGTGGCGAGCACCCTGATCTTTCCGCTGCCGATGTGCGGCGCGGTATCGCGCGTGCCAACGATGATTTCCGTGGCGCCCTTGAGACCGGATTTGAGTTCGCTGGTATTCATGCGCAAGCCGTGCGGCCGTTCCGACTTCGCTACCATAGCAAAAAAAAGCCGGTCAGGTCATTTCTTTATTGAACGCGCCAGGCAGCCTGATTGTCTTTAGAATAGCGGTGGGCGTCATCCACCACGGGGATCCGGACCGAAGATGCGCATTGTTCTGCTGTTCTCGATGATGTCCTTGGCGACCGTGGTTTGGGCGGTCGACTGGAGACCCTTGCCGTCTCCTGCGGAATACCGTGCGACGATTGATCTCGACTCGGTCACCACGCAGCAGCAAGGACTGGGGCGCTTCACCCTGCGCCGCGCTTATGCAAGCGCACAGTCGCACTCGTCGGGCAAGGACTACTACAGCACACGGCTGCAGTACTTCGCGAATTGCAGCAACGGGACGGCCGCGCTGGTGGCTACCCAGTACTACGGCGAAGACCGGAAGCTGATCCAGGCCGACGTTCGCGCGAGCTTGAAGAGGTCTGAGCTGGCCGCGCCGGAACCGGGTTCCGAGGTCGCTGAAGCCGTGAAGCTGGCCTGTGACCGCCTTGCCGAAAAAGGCCTAGGCGGGATGGGAAGCGCGCAAGGCAACGCCTCGCCCCCGGATGCGGGAAACCAGAAGAAAGCCGAAGCGGGACAGGCTGCGCCAAAGAAACCGCCCGTCCAGAGAAGCTCGAGCGGTTCGGGCATCGTGGTCAGCCGCGACGGCCACATCCTGACCAACCAGCATGTGGTCCGGGAATGCGATGCCTACCAGGTCATCGACAACGCCACCCGGATACTGAAGGCCTCGCTGCAGGCCGCGGACGCCGCCAAGGATCTGGCGTTGCTGACGGTTGAAGAACGCTTCCCGTCGGCGGCGCCGGTGCGCAAGGAAGCGGCGCCCAGACTGGGCGAGGCGGTGACCGTTGTCGGTTACCCGCTCGTCGGGGTGCTGGGGACGCGCCCGACCGTCGGCTTCGGCCATGTCAGCTCGACAGTGGGCGTCAGAGGCAACACCGCCCAGATGCAGATCTCCGTTCCCATCCAGCGCGGCGCCAGCGGCGGCCCCGTTCTCGACCAGGCCGGCAACGTCATCGGGGTCGTGGTCTCCAAACTGAACGCGCTGAAGGTAGCCGAGCGCATGGGCGACTTGCCGCAGAACGTCAACTTCGCGATCCGGGGAGAAGTCGTGCGGTCGTTCCTGGAATCGCAAAATATCGACTTCACGGCTTCGGAAGATGCCGCCAGGCTCGAAAACACCGAAATCGCCAGCCGCGGCGCGGCGGTCACTGTCCGCGTGCGGTGCATACGCGGGGCCACGGCCGCTGGCTCAACTGCAAGTAGCCCGCAATAGAAAAATGGGGCCAGTGTAACTTTTCCGTGGCGCGTGCGTTGACCGAAGGAATGAAACGCACGATGAGCGCGAGCCTCCATGCCACGGCGAACACGGCTGAATCTCACAGATGTGCCTCAGCACATCATACAGCGCGGCAATAACCGGCAGGCGACCTTCTTTGCCGAGGAGGATTACCGCTTCTATCTCGACTGCCTGTTAAAGGCAGCGCGCACGGATGGTGGTCGCCCCGGCGGACTATCGCTGGTCAAGCTATCGAGCTCACGCGCTGGGCACGCCGGATAAGCTCGTTGCGATGCATGAGCAGTATGAGCGGCTGGGAAAGACCGATGGCGAGCGGCAGTTGGCGTATCGGGATCTCTTCCGCAGCGAATTTGATTCGACTGAACTCAGTGAGATTCGCGATACGGTCAACCGCGGCTGGCCATTGGGAGGCGAGCGATTCAAAGACGAGATCGAGCGCGCGTTGGCGTGTGCGGCGCGTCCGCCCAAACGGGGTCGACCCGCGCGCTCAATTATGCCGCAAGGCGAGCCTTTCGGCTGATGAAAAAGTTACACCTATTTAGGTCAGCGTTTTTCGATTCGCTTGGTCCCTTGCGTGGCCAGCGCGATTTCCAGGGCAGTTTCCAAGCGAATCACGCGCGCAGTCAAGTCCTCGATCTTGTGTTGCTGAGCCTGCATCTGCGCCGACATAGCCACAACCCTGTCATTCATCTTGATGACCGTCGTGAGCGCATCCCACAGCTTATCGCTGACTCCCATCAGGACACCTTTCGGGCCGTGTGAGCCAACTCCATGTCCGCAATCCGCTTCTGAGACTCGGCTACAAGAGCCAGCGCCGCCTCGACCGCCCGGGTGGCCTGGTCCGCCGTCTCCTTAACCTGGTCAATCAACTTTTCCAGCACCTTTTCGTCCGCGTCGGGTTGATACGCTTCCACGGCCCGCCGCACAAACTCACCCATGGTGAGATTGGCTGCCTTGGCCCGCTTTGCGAGCCGGGCCTTCTGCTCGCGCGTCAGCAATACGGGAATCCGTTCGGTTGCTCCCATACCGAGCTTCCTTGTATGATCATGATCAGCACATGACCATCTTAGCCCGAACGGGCGGGAGAAATCTAGACCCACGCGTCCCGCGAACGCTGAACCTCGCCCAATTACCAGTCACCAATCACTGCTCTTGACGAGCGACGTACCACGAACCACGTGCCACGAATCACCGGGTGTATAGAGGGTTCTGGCAATGCCGGGCAGGCGCGTTGAGCGGCTGAGACAACGGCTCCGTCAGCGCGCTTCGCAATTGGATTAGGGGTAGTGGTCTGTCCCCTCGGTTTCAGGGCTGTTTATGTCGAGTCTGACCCTCATGGCGCATGTCGAGTCTGACCCTCATGGCATCTTGTGCGCCTCGCCCGCAAGAACCGGCAGATCGCCGCTCGTAGGTGGGATGATCAAGCGAGCGCAACGCCCGCTTTGGGCAGAGCGGCCTTGAGCAGGCCGTCCCGGCATGCGAGCGGCAACCGCAGCCGCATCGCGAGTTCAAGGTACGTGGCATCGTAGGCGCTCAGTTTGAAACGCCGGGCAAGCTCGGCGAGCGCGGACAGATCCACCAGCTCACGGTCTGTCACCAGGTTCATGTCCGCAAGGTCCGTGAACGCCTGTGCCGCGTCGGCGGCCTTGAGCAGGCGCCGCCGCTCGAGCACCACCATTGCGTTGACGAACTCCTGGCGCCATAGCAGTGGCACGTGTATCGCCTCGCCCGCCGCTGCGCGTTCGAGGATGTTCCAAGTGTAAGAGCTCGCTTGGCTCTTCACGAACCAAGCTACGATCACGGAATTGTCGGCCACACAGGCCATCAGTCGCGGCCTTCCTCGATCAACTCACGGATCTTCACGCGGCGGATGTTGAGCCGTTCACATAGTGCGCGGATGCGTTTCGCTGCGCGCGCCGGCGCGCTCTTGCGCGGCGCCTCGGGCGGCACCAATCGGGCGACAGGTTTGCCGCGCTTCGTGATCACCACCTCGCCCCCGGCCTCGACTTCCTCGATGAGCTGGGAGAGCTTAACCTTGGCGTCGTAAATCCCAATGCGGTCCATGGTTCAAATCTCCATCTAACTAGCTAGTCTGGTAAGGAATAGTATGCCCGAAGCCGGCCGCGTGCAACCATCACCGTTGGCCGATGGGCGATCCCGCTTTGCGCAAAACGAGAGAGTCGAGGCAATCACGCTCAGCACTCAGTATCACCCTCGGGGGTCAAAAACGGATGACGCTCACTACCTTGTCTGGCAACCACGAGCGGACAGGAAGCCTGTGCGCCTGCCTGTCCGGCAGACAGGTCGCAGGCAGACAGGCTTTACCTACGGCTTCCTCCAGCGGTAGGGCGGATTAGCCGCGGCGCGGCGTAATCCGTCATACGACTTGGCGGCTGACGCGAACCATCGGCGCAAGGCGCGCTGAGACAACGGCTCCGTCAGCGCGCTTCGCAATTGGGTTAGGGGTTAGTGGTCTGTCCCCTCGTTTCGCGCGGCTAGTTCAAGAGCAGGCCAGAGTCGCGGGCCGCGCGCGCGCGCCCATCGTCCCGCGTCGCAAGAGGTATCCCGCGGCGGATGGCGAGCTCAAGATACGCCGCGTCGTAGCACGACACGCCGAAGCTGCGGGACAGCACGATAAATTCACGCAGCGGCGCCTCCGTATCGATCGCGATACCCAAAGCAATGACGCGCGCCGCGACTCGATCAACGTCATGCCGCCCCATAATCTCGCACCGTTCAAGCCCGCGCAGCACGGCGGCAAACTCTACCGGCCATAGCTGCGGGGCGAGCAAGCCCTCACGCTCTGCGCGTCGGCGGAGACGGCGGGTGTACGCATTCGCCTGAGACTGAACGAACCACGCCACCACAACCGAATTGTCAACCACAAACGCCATCACTTCCGCCCTTCTTCGATGATCTCGCGCAAGTTGAAGCGCCTCGTGACATTGAGCTCTTGCCGCAGGCGGTCCATCGCCGCGAATGCCTCCGTGCGGCCCGATCTCCCGGTCTGCGCGGCCGGCACGAGCTTCGCCACGGCCTTGCCGTGCTTGGTGATCGTCACTTCGCCGCCGCGTTGAACCCGCTCGACCAGGTCGGAGAATTTTGCTTTCGCTTCGTAGATGCCAACGCGTTCCATATTACCGCCTCGATTCTGGTTAGTCAGAAATGGATCATACCTCCGCGCAGAGAGCACGCGTGACTGTCTGCTCATGACAGGCTCAGCCCTTCGCCGCTTCGGTCTCAAGGAACTACTGCAGCCTCTGCTGTCTTCTGCCAACCCTTCCCAACACGTTCCGATGTCAGTAGCACACGGCAGGCTAACAGATCTCCCAGGGTAAGACGCGTAACCGTCACGCTTATGCCTGTCGGATCTACGTCGTGGGGCGCCAAAAAGGAATTAGCCACCGCATCCTACGCGGCGGCACGTTCAGCGCGCTTGGCGGCGCGTTTGCCTCTCGCTCGTCTGCCCTTGCCGGTCGTGTCCGGATGTCCCGCAATGTGGTTGATCAGCAACGCCGGGCGATCCGGAAATTGGGCGACCAACTCCAGCTTCCCCCCCATCGCCTCCACATAGCGCCGCAGTGTCGAGAGCAATAAGTCGCTGCGTCTCTCGATACGAGATACGGTGTCCTGTCCGACGCCCAGTCTTACCGCCAGATCTTCCTGGGTCCGCTGGACGGCTTGCCGCAGGTCTTTGAGAGTAGCGAGTTCAGCCGCGCGACGCTCTATTTTTTTGCGGCGCTTCGCCGGCAGGCTCGCCATTACTTGATCAAGACTTCTCGCCATGTTTTCTATCCCTTTGCTTTTTGGCTGGCGCACGCAGCCTGAGTTCCTCAAGATGGCGGTCGAATCGCCGGTCCGCGGTCGCGATCAGCGCTTTGTAGAACTGCCGCTCGTTCGCACCGCCCTTGTCACTACCAACCAGCATGGATTTAAGACCATATGCTGTCAAGTCCATCCTCAGACGGCGTCAGCAAGACTCCGGGTCATCTAACCCAATGCCTGCTTTGAGCGTCAATGCGTCGCCTCTTATCCGCTTTCTGTTCCCCGGATCGAGTCCGGGGCAGGCTGCGGCCAGCGCTGATTGGAGGCGACTCACGATCCACGTGCCACGACCCACGAGCCACGAACCGCGTCCCACGAGCTACCAGTCGCCCGTCACGCCTTTCAGCATTTCCTTCCCCCCTCCGCCTTCATCCTTGGCTTTTAGTGCCGTTCGGCTAACACTTCCCCTTGCCGAGTGAGTGGAGGACTTCCACCTCCAAGTACGTGCGCCCTGCCGGACGCGCCGAAGTGCCGGGTGATGACCGTCCTACAACTCCTGCGGGCAAGCGCGCGCGCCCGGGGCAGTTTATGTCGAGTCTGACCCCGAGGTCATACAGGCGTTGACAATGCTCATACAAAAATGTAGATTCTTGTAGAGCTACCATGGAAAAAGAAACCCAAATCTCGGCAGTCGTCTCGCGAACAACCAAGGAGCTGCTCGAGCAGCACGTGCGCGCGACCGGCATGAAGAAGGGCCGCTTGGTCGAGCAAGCGCTCCGCCACCATTTGGGAGCCCTGCAGGAGCTGCCCGCGGACGTCATCGTCCATCCGAAGCTTGTCGTTACGCAGAAATCAGGCGGAGCGATCTTGAAGCAGATGGCGGCGGGCAAGCCTGCCAAGACGCTTCGCGAGCTCATGCGTGATCGAGATTAGGGCCCTCCGCGAAGGCGACGACCGCTCGCAGTTCCAGTCTGGCGACCCCGATCTCGATCGGTTCCTATACAAGTTCGCGGGCCAGAACCAGTTCCGGCACCATGTCGGCGTCACGTACGTTGCCGTCGAAGACCGGCGCATTTTGGGCTTCGCGACTGTCGCCCCCGGTCATGTCGAGATCGAGGGGCTGCCGTCGGCTGCACGGCGGAAGCTGCCACGGTACCCCTTGCCTGTGCTTCGGCTCGCCCGTCTCGCGGTGGACCGGTCGGTTCGAGGCCAAGGGCTGGGGGCCGAGCTCCTGCATTTCGTGCTCAAGCTCGCCCTGAGTATGGCGAACGACTACGGCTGCGTTGGCGTGGTCGTCGATGCCAAGCCCGACGCCGTCCGCTTCTATGCGAAATGCGGCTTCATATCGGTCGAGGCGATCGAGGGCCAGTCGGACGCCCGGCCGCCGCCGACCCCCATGTTCCTCTCGACCCGCGCTGTCAAGGCTGCACTGGGCCCCCAAGATGACGGAGATGCGTAACCGTGGAGGCCGGTGCGCGACCCCACGGCCCTACCGCGCCTTGGGCTACGCGACCCTCATGGCACTCCAGAAGCACTCGCCCTCATCGCCAAGCCCTGAAGCAAGATTCAAGGATGAGATTTCCGCAATCCTGGGCAGGCGCGTTGAGCGGCTGAGACAACGGCTCCGTCAGCGCGCTTCGCAATTGGATTAGGGGTTAGCGGTCTGTCCCCTCGGTTTTTTCGTGCTAGAATCTAGCTAGCTAGATGTGGAGGTGTCCATGGAGTCGATCGGTATTTATGAAGCGAAGTCCAAGCTATCCAAGCTGGTGGAGCGGGCGGAAGCCGGCCAGGAGGTCACCATCACCCGCCGCGGCCGTCCGGTCGCGAAGCTCGTGCCGGCGAAAGCCGGTGTGGAGGTGGACCGCAAGGCGGTCATGGACGAGATCCGCGCGTTCAGCAAGACGATCAAGCTCAAGAAGAAGCTGTCCCCGCGCGAGCTGCGCGAGGCGATAGAGTGGGGCCGCCGGTAATGGCCTTCGTACTCGATAACTCGGTGATCATCGCCTGGTTCATCCCGGACCAGGCGAATGATTACACGCGGCGCATGGACCGCCGCGCGGAGCGGGAACAGCCGCTCGTGCCGGCACTGTGGGAGGTCGAGTTTGCGAACGTCATGGCGGCGCTGCTGCGCCGCCAGGTGCTCGCCCGTCATCAGGCGGCGGCCATCTTAAGCCGCGCCGAACGCCTGGAACTTGGAGTGGACCGTGCCGCGGTCTCGCCGCGCGCCTTGTTTGAGCTCACCGATCGGCACGGCATCAGCGCCTACGATGCCGCGTATCTGGAGCTCGCCGCACGCCGCGGTCTGCCGCTTGCCACCCGCGATGCGAATCTGGCGCGCGCCGCGCGTGCCGCCGGCGTTTTCCTCGGTTGATCCCTGCGCGAAGCGGTGCGCAGCCGCCGCATCGCACGGCTTGCGGAAGCGCGCCAGAGAACCGCCGCCGCGGGCATCCCGCCACTGACGATGGAAGGGATCCAGGCCGATGGCTCCGGTCAGCGCGCTTCGCAATTGGGTTAGAAGTTAGCGGTCTGTCCCCTCGGTTTGTCCTGCTCCTCGGTTCTCGCTCGTGTTTTATGTTTGACGTCACACGTAATAGCGGGTTATCATTGCTCCCATAATAAAAAGTTTCCGCGACAAAGACACGGAGGCACTTTACAACGGCAAGCGAGTTAGACGATTCCAGGCATTTGCGGCCCAGGCGGAACGCCGGCTGGAGATTCTCGACAACGCCAAGACAGTCCAAGACCTGATGGGGCTGCCGAGCAATCGCTTTGAGGCTCTGCGCGGCGACCGCGAGGGCCAATTTAGCATCCGCATAAACCGGCAGTGGCGCGTGTGCTTCGAGTGGAGGGGCGGCGATGCTTACAACATCGAAATCACGGATTACCACTGAAAGCAGTATATCGAGAGAGGAAAGAAAGCGATGACGAACAGAATGCGGCCGATCCATCCCGGCGAGATTCTCAAGGATGAGCTCGCGGCGCTGCAATTGTCGGCAAACGCCTTTGCCAAGGCGCTTGGCGTGCCCGCCAACCGGATTACCGGGATCCTAAATGAGCAGCGGTCTGTCACCGCGGACACCGCCTTGCGGCTCGCGCGCTTTTTCGGTACGACGCCCGAGTTCTGGATGAGCTTGCAGGCGAGCTACGACGTCAAGAGAGCACGCCAGACAGTTGGCAAAAAGATTGAGCGTGCGGTAAAACCAAGCCCCGCCAAGGTCGCAGCCTGACTTCCTGACACGAACAACGAGCCATTCTTTTCAATCCCCCCTTGAGGGGGACGAGTCACCGGGTGTATAGAGGGTTAGGGTTCCTCGCAATGCCGGGCAGGCGCGTTGAGCGGCTGAGACAACGGCTCCGCCAGCGCGCTTCGCAATTGGGTTAGGGGTTAGCGGTTTGTCCCCTCGGTTTTATGCCCGTCTTACAACTCCTGCGAACAAGACAGCGCGCCCGGGGCTGTTTATGTCGAGTCTGATCCCAATGGCACGTTTCTGCACGGCTTCATCGATGATACACAGGGAGATCAAGCGAAGCGGTTGCGCAGCCGCCGTCCTCGCCGGGTGCGATAGATATGAAACGCGCTGTCCAGCGTCGCAATGTCCGCTACTCCAAGCTCATCCGCGACCCACAGCAGGCTCGCATCAGCAAAGTCCATCGGCCGATCGACGTATTTCTCCATCAGGGCAGACAGCGCCGGCAGCGCCAGCTCCGGAACATGCACCAGGGTGAAATTACTCTGCCCCGCGCTACGCAGGAATGCCATCACCCGGTGGCGAGGCAATAGCCAACATACTTCCGACACGATGGCGAGCGTGCTAATCAGCGCCCCATCAAAGCGCTCGAAGAATTCGACCGCTGCGCGATGATGCCGCTCCGCTTGGTTGGCAAGCGCTACCAGCGGGCCGGTGTCAACCAGCAACCTTCGCACGCAACGCCCGCTTGAGATGTTTCTGGTGACGTTCCCCGAGGTCAGGCGCACCCCTAAAGCAGCCGATTAACCCCTGTTCACGGGCCGCCTGCCCAAAAGGCCTGCGCCCAGCGGCGAGCGCGAGATCACAAATCGCCCGCTTTACAACCTCTGAGCGCGACAGACCCAATGTCGCGCATAGCGCCTCCAGCGCGGCGGCTTCCTGGTCATCCAAACGCACCGATAACATTTTCATTGACACCTCCCAAGCGTATGACAGAGATCATACACTTAGGCACGCGGGGCAACAAGCCTGAGCTCGTCAAAGGGCGCATCGGATCCTCGTCACAGGGTTCGGTGCAAGCATCAGGCCCTGCAAATATTGACCTGCTCACCCCGCCACGCCGCCTCTATCCGCTTCCTGTTCCCCGGACCTGATTTGCGGGACACCCCCTTCGACAAGCCTGTCCTGAGCCCCTCGACAGGCTCGGGACAGGCTTGCCGTTCGGCTGACAGTCCCCCTTGCCAGGTAGGTAGAGGATTTCCACCTTCAAGTGAGTGCGCCCTGCCGGGCGCACCGAAGCACCGAAGTACCAGGTGATGCCCGTCTTACACTCGTGTGAGCAAGAGCGCGCGCCCGGGGCTGTTTATGTCGAGTCTGACCCCAACACTTCAAGACCTATCACCGCATCCGCATCGTGAGCGCGACAGAAGCGCTCGCCCTTATCGTCAAGCCCTAAAGCGAGATTCAAAGACAAGATTTCCGCAATCCCGGGCAGGCGCGTTGAGCGGCTGAGACAACGGCTCCGCCAGCGCGCTTCGCAATTGGGTTAGGGCTTAGCGGTCTGTCCCCAATCGTCATCGCGCTCCAACGTGGTGGAAGTAGCGATTGAAGTAATGCAACTGTGTTGCAAAGGGCGTTATTCGCCTCTTGAACTAGGCCGGCTAATGGGTGACCTCATGGCATCTGGGCTCGCGGGCCGGCTTTGAAAAGAGTAGAATAGGCGCATAAACACCTATACGCACTGGAGGACAAATGCCCGAAGCAATCCGCTGGACCATCAAAGTGTCGCGGGACACTGATCTGTCGCTGCGCAGCTTCCTCGGGGCGCAGGGAATGAAAAAGGGCGATCTGTC
>C687J26845_10001583_pt1 | contig 13892 bp, 13 predicted proteins | sample RifCSPlowO2_12_FD_26845 | JGI IMG/M metagenome (IMG submission 26845) | reverse complement strand
GTGCTGAATCACGTCAATACCGAGGCGGTCAACATCATGACACTGGAAGACCCGGTGGAATATCCAATGGCCATCATCCGCCAAACTTCAATTAACGAAGCGGCCAAGCTGGATTTCGTCAACGGCATCCGCTCCATGATGCGCCAGGATCCGGATATTATTCTGGTCGGCGAAATCCGCGACCATCCGACCGCAGAAATGGCGTTCCGTGCCGCGATGACCGGCCATCAAGTGTATTCGACGCTACACACAAACTCGGCCATCGGTGCGATCCCGCGACTGCTCGACATCGGCATTTTACCGGACATCATGGCCGGCAATATCATCGGCATCGTGGCACAACGGTTGGTGCGCGTATTGTGCAAAGAGTGCAAATCCCCGTACCGCCCGGACGCGCATGAACGCAAGTTGCTGGGCATCTCCGCCAATCAAGACATCACGTTATATCGCTCCGCAGGTTGCGATGCCTGCCATTATCAGGGCTACAAGGGGCGGCTCGCCATCATGGAATTGCTCAACATGGATCACGACCTGGATGATTTGGTCTCGCACCGTGCCAGCACCCGGCAAATCCACGAGGCCGCGCTTGCCAAAGGGTTCCGCCCGCTGGCGATTGACGGCATCCGGCGCATCATGCAGGGCATTACCTCACTCGCGGAAGTCAGCCGCGTAGTAGATTTGACTGGCAGACTGGGTTGACATGGCACTTTATTCCTATCGCGCCATCAACGATCAGGGTAAAACCAGCAAGGGCATGCAGGACGCCGCCAATGTAGTGGACCTGGAGTTGCGCCTGAAGCGCAGCGGCTTGGATCTGATTGATGCAAAAGAGGACAGCGGCAAAACTGGTTCAAGGCGCGGCAAAATCAAACGTCCCGAACTGATTACCTTTTTCTTTAACCTCGAACAGGTCACCAGTGCCGGCGTGCCTTTGCTGGAAAGTCTCGCCGATTTGCGCGATACCATGAACGACCATCATTTCCGCAAAGTCATCGCCAGCCTGATCGAGTCCATCGAGAGTGGGAAAAATCTTTCCCAGGCCATGGGACAGCATCCCGACGCGTTCGATAAAATATTCATCAGCCTCGTTCATGCCGGCGAGGAGAGCGGGCGCCTGCCAGAAATCTTCCTGCACATTACCGAATCGCTGAAGTGGCAGGATGAAATGGCCTCGCACACTAAAGCCATCATGATTTACCCCGCCTTCGCCGGTGCTGTCGTGGTAGTGATTACCTTTTTCCTGATGATTTATCTGGTGCCGCAACTAGCCGGTTTCATCAAGGGCATGGGGCAGGAAATCCCGATCCAGACGCGCATCCTGCTGGCCACCTCGGCATTTTTTGTGGACTACTGGTATGCGCTCATCGCCTTGCCGATTGCCCTGCCGATTGCCGTTAAGCGGGTTATCGCATCCAGCCCGGAGATGCAATTCAAATTGGATGACCTGAAGATCAACCTGTGGGTGACTGGTCCCATCCTGCGCAAGATTATCCTGGCCCGTTTTGCCAACACCTTCGCGATGATGTATGGCTCCGGCATCAGCATCCTCGACTGCATTGCCAATTCGCGCGATGTCGTTAACAACCGCGCCATCGCCAAGAGTCTGGACGATGTCAGATATGGAATTGAGTCAGGCAAAAACCTCACACAAAGCTTCCAAAGCACCGGCATGTTTCCGCCATTGGTGATACGCATGCTCAAAGTGGGTGAGGCAACCGGCTCATTAGATAAGGCACTGCTCAATGTCAGCTATTTTTATGATCGCGATGTGAAGTACTCCACCAAGAAAATACAGGTCATGATCGAACCGGCCATGACCATCATTCTTGGCGCACTACTCGGCTGGGTGATGCTGTCGGTGCTGTCGCCGATCTATGACCTTATCGGCAAGGTGCAATTCTGATGAAACTGCTGCTATTCCTGAGCGCCCACCATCTGCACGCCCAGCAGATGGCGGGCGGAAAAATCGTTACGCAACACGAATTCAACAATTCACAGGAAGGCCGCGAAGATTTCGCGGCCTTCCTGCAGTCGGCAAAGTATCCAGTTTATTTACTGGTTGATTTAATCGAAGAAGATTTTCGCCAGGAAATCGTTCCACACCTGACTGGACGTAGCCGCAGCGCACTGCTGCAGCGTAAATTTGAGCAATTCTATCGCGGTACACCTTTCCGTCAGGCGGCTCTGCTGCAGCGGCAAAAGACCGGGCGGCGCGATGACGACATGCTGTTTTCGGCATTGACCAACCCCATACTCATCACACCTTGGCTAGCCATCATGCGGGCACAGCAAATCCCGCTTGCGGGAATTTATTCCATACCGCAGATCAGCGCGCCGCTGGTCAAGGATCATCCCTCAAACCACCTGTTGCTGATTTCTTGGGAAAAATCTGCCGGGCTGCGCCAAACCTACTTCAGCGAGCACCGCCTGCAAATATCCCGGCTGACACCCGTACACGCCGGCCTGACCTTCCAGAATGCCGTGGTCAGCGAACTCACCCGCACTTATCAATATTTGAAAAGCCTGAGCCTGCTCCCGCCCGGGCAAACACTCGACGTGCGCCTGCTGGGCCATAGCCACGACCTTATTGAACTGCAACTGGAACTGCCGAGAAGCGCGGACATGCATTATGACTTCGTCGACCTTGCGGATCTCGCCAGGCAACACCATATCGACTACCGCTTCACCAATTCGGATGCCAGCCAGATATTTCTGCACCAGCTCGCAACTCGCACGCCGCAAATCCATTACGCGAATGCAACCCACACGCACTACTTTACGCTGTGGCAATTAAGACACGCGCTTAATCTGGCAAGCGACACACTACTGCTCGGAATGCTGTTGTGGGGGGCGGCCAACCTGTGGCAAAGCAGCGGCGATACCGCGGAAGCCGCATCGCTTAATACCTTGGCGCAACGTACTCTGCACGAAGCGCAGAAAATTGCCCTCGCCTTCCCGAACACCTACGCTCCTGCAGCCGACATGAAGGCTGGCGTATCCATCATGCGCAAACTTGATCAGCATGATGCTGCGCCAAGCGGTATTTGGCATCCACTCGGCTCGATACTCGACCGCCACCCCCGGATTGAACTTGACGATCTCGCTTGGCGAATGGACGCGACTGAACCGCTTGCACCCAACACGCTTGGCGATGCCCCGGCCCAAATCATCATCAAGGGACGGCTGACCGATTTTGCAAACGACTACCGCGCCGCGCTGAGCTATCTGGAAAGCTTCCAGCGCGACCTGACCGCGCAAGGATACCAAATCACGGTGCTGGCCAAACCGCTGGATGTCAGTCCGAGCGGCAGCATTGCCGACCAGCGCGACACACATACAGACGCACTCGGCTTTTCCCTGAAACTTTCCCGGAGGGCTCCGGCATGAGGTTATCCACATCGGACTTTCCATTGATGCGCCGGAGCATTCTGGCGGTTTGCGCATCGACTCTCGTTAGCGCAGCCATCCTGTACGGCAGCGGCGAATATTCGAAAAGCGCGCAAAACAACCTGAGCAACGCGCAAACCATGCTCAACGATGCGCGCAACCGCCTGGCCACTGCACTTCAAGACCAGGAGAACATGGCAATCTATGCCGGCGAGTATGGCGTATTGACCGAGCAAAAAATCGTCGGCGACGATCAGCGCCTGGACTGGATGGAAGGCTTGGAAAAAATCCGTCTGAAAAATCTGGTGGCAGACTTTCGCTACCACATCGCTCCGCAAAAAATTTATGCTTCCCAACCGCCAATCGATAGCGGCAATTTCGACATCCGCTACAGCGAAATGAAGCTGCAATTCGACCTGCTCCATGAGGCGCAGCTGCTTAATTTCTTTGAAGCACTGCGCACCGACATCAAGGGCTGGTATCAACTGGAAGGTTGCACAATGCAACGCACCGGCGCAGACAACGAGGATGAGCAAACCACTGCAACCCTGCTCAAGGCCGAATGTAGCGGTGGCTGGATCACGCTCAAGAATCGGAATACCCCAAAATGAATCAGCCTTTTAAAACAAGCTTGATTATGCTTCCCATGCCGGCACGATGCGCCGCGCCGGTACTTTTCAAAATTGGTTTAATTGCCTATCTCTTAACAGCTGCGCCGCCCACTTATGCGAAAGAACTGGGGCGGTTATTTTTCACTGCCGAACAGCGCGCACAACTCGAATACAGCCAGCAGAAAAATAACCCCGCACCGGGCAACGCCCGCTCATTGACCGTCAATGGCATCGTGCAAAAACACGGCGGCGAACGCACCGTATGGATCAACGGCGTGCCGCAACCGGCCGGCAAGAGCGATGAGCGCGCACCGGAAAGCGTCCCGGTCGCGATTCCCGGCCGATCGCAGCCGGCCAAGGTCAAGGTCGGGCAAAGGGTGATCATCGGCCCGTCGACCACCAAAGAATAGGTTCCCATGCATCCGGCTCGACCTCGCCATCAAGCCATAACCAATCAGCGCGGTGCCGCGCTAATCGTCATGCTGGTGATCATGGTGATGGGGATTGCAGCCGCGCTGGTCAACTCGCTCAGCATAACTGCACTGAAAACCGCGCACCAAGAAAAAACCGCAGCCGCACTGGCAGAGGCTAAAGAAGCGTTGATCTCCTATGCGCTCAGCAGCGAAAACGCTGGTGGCGCCACGGCCAGACCCGGCAATTTTCCCTGCCCCGATACCGATGTTCCCAGCCCCACCAATCCCAATTATGGAATTGGGGAAAGTTCGTGTGCAGCCGGTGCAATTGGCAGGCTGCCCTGGAAAACGCTCGGCCTGCCGGAACTGCTAGATGAGGAAGGCGAGCCACTGTGGTACGCGCTTTCCGGAAACTTCCGCAAATCCATGAGCATTATCAATAGCGACACCCGTGGTACGCTTCAAGTTTATAACCGCGACGGTAGCACGCTGCTGACGCCGTCAGGCAGTGAAGCTGTCGCGATTGTGTTTGCCCCCGGCGGGATTGTTGGCAACCAGCAAAGAAATACTACTGCGGACAAAACCACCGCCTCCAATTATCTGGATGCAGCCAATGGCCGCAACAACGCTACAATCAACGGCCCCTTCATCGCTACAGACAAAAGCGCCTCATTCAATGACCGTCTGATGATTATAAGAACGCGCGACTTCATCCCCATCATTGAAAAAAGGGTAGCAAAAGAACTTAAGACCATACTGGAGAATTATCGTGCTGCCAATGGTGTTTATCCATACCCTGCCCCATTCAGTAGCTGTAAAAGCATTTTTACTTGTGACAGCAACCCCAACATTTGTCGCGGCCGTCTGCCCTATACTGCGCAACCAGTCGACTGGGGAGGAAACTATGCACTGCCCATAACAGCAGGCGCATCTCCTTGGTTCATCGCCAACCGATGGTATCTTGTGATCTATTACAGTGCTGGCACCAACCGCCTCGCTACAGCTCCGCCCGGTTGCAGCACAGCCCTCAACATCTCCGGCAACAGCGCTGCCGCATTGTTCTTCATGCCTGGCACCCCGCTGGGCAGCGTGACGCGCACCTACCCCAACAACAATTTACCTTGGTATCTGGAAGATGCGGAAAACCAGAATATGGACGACAACTACGCCACCCCTACCTCCAATTCCAATGACCAACTCCATGCTCTCCCATAGCCATATTGCAGGCAGTCCTCCTGGCAAGCCGGATCGTGGCTTCACGCTGGTCGAGATGGCCATTGTGCTGGCTATCGTGGCACTGCTTCTGGGAAGTTTATTGCCAACAATATCAAGCCAGATCGAACAGCAGCACAGAAATGAAACACGCAAACAAATGAATGAAATAAAGGAAGCATTAATTGGTTTTACCCTCATCAATGGCCGCCTGCCTTGCCCTGCAGACGGCACCATTGCCACCGGACAGGCAAATTCCGGGCTGGAAGCCACCACGGGTTCAGGCAGCGCCATGACCTGCACCAGCGTGACGAGCAGCGCGGCATGGGGCGTGCTGCCATGGGCAGCGCTGGGTGTCAGCGAAACGGATGCGTGGGGGCGGCGCTTTACCTACCGTGTTACCGCAACTTTTGCCGATGGAGCGGATGGCACTGGCTGTGCGGGCACTATCGCAGCTGGCGTTTCTTTCCAACTATGCTCTATTGGAAATCTAAATGTGTTGACCGCCGCAACAGGTGGCACCAATATTGCGGCCAGCATTCCAACCGTAATCGTTTCACATGGGACAAACGGATTGGGTGCGTATACAACAACAGGTCAACAACTCCCTGGTACAACCGAAGATGAAAGTGAAAACGCCGAGAACGCTAACAATAACTTTGTCAGCCATGACTTCTCACCCACTTTCGATGACCTAGTCATCTGGATATCGCCCAATATCCTGGCCAGCCGTATGGTAACGGCAAGCAAGCTACCCTAGGCGCGCCGCCATGCCGTACCCTGTGGCGTATCTTCCAGCACGATCCCTGCATCGAGAAGTTCTTTACGAATACGGTCTGCTTCAGCGAAGTTCCTGGCCTTCTTGGCCGCAATGCGCGCTTCAATTTGCGCGCCGATTGCCGCATCGTCCAGCCCGCCCTCGCTTGCACCACCTTGCAGGAACGCCTGCGGGTCGCGTTGCAGCAAACCGAGCACAGCTCCCAATACCTTGAGCTGTGCGGCTGCTTCAGGTGACTGACTGCGGTTTACTTCGTTAGCGAGATCAAATAGCACCGCCACCGCTTCCGGCGTGTTGAAGTCGTCATCCATCGCGGCCTTGAAGCGCTGCGCATAAGGCTCACTCCAATCCACTGGTTGCACAGTTGTTGGTGTTCCTTTGAGCGCCGTGTATAGCCTAGTCAGGGCCCCCTTCGCATCGTCCAGATGCGCGTCGGAATAATTCAGCGGGCTGCGGTAGTGCGCGCGCAGGATGAAGAAGCGCACCACCTCGGCGTCGTATTTCTTCAGCACCTCGCGGATGGTGAAGAAGTTGCCGAGCGACTTGGACATTTTTTCCTCGTCCACGCGCACGAAGCCGTTGTGCATCCAGTAGTTCACATAGCTGCCCCGGTCTTCATCTTTAAGCTGCGCGCCCTCGCTCTGTGCGATTTCATTTTCGTGATGCGGAAACTGCAAATCCGCGCCGCCGCCGTGTATATCGAAATGTTTGCCGAGCAGCTTGGAACCCATCGCCGAACATTCGATGTGCCAGCCGGGGCGTCCCTTGCCCCACGGCGAATCCCACTTCACCTCGTCCGCTTCGCTGTCCTTGGCATGCTTCCACAGCACGAAGTCGAGCGGGTCATTTTTATTGCTCGTCACTTCGACACGCTCACCCGCGCGCAAGTCTTCCAGCGATTTGCCGGAAAGCTTGCCGTAGCCATCAAACTTGCGCACCGCATAGTTCACGTCGCCATCTGCCGCCTGATAGGCCAGCCCGTTCTGTTCCAGTTGCGCAATCATTTCCAGCATCTGCGGCACGAACTGGGTGGCACGCGGCTCATGGTCGGGGCGCTGCACGCCGAGCGCATCGGCATCCTCGTGCATCGCGTCGATGAAGCGTTGCGTCAGCGCATGGATGGATTCGTTGTTCTCCGCCGCGCGCTTGATGATCTTGTCGTCGATGTCGGTGATGTTGCGCACGTAGGTCACATCATAGCCGGAAGCCTTGAGCCAGCGATACACCATGTCGAACACCACCATCACGCGCGCATGGCCGAGATGGCAATAGTCGTACACCGTCATGCCGCACACGTACATGCGCACGCTGTTCGGTGTGATGGGTTTGAAATCCTGCTTGTCGCGGGCGAGGGTGTTGTAGATTTTCAGCATGAATGAATCAGAAAGTCATGGGTTTGTTGTCGTTAAGGTTGAGCCAACCTTTGACGATACGATAAATAATCCAGCAGAAGTTGGCGAACAAAATCGCGAAACCAATCAGAATGACGACCGTCGCCGCACCGATCACCGCCCACAGCAAACCGAACCAAAAGGTGCGTATCTGCCAGCGAAAATGGCTCTCCAGCCAGGTTCCCGCGACCTCTTCTTTTTTAACGTAGTTGATGATGATACCGATGATGGCGGTGATGCCGGCGAAGTAGGAGAGCGCATACAGGATGTACACGACCTGAGTGAGGTTTTTCAATAATTTCATTTCCACCACATCGGGCGCGACGGTTTTTTCGCTCACGATTACCCCTTGGACCAGGAATCCTTGAGCGTCACGGTGCGATTGAACACCAGCTTGCCGCCCGGTTGATGCTCGCGACGGTCGGTGCAGAAGTACCCCAGGCGCTCGAACTGGTAACGCGTTTCCGGTGCCGCATTTTTCACGCAGCTTTCCACCCAGCCTTGCACCACGGTCAGCGAAGCCGGATTTAGATGGGTGCAGAAATCCACCTCCCGGTCGCCATCCGGCTCCGGTACGTTGAACAGGCGGTCATACAAACGGATCTCGGCCGGCAGCGCGTGCTCGCGCGACAGGAAGTGNATCACGCCTTTGACCTTGCGCCCTTCCGGNTTCTTGCCCAGCGTGTTGTGGTCGATGCTGCAACGCAACTCGATGACCTTGCCTGCCGCATCCTTCACCGCTTCATCGCAGCGCATCACGTAGCTGTGGCGCAGGCGTATTTCGCCGCCAAGCGTGAGTCGTTTCCAGCCTGCGGGCGGCACTTCGGCAAAGTCGTCGGCTTCAATGAACAGTGAGCTGCCGAACGGTACGACGCGTTTACCCAACTCGGGCATGTTGGGATGGAAGTCCGCTTCACGCGTTTGCGCACCGTCGTAATTGGTGATGGTCACCTTGAGCGGATTGATGACGGCCATCACGCGCGGCGCGCGCAGCTCCAGGTCTTCGCGGATCGCGCCCTCCATCACCGCCATATCCACGCTGTTCTCGCTCTTGGAAACGCCGATGCGCTTTGCGAATTCGCGGATGCCTTCCGGTGTGTAGCCGCGCCGCCGCATGCCGCTGATGGTCGGCATGCGCGGGTCGTCCCAGCCGCTCACGTGTTTTTCGTTCACCAGTTGCAGCAGCTTGCGCTTGCTGGTGATGGTGTAGTGCAGTTCCAGCCGCGAGAATTCGTATTGGCGCGGATGACATTTAACGCTCACGTGATCCAGCACCCAGTCGTACAGCGGGCGGTGATCCTCGAACTCCAGCGTGCAGATGGAATGGGTGATGCCTTCCAGTGCGTCGGAGATGCAGTGCGTGTAGTCGTACATCGGATAGATGCACCACTTGTCGCCGGTGCGGATGTGGTGCGCGCGGCGGATGCGGTAGATCGCCGGGTCGCGCAGGTTCATGTTGGGCGAAGCCATGTCGATCTTCGCGCGCAGCACCATCGCGCCGTCGGCGAATTCGCCGTTCCTCATGCGCGTGAACAGGTCGAGATTCTCCGCCGCACTGCGATCACGATTCGGGCTGTTCTTGCCCGCCTGGGTCAGCGTGCCGCGATACTCGCGCATCTGCTCCGGCGTCAGATCGTCCACATAGGCCAAGCCTTTGTTGATCAACTCGACCGCGAATTGGTACAACTGCTCAAAATAATCCGATGCCCAGTGCACCTCGCCGTCCCACTGAAAACCCAGCCAGCGCACATCGTCCTGAATGGACTGCGCATATTCCTCGCTTTCCTTTTCCGGGTTGGTATCGTCGAAACGCAGGTTGCACTTGCCCTGATAATCCTGCGCCAGTCCGAAGTTCAGGCAGATGGATTTGGCATGGCCGACATGCAGATAGCCGTTTGGCTCCGGCGGAAAGCGCGTGACGATGCTGCTGTGCTTGCCGCTTGCCAGATCGGCATCGATGATAGTGCGGATGAAATTTGAAATGGTAGCCGGGGAAGCGGCGGCGGATGGCGTGCTGCTCATGCTGGACTCTTCTCGGTTCTGTGGAGTTAACGATATGCGCTGCGGATTTTACCCGAAAACACGCGGGCAAAGAGAAAGCGGGATACCGCCATACGGCTTGAGAACAGTGAAACACCAACTTTTTATTGGCGGTTTTGGATAAACATGGCACGGTGCTGGGCAACAAAAAACCCGCCATGCGTATTCATGCGGGTTTTTTGGACTTACTTGGACTGCGTTGGATCGGTATTTGGTGGTGATAGGTGGATTTGAACCACCGACCTCAGCGTTATGAGTGCTGCGCTCTAACCAACTGAGCTATATCACCGTGAAGAGCGAAGAGCGCGGCATTTTCCGGATTTCACCCTACCTTGTCAATGCGCAGGGAATATCCTTCAGATCGCTTCCTGCAAAATCTTTTTGTATTCTGGCCAACTCGGCGCCTGTCTTGGCATCCAGCCCGTTCAGCACGAACAGGGTCACCTTGAGCTTGCTGGCGCGTTCGCCAATCTGCGCACTGCGCACTCCCTTGGTGCGCCGCAACTCATCGAGAAAATGCTGTGCCGCCTCCCGCGTCTTGAACACGCCGAGCGAAATGGCGTTCTGCCATGGCCCCGCGTCCGGCACGACGAAATACTCATCAATGCCGCGCGCCTTGAGCTGGGCAATTTTTTGGTTCACCGCTGCCTTGTCCTTCATCGGCGATATATACACCCAATAACCTATGGCGTATTCGACCTGGTGCTGGCTTAATTTATCGCCAAGCTGCAACGTGGACAAGGCGGCCGTTGCCCGCGCCAAATCGGCACCCGAGAACTCGCCCCATTCCATGCATGAAACATCCGGCTTGGCCGTGAGCGCAGCAGGTGCCTCCACCGGCGCCGGAACAGGCGCAGGCGCGGAGGCAGGCAATACCGCAACCGGCTTGCCTTGCGGTGCGCTCAACACGCTGATTTTTTCCTCATGCAGCGGGGGTTGCGCCTGTGCCGCTTGCTCATCGGCGGCCAGCAATCCTCCCCACTGCATCACTGCGAAGAAAATCGCATTCCCCAACAACAAAAACCAAACCAATGCTTTCATCACGCGTTCGTTTCCTGTGCGATTAACCAAAGACCTTGCAGGACCAGATTATCCACGATGAGCAACGGCACGTTAAGGCGATTTCGCAGTACCGCTTCCGCCCCGCCGCTCAGTACGACCGGCGCGCTACTATCTCCGAGCAGCACGTGTTGCCGCTCGATCGCGCCGCAACTGGCCTGCAGCGCGCCGCTATATAACGCATCGGCAGTGTTCAGCGGAAATGATGCATACTTTCCCGCTTGCGCTGCTTGCAACTGAACGGTTGCGCCGCGCAAGCTGCGCTGCATCAGTTCCACTCCGGGCGAAATCAGCCCGCCGATAAATTCTCCCGTAGCCGACAGCGCGTCAACCGTAGTGGCCGTGCCGCTGTTCACCACCAGGCATGTCCCGTGCACCAGATGCCATGCCGCGATCAAAGCCGCCCAGCGGTCGCTGCCCAGCTGGGAAGGGCTGGAATAACCGTTGCGCACGCCGCACTGCGCCTCCTGTGCGATGATAAAGCGAGGCTGCGCAGACAGTCCGGTGCCGGCATTGCGGATGTGCTGCGCGATTTCTTCCCCGGCGACATTGCTTACCCAGACTTGCCGTATGCCCTCCAATCCGGTGAACTGCTGCGACAACTCGCCTGCCTGCTCGACAGGCAGGACGCCGCTGCGCAGCCAGTTGCCTCTGTCCGCCTCCGAGCCGTCCGCCAGAGCCCACTTGATGCGCGTGTTGCCCGCGTCGATCAGCAGTTTCATCGCAATCCTCCCGCTTCGCCGGAATTGAATTGCTTCATCCCTTGCGCAGTTTCCAGGCGCAGCTCGCCGCGATCGCTGACTCCGCGTGCAATCCCGGTCACGACCGATCCGTCCGCCATGCGCAATTGAACCGGCTGATCCTGGTGGATATGGTAGCGCTCCCACTCGCCGCCGAACGCGGCAAAACCGCCCTGCGCAAATTGCCGCAGCGCATCGGCCAGCTCCTGCAACACGGCGGCCAGCAACCGGTTGCGCGTAGGCATGTCCTGGCACACCTCATCCAGCGCACCGGCGGGCTGGTCGATCCGGCCCGCGAGATTGTCCGGCAAGGAGCAATTCAGGCCGAGGCCGATCACCACCGCACTCGGCCCGAGCATATCGCCCTGCGCCTCGATCAGCACGCCGCCCAGCTTTCCCTGTTCAGTCAAAATATCATTCGGCCATTTCAGCCGCACATCCTGCGCACCCAGCCCGTTCAGCGCGCGCGCAATTGCCACGCCCACCGCCAGGCTCANCCCCGACAGCGCATTCAGCCCGCAATCAAACCGCCACAACAGGGAAAACGTCAGCGTACTGCCCAGNCCGGAACACCATGTCCGCCCCATCCGCCCGCGCCCGGCGGTCTGCAATTCCACCGCCAGCACGCTGCCGCCGGGCGCGGCACCCGGCCCGGCGCGCTGCAACAGCAAGGTGTTGCTGGAAACAGCCTGCGGCAGTATCCCGATATCGAACTGCCCGGCATCCTTGCCCAGCCAGCGCAATACTTCTTCGCGTTCCAGCCGTTGCCACGGGTGCGCCAGACGATAGCCGCGACCGCGTATCCGTTGCAGCGCCACGCCGTATTCCGCGACATCGGCCAGCGCGTTGAACACGCTGGCGCGCGACACGCCAAGCCGCCCCGCCAACACCTCGCCGGAATGAAATTCGCCGTCGGCCAGGATATTCAGCAACTGCCAGGTTCGGGCTTGAACAATGTCTTTCGTCATTGCGGCATTCCATCATCCTGGCGCGGCTGAATGGCATCCTGACCCGGCTGGCCGGTATCCTGGCGCGGCTGTCCATCCAGAAAGCGCAGAATTTCTTCGCGCTGTTTCAATGCATCCTGATATCCAAGATCAATCAGCGCGCGGCAGAATTTTCCTTCGGACAAAAGATAACTGACCAGCGTCGCGCCGCTTTGATGGACCGCCCCGACCAGGCGCAACAACAGGCGTATCGTCCAGGGCAATTCCGCAGCATAACGCGCGGCGATTTTTTCGATCGGCTGGCTGGGTGAGACGACCAGCACATCAACATGTTTTATATCGGCTTGCGCACATACCGATTCCGGCAATATGGCCGCCAGCTCGTTGATACGTTGCACCCGCTCCAGATCGACTTCCATGCTGTCGAGGAAAATGCTGTTCAGCGCATGCCCGGCAACCTGAGCCAATGAAGGATAGTCGCTCATATCGTCGCGCGCTGGTTGGCCGGTATCCCCGTTCGCGGTAACCCCGATTACCAGGATACGCGTCGCGCCCAGATGCAGCGCGGAACTGATCGGTGCAATCTGGCGCATCGAACCGTCGCCGAAATATTCGCGATTAATCAGGGTCGCCGGAAAAATAAAGGGCAGGGCCGACGAGGCCAGCAAATGCCTGATTCCGATCTGCGCCGGGATACCGATACGCCGCGTGCGCCGCCATGGAACAATCTCGCCCACGCCCTGATAGAACGTGACCGACTGCCCNGATCCGTAGCCGGAAGCGGTGATGCTCAGCGCATGCANCAGCCCGGCATCTATGCTNTNCTGGATTTTTTCGCAAGAAAGGACTTCTTCGAGAAATTCGACCAGCGGGGAATTGTCCAGCAGGGATGTCTGCCTGAGCTTGTTGATGCCAAAGCCGCTCAGTATCAGTCCGGCCAGCCACAACGCAGTGTTGTTAAACACGCCGATTGCATCGGTGCGATACACCTGGTTGGCGTGAAAATTTTTCCAGATGCCATCGAGATAGCGCACACCCTTGCGGAAATTTTGCGCATTTATCGCCAGCGTCGCGGCATTGAGCGCCCCTGCCGACGTTCCGCAAATCACCGGAAAAGGATTATGCGCGTGGCGCGGCAGGAATTCGGCGATCGCCTTGAGCACGCCGACCTGATAAGCGGCACGCGCGCCACCGCCGGTCAGTATCAGCCCTACGCGCTTTCCCATTCGCGTCCTATTCGACCTCGGCCTGAACCGATTCCAGCGCGTCTTTCAGCGTCTCTTCCGGCAGCGCGTTCAGCGTTTCCGACAGCAT
>C687J26845_10001580_pt1 | contig 13896 bp, 13 predicted proteins | sample RifCSPlowO2_12_FD_26845 | JGI IMG/M metagenome (IMG submission 26845) | reverse complement strand
TAGCGGGTACTATGCTCGCCTACGCCAAGACTATTTCTCCTGGGTATTCGGTGAGCGTGACCGGCTTGCCGGTCAGCGTGTCGCCCAGGCCATCAGCACTCATTTGCTCAAGTAGGGTTTCGCCCATGTTTAATAACAAATCCATCCTGATCACCGGCGGAACTGGTTCCTTCGGCAAGAAGTACGTCAAGACCATTCTCGAGCGTTATCAGCCGAAGAAACTGATCATCTACTCCCGGGATGAACTCAAGCAGTATGAGATGCAGCAGAGCTTCAACGCCCCCTGCATGCGTTATTTCATCGGCGATGTGCGTGATCAGGAGCGGCTGGTGCAGGCAATGCACGGGGTCGACTTCGTGATTCACGCTGCTGCGCTCAAGCAGGTGCCGGCGGCCGAGTACAACCCGATGGAGTGCATTAAAACCAATATTCACGGGGCCGAGAACGTCATCAGTGCCGCACTGAAAAATGATGTGGAGCGGGTCATAGCCTTGTCCACCGACAAGGCTGCCAACCCTATCAATCTCTATGGCGCCACCAAGCTGGCCTCGGACAAGCTGTTCGTGGCGGCCAATAACATGTCCGGCGGGCATCGCACCCAGTTTGCCGTGGTGCGCTATGGCAATGTGGTAGGTTCGCGTGGCTCTGTGGTGCCCTTCTTCGACAAGCTGATTGCCGAAGGCAGCGATCATTTGCCGATCACCGATCCTCGCATGACCCGCTTCTGGATCACCCTGCAGCAGGGCGTGGACTTCGTGTTGAAGAACTTCGAACGCATGTATGGCGGCGAAATCTTCGTGCCGAAGATCCCAACCGTGCGCATCGTCGACCTGGCAAGCGCCATGGCCCCATACCTTGAGCAGCGTACCATCGGCATCCGCCCAGGCGAGAAACTGCACGAGATCATGTGCCCGGCCGACGACTCGCACCTGACTCTGGAATTCGCCGACCACTATGTGCTGCGTCCGACTATCACCTTTACCACTCGCAGCAATGACTTCGCCGTGAATAAGCTGGGCGAGTCCGGCGTGCCGGTCGAGCAGGGCTTCGAATACAACTCCGGCACCAATCCGGATGTGCTCAGTGTGGCCGAGGTGATCGAGTTCAATAAACTGGCCGAGGCCTGAGCCATGATCCCCTACGGTCGCCAGGATATTACCCAAGCGGACATCGATGCCGTTGTGACGGTATTGCAATCCGACTTCCTGACTCAGGGCCCCATGGTGCCGCGCTTCGAGCAGGGCGTGGCGCGGCATGTCGGGGCCAGCCATGCGCTGGCCGTGAATAGCGCCACCTCGGCGCTGCATATCGCCTGCCTGGCGCTCGGGCTCGGCCCAGGCGATCACTTGTGGACCACCCCGATCACCTTCGTCGCCTCGGCCAACTGCGGCCTCTACTGTGGCGCACAGGTCGACTTCGTGGATATCGACCCGCACACCTACAACCTCTGTCCGCAGGCGTTGGCGCACAAGCTGGAGCAGGCCGAGCGCGAAGGGCGCTTGCCCAAGGTGGTGGTGCCAGTGCACCTGTGTGGGCAACCCTGCGACATGCAGGCCATCCATGCACTGGGTCAGCGCTATGGCTTTAAGGTCATCGAAGATGCCTCCCACGCCATCGGTGGCAAGTATCGAGGTGAGTTCATCGGTAATTGCCGCTACAGCGATATCACCGTGTTCAGCTTCCATCCGGTGAAGATCATCACCACCGCCGAGGGCGGCATGGCTCTGACCAATGATGGTCAGTTGGCCGAGCGCATGGCGCTGCTGCGCAGCCACGGTATTACCCGCGATCCGGCACTGATGACCCACGAGGCGGATGGGCCCTGGTACTACCAGCAGATCGACCTCGGCTTCAATTACCGCATGACCGAGTTGCAAGCTGCATTAGGCGTCAGTCAACTGCAGCGTCTGGATCAGTATGTTGCGCGTCGCCATCGGTTGGCTGAGCGCTACAACGATTTGTTGGCCGGGTTGCCCGTGACCACACCTTGGCAGCATTTGGACGGCTACTCCGGGCTGCATCTGTACGTGATTCGCCTGCAACTGGACAAGCTGCAGAAGAGTCATCGCCAGGTCTTCGAGTCCCTGCGCGAGCAGGGTATTGGGGTCAACGTGCACTACATCCCGGTGCATACCCAGCCGTACTACCAGCGTATGGGATTCAAGGTCGGCGATTTCCCACAGGCAGAACACTATTACCGTGAAGCTATCAGCCTACCGATGTTTCAGACCATGAGCGAGGAGCAGCAGGACACCGTCATTGCTACCCTGCGCGAGGCGGTCGACGCATGAGACTGGCGGTCATCCCCGCCCGCGGCGGCAGCAAACGCATCCCGTGCAAGAACATCAAAGAGTTCTGCGGCAAACCGATGATCGCCTGGTCCATCGAGGCGGCTCTGCAGAGTGGCTGCTTCGATCAGGTTATCGTCTCCACCGACGATGCCGAAATTGCCGCAGTGGCACGCCAGTATGGTGCCGCCGTGCCCTTTATGCGGCCCGCCGAACTGTCGGACGATTACACTGGCACCATCCCGGTGATCCGTCATGCCGTCGAGTGGTTTAACGCCCAAGGGCTGGCGGTAGAACAGGTCTGTTGCCTGTATGCCACAGCCCCCTTCGTTGACGCCGAGGATATTCAGCGGGGGTTGCAGATCCTCGAAGAGACGGGTAGCGACTACGCCTTCTCGGTGACCAGTTACGCCTTCCCGATTCAGCGGGCCATCCGCATCACGGAGCGGGGCAGGGTCGAGATGTTCAGTCCAGAGCATTTCAGTACTCGCTCACAGGACCTCGAAGAGACCTTCCATGACGCTGGACAGTTCTATTGGGGGCGTGCCGGCGCCTGGATGGAAAGTAAGATGATTTTCAGTCCAGCTTCTTCTCCCATCGTGCTGCCGCGTCATCGCGTGCAGGATATTGATACCCCCGAGGACTGGCTGCGTGCCGAGTGGATGTTCAAAGCCATGCACGCCCAGAACAGCTGACATGAGTCTTATGCGAGTTGCGTTCCGCGTTGATGCTTCATTGCTAATTGGCAGTGGTCACGCGATGCGTTGCCTGACCCTGGCCGATGCGCTCAAGGCTCAGGGTGTAGAGTGTCAATTTATTTGCCGGGAACATCCCGGCAATCTGATCGAACACATCAAAAATAAAGGCTACAACGTTGCTACATTGCCAGCCAATGAGAGGGGCTTACTCGCGCTCGATAAGGGGCAGGCGGAGCCAATGTGCGCCGTTTACGCTGATTGGCTAGGCGTCCCACAACTCCAGGATGCTGCTGAATGTGCGGTGATCTTGAGTGAGTTTCGGCCCGACTGGCTGATAGTCGACCACTATGCGCTCGATGCGAGCTGGGAAAAGTTGCTGCAACCGCACTACCGCCAATTGATGGTGATCGACGATCTGGCCAACCGGCCGCACCACTGCACCTTGCTACTGGATCAGACCTTCGGTCGTAGCGCTGCTGACTACGAGCCGTGGGTCTCTGCTGGCTGCACTGTACTTTGTGGCTCGCAGTATGCCCTGCTGCGTCCCGAATTTGCTGCTCTGCGGCCATACAGTCTCAAACGTCGTGAAAACCCGCAACTCGAACACCTGCTCATCAGTATGGGGGGGGTCGATAAAGACAATGCGACCGGTCTGGTGCTGCAAGCGCTCAAGCACTGCGTACTGCCGCCGCACTGCCGCCTCACGGTGGTCATGGGCGCCAGCGCGCCCTGGCTAACCGAAGTTCGTCAGCAGGCTGAGCAATTGCCCTGGGCCACAGAGGTTCGGATAAACATCAGCGATATGGCACAGTTGATGGCCGAGAGTGACCTGGCAATTGGTGCCGCCGGCTCGACGTCCTGGGAGCGTTGCTGTCTGGGGCTGCCGACAGTGATGGTTGTTCTTGCAGACAATCAAAAACAGGTCGCTCAAGGTCTCGAACAGGTGGGGGCGGTTTATGCCCTGCAAGGTTCACAGCAGATCACGGATCGTCTCCCTTGCCTACTGCCTTCACTTGTTTCATCGTCAGCCCACCGAGTTGCCATGAGTCAGGCTGCGCGTCGGATTGCGGACGGCAATGGAGTGGCGTCTGTAATCCAGCAGTTGGAGCGTTGAAATGAATGCAGCCGCAACGGTACAGCAACGGGTGCGCCCTATGATTGATGAGGATCTGCAGCGAGTACTCGCCTGGCGTAACCATGAAGAAGTGCGCCGTTATATGTACAGCCAACATAAAATCAGCCTCGCCGAGCATGTGCGTTGGTTTGAGCAGGCATCCCGGGATGCCAGTCGCCATCTGCTGGTGTTTGAAAGCAATGCCGTGCCACTCGGCTTCATCAATCTTCATCAGATTGCACCAGGCGGTGTGGCTGACTGGGGCTTCTATGCTGCACCGGACGCGCCGAAAGGAACAGGTAGTCAGCTGGGGCGGGCTGCCTTGCAGCATGCGTTCACTCAATTGGGTTTGCACAAGATCTGTGGTCAGGCGCTGGCCTACAACGAGCGCTCCATAAAATTTCACCAGAAGCTCGGCTTCCAGCAAGAAGGCGTTCTGCGTGAACAACACTTCGACGGCCAAAGCTACCACCATGTTCTGTGCTTTGGGCTTCTCGCAACTGAATGGCAACCTAGTAACTGAGAGATATCATCATGTCGACCGTTCCCAGCATCAGCATTGCCGGCCGCCGTATCGCGCTTGATGCTCCGCCTTACGTTATCGCNGAACTTTCCGCTAACCATAATGGCAGGCTGGAAACCGCTCTGAAGATCATTGAAGAGGCCAAGCGAGCTGGTGCCGATGCCGTCAAACTCCAGACCTACACGGCCGACACCATTACCCTGGATTGTGATGCGGAAGAGTTCCAGATTCATGGTGGCCTATGGGACGGTAAGACCCTCTACCAGCTCTACCAGGAGGCACACCTGCCCTGGGCTTGGCATGCCCCGCTGTTCGAGCATGCCCGCAAACTCGAGGTCACCATTTTCAGCTCACCCTTCGACAGCACGGCTGTAGACCTGCTGGAGGACTTGAATGCCCCGGCTTACAAGATTGCTTCCTTCGAAGCCGTCGATCTGCCACTGATCAGGTATGTTGCCAGCACCGGCAAGCCGATGATCATCTCCACCGGCATGGCCGATGCCGAGGAGATTCAGGAGGCTATAGGGGCCGCCCGGGAGGGCGGATGCAAGGAGTTGGCGATTCTGCATTGTGTCAGTGGCTACCCGGCACCTGCCGCGGACTACAACTTGCGGACTATTCCGGACATGTTCCAGCGCTTCGGCTTGGTCACGGGTTTGTCCGATCACACCCTGGATAACACCACGGCTATTGCCAGCGTAGCGCTGGGGGCTTCCATTATTGAAAAACACTTCACCCTTGACCGCAGCGGCGGCGGCGCAGATGACAGTTTTTCTCTGGAGCCTGCCGAGCTCACTGCACTGTGTCGTGACAGCAAGACTGCTTGGGCAGCCATGGGGGGGGTTGATTATGGACGCAAGCCCAGTGAGCAGGCTAACGTAAAGTTTCGACGATCTTTATATTTTGTGAAGGATCTGCAGGTCGGAGATTTGATTACTGAAGATGCAATTCGGAGTGTGAGGCCTGGATTTGGCTTGGCGCCTAAGTATAAATCAATGCTTGTGGGGCGGCGGGTTTTACGCGCTGTAGACAAGTACTCTCCAGTGACGTCTGCATGTGTAGATATTGAATTGTGAAATATATATATATACCTGCTGGGCGGAAGTTGTGGTTTGATCTCGCTGTTGACTTGAAGGATAAATATGGTCATGAGCCGGCTTTCTGGTACGGGGATGATGCTCTTTTGCAACAGGCACGAACGCATTTTAGTGGCAGCGTATTTCAGTCATTACGTTCGTTGGATTACGCGAAGGCCGTGCCGGTAGGTGGTCTATTTAAGGCTGTAGTTGCTTCGCCTGATTTTCATTGGATCAAGGACGAAGCAATAAAAATGCTGGACAGGATAGATGCGCACGACCTGTGGGGTAGAAAAGTAAGGGATGCCTATTTTTTTAGAGCGCTCACCCTGGCTTGTTATTTTATAGAGACGTCAGGTGCAGAGTTCTTCCTGTCGTCGGAGTCACCACATGATTTTTTTGCTTATGTGCTGTGGCGAGCATGTGGTGTCTCAGGAATTCCGTGTATTCATTTCGAGGCTATAAGTATTGCGCCTGCCATGGTGATGGTGTCCTCACGAGGCGGCACGCTAAATAAAATTGCACGTTATCCTGGGTGCGAAAATGAGGGGTTTGAAAACGTTCTATTGTCTGCGGAGAACTATTGCATGCGTTTCTCTGGTGCAGCCAAACCTGGCTATATGCTTCGTCAGGAGCATAAGGAGAAGGTACATGATAAATTGTACCGGAGGCTGCGTGATAAGCTCTTGCGGATTGTACCGCTCGCTCTTGCAGTAACTGTGCTCATTAGATGTCGTGAGATGCTTGGCGTTTCTGTGGAAATGCTATCTATTTTTGAAAGAAGGCTAAAGTTGTGGGGTAGGGATAAAACTACAGAGCTGAAAACTGCTTATCTGGAAAAGCTGAAGGGCGAGACGTATTTGAATTATGTTTATTTTCCTTTGCATTATGAGCCGGAACGAACGACTTCACCTGATGGCGGAGTTTATTATGATCAGGCTCGCGCAGTTTTGGAGATAAGGTCCCGACTGCCGCCTGAAGTTCTGTTGGTTGTTAAAGAGCACCCTTCTCAGTTGTATAAGAATATGCGTGGATATAAGGGTCGAAGCAAGCTCTTCTATGAACTGCTGGGCGGCGTTCAGGGTATTAGGTTGGCCTCGTTGGAAATTCCGTCTTCTGAGCTTATTAGGGATTGTCTAGCGGTTGTTACCGTCACTGGTACTGCTGCCCTTGAGGCGTCGATGCTGGGTAAGCCGTCGTTTGTACTTGGTGCTGCATGGTTTGTTGGTGCGCCGAATGTTTATGCGCATTCGGATGTTGAGCGGTTTACTGAGATTGTTGGGTCAAACTCGCCTTCAGGCGTTGACGAGCTTTTAACGTGGTTGTCATCGTACTTGTCAACCTATGCGTTCTTTGGTTGTGTGAATCCCTCCAATGAGAAGGTTTTTGCCGGGTGCATGGAGGCACTGGCCGTGCAACGTCCGTTTGCCCTGTCTCGCCAAATCGATCTTTATTTTAAAGAGTATTTTCAGCGCTTGGCGGTTGAGTGAATGGTCGGCTATAAGAGTCCTGGCAATGCGCCCATAAGGACATAGTGTCAGTCGGGATATTGATTGGAATGAATGCTGGTTTGTGGTGATAGTGGGGTGTATCTGTGAGCAGTTGCTGCATTTTTAATGATTTTGTTCTTCAGTAGTTAAACATTAAGGGTGGCAGGGTGTTGTTGTGAAAGTCATGTTTTTGGTTATGGATGAGCAAAGGGTTATTCTCGACAAGTTATACGAGGAAATCCAGCGTAACTGTGAGTGCTGTGAGGTGTTCAGGCTGAGCAAGTCGCAGCAGTTAAGATTGGCGGCTTCTTTGGTGCGCCTCAATTACCAGGCCTATGATCGGGTAGTTATTTTTTCTCGCCTGAAACGCATGCGGTCTCAGTTGGCAGTGCTGTGCTGTATTCCTGGTTTGGTTTTTTTTGAGCATGATGCTTGCCAGAATTATATGGCCAATAGCAAGTATCGGGGGGCGTATTCTGCGTTCTATAAACGTCTGCCCTGGGCGCGTGTTCTGTCTTCCGGTGCAACAGTTGCTCGCCGCTTGCGAGAGGAGGGGGTGGATGCGCATTTTGTTTCCAAGGGTTACGACCAAGGTTTTTTGAATGACGTTGGGCGGGCACGAGATATTGATGCCGCTTTTCTCGGGAGTCTAAAGGGTAATGCTTATAGCCTGCGTCGTGAAATGCTCGCGGCAATTGCTGGCCGTACCACTCTATTGATTACTCGAACCGAGTCTGGAGAGGCGTACCCAGAGTGGCTGAACCGCATTCGTATCTTCGTCAGCGCCGATGTCGGCATGGGCGAGTATATGATCAAGAACTTCGAAGCCATGGCTTGTGGTTGCGTTCTGCTGGCCTGGAGTCAGGGGGCGGAAGAGGACTCGGCGCTAGGTTTCGAGGATGGCAAGAATGTGATGCTGTATCGCTCGGTCGAGGAGGCTGTGGAGAAAATCAATCGCCTTAACGCTGAGCCTGAGTTGGCCGCGCGTATCGCTCGAGAGGGTCAGGTGTTCGCACAGCAGCACTACACCTTTGCCCGGGTCGGGCGAGACCTGGCCAGAGCCATCGAGCAACCCATGCGGCCTTGGCCGGGAGTATCAGGATTGCAGCGAGTGTGGCTGCGTTTGCGTTATGGGTTAAAGGTCTGAGATGGCGATCAAACTTTATTGGTGTCGAGGCAAGGGGCGTGACGATGCCTCTCAGCGTAATTTTGGCGATTATTTATCACCACTGCTGGTGGAAATGCTAGCGGCCAAACCGGTGGTCTATGCGCCTGTGCATAAGGCCGAGATGATGGCTATCGGCTCGATCATGCCCCGTGAGCAGAAAGCTAGGCGCTTTCTGCTGCCGCGCCGGCTGCATATCTGGGGCACGGGCACCGATGCCCCGGGCCTGAGCTTTTCGGCCAGGCACTACTACCATGCCGTGCGCGGCATCAAGACACGGGAGCAGATTGCCGGTTTACGCTCGTCTCCGGCGCTGGGTGATCCCGGGTTGCTGGCCGATCACTGGTGGAGCGGGCGGGCGAAGCCAGAGAAACGCTACCGGATCGGCCTGATCCCGCACTATGTGGATCGCGACAACCCCCATGTGCAACAGGCCGCCAAGCTGCCAGGAGTCAAGCTGATCGATGTGTTCTGGCCGGTTGAAGAAGTGCTGCGGGCGGTGCAGGCCTGTGATTTTGTCCTCTCCTCAAGCATGCACGGCTTGATAGTGGCCGATGCGTTTTGTGTACCCAATCGGCGTCTGATTCTTTCTAGCGGGATGATTTCCGATTACAAGTTTCTCGATTACTACTCGGCCTTCGCCATGCATGAGCCTGTGTCAGTGACGGCCGACGCTCTGCCCGCTTTGGATCGTCAGGACTTGTCCGAGCTGTTTGGCGACTATTCGCGGCCTGGCTTGGCAGAGATCCAGGCGCACCTGATCAAGGCTTTTCCCGTTCTTTGAGGTTCACTATGCATTCAGTGTCGGAGGGGCGTGCGTCTTGGCCATGGCTGGTTTTTGCTGGGCTTTTTTGCGTGTTTTGCAGTGCCTTCTACCTGCCGCTTTCAGCCAAGGCGACCAACAATATCTTCTATGCCGGTTTGGCTCTGCCTGCGTTGCTCTGGCTGTTATGGCGTCCTGCGGCCTTGCCGCAACTGGCGCGGGCCTTCGCCTGGATGCTGCTGTTGCTGGGGGCGTTGGTAGTCGTGGATGCCGGTGATGCGACGGGTTTGAAGAAAGGCCTATACCTGCTGCTGTTCTTCGTCTGCTGCCTGATGCTGGAGCAGCGGCGCTGGGGAGTTAAAGGCTGTGTCACGGTATTTGCCTGCCTTAGCGTCGGGGTGTTGCTCTATGTGCTGACCGATTGGTTGTGGATCTGGTCGCAAAGCGGTCGCTGGATTCGCTATGGACGCTTCTGGGGTGAGCAGATCAATCCGGTGTATTTTTCCTTGCTGATCAGCAGCGCGCTGGTATTTCTCTGGCTGTTCCATGTCGCCGACTGGTTGGAGCGGCGCTCGCGTCTAGTGTTGTTGGCCGGCCTCTTCTTGCTGGCCGTGGCGGTGCTGCTGTGCTCGAGCATTTTCCAGTCACGCTCCACCTTGCTGGGTTTTGCGCTGTTCTTTGGCGCCTACCTTCTGTACAAGCGCTTTATTCTGCTGGGCATAGTGCTGGTCGCAGCGCTGGCTGTGCTGCTGTTTGCCCTTGGCTGGGATGAACTATTGATTGAAAGAGGTCTCAGCTATCGCCCGGTGATCTGGCAGGATGCTTGGCTGCGAGTGGTGAATGATTGCGGGCTGTGGTTGGGCTGCGGTTCGGACGATTACCGTTTTCTGGGTAAATTCCACCATCCCCATAGCGGTTACCTGGCGATGTTCTATCGCAATGGTCTGCTGGGGGCGGTGTTGTTCGCTTCGCTGGCAGCGGTGTTCTTCTGGCGCAGCATTCGCGCACGCTCGCGTTGGATGTTGCTGTCGTTGATGGGCTGGGGCAGCCTGCTGACCACGACTAATGGTGTGCTGACCACGCCTCAGCCCTTGTGGGTCTATTTCTGGCTGCCGACCTTTATGGCTATCCTGGAAAGCCAGCACCCAGCCGTGCTGGCCTATTTCGGCGTACGCCAAGCGACACAGGCCTCCGGCACTATTAGCGCGGCGAACCATGATAGAGGTTGATCAGCTCATCCAGTGGGAAGTCCTGCAGCTTTCGTCTGCTTAGGTAATGGCGCAGATGCTGGAAGTTGCGTTGCACCAGCCAGGCATTAAGTGGGCGTTTTTTACACTGCAGGTCGAGAATGTCTATTAATCCGTACTGCCCGTCGGGCAACAGCAAGATGTTGCCCAGATGTAAGGAGCGGAAGTAAATTCCGAGTCGATGCAGTTCTCGGATAAAAGCAGCCAGTGATGGCAGTAACTCATAGGTTTTCTGGGCGTCCTGGCAATACAGCTGTTCTATGGATTGCCCCGGCAGCGGTCGATACAGGCAGGCACTGAGCCCCTCTCTACGATCAAGCCAAAGTAGCTCGACCAGCTCTGGGGTCTGGATGCCAAGCTTCTGTAAACGTTCAGCGTTGCAGGCAAAGCGCTTAGCGGCAGGCTGCAGTCGGGCGAGTATAGGGTGGCGGCGGGTATGGAATATCTTCAAGAAGAGTCCATTGGCGAGTGCTGCAACCTTAGGGCCTCGCGCATCCTTTTCTAGGATTAGGCTGCTGGCCAGCCAGCTTTCCAGTTCTTGCGCTGTTACAATCCGCATCGTTTTCCTCTAGCCAGTCGTATGGGGCTTGCCGAATGGCCAATTCTACCCAGCAATCCAGTTTAAAAGTGTATTTGCGGTTGCTGCGCTACGTTATCCCTTACTGGGGGCTGTTTGCCGTCAGCATTTTGGGCTTTCTGATCTTCGCCGCCACTCAGCCGATGTTGGGCTACATCCTCAAGTTCTTTGTCGATGGGCTGAACAATCCGGAGGCCAGCTTTTTCGCGGCGGTTCCCTATTTGGGCAAATGGTCTTGGTTGGGGGGGCTAAAGCTGCTGCAAGCGGTACCACTGCTGATAGTTCTGATCGCCGTATTGCAGGGCCTGGGTTCCTTTCTGGGTAACTATTTTCTGGCGAAAGTGTCGCTGGGATTAGTGCACGACATGCGCGTGGCGCTGTTCAACAACCTGTTGACCTTACCCAATCGCTATTTTGACAACCACAACTCCGGCCATTTGATCTCGCGTATCACCTATAACGTGACCATGGTCACGGGGGCGGCCACCGATGCCATTAAGGTGATGGTGCGTGAGGGCATGACGGTGATCTTTCTGTTTGCCACCCTGCTGTGGATGAACTGGACATTGACCATGGTGATGGTCGCCATTTTGCCGGTTATTGGTTTGATGGTGGTCAGCGCCAGTAAGAAATTTCGCAAGCAGAGCAAGAAGATCCAGGCGGCTATGGGCGATGTCACCCATGTGGCCTCGGAAACTATTCATGGCTACCGGGTGGTGAGAAGTTTTGGTGGTGAAAGCTATGAGCAGCAGCGTTTCTGCAGTGCCAGTCGTGAAAACAGGCAAAAGCAGCTGAAAATGGTCAAAACCAACGCGGTCTATACCCCCAGCCTGCAGTTGGTGATTTACAGCGCCATGGCGGTGCTGATGTTCTTGGTTTTGCTGCTGCGCGGCGATGCCAGTGCTGGTGATCTGGTTGCCTACATCACTCTTGCCGGGTTGCTGCCCAAGCCGATTCGCCAATTGTCCGAAGTGAGTTCGACCATTCAGAAAGGTGTGGCCGGCGCCGAGAGTATCTTTGAGCAACTGGATGAAGTGCCGGAAGTTGACTGCGGCACCCAGGAGCGTGAGCGTATCAGCGGGCGACTCGAGGTGCGCGACCTCAGCTTCAGCTATCCAGATGTCGAGAAACCGGTGCTGAACAATATCTCATTCGTTGCCGAGCCTGGGCAGATGGTGGCTTTGGTCGGTCGCTCCGGTAGTGGTAAGTCGACTCTGGCCAATCTGATTCCGCGTTTCTATCACCATGAGCAGGGGCAGATTCTGCTGGATGGAGTGGATGTCGAGGGTTACAGGCTGCATAACCTGCGCCGACATATTGCCCTGGTGACCCAGCATGTGACCTTGTTCAACGATACCGTCGCCAACAATATCGCCTATGGCGATCTGGCCGGCGCGCCCATCGAGAGTATTCGCAGTGCCGCCGAAGCGGCCTATGCCGCCGAGTTTATCGAGCAGATGGCGCAGGGCTACGACACCTTGGTTGGCGAGAACGGCGTGTTGCTGTCCGGTGGTCAGCGTCAACGTCTGGCTATCGCCCGCGCCCTGCTCAAGGATGCGCCGTTGCTGGTTCTCGATGAGGCGACTTCGGCGCTGGATACCGAATCGGAGCGGCATATTCAGGCTGCTTTGGACAAGGTCATGCAAGGGCGTACCACCCTTGTGATTGCCCATCGACTGACCACTATCGAGAAGGCGGATCTGATTCTGGTGATGGATCAGGGGGGGATAGTCGAGCGAGGTACCCATGCCGAGTTGTTGGCGCTCAATGGTTATTACGCGCGCCTGCATGCCAAGCAATTCGAAACCGTCGATGAAGTGGATGACACCCTGGCATAAGCGCGTGCCGGGACATGCCTCTATTGGCCTTGGGGGCGCGTGACGGTACTCTGCCCGCCGGTCAGTGCTTCCGGGTTGCTGTCTATGTTCATCCAGTCGGCTCCTGATAGTGGGGGCGCCAATTCTAATAATAGGGTGTCAGCATGAGCGCCAATATCGCAGCTTTGAGTCAGCTATCCGAGGCTGAAGCTTTTTCCCGCTGGCTGGAGATTCCTGGGGATTGGGTCGAAGAACCCAATGTGCGCCGTGGCGGCATGAGTGGCGTCAAGCGTATCTACTCCGATCAGGGGCAGATGCTCTACCGCAAGCAGCAGGCCGGGCATATCTTCCGCAGCCTGCGCCATCCTCTCGGTTATCCGACCGTCATGCGTGAGCGTGAGGCTTTATTGGCCTGTGTGGCGCTGGATGTGCCAGTTCCCCCCTTGGTCTTTGCTGAGTGCCGGAAGAACCAGGGCGAATGGCAGGCTTTGCTCGTTACAGAGGCCCTCGATGGCTACAAGAGCCTTGAGGATTGCTATGCCGAACAGCTTGAGCAGACCTGGGGAGAGGCTTTGCACCAGCAGGTGCTGCAGGCGTTTGGGCGAGTCCTGGGGCGGCTTAATCGTGGCCACTGGCAGCATGGCTGTTTGCGTCTCAAGCATGTATTTGTCCGGCTTAAGGGGGCGATGCCGGAAGTGGCCCTGCTCGATCTGGAGAAAGCCCGCAGGCGTTTTTTTGCCGCGCAAGCGGCCGGGCACGACCTGCACCAGGTGCAGCGCCGTCTGGGGATGAGCGAGGTGCAGTGGCAGGTGTTTCTGGAGGGTTATCGCAGTACTTATGGCGCTGCTGTGCCTAAGGTGATTGGGCGTGGTTGAGCATTATCGCGTGGATTATCCGTTCTTGATGCCGTCCGAGCCGTGTCGCGGATGTTGAGTTATCTAGGGGCTTGGCGTGAACGTGGTTGGCTACCCATAGATGCGGCCGCCTATGCCCAGGCCTGGCAGCGCTTCGGCGGCAGCGTCGCCACTCACCCCCAGGTCGTCGAGCGTCTGGCTGGCCTGGCGGGTCTGCCGGTGCGCTACCTGGGTTGGTTGCACAATGGCGAGTTGCAGGCCTCCATACCGACCTGGGGCCGGCA
>C687J26845_10001575_pt1 | contig 13932 bp, 11 predicted proteins | sample RifCSPlowO2_12_FD_26845 | JGI IMG/M metagenome (IMG submission 26845) | reverse complement strand
CGCTCGCGCATCTGCGCCTCGCTCAGGTTACCTTCCAGAAAATCCCACACCTGGCGATAACCCACCGCTCGTATAGACGGCAACCCCGGATGCAGGTCACTTCTCTGCCGCAGGCGTTCGACCTCGTCGACAAAGCCCTGTTCCAACATCAACTGAAATCGTTGCGCAATTCGCGCATGCAACATCTGGCGCTGCGCCGGAGCNATGGCCAAGTGCGCGACAGTATAGGGGAATTGTCCCGCAGCGGACGCGCCCATGNCATGATTTTGCTCAAGCTGGAGCTGGCGGTGCGCGGTCATGGTCAGACCGCTGACGCGGTAGACCTCCAGCGCCCTNACCAGGCGNTGCGGGTCATTCGGATGGATNCGCGCCGCGGANTCCGGATCGACCGCCTGCAACTCGCGGTGCAGCGCCCCCCAGCCTTCGGCCCGGGCACGCGCCTCCAGCTCGGCGCGCACCTGCGGATCGGCGCCGGGCATGTNGGCCAACCCTTCGAGCAGCGCCTTGTAATACAGCATGGTGCCGCCGACCAGCAGCGGGATGCGCCCGCGTGCGCTGATCTCGGCCATCGCCGTCAGGGCGTCGGCACGAAACTCGGCAGCCGAGTAGCTTTCGGCCGGGTCGCGAATGTCGATCAGGCGATGGGGGAACTCGGCGAGCGTGGCTTTATCGGGTTTGGCGGTNCCGATGTCCATGCCGCGATAGACCAAGGCCGAATCGACACTGATCAGCTCGCACGGCAGCACCCGCGCCAGCTCGAGGGCCAGATCGGTCTTGCCGGCGGCGGTAGGCCCCATCAGGAAAATTGCCGGAGGCAGGCGTTCGGACATCGTCAATAGTTCTCGGTGTGGCGCGAACGCCGATCGCCCGCGGCCCGCTCAGCGACCACGCAGGAACAGCTTATCCAGATCGTCCATGCCCAGCTGGGTCCAGGTCGGCCGACCATGGTTGCACTGGCCGCTGCGCTCGGTGTGCTCCATGTCGCGCAGCAGGGCATTCATTTCCGGCAGGCTCAGGCGTCGATTGGCGCGTATCGCACCGTGACAAGCCATGGTCCCGAGCAACTCGTTGAGGTGCGCCTGGATCCGGTCACTGGTGCCGTACTCGAGCAGATCGGCCAGCACATCCGCCACCAATCGATTGGCCTCGGCCTGCTTGAGCAGCGCGGGAATCTGCCGGATCGCCAGGTTTTCCGGGCCCAGACGCTGCAACTCGAAGCCCAGGCGCTGGAACCAGGCCGCATGTTCTTCGGCGCAATCGGCCTCGCGCTGACTGACGGCCAGCGACTCGGGCACCAGCAGTGGCTGGCCGCGCAAGCCTTCACTGGCCATGGCAATCTTCAGCCGCTCATAGGTGATCCGCTCGTGCGCCGCGTGCATGTCGACCAGCACCAGGCCCGGCACGTTCTCNGCGAGGATATACACGCCCTTGAGCTGGGCAATGGCATAACCGAGCGGCGGCACATCGCCCTGGGCCTCGGGCAGGCTCGCCGGCGCCACGCTCAGCGGCGCGAAAAACTCGCGGTAGGCGCCCTGCGCCTCGGCCGCCGGCACTCCGGCCTGGGGCCGCTGGCCCTGATAACCGGCCCCCGGCGAACGCCAGACCGACTCGCGCGGCGTCGACTCGAGCAAACTGGCGGCCAGGCCGATCTCGCCCTGCGGGCCGAACTCGCCGGCCGCCTGCCCCGTCGGCGCCAGCATGCCGCTCACCGCTGCCGGTGCGGCCAGTTGATCCTCCGGACGCACATCACCCAGGGCGCGATGCAAGGTGCCGTAGAGGAAGTCATGGACCATGCGCCCGTCGCGAAAGCGCACTTCGTGCTTGGTCGGGTGTACGTTGACATCGACCACCGCGGGGTCGATTTCCAGAAACAGCACGAAGGTCGGATGACGGCCATTGAACAGCACGTCGCGATAGGCCTGGCGCACCGCATGGGCGACCAGCTTGTCGCGCACCGTGCGTCCGTTGACGTAGAAATACTGCAGATCCGCCTGGCTGCGNGAGAAAGTCGGCAAGCCGACCCAGCCCCACAGGCGCAGGCCATTGCGTTCGATCTCGATGGGCAACGCCTGCTCGAGAAAAGCCGCCCCGCAGACCGCCGCCACCCGCCGCGCGCGACTGACATCGTCATGCGCCTCGTGCAGGCCGAGCACGGTCTTGCCGTTATGGCGCAGATGAAAGGCCACGTCGAAACGCGCCAGGGCCAGGCGCTTGATGACTTCCTGCAGGTGATCGAATTCGGTTTTCTCGGTCTTGAGGAACTTGCGCCGCGCCGGGGTATTGAAGAACAGGTCGCGCACCTCCACCGAGGTGCCCACCGGGTGCGCCGCCGGCTGCACGCGCGGCTGCATGTCGCGGCCTTCGGTTTCCACCTGCCAGGCCTGTTCGGCATCGGCCGTGCGCGAAGTCAGGGTCAGGCGCGCGACCGAGCTGATCGAGGCCAGGGCCTCGCCGCGAAACCCCAGGCTCATGACCTGCTCGAGGTCTTCGAGCTCACGGATCTTGCTGGTGGCATGCCGGGCCAACGCCAGCGGCAGATCGTCCGCCGCGATGCCGCTGCCGTCGTCGCGCACGCGCAGCAGCTTGACCCCACCCTGCTCGACATCCACTTCGATGCGCTGGGCACCCGAATCCAGGCTGTTCTCGAGCAACTCCTTGATCACCGAAGCAGGCCGCTCGACCACCTCGCCCGCGGCGATCTGGTTGGCCAGCCGCGGACTCAGCAACTGGATACGCGCGTCACTACTCATGGCTGAACCGCCAGCGCCGTGGCCGGAATCTGCAGGGTCTGGCCGACCTTGATCACGTCGGAACGCAGCGAATTGGCACTGCGCAGGGCGCCAAGGCTGACCTGGTAACGCAGCGCGATCAACGCCAGGCTCTCGCCGGAGCTGACCACGTGCTCGCGCGGCCCCTGGGCAAGCTTGCCATTATCGCGTTGCCAGGCGACATAGCTGCCGGGCGGCGGGTTCTGCTGAAAAAACTGCCGCACACCAGCCACGATAGAGCGTGCCAGCGCCTGCTGGTGACCGGCGCTGGCCAGCTTGCGCGCCTCATTGGGGTTGGAGATAAAGCCGGTCTCGACCAGGATCGACGGTATGTCCGGCGATTTGAGCACCATGAAGCCGGCCTGCTCGACCCGGCGCTTATGCAGCGGCGTAATCCGCCCCATATTGCTCAGCACCTTGTTGCCGACATTCAGGCTGGACGACAGCGACGCGGTCATCGACAGATCCAGCAGCACCCCGGCCAGCATGCGGTCCTTATCGTCCAGACTGACATTGCCCGCACCGCCGATCAGGTCCGACTGGTTCTCCGAGTCGGCCAGCCAGCGCGCAGTCTCCGAGGTGGCGCCGCGATCCGACAGGGCATACACCGAGGCACCAAAGGCCGCCGCCCGTGGCGCCGCATCGGCATGAATCGAGACGAACAGATCGGCGCCCTTCTTGCGCGCAATGTCGGTACGTTTGCGCAATGGGATGAAATAGTCGCCNGTGCGCACCAACTCGCCGCGAAAGCCCTTCTCGGCGTTGATCTGGCGCTGCAGTTCCTTGGCGATCGCCAGGGTCACGTGCTTCTCGAACTGGCCCTTGACCGGCGACAGCGCACCCGGGTCTTCGCCACCGTGACCGGCATCGATGGCGATGACGATATCGCGCTTGCCACCGGGCACCGGGGTCAGCTTGGCTGGTACCCGGGTCGGCGTGACCGGCACCGGCGGTGCGCTGGCCACCTGGGTCACCGGCAGACCGGGAGCAGCACCTGCCTCCTGATCGAACAGATCGACCACCAGGCGATGGCCGTATTGCTGATTGGGCGCCAACATGAAGCTTTTGGGCGTAACCTGCGCCGACAGGTCGATCACCACCCGCAGGTCTTCGGGCGTGCGTTGCGCCGAACGCATACCGGTAATCGGGGTATTGCTCAACGCCAGGTTGTCGAACCGGGTCGCCAGCTTGGCCCCACTGACATCGATGACCAGGCGATCCGGTGCCGTGAGGATAAAGACACTGTGCTGCACCGGGCCGGACAGGTCGAACACCAGGCGCGTATTGTCCGGTGCCCGCCACAGCCTGACGCTGCGCACATCCGAAGCGGCCATAACCTCGACAGCCAACGCCGCCAGCACCACTCCAACCGCGATGAAACGCGCGCCTATGCGCATACCCGACCCCATTTTGTTTTGATCATGCCCCGGAGGCCAAAGCGGCACACCAGGTTTCGCCACGCTCACCTTGCGCCTGCACATGCAGGGAGCGGCCGGACGCTTGCGCGCTAATGGTAATGTCCATATCGGCCTTTGGCAAAACGCCTGCACCGCGCTCAGGCCACTCGACCAGGCACAAGGCATCGCCCTCGAAGTAGTCGCGTATCCCCAGGTACTCCAATTCCTCCGGGTCGACCAGCCGATACAGGTCGAAATGAAACACGCGAACCGCGTCGATCTCGTATGGCTCGACCAGGGTGAAGGTCGGGCTCTTGACCGCCCCGGCATGACCCAGGCCGCGAATGATCCCGCGCGACAGGGTGGTTTTCCCCGCCCCCAGATCGCCATGCAGATAGATCACCCCACACCCGCCACTGACCTCGGCGATACGCGCGCCCAGCGCCAGCATCGCCGCTTCATCGGCGGCATACAGCTCTAACTCGGACAAACAGACTGCTCCTGCAACAATTGACGAATGGCGGCGCACAGGTCACTCGCCGCCAACCCACAGCCCCGCCCGGCCAGACGCTCGCCAGCGCTCGCATGCAGCCAGACCGCCAGACTGGCCGCCGCCATCGCCGGCAGGCCCTGGGCCAGCAGCGCACCAATCAGGCCCGCCAGCACATCGCCAAAACCGGCGCCGGCCATTACCGGGTGACCGCGATCGCAGAGCAGCAGCTGCCCGGTAGAGTCGGCCAGCAGGGTGCCCGCACCCTTGAGTACGCACACCGCCTGGTAGCGCTGGGCCAGGGCTCGCGCCGCTGCCGGACGATCGGCCTGCACTGCGGCATTACTGATACCCAGCAAGCGCGCGGCTTCGCCCGGATGCGGGGTGATCACGCCACCAGCCGGCATCTTGACCGCGCCCGCGGCCAGCAGGTTCAAGGCGTCGGCGTCCCACACCTGCGGCGCGTCAGTGATCGCCGCCAGCGACAGCAGGCTGCGCGCCCAGGCTCCCTGCCCCAGGCCCGGCCCGACCACCCAGACGCTGGCCGCGGCGGCCAAGGGCCGTAATTGATTGGCCGAGGCCACGGCGGCGCTCATCACCTCGGGCACGCGCGCTTGCGCCGCCGCCAGGTGCTCGCCGCGGGTCGCCAGGGAAACCATCCCCGCGCCGCTGCGCAAAGCGCTTTGCGCCGCCAACAGGGCGGCGCCGGCGAAACCGCGATCGCCACCGACCACCAGCACATGGCCCAACTGCCCCTTGTGCACGGTGCGCGGCCGCGCCGCCATGCACGGCACATTCGCCCCGGCCAGGCGTTGGGCCACGCAAGCCTGCGCAGCGAGCAGCGCCGGATCGGCGCGCAAGTCATCGAAGACCAGCTCGCCCACCCAATCCGCTGCCACCCCGGTGAACAGCCCCAGCTTCAGGCCGATCAGGGTCACCGTCAGCTGCGCACGCACGGCCACCACCAGCACCTGACCGCTGTCGGCGCACAAGCCCGAGGGAATATCCACCGCCAGTACCGGCAGAGCGCTGGCGTTGAGCAGGCGAATCGCCTGGGCATAGGGTTCGCGCACCGCGCCGCTGAGGCCAGTGCCGAGCAGCGCATCGACCACCACGCCCCTCAGCTCGGCGCATTCGNTCCAGGGCTGGACANTCACGCCTGCGGCTTGCGCCTCATCGCGCGCCTGCGCCGCATCGCCTTGCAGCTGCAGCGGATCGCCCACGGCCAGCAGCTGCACCTGCCAGCCGGCACGCAGCGCCAGGGCCGCCACCAGGTAGCCGTCGCCCGCATTGTTGCCGCGCCCGGCCAGCACCGTCAGCATCCCGACATCCGGCCACCGGCGGCGCAGCGCGCGCCAGACGGCATGGGCGGCGCGGCTCATCAGTTCGAAGCCCGGGGTACCGGCGGCGATCAGGCGCGCATCCAGCTCGCGCACCTGGGCGGCGCTATATAAGGCGAGGGGAAGATTGTCTGGCGATTGCGGCATGCGTCGGCTCCAATGTCTGGCAGAATTATACCTACCTCCGCTCCGGTTACCCGCCCCATATGACAACCGTCGCCCTCGACCTCACCGCCCTCGCCCAGTCGATCAAGGATTGGGGTCGCGAGCTGGGCTTCCAACAGGTCGGCATTGCCGGGCTGGAGCTGAGCGCGCACGAGGCGCACCTGCAACGCTGGCTGGACGCCGGCTACCAGGGCGAGATGGACTACATGGCCGCCCACGGCAGCAAACGCTCGCACCCNGACGAACTGGTGCCCGGCACCTTGCGGGTGGTCTCGTTGCGCATGGATTACCTGCCCGGTGACACGCAAATGGCCCAGCGCCTGGGTGAACCGGAGAAAGCCTATGTCTCGCGCTACGCCCTGGGCCGCGATTACCACAAACTGATCCGCAAGCGCCTGCAGCAACTGGCCGAGCGCATCCAGCAACAGATCGGCCCGTTCGGCTACCGCGCCTTCGTCGACAGCGCGCCGGTACTGGAAAAGGCCATCGCCGAACAGGCCGGCCTCGGCTGGATCGGCAAGAACACCCTGGTGCTCAACCGCAGCGCCGGCAGCTATTTCTTCCTTGGCGAGCTGTTCGTCGACCTGCCGCTGCCGGTCGATGCACCGCACGCCACAGAACATTGCGGGCGCTGCAGCGCGTGCCTGGACATCTGCCCGACCGGGGCTTTTGTCGGCCCTTACGTGCTGGATGCCCGCCGCTGCATTTCCTACCTGACCATTGAACTGAAAGGCGCGATCCCCGAGGAGCTGCGCGCTCCGATCGGCAACCGCGTGTTCGGCTGCGACGACTGTCAGTTGGTCTGCCCGTGGAACCGTTTCGCCCGCCCCACCGAGCAGGGCGATTTCCAGCCGCGCCATCAACTGGACAACGCCGAGCTGGCCGCACTGTTCCGCTGGAGCGAAGCAGAATTCCTCAGTCGCACCGAAGGCTCGCCGTTGCGCCGCGCCGGCTACGAGCGCTGGTTGCGCAACCTGGCCGTCGGCCTGGGCAATGCACCCTCGAGCATCCCGGTGCTCGAGGCGCTGCAAGCGCGCCGCGACCACCCCTCGGCACTGGTGCGCGAGCATGTCGAGTGGGCACTGGCACGTCACGCCGAACGCGGCGCGCCCTAAACCAAGGTTCAGAAGCTTATCGACCACAAGAGGACTTCCGGATTACATCCGGGCTACACCCATGGCACTCGCTCTGTGCGCCGACGCTCAGACCTTGATGAAGTGCTCGCGGTAGTACTGGAGTTCGGCGATCGACTCGCGAATATCGTCCAGCGCCTGGTGACTGGCTTTTTTCTGGAACCCCTCCTTGAGTTTCGGCGCCCAACGCTCGGCGAGGATCTTCAGGGTCGAGACATCCAGGTAGCGGTAGTGGAAATAGGCTTCCAGATCCGGCATGTAGCGATAGAGAAAACGCCGATCCTGACCGATGCTGTTGCCGCAGATCGGCGACTGGCCCTTGGGCACCCACTGCTCGAGAAAGGCAATGGTCTGCGCCTCGGCCTCGGCCGGGCTGATTCTGCTCTCACGCACGCGCTTGACCAGGCCACTTTCGCCATGGGTGCGGGTGTTCCATTCATCCATGCCGGCAAGCGCCTCGTCACTCTGATGCACCGCAATCACCGGGCCTTCGGCCAGGATATTGAGGTCGCTATCGGTAATGATCGTGGCCATTTCGATGATCACGTCCTTTTCTGGATCGAGTCCGGTCATTTCCAGGTCGATCCAGATCAGATTCTGCGGGTTCTGCATGCTCTACTCCTCGGCTGATACCGGCAGTTTAGCGAATAAACCCGCGCGCGAACCGGCAGACTTGCCCTCGCCACGTCCGGTCATGCACGGTCAGGCCCGTCCGACGCCCGGCATCCGCCATAACAACAGACGCGAGCGTCGCCAGTCATACAGTTCGACCTGCTGCTCGGCCGGTACCCCCGGCACCTCGAAGCTGTTGCTGACCAGCCAGGCACCGCCGGCCATTTGCGCCACGGCCTTGGCCCAGAGCGCCGCCATCGGCGCAGGCGAGAGAAAGCAATAGACCACGTCGAACTGCGCCAGATCGGTGCGCCAGAGAGTCTCGTAACGAATCCGGCAGTTGTCCTGCGGCAAGGCACGCAGCCAAGCGATGACGAACGGCAAGGGCGCGGTCTCCACCCCAACGAACTGCGCCTGGGGAAACCGCCGCGCCAGCCAGAGCAGGGTTCCCGCCGGGCCACAGCCGAGATCGACGAAACGAAAATCGGCGGGNTGCCGAACGAGCCACTCGGCCAGCTGCTGGCGACTGCGCGCGCCGGTCAGATACAACGGCACCCGCTCGCCGACACTGTTCCAGTTGCCCAGCAACAGCAGCAGGAAGCCGACTAAAAATACCCAGGACGGCAGCGCCGCACCACTGAACAGCAGCAGCGCCGGAACGAACCCCAGGTTCAACCACCACCACCAAGACGCCAAGCCAAACCAGCGGCCGAGGCCCGCCGCCAGCAAGCCCAGGGTCAAACCGGCGGCCAAACCGCTGGGGCGCCAGTTCGAGAACTGCCCCGCCATAACGATCACCCCGCCCACCAGCAGCGCCGCGCATAGCTGCGCCAGCAACGCCAGCAGGGCCGGATAGCGGCCGGCCACCCGGCCAATCACCCGTAAATACGCAACCATTTATCGCCTCGATCTGCCTGTCGCCCCTGCGCGGCAGTCTAACCCTCGACATCCTGCAACGCAGCAGCGCGAGTCCACATGTGCCGCGTGCTAGACTCGCTGGCGGATTTCACCGCAAGTCAACCTCGGAACCTTCATGGCCAAACGCCAACTCAACCGCCGGCAAAGCTGGCGCATCGACAAAATTCAGGGCGAACGAGCCGCCCGTGCGGCCAAGCGCGAGTCGCAGGCCGTGCAAACCCTCGAGGGNGGCGACCTCGGCCCGGAACAGCTCGGCCTGGTCATCGCCCACTTTGGCGTACAGGTCGAAGTCGAAGCCGAGGACGGCGAACTGGCCGGCCAGGTGTTTCGCTGTCACCTGCGCGCCAACCTGCCGGCCATGGTTACCGGCGATCGCGTGGTCTGGCGGGCCGGCAACCAGGGCATCGGCGTCATCGTCGCGCAACTGCCGCGCAAAACCGAACTGTGCCGCCCGGATACCCGCGGCCAGCTGAAGCCGGTGGCGGCCAACGTCGATCTGATCGTGATCGTCTTCGCCCCGCTCCCCGAGCCCCACGCCAACCTGATCGACCGCTACCTGGTAGCCGCCGAACACGCCGGCATTCGCCCCTTGCTGCTGCTGAACAAGGCCGACCTGATCGACGAGCAGAACGCCGTGGCGCTGAACGTCCTGCTCGGCGTCTATCGCCAGCTCGGCTATCCCGTGCAGGAAGTCTCAGCCCATCAGGGCGACGGCATGGAGCAGCTCAAGCAGCAGCTCGATGGTCACGTCAGCGTCTTCGTCGGCCAGTCCGGGGTTGGCAAGTCATCGCTGGTCAACAGCCTGCTGCCAGGCGTGGACACCCGGGTCGGACCGCTGTCGGAACTGACCGGCAAGGGCACCCACACCACCACCACCGCACGCCTGTTCCACTTCCCCGGTGGCGGTGAGCTGATCGACTCGCCCGGTATTCGCGAGTTCGGCCTGGTGCATGTCAGCCGCGCGGATGTCGAAGCGGGCTTCATCGAGTTCCATGACCTGATCGGCCAGTGCCGCTTTCGCGACTGCAAGCATGACCGCGAGCCTGGCTGCGCCCTGCTCAAGGCCCNGGAAGACGGTCGCATCCAGCCACAACGGATGGCCAGCTACCGGCACATCCTGGCCAGCCTGCCCGAAGCGGAGTACTGACACGANCAGGCCGCGATCACTCGCGGCCTGGAGCGTACGACCCGCGACTCACTCGCTCGGCTGATCGAGCTGCAACACCCCGTCCTCGAAAATATTCAAGCGCTCGCGCAACTCAGCCGGCTCAGCCGGATCCGCGGCGGGCGGCTGCGGCGCATCAGGCACGACAGAAGAGCTGTCAGGTGCCTCGGACTCCGCGCCGGCAGCGCCATCCTGCTCGCCTTCGATGGCGCGCTGCGCCTTTTTCGTCAACACGACGATGTCGATACGCCGATTGACCGGGTTCAACGGGTCGTCGCGATCGAACAACGCCGACGACGCATAGCCAACCACCCGGGCCACCTGCGCCTCGGCGTAACCACCGGCGATCAGGGCGCGCCGGGCCGCATTGGCCCGATTCGCCGAGAGTTCCCAATTGCCGAACTCGCCGGCACCGGCAAACGGCTTGGCGTCGGTGTGGCCGCTGATGCTGATTTTGTTCGGCACCGCCTTGATGGTGTCGGCCAGGGCCAGCAGGATGTCCTCGAAATGCGGCTGCAAGCGCGCACTGCCACTATCGAACATCGGCCGGTTCTCGGCGTCCATGATCTGGATACGCAAGCCATCCTGGGTGATCTCGAACAGGATCTGATCCTTGAAGCGCTGCAACTGCGGATTCTCCTCGACCTTGTTCTGCAGCTCCTGCAGCAACAATTCGAGGCGTTCGCGCTCCACTTCCTCGGCCTTGCCTTCGGCCTGCGCGGGGTCGGGCTGCGCCGGCTCGATCTCGACTTCCTCGCCCTCGGTCTGATCATCGACCTGCTGATTGAGCGTACGATCCGGTGCCGGAGTGGGCGAACCGCCAAGATCGATGACGAAGGGACTGGCGCTCTCGGAAAAGCCGATCGGATCCTTGAAATAACCGGAGATCAACTTCTTCTGTTCAGGGGTAGCCACGGACATCAGCCACATCACCAGGAAGAACGCCATCATCGCCGTGGCGAAGTCGGCAAAGGCGATTTTCCAGGCCCCGCCATAGTGGCCAGCGGCAACCTTCTTGACCCGCTTGACGATGATCGGCTGATTGTTGTCCATTTTCCGTTAGTTTCCGCGCATCGCCTGCTCGAGTTCGGAAAAACTCGGGCGATGGGCCGGATAGAGCACCTTGCGCGAGAACTCGACGGCCAGCGAGGGCGGCATGCCGGACGCCGAAGCGACCAGGCCGGCCTTGATCGCTTCGAATACGTTGATCTCTTCCTTGGCGTCATGCTCCAGCGCCGCGGCCAGCGGACCGAAAAAACCATAGGAGGCGAGAATGCCGAGAAAGGTGCCGACCAGCGCCGTGCCCACCTTCTGGCCAATCTGCGCATTGTCGGCTTCGGCGAGGACCGACATGGTGATCACGATCCCCAGCACCGCGGCGACGATACCCATGGCCGGCATGGCATCGGCGACCTTGGCCACGGCATGAGAGGGGTGCTCGAGTTCTTCCTTGAGGCTGGCGATCTCCATATCGAACAAGCCTTCCAGCTCATGCGGTGCCATATTGCCGGAGGACATGATGCGCAGGTAATCGCAGATATAGGCCGTTATCCGCTCGTCTTTGAGGATGCTCGGATACTTGCTGAAAATCGGACTGGCCGAAGGTTCCTCGATGTCGGCCTCGATGGCCATCATGCCTTCGCGGCGACTCTTGTTGAGGATTTCGTAGACCAGCTTGAGCACGTCCAGGTAATAGCCGTGACTGAAGCGCGAGCTGAACATGCTCAAGGACTTCTTGAACACGCGCATGAACATGCTGCCCGGGTTGGCCTGCAGAAAAGCGCCCAGCGCGGCGCCGCCAATGATCAAGACTTCAAATGGATGCACCAGCGCCATGAACTGGCCGCCGGACAGCATGAATCCGCCGAGCACGCTAGCAATTACAACGATGATGCCAATGATTTTTGCCATAAAGAGGAAACTTGCGCGAGCCTGGAGTGAGGGTTATGCAAAACAACCCTTCTATTTATCGGAACTTATGCGCGAGACTATAGCCAGTTAAGTCTAAAAGCCAGCATGGCTAAGCACAGATGCCCACCTCCAAACCCTTACCGCGCACCCTCGAAGACTGGCTCGAACGGCTGGACAAGCAATTGTTGCCGGTGCCGGTCGAAAACCACCTGACTGTCTGTCGCGCCCTGTCCGACAGCCGCCGCTCGCTACGTGAAATAGCCGAGTTGATGCAGGCAAGCCCGGCCCTGGCCTTGAGCGTGCTACGGGAGGCCAATCAACAGGCGGGCAGTTTCAGCGCCTGCGCCGAAAGCCTGGAAAGTGCGCTCAGTCGACTGGGATTGCAGCGCACCCTGGAGCTGGTGCAACGCCAACCCGCTCGCCCCCTCGAGGAAATCCCCCTGGCGCTGCGGCAGATCCAATTGATTAGCCAACATGCCACCCAGCAAGCCAGCGGTTTGTTCAGTGGGCGCCTGGCGCGGCTCTGGCAGGAGATCCACTGGGGCAGCCTGTTGTTTCTCGCGCCTATCTGGTCGTTGCTGGCGGCCCATCCCGAGCTGTTCGAGCAATGGGAACAACGCGTGCTGGCCCACGCCGAGCCGGCCGCCACTGTCGAGCAGGACCTGCTCGGCGTGCCTCTGCTGACCCTGTGCCTGGCTTTGGCCGAGCGCTGGCGCCTGCCCGACTGGGTGATCCAAGGCTACCGCCTGCTGGTTGCCGATCGCCGCCAGCTGGTCAAGGCGCTGCACATCGCGCGCGACAATCAACACCCGCTGCACCAGCAGCAAATGCTCGATGCCGATATTCCTCTGCGGCGCTGGCTGACCCAGCCAGCCAACAGCATCCTGCTGGCCAACGGCCTGGCACTGTCTGCCCACCACGCCTGGAATAGTCCTCATAGCCTGCGCTGGCAGCATCTGACCGGGCTCTACCTGCAACTGCCGTTGAGCGATGTGCAGCAACAGATTCACCAGCACGCCGCGCAGAGTGCGCGCCAGCAAGCCACGGCAGAACTCTGGCATCCCGCCCAGGCATTGCTCTGGCCCTGGGACGCTCGGCGCCTGCACAGCAAGCCCTCCGCCTCACCAACGACGGCAACGACGGCAACGACGGCAGACCAGGGATGGCGGCAACATTGCGCGCAATTGCTTGCGCAGCCGAGTGCGTTCCACAGCCTCGACCAGCTCACCACCAGCACCACTCAAGCCCTGCAGGCCTGCGGCCTGTCGCGGGTACTACTGCTCCTCGCCGACCGCAGCCATAGTCGCCTGCGGGCACAGCAACAGACCGGCCTGGACAAGTCGGCAAGCACCCTGGTCATCGACCCGCAGCAGAGCCAGGTGCTGCGGCGCCTGCTCAAGGCGCCGGCACAGCTGCGCCTGACACCGGCCAATATCGCGCAATTCTCGGCCCTGCTGCCGGGCTCGCTGAAAGCGCTATTTCCCAGCGAGCACCTGCTGATCCGCTCACTGACCAGCAACGACCGCGTGGTAATGGTCATCGTCGCCGACCAGGCCGGCGCCGCACTCAGCGATGCCAGCGTGCAAGCCTTCGGTAAAACCGCGCAATGCATTCAACGCGCCCTGGACAGTTTTGCCAGACGTGAGAGGTTGTAAAAAAACTCCCGCCTACTGCGACCGCCTCCTGGCGCCCGCTGCTTGCGTTGCGATACGCGAAAAACAGGGTCATTTAGCTCACTGAACTCCCCTATTTTTCGCGTATCGCGCCTTGCCGCGAGCACCGGGAGACGCTCTCGCGACGGCGCTCGATATTTTCACACCCTCTGAGCGTTAGGCTTTCCGTTACAATCCGCCCCTTTCTCCATTAATGAAGAGGCCCGGCATGACTGCCTTCGCTGCGTTGCCATTGGTTATCGAACCGGCCGAACTGGCCGCTCGCCTGGCGGCTCCCGAACTGATCCTGGTCGACCTGACCAGCACTGCGCGCTATGCCGCCGGCCACATTCCCGGCGCGCGCTTCGTCGATCCCAAACG
>C687J26845_10001567_pt1 | contig 13968 bp, 10 predicted proteins | sample RifCSPlowO2_12_FD_26845 | JGI IMG/M metagenome (IMG submission 26845) | reverse complement strand
CCGCTGAACGAGACCTTCACCACCCTGATCCCGGCGCTGATCATGGGCAATACCGTGGTGTTCAAGCCGGCCAAGTTCGGCGTGCTGCTGATCCGCCCGTTGCTCGAGGCGTTTCGCGACAGCTTCCCGGCCGGGGTGATCAACGTGATCTACGGCAGCGGCCGGGAGACCGTCAGTGCGCTGATGGCCAGCGGCAAGGTCGATGTGTTCGCCTTCATCGGCACCCACAAGGGTGCCAGCGACCTGAAGAAGCTGCACCCGCGCCCGCACCGNCTGCGCGCGGCCCTGGGCCTGGATGCGAAGAACCCGGGCATCGTCTTGCCCGAGGTCGACCTGGACAATGCGGTTAATGAGGCGCTCACCGGTGCGCTGTCGTTCAACGGCCAGCGTTGCACCGCGCTGAANATCCTCTTCGTGCACGAGGCGGTGGTCGACAGCTTTCTCGACAAATTCAACAGCAAGCTGGCCGCACTCAAGCCGGGCATGCCCTGGGAGCCCGGCGTCGCCCTGACCCCGCTGCCCGAGGAGGGCAAGACCGCTTACCTCAAGGGCCTGGTGGCCGATGCCGTGGCCAAGGGCGCGCGGGTGGTCAATCCGGGTGGCGGCGAGAGCCGTGGCTCGTTCTTCTACCCGGCCGTGCTGTATCCGGTGAGCGCGGACATGCGTGTGCATCAGGAGGAGCAATTCGGCCCGCTGGTACCGGTGGTGGTCTACCGCGACCTGCAGACGGTGATTGACTATGTGCTCGACTCCGACTTCGGTCAGCAGCTCAGTATCTTCGGCAACGACTCGGCCCAGGTCGGTCGTCTGGTCGATGCCTTCGCCAATCAGGTGGGCCGGATCAACATCAACGCCCAGTGCCAGCGCGGCCCGGACAGCTACCCGTTCAACGGGCGCAAGAACTCGGCCGAAGGCACCCTGTCAGTGCATGACGCGCTACGGGTGTTCTCCATCCGCACCCTGGTGCGACCAAGTTCCAGGAGAGCAACAAGGCGCTGGTCAGCGAGATTATTCGCAACCGCGAGTCGAGCTTCCTGACCACCGATTACATCTTCTGAAGGCGGTCGCATGAGCACTCGTACCCTGATCATTCTGGATGGCATCGGCTTGCGTCAGGAGGCCGACTCCAACGCCTTCGCCGCGGCGCGCACGCCGACCCTGGATGGCTTGTTTGAGCAGTATCCGCACAGTCGCATCGCCACCTCGGGGCTGGCCGTCGGCCTGCCCGAGGGGCAGATGGGCAACTCGGAAGTCGGCCACATGAACCTCGGTGCTGGCCGCGTGGTGTACCAGAACTTCACCCGCATCAACAAGGCGATCGCCGATGGCGAGTTCGCCGNCAACCCGGCGCTGGTGACGCTGGTGGATGGCGCGCGGCACCGGGGTGGTGCGGTGCACCTGCTCGGCCTGCTGTCGCCGGGCGGGGTGCACAGCCACAGCGCGCAGATCATCGCCGCCTGCCGGGTGCTGGCCGCGCGCGGCATCGAGCGCTTCTACGTGCATGCCTTCCTCGATGGCCGTGACACGCCGCCGAAGAGCGCGCAGGCCGATATCGCTGAGCTGGAGGCCGAGCTGACGCGCCTGGGCAGGGGCTGTATCGCCTCGCTGATCGGGCGCTACTACGCCATGGACCGGGACAATCGCTGGGAGCGGATCGAGGTGGCTCACGGACTAATCGTCGATGGCCGTGCCGAATTCCATGCCGGCAGCGCCGAGCAGGCGCTGGCCGCGGCCTATGCGCGCGGCGAGTCGGACGAGTTCGTCAAGGCCACGACGGTTGGCCAGCCGGTCAAGGTGGCGGCAGAGGATGCGCTGATCTTCATGAACTTCCGCCCCGATCGCGCTCGTGAGTTGTGCCAGGCTCTGGTCGCTCCTGGGTTTGACGCCTTCGAGCGCTCGCAGTTAATTGCCAAGGATCGCTTGCTGACCCTGACCCGCTATTCGGACAAGTTGGACGGACCCTGCGCCTTTGCGCCAGTGGCGCTGGCCAACAGCATGGGCGAGTACCTGGCGGCGCTGGGCAAGACCCAGTTGCGCATCGCCGAGACCGAGAAATATGCCCATGTCACCTTCTTTTTCAACGGCGGTCGCGAGCAGCCGTTTGCCGGCGAGCAACGGATTCTGATCCCCTCGCCGAACGTCGCGTCCTACGATCTGCAACCGCAGATGAGTGCTTCAGAGCTGACCGAGCAGCTGGTGCAGGCGATCCGCAGCCAGGCCTTCGACCTGATCGTGTGCAACTACGCCAATGGTGACATGGTCGGTCACACCGGCTCATTTGCCGCGGCGGTGCAGGCAGTCGAGGTGCTGGATGCCTGCCTGGCCGAGGTTGTCGAGGCGACCCTGTCGGCGGGTGGCGAGTGCCTGATCAGTGCCGATCACGGCAACGTAGAGCAGATGCGCGATGCCGTATCGGGGCAAGCGCACACCGCGCATACCCTCAATCCGGTGCCNCTGATNCTGGTCAGCGGCCGCGCCGGGCATTTCGCCCTGAGGGNCGGTCGGTTGTGCGACATCGCCCCNACTCTGCTGGAGNTGATGGGCCTGCCGGTGCCGGCGGAGATGGATGGACGGTCGCTGCTGGTGGCGTGCTAGCTCGGNTCCTCGTCCAGCGGATAGCGGCTGGCGTTGAGGCTTTCCTTGATCTTGCGCAGGTGCGGCTGGAAGTCCACGCCGCGGCGCAGGGTCATGCCGGTGGCGAGCACGTCGAGCACGGTGAGCTGGATGATCCGCGAGGTCATCGGCATGTAGATGTCGGTGTCTTCCGGCAGCGGGATGTCCAGGCTCAGGGTGCTGGCCTTGGCCAGCGGCGAGCCGGCGGCGGTCAGGCCGAGCACCGAGGCGCCGTTTTCCCGGGCCAGGCGTGCGACTTCCACCAGCTCGCGGGTGCGCCCGGTGTAGGAGATGATCACGAACAGGTCGCCGGTGTGCGCCACCGAGGCCAGCATGCGCTGCATCAGCACGTCGGCATGGGCCGATACCGCCAGGTTGAAGCGGAAGAACTTGTGCTGCGCATCCAGTGCCACCGGAGCCGAGGCGCCGAGGCCGAAGAAGTGGATCTGCCGCGCCTGGATCAGCAGGTCGACCGCGCGGCTGATCAGCTGCGGATCCATGGCCTGGCAGGCGCTGTCCAATGAAGCAATGGCGCTGCCGAAGATCTTGCGGGTATAGGCCTCGGGGGCGTCGTCGGCTTCCACCGCGCGGCTGACATAGGCGGCGCCGCTGGCCAGGCTCTGCGCCAGCTGCATCTTCAGCTCGGGGTAGCCGCTGACGCCGAACGAGCGGCAGAAGCGGTTGACCGTCGGTTCACTGACCAGCGCGGCCTGCGCCAGGGCAGCGATACTCAGGCGGGTGGCTTGCTGCGGGTTGCGCAGAATCACCTCGGCGACTTTGCGCTCGGCCTTGTTCAGGCTGTCGAGTCGGCTCTGGATCTGCTCCAGAAGGTTGCGCACGCGGTCCATTGTCATTCCTTAGCCAGGGCTGAAATTGCTGGCCTATCGTACTGATGGGCCCAAGGGGCTACCACCGGAAAGTGTTTTTTAGCAAAATGTTGTTTTTATTACTACATATGGCCTTGATAAAATCCTGGCGACAGGGTATTTCTAGCTTAACTTGATAAAAGAACAAACATCATGCCTTCGATAACNGTTGAATCCTGTACTTTTGCCTTGTTCGGCGCGCTGGGCGATCTGGCCCTGCGCAAACTGTTTCCGGCGCTCTATCAGCTCGATCGTGCCGGCCTGCTGCATGCCGATACGCGGATTTTCGCCCTGGCGCGCGAGAATGGCGAGGCGCAACAGCATCTGGCCTGCATCGGCGAGCACCTGCTGCGCCATGTGCCGGCCAGCGAGGTCGACAAGCTGGTGCTGCAGCGCTTCCAGGCGCGCCTCAGCTACCTGACCATGGACTTCCTCCAGGCCGACGACTACGACGCGCTGGCCGAGCAGGTCGGCAACGGCGAACGGATGATCGCCTATTTCGCCACGCCGGCCTCGGTCTACGGTGGCATCTGCGCCAACCTGGCGCGGGTCGGCCTGAGCGAGCGGGCGCGGGTGGTGCTGGAAAAACCCATCGGCCACGATTTGGAGTCCTCGCGGGCGGTCAACGACGCGGTCGCGCAGTATTTCCCGGAAACCCGCATCTACCGCATCGACCATTACCTGGGCAAGGAGACGGTGCAGAACCTGATCGCCCTGCGGTTCGCCAACAGCCTGTTCGAAACCCAGTGGAACCAGAATCACATCTCCCACGTGGAAATCACCGTGGCCGAGAAGGTCGGCATCGAAGGCCGCTGGGGCTACTTCGACCAGGCCGGTCAGCTGCGCGACATGATCCAGAATCACCTGCTGCAACTGCTCTGCCTGATCGCCATGGACCCGCCCAGCGAGTTGTCCGCCGACAGCATTCGCGACGAGAAGGTCAAGGTGCTCAAGGCGCTGGAGCCGATCACCTCCGCGCAACTCAGCCGCCAGGTAGTGCGTGGTCAGTACGTGGCCGGCAGCAGCGATGGCAAGGCGGTGCCGGGTTATCTGGAAGAGGAAAACTCCAACACCCAGAGCGATACCGAAACCTTCGTCGCCATCCGTGCGGACATCCGCAACTGGCGCTGGGCCGGCGTGCCGTTCTACCTGCGCACCGGCAAGCGCTTGGCGGAAAAAATGTCGCAGATCGTCATCCACTTCAAGGAAACCCCGCACTACATCTTCGCCCCGGAGCAGCGCCAGTTGATCGGCAACAAGCTGATCATCCGCCTGCAGCCGGACGAGGGCATCGCCCTGCAGGTGATGACCAAGGATCAGGGCCTGGACAAGGGCATGCAGTTGCGCAGTCACGCCCTGCAGTTGAATTTCTCCGACACCTACCGCAGCGCGCGCATTCCCGATGCCTACGAGCGCTTGCTGCTGGAAGTGATGCGCGGCAACCAGAACCTGTTCGTGCGCAAGGACGAGATCGAATGCGCCTGGTTGTGGTGCGATCAGCTGATCGCCGGCTGGAAGCAACTGGGCGATGCGCCGAAACCCTATGCCGCCGGCACTTGGGGGCCGATGGGTTCGATTGCCCTGATCACCCGCGACGGGAGGTCCTGGTATGGCGATCTCTGATCTCGATCTGCCGNTGGGGGTGNTGGCGCGCAGCCTGAGCAATCCGGCGCAGCTGGCCAAGGCCCTGGCCCAGGCGGTCGCCGAGGCGCTACGCGTGGCGATCGAAACCCAGGGCCAGGCGACCCTGGTGGTGTCCGGTGGGCGNAGCCCGATCGCCTTCTTCGAGCAACTGGCGCAGCAGCCGCTGGACTGGACGCAGGTGGTGATCAGNCTNGCNGACGAGCGCTGGGTGCCGGTCAGCCATGCCGACAGCAACGAAGGCCTGGTACGCCGCCATTTGCTCCGTGGTCCGGCCGCCGCCGCACGGTTTTTCGGCCTGTACCAGCCGGCAGTAAACCTGGAGCAGGCGGCGCTGAAGGCCGACCAGGCCCTGGCCGAGTTGCCGCCGATCGACGTGCTGGTGCTGGGCATGGGCGACGACGGCCATACCGCCTCGCTGTTCCCCAACAGCCCGAATCTGCACGATGCCTTGCAGGCCGACTGCCCGCGCCGCTGCCTGCCGATGCTGGCGCCCAGCGTGCCGCATCAGCGCCTGAGCCTGACCTTGCCGTTACTGACCTCTGCACGTTTGCCACTGTTGGCCCTGCAGGGTCAGGGCAAGCTCGCGACCCTGGCCGCCGCCTTGGCTGCGGACGAAGTGGCGAGCATGCCGGTGCGCGCGCTATTGCATTCCCCCCTCGAGATTTACTGGTGCCCCTAGGGCCGAAGGACCAGCCGATATGACGACCAACGACAAAAGCCCGCACGCCCGCATGGCTGCAAAAATCGCCCAGATCGACAGCCTCTGCGCCCGTGCGCGGATCATGCCGGTGATCACCATCGCCCGCGAGGCGGACATCCTGCCATTGGCCGATGCCCTGGCAGCCGGCGGCCTCAGCGTGCTGGAAATCACCCTGCGCTCGGCCCATGGCCTGACCGCCATTCGCCTGCTGCGCGAGCAACGGCCCGACCTCTGTGTCGGCGCCGGTACCGTGCTCGACCTGCAGATGCTCGCCGCCGCCGAGGAGGCCGGTGCGCAGTTCATTGTCACCCCCTGGCTCGACCGCCGAACTGCTTAAGGCCAGCCTGGACAGCACGGTACCAATGTTGCCCGGCACCAGCAGCGCCTCGGACATCATGCTCGGCTATGCCCTCGGCTACCGCCGCTTCAAGCTGTTCCCCGCGGAAGTCTGCGGCGGCACGGCGGCGCTCAAGGCCCTCGGTGGCCCCTTTGGCGATGTGCGGTTCTGCCCCACCGGCGGCATCAATCCCGACAACCTGCAGCGCTACATGGCGCTGNCCAACGTGATGTGCGTCGGCGGCACTTGGATGTTCGACAGCCAGTGGGTCAAGAACGGCGACTGGGCGCGCATCCAGCAGTGCAGTGCCGAAGCCCTGCAGCTGCTGGGCTGAGTGCGCAGGTGCAGGGTGCGCGGGGCCGNCTAGGCCGCGCGCACCGGTTTTTCCTCTCGGCCACAGGGTGCGCACTACGCACCCCACCGGCGTTCGTCCGACTCCTTATCGGAATCCGCTAGCATGAATCCGCCACCGATCGAGCAGCCCTTGCTGCTCGGCATGATGCGCCTGCTCGATTATCCCGAGCTGGCGACGCCGCAGGCCCTGCTGGGCTTTGTCGAGCGCTGCGTCGAGCAGGGCTTGAATGCATTCGATCACGCCAATATCTATGGCCTGGGCCAGTGNGAAGCGCACTTCGGCGCGGCNTTGCGCCTGCGCCCGCAGTTGCGCGGCCAGCTGCAACTGATCAGCAAGGCCGATATTGTGCCGGCGGCGCTGGACGGCTCGCGCTGGCAGGTCAAGCACTACAACAGCGGNGCGGCCTACCTGACCGCNGCNGTCGAGGCTTCGCTGGCGCGNCTGGGCGTCGAGCGCCTGGATGGCTTTCTCCTGCATCGTCCCGATCCGCTGCTGTGCGCCGACGAAGTGGTGCGCGCCCTGCAGGCCCTGGTCGAGAGCGGCAAGGTCGGCTGGCTCGGACTGTCCAACGCCGCGCCGTTGCACTGGCAAAGCCTGGGTCGCGAGTTGCCGCTGCGCTGTAATCAGATCGAACTGTCGCTGCTGGCGCAACAAAGCGCCTGGGATGGCCAGTTGCAGACCCTGCAGGCCGACGGCTTGCAGGTTCTGGCCTGGTCGCCGTTGGCCGGTGGCGCTTTTCCCCCGGCCTTGCAGCAGGCCCTGGCCGAGGTGGCTGGCGTCTTGCAGGCAACCCCCAATCAGGTCGCCCTGGCCTGGTTGCGCCGTTTGCCGGGCAGCCCGCGGCCGATTCTCGGCAGCCTGCGCTGGTCGCGGATCGAAGAGGCATTGCACGGCGCCGCGCTGCAACTGGACGCCCCGACCTGGTTCTACCTGGCCGAAGCGGCGCGCGGCCACAAGGTGCCCTGAAGGCGCGTGCTAGCGAAACAGCCGGCGCGGCAGCCTGTACAGATACCCCCGGCGTGCGCCAAGTTCAGGGCGAAGGGCAGCACCACGAAGGAATTGCGCGTGCCCAGGTTGAAGGCGCGGGTGCGCCCTTGGCTGGCGCAGCCCTTGACGCTTATTCGCTGGCAGCGTCCGCCTGCTGGCGCTGGATTTCCTTGCGCTTGATCGCCAGGTACTGGTCGCGCTCGAGTTCGTGCAGTTGCGCCGGGTATTGCTCGACACCGCTGTGCCAGAGATCCAGGCGTTTTTCCAGGCGCATCGCTGGCGGCTCCACCAGGGCGCTCAGGTAGGCCTCGATCGCCAGGTAGTAACGCATGGTGTTGCGCTCGATCACGCCGCGCATGCCGCCGATGTAGACGGGCTGACCCGAGGCAGTGCGGCCGACGATGCTGAAACCCACCTTGTTGCGCCCCAGGGTCGCCAGGTAGCCCTGCGTGGCCACGCGGGCCGCCACGCCGTAGGCATAGGAGTAGGACAGGTGGAGGAAACTGCGCCGGTCATCGAGTGCCACCACTTCGAGCTTGATGCGGTAGCGGCTGGTGCCCAGCGGCCCCTCCCGGGCCTCCAGCAGCACCTGAAGGAAGTCGGGCGTAGCCGTGGCGACCCGGTAGGCAAACTCGAACGGGTAGGCATCGGCCAGCGCCTGCTCGAACTTGCGGCCGATATGGAGGTGCAGGACTTCTCCGGCCGGACCCGATGCGACGCGGCAGCTTTTCACATTCAGGTGCAGGATGAGGATATCGCACCAGTGCGCGCTGCCTTGCAATGCCGTGCCGACCACGGCGTAGGGCTGCTCGATCANCGCGTAGATATCGCCTTGCAACGCGTCGTCCGTTTGCCGGGATTCGAGATGCAGCGGGCGTTGGAACGGGTTGTCGCCGAGCTGTTCAGTCAGGGCGGCATGCCGGGCCTTGAGCGCCTCGGCGTCCTGTGCGAAGGCCGGCGCCGCGAGCAGCAGGGCCAACAGCACGACCGCGCCTAGCCATTGCACACAGCCTGCGCCGGTTGGCNGAAGANGCNTCACAGCCAGTATTCCCACAGGCGTCCGAGCAATTCCTTGACCCTCGCGTCGAGGGGGCGACGACGCCATTGTTCCAGGGTGACCTGCTCCGATTTATCCCGGTCGGCGAGAAAGGCCGCGCGCATCTTGCCGCCGAAATCCGTGCCGAGCACCACCGCATTGACCTCCTGGTTGTGCAGAAAACTGCGCCAGTCGAGGTTGGTCGAGCCGACGGTCGACCAGACGCCGTCGATCACCGCGGTCTTCACGTGCAGCAAGGCATCGCGGCGCTGGTGCAGCTTGACCCCGGCCTTCAGCAACTCGCTGTAGTAGGCGCGGCCGGCATGCAAGACCAGCCAGGAATCGGTGCTGCTGGGCAGGATCAGNTGCACGTCGACGCCGCGCGCCGCCGCCTGCTTGAGCGCCGCGAGCAGCTGCGGGTCGGGCACGAAGTAGGCGTTGGTCAGCCAGATCTCGCTTTGCGCGCTGCGCAGTGCCGAGATCAGGGTGACGTAGATCAGGCTGTAGGGATCGTCCGGCGAGCTGCCGACGGCGCGCACCACATCGTTCCCCCGATGTTGGCTGACCGGGAAGTAATCGCGTGGTATCAGCGTGTTGCCTTGCTGCTTTTCCCAGGTCTCGATGAACAGCTTTTGCAGCTCGCCGACCACCGGACCTTCGAGCTGCAGGTGGGTGTCACGCCAGGGCAGCGCCGCGCCGGGGCGTTCGCTCGACTGCGGGCTGAAGGAGCCGCCGGAATAGACGCTGCTGATGTTGACGCCACCGAGGAAGGCGATGCGCCCGTCGATGATCAGCAACTTGCGGTGGTCGCGCTGGTTGACCGTCCAGCCGGCCTTGGCGGTCAACGGGTTGACCGGGTTGAACTCCAGCACCTGGATACCGACCGCGCTGAGGCGGGTGAAGAACTTGCTCGGTGTGCCGAGGGTGCCGACGCTGTCGCGGATCAGGTTGACCTGCACACCGGCCAACTGCTTGGCGATCAACGCATCGGCGAAGCGTTGGCCGACTTCGTCGTCTTCGAGAATGTAGGTTTCCAGGTTGATGTGATCGGCAGCGGCATCGATCGCATCGATCATCGCCTGATAGGTGGCGGGGCCGTCCTGCAGCAGTTCGACCTTGTTGCTGGTAGTCAGGGGGCTGCCGACGATGGCTTCTTCGACCGCCAGGTGCAGGTCGAAGATATTGGTCTCGGCGCCGCGCGCCTGCAGCCGATCGAGAATGGCCTTGCTGCGCGTGGCCGAGAGTGGCCCGTGGGGCCCGTCGAGCTGCACCGGCGGCGCATCGGGGCGCGCCATATCGGGCGTGAGGGTTGGCAATGAGCTGCAGGCGCTCAGCGCCAGGCTGAGGATTGCCGTGAGACTCAGCTTCCAGCAATGGGCTGCTTGCATTGGCCATCCTCCCGGGGAAGTGTATCGCGCTGCAGCCGAGTGGCTGTCGAAGCGCTACATTCGCCTGAATGTACACGCAGAAGGATAGTCACTACGCCGCATTCAGTGGGCAGGCCAGTGCTCGGTGCTCGTGGCAGGATGATGGTTATGTTCGATAACGCACTGAACTGAGCGGACTATCCGTTCAAGCTGTCCGGGTGCCATGTCGAGAAGGGTTGATCGAAGTCGTTCAAGGCGGATCGACACGGTTCGCTACAGTGGGCTTGAACCATTCAAGGAGAACGCCATGAGCTTGGGAACGATTCTGTTGATCGTACTGCTACTGATGCTGGTGGGCGCTTTACCCACGTGGCCGCATAGCCGGAGCTGGGGCTATGGTCCCACTGGCGGGTTGGGCCTGGTGTTGATCATCGTCCTGGTCCTGCTGCTGATGGGCCGCTTGTGAAAAACACCGCCTTCTCGCCAGTACATTGATCGATGCGTTCGCCGCTGGCGGCCTGCGAGGCCGTGCCTGCGGTTTCGGTCGTTATGTTCGGTAGCGTACAGATGGCATGNTGAATATGGATATGCTGTCATCGAGGCGGCGGTCATGCCCCCCATTTATAGAGTTCGATATGCCTGAGATGCACGCTACACCACAGAAAAATCATCTTTTGGCTGCCTTGCCTGCTGACATTCAAAACCGCCTGCTGCCCAAGCTGGAACTGGTGCAACTGCCCCTGGGCAAGGTTCTGTATGAGTCTGGCGACACCTTGCGCCACGTTTATTTTCCGATCGACTCCATCGTCTCGCTGCTCTACGTGATGGAGAACGGTGCGTCGGCGGAAATTTCCGTNGTCGGTAATGAAGGGTTGATTGGCGTCGCCGTGCTCATGGGCGGCGAGAGCACCACCAGTCGCGCCATCGTGCAAAGCGCCGGATACGCTTTTCGACTGCCGTCGCGGCAGTTCATGGAAGAGGTCAACCGCTACGGCGAGATGTTGCACCTGATGCTGCGTTATACCCAGGCGCTGATCACGCAAATGGCGCAGACGGCGGTGTGTAACCGCCACCATTCGATTGACCAGCAACTGTGCCGCTGGTTGCTACTGTCACTCGATCGCCTGCCAACCAACGATCTGGTCATGACCCAGGAACTGATCGCCAATATGCTGGGCGTGCGCCGCGAGGGCGTCACCGAGGCGGCTGGCAAGCTGCATAAAGCCGGGGTGATCGAGTACAGCCGCGGGCGTATCAGGGTGCTCGACCGGCCTAGACTCGAGCAGATGAGTTGCGAGTGCTATGCGGTGGTCAAGAAGGAGACGGATCGCCTGCTGCCCTTTGCTGTGCCAGCGGCTTCGCTGGGTTAAAGCACTGAGCGACACGCATATTCGATGTCAATCAAGGTATTAGCGCCATCCGTACCATAGCGAACAGACAAGCCAGCGCCGCTCAATCAGACTGCCGAATCGGGACTGTTCGGCACCTTTCCTGTATCGCTTCCCGATTTTCTCGTGCTGCAGGACGGTTGAATGTCAGCAGCAATACGGGTTCCCGTGGTTAACCAGCTGCTTGCAAGTTTGCCGCACAAGGAGTCGAAACGAATCCTGGAGTGCTGCGAACCAGTCGATCTGGTGTTCGGCACCATCCTCTGTGAGCCGGAGCAAACCTTACGCCACCTGTACTTTCCGTTGACCGGCTTTATCTCGCTGGTGACCACGCTACGTGACCACCAGCCGCTGGAAATGGGCCTGATCGGCAATGAAGGCATGCTCGGTGCGACCCTGGTTCTGGGCGTGAACAGCGTGCCGATGCGGGCGGTGGTGCAGGGCGCCGGNACTGCCTGGCGGATCAACGCGGCGCATTTTCGCCGCGAACTGCAGGAATGCCCGGAGCTGCTGCGCATACTCAACCGCTACCTGTATGTACTGATGGCGCAGCTGTCGCAAACCGCCGCCTGCACCCACTTCCATGAAATCGAACCGCGCCTGGCCCGCTGGTTGCTGATGACCCATGATCGTGCGCACGCCGATCACTTCTACCTTACCCACGAATACCTGGCCGATATGCTCGGGGTGCGCAGAAGTGGCGTCACCGTCGCCGCAGGGGCCTTGCAACTGCGCGGCCTGATCCACTACACCCGTGGCGAGATCAGCATCCTCGACCGCAAAGGGCTGGAAGCCGCCTCCTGCGAGTGTTACGACGCCGCCATCGATGACTACGCGCAGTTGTTGCACTAGCGAACCACTGCGCTCGGCCATGCAGGTTCAAGCGGCCTGCCGTGGCCAGCTCAAGGGCATCATTTATAGGTCGTTGGGCAGATGCCCGTTTGCAGCAGGGCAACGAATTGTTCCAGCTCCAGCGGCCGGCTGAAAAAGTAGCCTTGGCCTTCCTCGCATGACTCTTCTTGCAGAAATTCCAGTTGCGACTGTTGCTCCACGCCTTCAGCAATCACCCGGTGATTGAGACTGGAACCCATGGCGATCACCGCGCGGACAATGATGCCGGTGCCATCCGTGCTGCCGATCTCCTGGACAAACGACTGATCGATCTTGAGTGTGTCAAGCGGGAATCGATTCAGGTAACTCAGGCTGGAAAAACCGGTGCCAAAGCCGTCCACCGCCAGCTGTATACCCATGTCCTTGAGCTGGTGAAGGGTCTCGATACTGGCCTTGGCATCGCGCATCAACACGCTCTCGGCCACTTCCAGTTGCAGGATGCCGGGCGCCAATCCCCTGTCGCTCAAGATGGCGCGAACCCCCGCGATGAAGTCCCGGTGGCGAAATTCCTGGGCAGAGATGTTGACTGCAACCGTGGTCGGTTCTGCGCTGGCTTTTTGCCAGAGCTTTGCCTGGGCGCATGCTTCGCGCAACACCCAGCGACCAATCGGCACGATCAGCCCGCAATCCTCGGCAATCGAGATGAAGCGGGCGGGCGCTACCAGGCCCCATTGCGGATGCTGCCAGCGCAACAGTGCCTCGGCACCGGTAATGGCGCCGCTGCGCAGATTGATTCTTGGCTGGTAATGCAGGACGAATTGCTGTCGCTCCAGCGCCTGGTGCAAATGGCTTTCGATGAGTTGCCGCTCGACCGCCCGCACATTCATGTCCTGGGTGAAGAACTGGTAGTTGTTGCGCCCCCCGTCCTTGGCCTGGTACATCGCGGTGTCGGCATTCTTGATCAGGGTTTCCGCGTCTCGACCATCGGCCGGGTAGATGCTGATGCCGATGCTGGTGGTGATATGCAGCTCATGCTGGTCGATGACATGGGGCCTGGCCAGCGCGGCGAGGATTTTTTCCGCGGTCAAGGCCGAGTCCTGTGCGTCATGCGCTTCGGAAAGCAGCACCACGAACTCATCGCCGCCCTGGCGGCTCACCGTGTCGGATTTGCGCACGCAAGTACCCAGGCAGCGTGTGACGGATTGCAACAATTGGTCGCCAACGGCATGGCCGAGGGAATCATTGATGTGTTTGAAGTTGTCCAGGTCGAGGAACAGTACGGCCAGCGTCGTGCCCTGGCGCTCGGCCAGGCTGATCGCCTGAGCGATACGGTCGTTGAGCAGCACGCGGTTGGGCAGGTTGGTCAAGAAGTCGTGTTGCGCCAGGTGGGCCATCTTCATGGTCATCGCCTGGGCGGCAGTGGTGTCATGAAACACGATCACCGCGCCCTTGATCTGCCCGCTGGAGTCGTGAATCGGTGCGGCGGAGTCTTCGATCGCCGCCTCGCTGCCGTTGCGTTTGATCAGTATCGCGCCCGCCGCCAAGAACTTCGCTGCGTTGTGCAGCAATACCGACTCGATCGGGTTTGCCAGCGCCTCGCGTGTAGCGCCGCTGATGATCTGCATCACCTCGGCGATGGGGCGGCCGCGGGCGTCTTCGCGCGACCATCCGGTGAGCGCCTCTGCCGCCACATTCAGGTAGTCGACATTGCCCGTCATATCGGTGCCGATAACCGCGTCGCTGATCGAGTTGAGGGTGATTTCGGCCCGGGCCTTCTCCAGGAAAACGCTTTCCTCAACCGCTTTGCGCTGAATGATGTTGCGCAGTGATTGGGGCACCAGATA
>C687J26845_10001560_pt1 | contig 13995 bp, 7 predicted proteins | sample RifCSPlowO2_12_FD_26845 | JGI IMG/M metagenome (IMG submission 26845) | reverse complement strand
TCGCCTGCATGCGGGTCTTACTCATCCGCCTCAATGCCATGCTCCGAGATGGAACCTCCTGGCAGTCGGTGAGCGCATGAGCAAGACAGTTGCTCCTACAGAAACCGCGAACGGCTGAGCGATCCGACCACTAACACTGCTGCGGCGTCGGAATGCGCCTACAAGCGGCAGCGCAAGGGCCTTAGCCCTCCACCAGCGTCCATTGTTTGGCCACGCGTTTATCCGACACCGGCATCTTGGTGCCCAGTTGCTGGGCAAACAGCGACACCCGGTATTCCTCCAGCATCCAGCGATACAGCTGCAGTTGCGGGTCGCGTTTGCCTTCTTTGGTGTGTTTGCTCAGGCGGGTTTGGTATTGCGCCCAGCAGGCATTCAGCTCGCCGCTCCAGACCCGGTCCTTCTGCATCTGGCTGCCGAGCTTGTCGAAGCGCTGCTCGATGGCGCGCAAATAACGCGGCAGCTCGTTCAGCCATTCCATCGGCGTTTCACGGACGAAACCCGGATAGACCAGGTTGCTCAGCTGCAGTTTGATGTCATTCAGGGCCACCGCCTGGGCCAGATCGATCTTGCCCTTGAAGCGTTTTTGCAGGCCGTGCCACAGGGTTAAGACCTCCAGCACCCGCTTGGCCAAACGCTCGGCGTGCTCGGCCCAACCGCCGCGTTTCTGCTCGGCCAGCTTGGCCAACCCGGCGCCATCCCGGGGCAGCGGCTCGACGCCGGCCAAGATGCAGTTGTCCAGGCTGGCCAGCAGAATGTCTTCCACCAGGGCATCGACCCGGCCCATGTCGCGATACAACAGGCCCAGCTCGGTGAGGCCCGGCAGTTTGCCGCGCAGGTATTTAGCGGGCTCGGCCAGCTGCTGCAGCAACAGCCGTTGCAAGGCGCGACGGTGCTGGAACTCGGCTTCGGCCAGGGTCGGGAAGCGCCCCTCTTTAACCGTGCCGCGCTCATCGCCAACACTGCCTTCGACCAGGGCCGGATAGACCGTCATCGATAAACCGGCGATATTTTGCTGGGTGCTGGCCGCCACCTGGGCGAAGGCCTTGGCCTCGACGGGGCGTTGCTGGCCGGCGTTCTGCACTATGGCCAAGGCGGCGTGGCTGGCCTGCACGAAGCGGGCATTCAGTTCGGCTAAATCGCGGCCTTCGCCGAGGAACTTGCCGCTGGCGTCCACCACTTCCAGGTTGATCTTCAGGTGGTTGTCCAGCTCCAGCAGCGCCTGGGTCCAGGCCTCCTCGCTGACCTTGACCCCGGTCATACGTTGCAGCTCGCGACCCAGGGCGGCCGGCAACGAGCCTTCGCCGAAGTTGATGCGCTCCAGCGCCGCCTTGATAAAGTCCGGCACCGGCACGAAGTTCTTCCGTAGGGCTTTGGGCAGGTTGCGCACCAGGGCGATGCACTTGGCTTCCAGCAGGCCTGGCACCAGCCACTCCAGCCGCTCGCTGGGCAGTTGCGGCAACAGCGGCGCCGGCACCCGCAGGGTCACACCGTCGCGGGGGTGGTTGGGTTCGAAGTGATAGGTCTGGGTCAGGCGCAAGTCGCCCAGTTGCAGGCTGTCCGGGTACAGGGCGGCGGTGACCTCGTTGGCGTCGCGGGCCAGCACATCTTCCTCGCGCATGATCAACAGCTGCGGGTTCTTCGCGCTCTCGATCTTGTACCAGCTGTCGAAGGTGGCGGCCTGATGGATCTCGGCCGGGATGCGCGCCTCGTAGTAGGCGTAGAGGGTTTCTTCGTCGGCCAGAATATCGCGGCGACGGGCCTTGGCTTCCAGCTCGTCGAGCAGTTCCAGCAGCTCGCTGTTGGCCTTCAGGCAACGGGCCCGCGACAGAATCTCACCCCGCACCAGACCATCGCGGATAAACAACTCGCGGGACAACACCGGCTCGATCGGCCCGTAATGCACCGCCCGTTTGCCCACCACTATCAGCCCGTACAGGGTGATTTGTTCGAACGCCACCACCTGGCCGCGCTTCTTCTCCCAGTGCGGTTCGAAGTGGTTTTTCTTGATCAGGTGGCCGGCCAGGGGCTCGATCCAGTCCGGTTCGATCTTCGCCACCTGGCGGGCGTAGAGCTTGGTGGTTTCCACCAGCTCACCGGCCATCAGCCATTGCGGACGCTTCTTGCCCAGCCCGGAAGATGGATGAATCCAGAAGCGCCGCTGACGGGCGCCGAGGTAGTCGCCGTCTTCGGTCTTCTGGCCGATCTGGCTGAGCAAGCCGGACAGCACCGCCTTGTGCAGCTTGGGGAAATCCGCCGGGGTGGTATTAAGCGTCAACTGCAGGTCACGGCAGATCAGACTGAGCTGGCGATGGGAGTCGCGCCACTCACGCAGGCGCAGGTAATTCAGGAAGTTCTTCCGGCACCAGCTTCGCAACGGGCTGGCGCCGAGGGCCAGACGTTGCTCCTCGAAACCGCGCCAGAGGTTCACTAACCCGGCGAAATCCGAGTCGATATCCTTCCACTGCGCGTGGGCCTGATCGGCCGCCTGCTGACGCTCCGGTGGCCGCTCGCGCACGTCTTGCACCGACAGCGCGCTGGCCACAATCAGCACCTCTTGCAGGCTGCCCTGCTTGGCGGCTTCCAGCAGCATGCGACCGAGGCGCGGGTCCACCGGCAGCCGCGCCAACTGGCGACCCAGCGGGGTCAGCTGGCTCTCGCGGTTAACCGCCGACAGTTCTTGCAGCAGGTTGAATCCGTCGCTGATGGCCTTACCATCCGGCGGCTCGATAAAGGGGAAGTCCTCGATGGCGCCCAGGCGCAGATGGAGCATCTGCAGTATCACCGCCGCGAGGTTGGTGCGCAGAATCTCCGGGTCGGTAAAGGCCGGCCGGCTGTTGAAGTCCTCTTCGCTGTACAGCCGCACACAGAGGCCCGGCTCGACCCGCCCGCAACGGCCCTTGCGCTGGTTGGCGCTGGCTTGCGAAACCGCCTCGATCGGCAAACGCTGCACCTTGGCTCTGTAGCTGTAGCGGCTGATGCGCGCCGTGCCGCTGTCGATCACGTAACGAATGCCCGGCACCGTCAGCGAGGTCTCGGCGACGTTGGTGGCCAGCACTATCTTGCGCCCCGGTCGGCGCTGGAAAATCTTCTGCTGCTCGGCCGGCGACAGCCGCGCGTACAACGGCAGCACTTCGGCGTGCTTGAGATTGGCCTTGCGCAGCAGCTCGGCGCAATCGCGAATCTCCCGCTCGCCGGGCAGGAACACCAGCACATCGCCGGGCAACTTGCCGGCGCTGCGCTCAAAAGCGGCCAGTTCGTCGAGGGTCTGGATGATGGCCTGATCGACGCTTAAATCGTCCTCGACCATCTCGCCGTTTTCGTCCTGCTCACCCAAGAGCGGCCGGTACCAGGTCTCGACCGGGAAGGTGCGCCCGGAAACCTCGACAATCGGCGCATCGTTGAAGTGCGCCGAGAAGCGCGCCAGGTCGATGGTCGCCGAGGTGATGATCAGTTTCAGGTCGGGGCGGCGCACCAGCAGGGTTTTCAAGAAGCCCAACAGGAAGTCGATGTTCAGACTGCGCTCGTGGGCCTCGTCGACGATGATGGTGTCGTACTTGTCCAGGTAGCGGTCGTGCTGGGTTTCGGCCAGCAAGATGCCATCGGTCATCAGCTTGACCAGGGTGCCTTCGCTGCTTTGATCCTCGAAGCGCACCTGATAACCGACCAGGCCGCCCAGCGGGGTGTTCAGCTCTTCGGCCACCCGAGTGGCGACGCTGCGGGCGGCGATCCGCCGCGGCTGGGTGTGGCCGATCAAGCCGGTCAAACCCCGGCCCAACTCCAGACAGATTTTCGGCAACTGGGTGGTCTTGCCCGAGCCGGTTTCACCGGCGATCACCACCACCTGATGCTTGGCAATGGCCGCCTTGATCTCGTCACGCTTGGCGGCAATCGGCAGGCTGTCGTCATAGTGGATGTGCGGAATACTTAGCCGGCGCGCCTCAACCTTGGCAATCGAGGCCTGCAAGCGCTCGGCCCACTGCGCCTGCTTGACCGCGTCGGGACGCTTGGCCAGCTCGTGCAACTGCCGGCGCAACTTATTGCGGTCCACCAACATGGCCAGCCCAACGGATTTATGCAGGGTATCGAGGACGGCAGCGGTATCGGTCATCAGGTCATCGCGGGCAAATTTATCAGGGCCGCGATTGTCGCAGATTTAGCCGTGAGACGGCCAAAAGCTGCGCCTTGGCCGGTCACTGCAGCGAGCCATGGCACCGTAATGGTGGGCTGAAGCCCACCCTACGAAAATGCCAGCAGCGTAGGCAGGACTGTAGGGTGGGCTTCAGCCCACCAGAGGCGCAGTGCCTAATCTAGCTAGCGCTGCCCACTTGCGGGGCAGTCGTATTGGCGACCCATTCCCACCATTCATGCTGGCCTTCGGCGGCGTTGCCTTGGGTACGGTGGATGTCCCAGGTCACCAGGAACTCGGGGTTCTGCATGTCCATGCCGCTCTCGGCATGCCGGTAGTGGCCGGGGGCGGCGCGAAACCAGGCGTCCAGATTGGGCGGCAGGATAAAAATTGGCTGCGTCACCGCCGGGTCGCTGTGCTGCAATTGCACCGAAATGCCCAGCTCGGCGTCGACAGTGACCACCGCCCCACAGCATTGGCTTTGCTTAAGCAGCTCGCCGTCCAGGTCGAAGTAGCTCAGGCCGATGACGCAGGTTTTACCCAGTAAGTCTTGTAACTGCATGGTCAAACTCCAAAGCGTTGCCCACCAGAGGCAGCAGCGGTGGGCAACGCTTCGCGGTTGCCCACCCTACGTTCAATCGACAGACAGGTGACTGTCAATCAATGGCGCAACTGCGCCACGCCGACTTGCGGCATATTGGCCAGGCCGATATCGCGGGCGTGCTGTTCGAAGCCTTTGTTCTTCCAGAAAAAGGCGCCGGGCATGGTGGTCGGGATCACCAGCACATAGAACAGCGCGCGACTGACCAGGCTGGTGAGCACCAGCACGCCACCGACCAGGGCCCAACCCAGCAGGCTGAACAGCCCGGCGTTATCCAGCAGCAACAGGCTGGCCAGCAAGCCGCTGGCCAGCAGCAGGTTCAGGCCCAACAGCACATTACGCAGGATAAAGGTTTTGCCGAAGGTGGTGCTCTGGATGTAGTACGAAGCACCGCCCTCGTTCTCGACACTGCCCATGGCCTTGGCATGCGCCCAGTGGCCAATGGCCTCGACCGCCAGGCCGAGAGTCAACACGCCAGCGCTGACCAGCAGCGCCACCTGGTAGCTTTCCCCCAGCAACGCCAGGGTTGGGATCATCACCAGGGCACTGACCAGGGCGCCCAGCGACAGCATGCTGCCGAAGAACGCGGTGCCCACCTGCCAATGGTTCCAGAACGGCCGGGCCTTGATCCGGTAGCAACGGTTCATGTAGTACAGGCCGATCAGGCTGGATGGCACCGCCAGGGCGCCAAACACAGTGGCCAGGCTGGCGCTGGTAGCCGGGCTAATAAGACTGGCGATCTCGCTGCCAAACAGCGCGCTGAAGACCGTCTGCACCAGGCCATTGGCCGGCAAACTGAACAGGATATGCAGGCCCAGGGTCGCCATAAAGATGGCGATGCCCAAGCCCTCCCGGGAGACCGGCGAATGCCGCAGGTTGTTAAAGCCACGGTAGAAGCGCTTGGGCTTGCCCAGGTGCATGGTCGACATAAACAAGCCGAAAGCCACCATCAGGAAGCACAGGCCGGCCAGCGGCACATAGAGCAGCGACTGGCTAAAGCGCAGAAATTCCAGCAGGCCCAGTTGCGCGCCCAAGAACGCCAGGGCAAAGGCCCCGGCCGCCGCCTGAGTGGCCAGAGTGAAGAGCACCAGTGGGTTTTCTTTCGAGCTCAGACGCGCCAGGTTCCAGTGCTTGGCCTTGCCCTGCTTCTGGTCGATGGCCGGGCGATAACGGCCCTGGTCGTCCTTGTGGTACTTGACCGGCATGGAGTCGGTGCGCTTCATCTCGTCCGGCAGCTTCTTGATTTGCTGGAAGCGAATATTCGGCTGGGTGATTTCCGGCGACGGGAAGCCGGGGATTTCCACTCGCGCTTGCTCGCGGTTGGCCGGGATGTTTTCGATCACGCCAAAGTCCAGGGCGTTGCCGACGCAGGCCGAGACGCAGGCGGGCTTGAGACCCACTTCCAGGCGATCGACACACATATTGCACTTGGACACCTGGCCTTTAACCGGGTCCAGTTGCGGTGCGTTGTAGGGGCAGACCCAGGTGCAGTAGCCACAGCCGAAACAGGTTTCCGGGTCTTGCAGCACGGCACCGTATTCGACGTGCTTGGTGTAGGCGCGGGTCGGGCAGCCTTTCAAGCAGACCGGGTCATCGCAATGGTTGCAGGCCATGGAGATGTTCATGCGTTTGTAGTCGGGGTAGCTGCCGCCCTCGACATAGCCCACCGAGCGGAACGCCAGGTGCGGCGGGTTGTTGTTTTTCTCGCTGCAGGCCGCCTCGCAGGCGTGGCAACCGATGCAGTTGTCGGCGGTGAAGAAAAACCCGTGCTGTTTGTTGCGATTGGGGTTGCTGCCCACCGCCGGATTCTCGTTGATAAACAGCGAGCGACCCAGGGGCAGCTTGTGCTCGGTCAAGTCCAGCAGATCGATCTTCTGGCCGTAGCGGTTGCTGTCGGCCACTTCTTTATCGCTGAGGAAGGCATAGGGCTGCTCCTCGGTGCGCACTTCCCAGATGCTCGCATCGCTGCTCTTATCGGCGGCCGGCACGAACTGAATCGGGCTGTGCCACTGCTCGGCGCAACCGGCGGCTGGGGTGTTCTCGGAATCTTTAGTCAACATAGTCTGGCTCCCGGCCGGTCAGAACGCGCGGCGTTCGAGGTTTAAACGCGCCGCTTCTTGCTGGTCAATCGGCTCCACGCGCACGGCGTTTTGCTTGAAGGCGGGCTGGCGCGAATGGGGATCGAGCAGGCCCAAGGTCAGGCGGTTAACGCAGTCGTGAAAGTGGAAGGGCACGAACAACATGTCGCGACCGACCCGCTGGGTCAGCTGCACCATCACCACCGCATCGCCGCGCCGGCTGACTAGCCGCACATAGCTCTGGTGCGCGATGCCCAGCGCCTCGGCGGCGTCCGGATTCATCTCCATATAGGGGGTGGGGCTGAACTTGTTGCAGTTGCCGATCTTGCCGGTGCGAGTACGGGTGTGGAAATGCTCCACCACCCGCCCGGAGTTGAGCCAGAACGGGTACTCAGTGTCTGGGCATTCGTTGTTGTTGAAGAAGCGCACCGGAATCAGCTTGGCGCGGCCATCGTCGGTCTGGAAATGCCCATCGGTGTACAGCCGGCGTGCGCCGATAAAGTCCTGGCGGCGCTGCATGTCGAAACTCAGCACCGGGCCGATGGCGGCCTCATCCAGCTGCGCCTGGGCCTCGCTGTAGGGCCATTGGATACCGCGCGCCGCCTCGATGCGGTCGTAGCTCATGCCGGAAATATCCAGGGTGCGACCCTTGCCCTTGGACAGTTCACGCATCTCCTCGAACGCCCCTTCGGCGGTCTCGGGGAAGTGAATCTTATTGCGCTCGGTGAAGCGCTTGGCCATCTGGTTGAAGATCCAGAAGTCCGGTTTGGAGTCGGCATAGGCCGGCAACACATTGCGGGTCAGGTTGACCCGCCGCTCGGTGTTGGTGTGGCAACCTTCCTTCTCGGCCCAGACGGCGGCGGGGAAATACACATGGGCGTACTGGGTGGTTTCCACGTCCGAGTAGACGTCCTGCACCACCAGAAATTCCAGTTTCTCCATGGCCTTGCGAATCCGTGGCTGGTTGGCCATGGAGGTCATGGGATTGGTCGCCACCAGCCACATGCCTTTGATCTCGCCGGTCTCGATGGCCGGGAAGATATCGGTCTGGGCCAGGCCGCGTTTGGCCGGGAAGAAGCTCGGATCGATGCCCCAGAAATCCGCCACCGTATTGCGGTCTTTTTCTTTTTCCAGCGCCCGGTAGCCCGGCAGGCCCGAGCAGGATGACCACTCGCGGGTGCCCATGGCGTTGCACTGGCCGGTAATCGACAAACTGGTGCCGCCGGGAACACCAATATTGCCGGTGACCAGATTGAGGTTGTTGATATTGACCACCCCATCGGAGCCGTGAGTCGACTGGTTGATGCCCATGGTCCAGATGCTCATGGCGGCCGGCGCCTTGGCGTAGATGCGCGCCACGGTGCGGATGCGGTCTTCGTCGATGCCGCACACATGTTGGGCGGTCTTGGGGTTGTAGTCGGCCACCAGAGCGCGCAACTCGTCGATGCCATTGGTGTGCGCGGCGATGTAGGCGTCGTCCTGCAGGCCTTCATCGAAGATCACGTACATCATCGCGTTGATCAGCACGCAGTCGGTGCCCGGGGTGATCGGCAGGTGGATGTCGGCGAACTGCGCCAGCATGGTCACCCGTGGATCGACCACTATCAGCGGGAAACTGCGTTTCTCCAGCGCCTCTTTCAGGCGCCAGTAGATGATCGGGTGCTGCTCGGGCAGGTTGGAGCCGAAGGCCATCAGGCAATGGGTGTGCTCGAAGTCGTCGTAGCAACCGGGCGGGCCGTCCGAGCCGAACGAGCGCTTGTAGCCGGACACCGCCGAGGCCATGCACAGGGTGGTGTTGCCGTCGTAGTTATTGGTGCCGATTTGGCCGCGCACCAGCTTGCCCAAGGTGTAAAACTCCTCGGTCAACAGCTGGCCGGTGGAGACCACGGCGAAGGCATCACGACCGTATTTTTCCTGGATTTCCTTGATCTTGGCCGCGGTGGTGTCCAGTGCGCTGTCCCAACTGGTCGGCTGAAATGGCAGGTGGGCTTTGTCGCGCGCCAGCGGCACTGTGCCACGCCCCGGCGACTCGAACAGCTCGTGCTCCAGCAGGCCCTTGATGCACAGCTTGCCGCGATTGACGTCGGCGCCGGCATGCCCGCGACTGGTGACTATGCGGCCGTCCTCGCCCAGGCCCAGCTCAATGGCGCAGCCAGTCGAGCAGTAGTTGCAGGTGGTGTATTTCCACTCTTTAACGGTTTTGGCAGGGATGGCAATTGGCTTACGGTGTTTGCGACCAAATATCATGGAATGTCCTACTGACCGCTGTCTGTGCAGCGTTAAGAGGTTTTGCTTCGGCGCGATCAACGCGCGCCGAACGCAGGGCTAATCCCCAATCAGCAAAAATCGCGCCGCTTCGCCGCAAGCTGCAGCAACAGCCGTCAGAGCGCTGCCACAAGGCAGCCGCGCGCGCCTTGATCAGGGACAATTCGGCACTGGCCATGGCGGGCGTTCAACCCATAACCGCCAGGTGCGGGCTCTAGGCGCCGGGCTCGGCGCGCCAAAACATGGCACGCCGCTCGCAGATGGTGCGCAGCCCTGACCGAACACAGAAGACGTAGCCCTACCAATGGGCGGTTGCCGAGCGCTGCGGCGCTGCGCCAAGGTCACAGACCAGCCAATCAGGGCCGGGGCCCGCCCGCCCATGGCCACGGAGTCGCCACCATGAGTCACCCTGGCCTGCTGTGCATGAACGCCGACCGGGTGTTTTACCTGGGCCTGCTCGGCAGCCCTCACGAGCGAATGCTGGGCGCCCTGACCCTGTACGCCTCACGCAGCGGTGAGCTGGAACTGCTGGTCGATGGCCTGGTGACCCAGCGCGGCGAGCTGCTGATAGTGCCGCCCTACCTGGCGCACCGTGTTCAGGCCGAGGACAAGCAGATTTTCTGCCTGCTGATCGAACCCGAGTACCTCGACCAGTCCCGCCTGCCTGAGCAGCTGCAGCCCCACGGCCCGCGCCAGGCCCAGGCCGCAGTGGTCGAGCGCATGCGTGAGGCGGCGCCGCAGCTGGCCGAAACCCTGAGCAAGCCGCTGAGCAATCAAGCCTTCGACCTGCTGTTACTGGGCGTCGAGTTGCCCAGTCGCACGCTGCAACCCCGGCTCGAAACGGTGCTCGGGTTGCTGCGGGCCGAGCCGACCGCCAGTCTGTCGGCCGCCCATTGCGCCGCGCTGTGCCAGCTGTCGCCGTCGCGCTTTATGCACCTGTTTAGCACCACGGTCGGCAGCAGCTTTCGCCACCTGCGCACTTGGAAGCGTGCGCGCAACTTGCTGGCCCTGGTGCAAAGCCCCCAGAGCCTGACCGTCATCGCCCTGGAGCTGGGCTATGCGGATGCCAGCTACTTCAGCAACTCGATCCGCCAGATCACCGGACTGCGGCCCAAAGACATCATCGCCGGCTCCAAACGGCTCAAGCTGCTGCACAGCATCCAGTGACTCAGGCCAGCTTGACCGCCGCGATGTCGCGCAGCTCGGGTGGCCGCGCGCCAAACAGCACCGCCAGGTAATTGGCCTGCTGGGCGCGGCCACGCCGGATCAGCCAGTCGCGACCGCCCGGCACGCGCCGCGCCAGGCCGTGCAACAGGCGATTAAAGGGAATCAGCAGCAGCGGATACCAGGGCAGATAGCAGACCGGCAGGCCCAGTGAGCGCAGCGAGGCGTTGTTCATGCAGGCGCGGGCGATGCTCAATTGCAGCGACCGGTTGTAGCGGCCCTGCAGCCAGGACCAGCGCCGGTAATTGCGCCCCAGGGGTTCGGCGACCAGCGCCTGGGCCAGGCGTGCGCTGTCCTGATCGGCCATCCGCTGGCTGAGCAAGTTGCGATACAGCAGGCCCAGGCCCGAGCTTTCGCCCTCGACCAGGCCATGCAAGAAACCCTCATCCACCCCATTGACCCAGGCGATATAGCGCCACAGGTGCATCACCGCCTCGCGCTCGGCGCAGCTTAAGCGCACGCCGATCAGCTGCATGCCGAGCAGATAAACCACGCTGAAGGCCAGGTAAGTGGCCTGCATGTCGGTCTGGCAGACCGGCACGCCCAGCTCGGCCGCATCCCAAGACGCTTGTTGCCCGACCTGCTGGCGCACCAGGGCATGGATCAGCCGCACCCGCACGGTGCTCTTGAAGCCACTGGCAAAACGCTGCATGGCACCCTCGGTGGTGACATCGGCCCACCATTTGGTGGTCTCGGCAATCCGCCGCGCGGCGCCTTTTTCCAGGGCGCCGGTGGCCAGTAAGGTCTGGTTGACCGCCGAGAGTTGATAACCCACCAGCAGGCCAGTCACCAGCAGCGTGCGCATGCCGGCCAAACCACCCAGGGCACAGACCCGCGCGCCCTCGGTGAGCAACTCATCCTGCACCCAGGCGGGCCTGGCCTCGACCAGGTCGAAGAAGGCCTTGAGTGGCGCCGGCGCCTCCTCAAGGCTGTCGATGCCCTGCTCCAAGGCCTGGCCGATCAGCGCCCAGCCGGTCTTGCTATCCGTGCTCTGCAGCCAACTCGCCAGCGCATCGGCCGGGGCATCGCCGCGCAGCAAGCCGGCGCCCAACTGTGCCCATTGCTCGCTACTGGGCGCCGGGCGGGCCGCGGCCGGCAACTGACGCAAGATCGCCCGCGCCGCCTGCTCGGCACGCAGCCGGTCGGCGCCATGGCGATGAGGAATAGCCGCAGCGTGCGGGGCCGAATCTGGGCTAACGGGAGTCGCTAGGATGGAGGCAGGCATGGGCGTCCTTCTAGGGTGCGGCCACTGCAGCGCTATACGCGGCAGCGGCCCTGAGCCAAAACAGCTCGCAGCCTAGCGCCAAGCCCGGCGCCATTACTTGTGGGAACTGGCTAAACGCCGGCTCCAGAGTTAAACCGCCAAGACCAGATCACCCTTGGGCAGCGAGCAACACAGCAGCACTTCGCCCGGCGCCAGCTCGATGCTCGGCGGGCGTGGATAGAGCACTTCGCCTTGCAGCAAGGGCACCCGGCAGAGCCCGCAACGGCCGCTGCGGCAGCTGAACTCGGGGCTCAAACCGGCCCGCTCGGCCAATTCCAGCAGCGACAGATCGTCCTCCTGGCGCCACTGGGCCTGCTGCTGGCTGTGACTGAAACTGACGCTCGCCTCGGGCAACTGCACGCCCTCCAGCGCACCCAGAGCGCCGCCGAAGGACTCGTGAAAGATGGCGTATGGAGGGACGCCAAGTGCTTGCAGGCTCTGCAGGTTTTGCTCGATAAACTCATCCGGACCACAGAGGTAGTACTCACAATCGGCCGCGCCCAGCTCGATCCACTTCTCCGCAAACCAGCAACCTATGCCCTCGAGAATAGCCGCCAGGGCCACGCCATTGAGGCGCTCGCTCGACTGGTAATCCACCCCGGCCACACTGCCGGCCTCGGGACGGGTATAGACGATATGGCCGCGCAGTTGCGGGTGTTGGGCGAGCAGTTGCGCCACCTCGGCGGCGAAGGCGTGGGTCTGGGCATTTTGCGTGGAGTGGATGAAATACAGGGTGGGCAGGCGCTTATCCTGGCGGGCCAGGTGGGCGTGCAGCATGCTGACCATCGGGGTGATGCCGACCCCGGCGCTGAGCAAGATCACCGGCACCGCGACTTCGCCACGTTTGAGGCTGAAGTGGCCACTGGGGGCCATCACCTCCAGCCGATCGCCGACTCGCACGCTGTCGTGCATAAAGCGCGACGCCTGGCCCTGGGGCTCGCGTTTGATGCTGATGCGGTAGCGCTGAAGAACTTCATCATAGGCGGAAATGCTCCAGCAACGGACCAACTGCTGGCCATCTTCCAGGGTCAGGCGCAGGCTCAAGAACTGCCCGGCACGATAACCGGCCACGCCGCTCGTGCCGTCCGCCGGAGTCAGGTAGAAGGATTTGATGTCCCGCGCCTCCGAGACTATTTCGCTGACCACAAAGGGCTTCCAGCCGGCCCAGCGATTGGTTTGCACCAGGGTCTTTTCGATTTGCAGATTACGCGCCACCACCAACGCGCTGAGCATCTGCTGGCCCATGCCGGGGATGGCGATCAAGCGCTCCAGTTCGACCGCGCTCGGTTGGCTATTGAGCAGAAAACGCGCCAGCTCGGGCACGGAAATACTCGGCTGCTCACAGCGGATATGTTGCAGCCCATCGCCCGCCTGGATCACCCCGGTTTCGAGCACTTCCAGGTAGATACCGCTGCGCCCGGACTCCTGGTAAGGGTGCAAAAAACTGCTGGGCTGCTGGACCCGCCAGAGCAAGTTTTCGCAGGGTGCCCGGCAACCGGAAACCTGCAGCACCACCGGGCCTATCTTGAACAAGTCGCCGATATTCACGGCGCTTTCGTCGATCCCCTGGAGGGTCAGATTTTCGCCCAGGGTGCCGTGCTGCCAAGGCTCGCTCGGCTGCAGGCGCTGGTTCCAGTAGTCGTAATTTTCGGCGCAGAAGGCATAGAGGGCGTTCTTGTGGTTGGCCACCTCGTTACCCACCAAGCCGTTCTTATCGATAGTCACCGGGCCGCTAACCGGCTGTTTGCAAATGGCGGTGGTAAAGGCCACGCCGTCCTCGGAGTAGGTTTTCGCTTTACCCGAATGAATCGCCAGTAAACGTGCCACGTTAAATACCTGCTGGGTTGAACTGTAGAAGCCAACTTGTGACCCACATGGAGGTGGGGAATGTAGCCAGCCGAAGGGCGCGGTAATTGCCAGGCGATGAGCTTTGCGTAGGGTGGGTTTCAGCCCACCGCATCTGCCGGCAAGAACGCTGGTGGGCTGAAGCCCACCCTACAAAATCGACCCTTATCGGGTACAGAGCCGTTAGAACGCCTGGTCGCGATACACCTCTTCGCCGCCCAGCAGGGTCCAGAGCACCTTGGTTTTGCCGATCTGTTTGGTCGGCAAGTCGAAGATGTTTTGGTTCAGCACCACCAGATCGGCCTGTTTGCCGACTTCCAGCGAGCCGGTGTCCTTCTCCTGGCGCAGGGTGTAAGCCGCATCGAGGGTGTAGGCCTTCACCGCCGCTTCCAGATTCGGCAGGCTGCGCTCGCCCAGGCTCAGGGCGTTTTGCATGATGCCCAGGGGCGACAAAGGGTTGACGTCCCAGTCGGAACTCAGGGTGACCCGCGCGCCGGACTCATACAGCTCACGAATCGGCAGCATCCCGTGAGCGCGAGCGCCGATCGCCGGCTCGACACCCTTGAGGGCCGCCGCCGTGAAGTAGGGGCTC
>C687J26845_10001555_pt1 | contig 14010 bp, 20 predicted proteins | sample RifCSPlowO2_12_FD_26845 | JGI IMG/M metagenome (IMG submission 26845) | reverse complement strand
TTTTTGAAGTTCTGTTTTAATTTGTTTAAAAGAAGAGAAATAGATTTTCTCATAAACATTTGAGGATTTTTTCATTTTAATTACGCCAAAACCGAATATTTTATATATCCATTTTTCAAACTTATTTCGTATATGCCATCAATAAAATTAGAATATTTATAGTCTGATTGTTTGAATAATGTCAAACATTTAAACTCGAAACATCTTCCAAAAGATTTATATTCTTTTATTTTTGGAAAAATAAAGTGTAAAACAATTATTTTTTTAATTCTGGGATGAAAATTGCTTTCTAAAAATAGAATATTGCCGGGCTTTAATTTTTTGTGCGCGTCTTCAAAAGAGGTTAAAAGAATTTTTTTCATTTAATCGAGAATTCTTGATTAATGGGGTTAATTATTTCCATGGCCTTGACAAGCATTTGAGGGATAAAATTTCAGAGATGCGCGGAAATGTCAAGAGAGGATGGAGATTAGGGGAAAATGTTATAGAGGGTTTTTGTCCAAATTTTAATACAAATGCCTTATTATGGATTATAATTAGTAATAACCGATGTTTATTTATCTTATTATAAATAAAATAAATTCAAAATTATATGTCGGTCAAACAATTCGAAGTATAGAATCACGATGGAAACAACATATGGTAGATATAAAAAGATTAAAAACACATTTAGCAAACGCGATAAAAAAATACGGAAAAGAAAATTTTTCTATACATAAAATAATAGAATGTGAAACTAGAGACGAACTCAATAAACAAGAAGCCTATTGGATAAAATATTTTGATACAAAAAATCCAAAAAAAGGTTACAATATGACAATCGGGGGAGATTTTATACCTCCTAGTTCACCAGAAATTTTATATAAAAAATTTAAAGCAAACGAAGAAACTATTCAAAATATTTTAAAAATGTATTGTATTGGCAAACAAACCAAAGAAATAATCAAAATATTTAAAATTTCAAAAACAACAGCAAGAAACATTGTTAATGGGAGTTATGGTTTGTATAAATTTATTCCAAAAGAGCAAATTTATGAAATCGAAAAATTAAGAATTAAGGCATATGAAAAAAATAAACTCTATTGCCACACTTTAACCAATGAAGAAAAACTAAATATTTCTATTAAAAATATGAAATTTAATTTAAAAACTATAGAAAAAATATTAAATGAATGTTTAACAAATTTAACCACAATCGAAATAGCCAGGAAATATAATACAAGACCAGAATTAATACACAAATTTTTAAACGGTCAAAATAATTTTATTAATCTAACAAATGATGAAAAATTAATAAAATTATTTGCCGAGGCTAAAATAAAAAGAAAAAAAGTTGAAGAGTTTAATCATTTAGTGATTAAAGACAAAAAAATACTATTTTCAATACTTAATGATTGTTTAACTGACCTGCGCATAGAAGAAATTATGAAAATTCATAATATTGCTAAAAAAACTCTTTATAAAATTATAAATGGACAATATTGTCATTTCTCTATTTTTGACGAAGAAGAAATTAAAAAGTATAAATTTTTGTCCTATGAAGTAAAAGAAAAACGAGAACAAATAGCAAATAAATTAAAAGGACACCTTAAAGGCAAAAAACTACCAAAAGAAAACATTGAAAAATCAACAATAAATAGAAGTAAACTAAAAACAGAAGATATAGTTTGTATATTGGAAGATTATTTAAAAACAAATTCAATTAAAAAATTGGCAGAAAAATACGAATTAGGAAAAACTACAATAAGAAGAGTTTTAAGATATGAATATGGTATAATAAAATATCTCCCGCAAGAAGAACAAGATAAAATAAAGAAATTATGTGATATAATTAATAATAGGAGAAAATAAATGAGTTTAAATTGGCCAAATCAAGCTGGGCCGCGCGACGTGAATTCATATTTAGAGGCAGGAACGCCCTTTTTAACGGCGAGCGCTCTAAAATCTGGCCAAATTCTAGAAATTTCTTTCCCTTATCTTTCAAAAGAAATCACAGTTAGAAATTCTGAATTTGCTTTTACTGGTTCTGACAGCAAAAGCAGGCTCTCATTTGGAGTTACTTTGAGTGGTACAATCTCTTCATCAAATGGTGGGCTCGGCCATCATAGATTTGAGGTTGGGCCAAATCAAATAGTTCAACTAGGAATAAGAACACCAAAATTATTTGTTTCAAACTCGAAAGGAAGGAATTCAGATCAAAAAATTAATTTCCAAATTTGTGCTGGTTTAACTTTTATTCCAGCAGGCTCGTTTAATTTAACTGGAAGCGTGAATTCAACAGGATCATTCAAAGGTGTTGGTTAATAGATACTTGTAATTCTAGGAATTTTATTATAAAATGAAAAAAGAAACATTAAAATCTATCATAAAAGAATGTCTCATTGAAATCCTCCAAGAAGGTCTTTTAACAACTTCTTATAAAATCCAAGAAAACAAAAAAAGAAATCCTTCTTTAAAAGAAACATTAACGGAAGAAGTTTTTGCTCCGCGAGCAAATCATCCGGCGCAGCACAAATTTGCCAATAAACCTCAACCAAGACAAGACACGAGAAAATTTGAAAATAATATTAAACAAAAAGTTTCTCAATTAACAAATGACCCAATTATGGCATCTCTGTTTGAAGATACTGCTAAAGGTTCTCTTCAAGATATGCTTAATCACGAAATTCCAGGAGGAGCGGGAGGGCAACAAATCCCAGCAGATTTAATGGATAGCACTTCTTCTGCGGGCGCTGGAATTTCTCTTAATGCTTTTGAAGGAAATTCTTCCTGGGCAGATATCGCGTTCGCGTCAAAAAAATAAGAAGTTAACAACATATTTAAAAATATGAAAATAAAAAAAGAAATAATATCGTATTTATTAGCCGAAGCTCAAAATCAAATTAATAATAAAAATAATTTTATTTTAATTAAAGAAGGAAATCAATTACAAAAAATAAAATTTGAAAGTTTTCTTAAAACAAAAAATTTAAATATTATTTCTGAAAACGAATTCTTTAATATCTGGCAAAATTCAATTTTATATGAACAAAAAATCATCTTAAATTCCTTTAAAAATCTAAACGAAGCATCCTTTTCAGACTTAATGTCAATGGCAAAAAAAGGTTTTGATAAAGCAAAAGGTTTTATCTCCGACACAGCAAAACAAGCGTGGGATAAAATTAATAATTTTATATTAAAAGTTTTTGTTCAAACAATTCAAACAATAGGTTCTGCTAAAAAAGCATCTTTTAAGGCGTTGTCTGTATTGTTAAAAGGATTAAAACCAATTGTATCATTTTGCTCTCAATCTCCAAAACTTTGTAAAATTGTTGGAATGTTAGCGGCGGCTGTTTTCGTTCTTGCAGTTTTATCCATTTTTGGAACTTCAGAAGCGGAAGCGGCAATTAAAGTCGGCGGAAAAGTTGTTGATGATAATGTCGTTCAAGCGGCAAAAGGGTTAGCAAGTGAATATGTTAGAGGTTTTGGGGTTGGTCCAAAAGAAAGAACTGGTTTTGCGCAAGTTATAGAATTACTTGATTTAGTAAATCAAGATCCTTCTGCATCAGAACTTCCATCAAAATTCTTTAAAGGAGCGGAGGCGGCGAGTCAAATGATTGAGCAAGCAAAAGAAATTATGGAAGAAGACCCAGAATATTTCAAGGCTCTCCAAGGTATTGGAGAGCAAATAAATGTTAAATTAAACTCTGTTTCCGAGAGTGGCGGAAAAGTAATAAAAGCATTTGCGGAATTTGATATCCCAGCAGCAGACAGACACCATTCAGAATATAGCCCCTCAATATCAAGGAAAGTCGCTCAATCAATTAATCCGAATAAATAAGGAAAACAAACATGCTCTTTCGTAAAACATTCTTAAGATTAAACTTTCTATTCAAAATTTTCCTGCGGGAAACAAAAGAAAATTTTAATAAACTTTTATCTAACTTTAAAAAGACAGATGAAGAATTGATGAATTTATATATTCAAAATATTATTAATGACGCCGACAAAAAATATAATTTAATTGGTTTAACACCAGTCAATTTAGAAGATTTATATGAAAAACATAAATTTTATCTTTCGCAAATGACAAAGCGAGAACTTATAAACTCAATTAAAGAAATTTACTCCAAAAAAGAAATAGAGAGAAATAAACAATTAAAGACTTGGGAGCGGATGATTGGGCCACGCGAAGATAAAGCAGAAATATTCGATCTTAAAACAGAAAGCGATGGAGGAGTTTCAATCGTCGCCAAAAAGTGCTCCGTCAAAAAAGAAATTAAAAATTAAATTTTAACTAATATTTACTTATGAGTTTTATTTAACAGGAGAAGAATTTAAAAATGGCAAAGACAATCAAAATGACAATTCCGATGCTTGAGCGACTTATCAAAGAAGAACATGCCAAATTTGGCCCAATGAAAGAAACAGAAAAAGAAGCCGAAGAACGCTCAAAAGAACTTGGTGTTGAAGATACGGATGAATTGGGCTCTTTGGAAGAGCCGAAAGATTGGATGAAAGTTTTGAAAATTAAAGAAGCGAAATTAATTCGAGCACTTAAAAGCGTGCGGAAACAAATTCAAGAAGCGAATACAAAACGAAGCAAGAGGTAATTTTAAATTATGGCGACTACAAATTTAGAAAGAGGACCATCAACCCGAGGATTGGGAGCAAGCGATACTAGCACTTTAAATAGTATGTTTCCGCGTGATCCAAGACATTCACTCGCGAATTATGATGTTGAAGCGACCACAAAATTGCTTATTGATGGAGTTATTCAGGGAAATGATTATTTAGCCCAAGGATTTAATCTTGATTATGACGAAAGTCCAGAAATTACCGAATTTCATATTAAACACGGAACCACAGGTCAGGCTGGAAATGTTAATCCAAATGATTTAATCCCGTTGCCAAACTATAATCCACCTTCTAGTGGTTTTGGATCAACTGACAGTCCGCATTCTTCGGCGGCTGTTATTTCAAAACAAGAGCCTTCTAGTATTAAACTTGGAACTCATGAAGTTTAATTTATCAATTAATTTTCTTGTTGGTTCATAATTCATAAGAATTTTTAAAATCATATTCTTGTGTTTCATTGCTTTTAGAATTTTGTAGATAGAAAAATCTACCGAGGCAAATCCCTCGGAGATTTTGACCTCGCCTTCTTAATCGGCAAAGTCGCCTGCTGCTTCTTTTTTGAAGAAAAAATGGATGTTGAACTTATGTTTGATCGCGCCAGAGAGGAAGTTTTTAAAGATTATGATAAGTGGTTTAAGTTTATGATGCGAGATGAGGGCGTGAAGGCTTCGTCGGAGAAAAATATAAAAAGTGATTGAAAGTTTCAAATTTTATATTAGAATGTGTCAATCAAAAATGATTGATAATGATAAATTCATAAATCTCGCATCTAATTTTCTAACATATGAATCTATGGCTGAAAATTTAAACGAAATTGATCCAAAAGAAACTTGGACAGGAAAAAAAGTTAAAGATAAAATATACTCATTAAAAAGAAAAGGAGAAAAAGTATCTCCTTTAATTTTTAAACCAAAAACTTTTAAAGTAAAAATTTTAGGTGAAAAGAGAGCAATAACACACGGCTATTATCACCAAGCAATAATCAAGTCCGGCCACATTTTAATGGAAACTATTAAAAAAAACATTCCTATATCTGACGATACAAAAATTTTTATAAATGAAAAAATAGGACAAACAGAATATGATGTTATAATTTTCAAAAAAATATCAAATGAATTATTTATTATAGAAATTAAGGCTGACGGAGAATTGGATACTAAAAAAATTCGAGGAGAAAGAGAAAAACTTTTTAATAAAAAACAATACGAAAAACTCTACACAAAATTTGGAAAAGATATAATTATAAAACCTCTGTTTTGTTCATTTTTTTCTACAACCATAGGGGAAATAAGAAAAAATACAAAAAACAAAATAGAGACTGAATTTTTAATAACGGGAAAAGAATTATGTTCATTGTTGTATATAGAGTTTGATAATATCTCTAATGAGATATCTAAAAACGAAGAAGAAATTTTAGAGTTTGAAAAAAAATTAAATGAAACCATTTTTTAAGTGGTCTGGCGGAAAAACTAAAGAAATTCCTACTCTTGAAAAATTTTTTCCGAGGGAATTTGAAACTTACTATGAACCCTTTTTAGGAGGCGGTTCAGTCTGGCTTCATTTAAATCCAAAAAAATCAATTGTTTCTGACAATCTTAAAGATTTAATAAATTTTTATTTTGAACTACAAAACAATAGAAATAATTTAATAACTAAAATAAATGAATTATCAAAATCCTACAATGAACAAATTAAAAAAATAAACCCAAAGTCAAAAGAGGACTTTAAAGAAATCTCAAACGATTTTTTTTATTCTTGGAGAAATGACGAAACAAGAAATCAAGCAATAAGATTTTATTTATTGAGGCAACTTTGTTTTGGTGGAATGCTTCGCTACAACAAAAACGGAAAATTTAATGTTCCTTATGGATATTATAAATCACTAAAACCTCTTTCGGGCGCGGCCAAAATTCCTGAAAATTCAACAATATTGAATTGTGATTGGTCTGACGCGGTCAAAACTGCGACTGAAAATGATTTCGTATTTCTCGATCCTCCTTACACAAGAAAATTTAAAAAATATTCATCCGATTGTGAATTTAGCGAAAAAGATCATATTAAATTAGCAAATTGGTTTAAATTATCATCGTCAAAAAATTTAATTGTTATAAATCTTGATGAATTCACAAAAGAATTATATCAAGATTATATAAAATATACTTATGAAGTCACCTATTCTGTAAAATACAGAGACAGATTATCTAAAAAAGATGCTACAACTATCCATCTTGTAGCAACCAATTTCTAATTTCCTACTTCAAAAACCCTCTCTTCTCTCTCAACTTCCACTCTTTGCTAGAATTTTTAAATTATGAACAATATTTACTTATGAGAATTTTATTAGGAGAAGTTTATATATGCTTTTTGAAGAAGCCTTGGCCGATAGTAAAAAATTAAAAGAAGTCGCGGAGCAAAACGCGAAAAACGCTATTATCAACGCTATAACCCCAAAAATCAAGACTTTAATCGAAAGCCAACTTTTGGCTGACGGCATCGAAAATGAAGAAGAAAACATTCTTGAAAGCACGATTGATGAACTTTCCGAAAGTGATGAAATCATCAACGAACAAAAAGAAAAAGAATATTCTTTAACAAAAGAAAGCATCTCTATGCTTTCAAATATTTTAAAAGAGGAAAATTTAACAGAAAAATTTGAACTTCAAATGTTCAGACTTCACGATAGGCTTCAAAGAACTATTATGGAAAACTCCTCTTTGGATAAAGTTTCAAATTTGATTGCGGTCAAAACTAATCTCGATCATTTAAAAGAAAAATTAAAAAATTCAAAAAACTCTATTAATGAAACAAACTATAAAAAATTTAATAATAATGTTGATTTTATGATTTCGTCAGCAAATAAATTTATTAATAATGAATTAAACGAAAAAATAATTAAAGAAAATTTTAACAATCTTCTTTCAAAACTTAAAGTTTTGGAAACAAACAAGAGCATAAGCAGAGAAAAAAAGAATTCTTATGCTCAAAAAATATTCAAGGAAGCAAGGGCAATTTGCGACCAAGTAAATAAAGCGGAAATTAAGGTAAGTTCAAAATCTCAAAACGAACTCAAAGAAAACCTTGATATAATTTACAAAAAATTGAGGAGCATAAAAGATGAAAAATAAGAAACGAAATCTTAACGAAGATTTAACTTTGCGCCTTTCGCTTCCAGAAGAAATTGAATTAGATCCATCTCAAGTTGATGTTTCTGTCGTTGGGGCAGAAGAAGACGAAATGGGAATGGGAGATGATGAAGTTTCTCTAGATGATTTAGAGGGCGGAGATGAACTTTCCGGCGGAGATGAAATGGATATGGATATGTCTTCGCCAGAAGAGGAAGAACCCGTTGAAGAAATGGATCATATGGGTGGAATGGAACAAGATGACATGTATGAATCTAAAGATCAAGATATTGATTCCATTTTAGAAAGCCTTAATGATGATGATGTCATTGAAATTGACGAAGCAATGCTTCGCAAAGAATTAAAGCGCATGTCGGAAGATATGAGCGCCAAAGTTCTGGATGATTTCGGCGGAGCGACATCAAAAGGCGAACCCTTCGTAGATACAGATGATGATGATTTAAATGTTCTTGGTGAGTCTGATAAAGACGAAGTCAAAGAAGATGACGAAAAAACCGAGATGAAAGAAGGCCGAAAAATTCGAGCCCTTCAAGGCGAATTGGCGGAGTATCGCAAAGTTGTAAAACAACTCCGCGGTCAGTTGGCAGAAATGAACCTGTTCAGCGCTAAATTGCTTTATACGAATAAACTTTTACAAAGCAAAGGATTTACTCCGGAGCAAAAATTAAAAATCGTAGAGTCTATGGATAAAGCAGAAACTTTAAGAGAAGTTAAACTTGTTTATACAAGCCTAACCGAATCATTAAAGAGCAAAGATAATGAAAATAAAGAAACTAAAAAAACAAGCATGACCGAAACCCTTCGAAGAAAAGTCGGAGCGTCAAACCAGTTAAACCTTCTTCGTCAAAACCAGAAGTTTTAAATGAAGGCAATAACGTTCAAGTATCTCGCTGGGCACAGTTGGCTGGGATTAATGAGGAATAAAAGGAGAAAATTATGGAACAGTTTTCATTAGAACGACTGGCAGAAGGAATTAAAGATCGACATATGGGCTCCGANGGGCGCCGACTTGTTGAAAAATGGGGAAAAACTGGCCTCCTTCGCGGTCTAAACGGAACAAAAAAAGTAGATATGGCCAGATTGCTTGAAAATCAAGCAGCCCAACTTCTTCGCGAAACTTCAACTCTTTCAACCGGCGCGGGCGGATTAACAAATTCCGGAGACATCCGAGGATTTTCAAATGTCGCCTTTCCGATTGTTAGGCGAGTTTTCGCCGGATTAGTTGCCAATGAATTAGTTTCGGTTCAACCGATGAGCCTTCCTTCGGGGCTGCTCTTCTATCTTGATTATGTTTATGGCACAAATGTTGGTGGAGATACAACTTTAGCAACAGGTGCGGCCGGGAGCGCAAATGCTCAAACATATCAAGCAGGACAATCAATTTACAATAATCCAACCGGAAAAGGTGTTCGCACTGGTTCATTAGCAACTGGCGGACAATATGATCTTGTTGGTGCAACTTATTCAAAGGTTCATGCTACTACAACTGGTGCCGAATTAGCGCTTCATGCCTCTGGGGCTTTCGCTGGAAATGCGACGCTTCAAACGGCTGGAACGCTTTGTTTCGCAACTGGAACAGATGCCCAACTTTTGGATTTCGATCCTCAAATTCTTAAATTGATTGAGGATGATGTGGCCAACGGAGCACTTGATAATACTGGTCGTTTCCAATTCTTGATTTTCAATTTAAATCAAATTGGATCAGATGTTGATTTGACCAATATTAAAGATTTCTCTGTGTTTAGCCAGGGGCTTGCTCAAACTGGACTTGCTGCTATTCCAGCAACAATTCAAGGCGGGCGAAACATTCTAAATGTTCGCCGGCTAAATAAACTTGGAACATTTGCGAGCAATACATTTACGGTTGATCCTCTCGTTGGACGAAGTGATGCTAATGCGGCTCTATTAACTGTTGTTTCTGGCGCGTACACGCCTGACCAAAACACGCTTAATAACACAACGGCCGCGGTTGGCCTTTCTGGTTCTTACGCAATTGGAGCGTCTCTCAATGTTGATAGCGACGATGGTTCAACGCTAACCATTCCAAGCTTTGAATCTGATTTCTCGACTTCGGACGCAAGCCCGATGATCCCAGAAATTGATATCAAAATTGAAAGCATCGCTGTAACTGCTGCGACCCGTAAATTAAGGGCTCGCTGGTCTCCAGAACTTGCTCAAGATCTTAATGCGTATCACAGCCTTGATGCCGAGGTTGAATTAACGCAAATTCTCTCCGAACAAATCGTTCTTGAGATTGATCGAGAAATTCTTAATGACCTTTTGACCGAGGCGAATGGTGCCAAACTATTCTGGTCTCGTGCTCCTGGTAAATTCGTAAATAAAGAAACTGGTGCTTCTGCTGACTTGGCTTCAACATTGGCGACCGGGCCGAATTTCACAGGAAACGTCCAGGATTGGTATCAAACTCTTGTTGAAACAATTACGGATGCCGGAAACACAATTCAAAGAAAGACCCTCCGAGGAAGCGCCAACTTCGTTGTAACTTCTCCGGATGTCTGCACCATCCTTGAACACGCTGTTTCTTGGAAGCCATTATACAAGATTGATGGTCAAGGTCAAGTTGGAAATCCAATGACCATTGGTGCGGAACCTGTCGGAAATCTCAATAACCGATATACAGTCTATAAAGATCCTTATTTCCCACGGAATAAGATTCTTGTTGGGTACAAAGGCGGAACTTACCTCGAAAGCGGTTATGTTTATGCGCCTTATGTTCCATTGATTGTTACTCCGGTTGTGTGGGGGCCAGAAGACTTCACGCCGCGCAGGGGTGCCATGACTCGCTACGGTAAAAAATTAGTGCGCAGTGATTTCTTCGCAACCGTAACGGTTTTGGATTTAAACATTATATAAAAATAATGTAATAAAAAACAAAAAAGCCCGAGAGGAATGGAATTCCTCTCGGGCTTTTAATTTTAAGATTATTAAATTAATTTTTCATACAAATAATTTCCACAACCATATATTTTATAAACAGAGTTTTCTTCTGCTATTTCTTCTTCCGATTTTCCATTTTTTGGTTTAAATTTAAAACGACTAAATCTGTTTATCCCGTCCGTATACCAATAATTTATTTTAGTTTTTTTAATTTTTGTAAAACCATTTTTTTCATAAACATTTCCATTGCTAAATCTTCTGTCAGCATAAGAAACTATTTTTTTATACCCTTGTGCTTTTGACCAATCCTCTGCAACTTTTAAAAGTTTAGAAAAGCCGCCGGGTATATGATGATATAATTCGCTTGAAAATCTTGCGATTTCAATAGCGTCTTTAAAAATATTTGCTTTTTTTGGTTTTCTTAAAGAAAGAGCAGATATTAGTTTATTATTATAAATTAGTCCAAAAACTTTAGAACAATTTACGCTACCAGAAATATGATTTTTGTTAAAAAAGTCATTTGCTTCTACATTTCCAATTTCCAATATTTTACATTTCCGAGCAAAAATTATATTTGTAGAATTTTTTAGTTTATGAAAAATCATTGATTTTAATATCTCTCTTTTATCCCTCCACTCATCAGAAAAAATATGAAATAATTCAATCCCTCTAGTTTCACACATTTCTGTTTTTAAAATATGATGATTTTTCCCCACATAATTTTCATTATGCCAAAACAACCCATTGTACTCAATAGCAAACTTTTTATCTTCTATAAAACCATCTAATTCCTTTGGTTTTATAATATTTCTTGAATTTTCAATTAAATTTGGTTCAAGTAATTTAATAAAATTAATTACTTCTTTTTCTTCAATAGAATATTTTTTCTTTTTGCAAACATCACAAATTTCCCATTGAAAAAATAACAACATCCACATACTGCTAAATTGAGCAGAATTACACTTCAAACAATTAATTTCTAGTTGAGCATTTTGTCCTCCGTGTTCCCTATAAAAAGAATAGTTAGAAATAATTTTTATATTTCTAGATAAAAAAATTTCATTCACCCGCTCATTAAACTTCTCTTCGGAAATAAAACAATCTATAACTCCTTCTTTGTGAAGAGTTTTCGTTCTTTCAATTAAATTATTTTTTTCTTCTATTCCTTTTTCACTTTCCCAAAATTCTTTAGATTTTATAGATACTTTATCAATATATTCTTTTCTGCTTTCCTCGTCCTTATTTATTTTTCCCCAAGCCAAATCAGATATTTCTTTATGGAAATTTTCTCCGTGTCTCTCTTTTGTTGTTTCTGCTCCTCGTTTATTTATTTCGCTCCATTCCTCTTTGGTTAAATCAGGCTGTTTTTCAGAAGAAAATGATTTTGTGTGACCAGCAACAAATTTTCTCCATTCATTCCCTTCGATATTCCATTTGACTTTTTCATCACATTCTCCACAAACACAAATTGGAATACTTTCATTGAAAAAATATTTCGCCATATAATCTTCAATAGTTTGACCACGATGGAACTTACTAAAATGTGTATTTAATTTTCTAGAATTTTCAAAATCTTTTTCATTATTACAAATTTTACAATTAAAATTTATATTGTTCATTTTTTGTTTCTCCATTTCCAAACATTATAATGACCTTCAACAAACTGTTTAAAACTCCCTTTTTTAAATTCTGTTTTTTGACCGCAGCCACAAACACATAATGGATATTTGCCATCAAAAAAGTGCTTAACAATATATTCAACATATTCAATGTTGTGTTCATTTTTCAAATGTCTGGCTAATACATTAGGATTGTTGGCCACAGGCTTATTACATTCGAAACATAAAATTCCTTTATTATAGAGGATTTCGATTGCGTGAGTTGAATATAGATGTTCTTGAATTAATTTTGGATTGGACGAAATCTCTTTCCCACAAAAAAAACATTTTATTCTTGGAAAGAAATCTTTATTATTTTCCAAATAGGATTTTTCTATCTTATATTCAATGGGAATATATTGTTCTCGTTTAATTAAAATATCAAATTTCTGCGGAGTTAGATTATGATTATTAATCCATTGATTAAATTCATTTTTGGATTTGTGCCATTCTGTTTTCTGTCCGCAACCACAGGCACATAATGGATATTCATTTCCGAGAAAAAAATGAACAATATAATCTTGGATTTTCCAAGGCGAATGAACTTTTGTTATATGATTTCCGGCAGATTGTTGGTGTTTTAATTTTGTCTTAATTCCAAAATGATTACAAATTAAACAATGGTGATCTATAAACAAATCTCTTATACTCATCGCGAATTTCCTCTTTCTTAATTGTTGTGGGGGATGGGAAAATCAACCCTAATAAGGGTAATTATGCCTGTCAAGAGGAAACGGCAGAAAGGATTTCACTCCTAGATGCGGAGTAGGGCTTCCCTTGCGGCTCGGGGGTCTTGTAATAGCAAAATCAAAATAACTTACTTAACCGATCTCTCACTTAACCCTCTCAAAATGATCAAAAAATAAACAATCACTCCATTCTTCAAAAGCAACCAAACTTATATAACAAAAACAATTTTTTGGAATATTAAAAACTTCAATTCTATCATATCTCCTTCCTAAGACAATAAATAAATGTCGTTTGATTATTCCAGCGGAATATGTAGATTGACATCTCCAAATTTCTTTTGGTTTAAATCTGTTTTTTGTTGACGCGGGTGAAGTTATTTCTTTTAAAGAATTCATTTACTAACAACTTTATATTGAAAGTGAGGAAGAGATCGGAAATACATAAAAAATTTACCAGTTAAGATTGTTTCGTTTTCAAAAGTAGAAAGTAGAAAATAAGCATCAAAAAACATATCTCCTCTAAATTTCGTTATAATAAAACTATTAACTAATTTTTTATTTTCGTTATATTCCACTATAAGCGTGCCAATTTTTAGTTTGCCGACTTCTAAATTTTTTATCAATTCTTGTCCATTTATCATTTTTTATTTCTTTATAATTTCATATGAATTTGGATTCATTTTTAAATAAAAATTTGAGATACCAACCTTTCCTTTTGAAATATTATAAAATTTAATTCTTTTATGGCATAAAATTAATAATAAATCATTTTTACAAAACGCACTTATATAATGAATAGTTTTTATTTTTATTATCATATCTTTCTTTTGTCTTCCAAATTTCGCCTTTATTAAAAGGGTAATTTTCTGAATACTTTATATCAAAATGTCTCATTTTTTAGAAAGTTCCTTGTGAAAATCATTTAAAAAACTTGTTGAGACATCTCTAACTCCTCTCGTTATATTAAAATATACTAAACCACCAACGTAAATATCAGGTCTCCAA
>C687J26845_10001549_pt1 | contig 14051 bp, 15 predicted proteins | sample RifCSPlowO2_12_FD_26845 | JGI IMG/M metagenome (IMG submission 26845) | reverse complement strand
CGCCCTGCAGCGCTGGGGCGAGCCCCGTCTCACCCGGGACGTGGACGTTACGGTCATCTCGCCGTTCGGAGAGGAGGAACGCAGCGCTGACCGGCTGCTCGCGAGCTTCCGTCCGCGTATCGAGAACGCGCGCGAGTTCGCTGTTCGCAACCGCGTCCTGCTCATCGAGAGTGAAGGCGGCATTGCGATAGACGTTGCCTTCGGAGCGGTGCCCTTCGAGGAACGCTGCGTGGCGCGTTCGAGCGAGTGGGCCCTTGCGCCGGACGCGGTTCTCCGCACATGCTCGGCCGAGGACCTGGTCGTTTTGAAGGCGTTCGCTTCCCGGCCGCAGGACTGGCTGGACGTCGAGTCGGTCGCCGTTCGCCAGCGCCGCGTGCTCGACTGGAATTTGGTATTCGAGGAGCTCGAACCGCTCGCCGCGGTGCGCGAGGTGCCTGGACTGCTGGATCGGCTGCGGCAGCTTCGGAACAGCGCGTCGCAGGAGCCCATGTAGGGCGCGAGCCCTTCGACGTTGCTCAGGACAGGCTCCGCGCATTGCGCCGGATGTGACCGTTCGGCGGGTTACGGCCGCCGCCTAACCCGCCCTACAGGTTTTATTGCGACCAGCCACGAATCACGCAGTATCAGTCACGCCCTATCAGTCGCGGATCACTGCGGCTGGATGCCGGCGGCCTTGACGACCTTCGCCCATTTTTCGGTTTCGGCGCGGAGGTAGGCGGCAAACTCCTCCGGAGTGCTGGCGACGACGATTCCTCCATCGTTGGCGAGACGCCCGGTCACCTCCGCGGAGCGAAGAATCGCCACAGCTTCCTTGTTCAGCCGCGCAATGATCTCCTTGGGTGTGCCCGCGGGCGCAAGCAACCCGTACCATTGCAGTGCCTCGTAATCGGGAACGCCGGCCTCGGCGATGGTCGGCACCTCGGGCGCTTTCGGGACACGGGTTGCGCTGGTGACACCGAGCGCGCGCAGCCGACCGGCCCGGACCTGCGGATACGCGCCCAGCATCGACGCCGCAGTCACGGAAACGTGGCCTGACGCGGCAGCGATAATCGACTCGCCTCCTCCCCGGTACGGGACATGCAGCATGCGGGTTCCGGTCATATAGAGGAAAAGTTCCATCGCCATCTGCGGGTTGGTGCCAAAGCCCGGTGAGGAATAAACGACGTCGCCCGGCCGGGTTTTCGCAATCGTGATGAGTTCTTTGACGGTCTTCGCGGGAAAGGATGGGTGCGCAACCAACATCAGCGTCTGTTTGACCGCATGCGTAATGGGGACGAAATCTCGCAATGCATCGTAGGGGACTTTCTTGAAAGTCGCGGGATTTATCGCAAGTGTGCTGATGCCCATGAGCAGCGTATACCCGTCCGCCGGTGCTTTTGCTGCCAGCTCACCTCCAATCATGGTACTCGCGCCGGCGCGGTTCTCCACCACTACCTGCTGGCCGAGGCGTTCCGAAAGCGGCTGCGCGATCAACCGCGCAACGACATCGGCGCCGCCGGGAGGGGAAGTGGGCACGATGATGCGCACCGGCCGGGCGGGATAGACGCCCTGCGCCAGTGCTTGAGGCATCCCGCTTGCCAGCGCGAGCGCAACGGTCAACAGCAGACGAAGCGACTTGGGTACTTGGATTGTCATCTATTGCGCAGTCCAGCCCCCGTCAACGACCAGGCTGGCGCCCGTGATCAGCGAGGCTGCGGGAGAAGCGAGAAACGCCACGGCAGCCACGACTTCCTCGAGCTTGCCGAGCCGGCCGAGCGGGATGCGGCTAAGCACCCAGTCCCGGAAACGCGGCTCCTCGAAAAACGGCGCTGTCATCGGCGTCTCGATGAAAGTCGGCGCAACGGAATTGACGCGTATGTTGTGCGGGGCGAGTTCCACCGCCAGCGCCTTGGTCAATCCCTCGAGCGCGTGCTTGGTCATGCAGTAAACGGACCGGCCGGGAGAACCGACATGGCCCATCTGCGAGGAGATGTTGACGATGGCTGCACCGCGTTCCTTGCGGTCAGGCGCCTCAAGCATCTTGCGCGCCGCCGCCTGCGCCACCAGGAAGGCCGCCCTCACGTTGAGCGCGAGCACGCGGTCCAGATGCTCTTCGCTGACCTCGACGAACGGCTCCGGAATATTCCCGCCGGCATTATTGATCAAAATATCGAGCCGCGGGATGCGCGCCAACGCCTGTCTTACTTCCGCGCCGTCAGTGATATCGCACACGACCGGGATGCCGGCGCCGCCGGCGGTCCGGATCGAATCCGCCGCCTGCTCGAGTTCGCGCCGCGTGCGGCTGACGAGATAAACTTCCGCCCCCGCCTGCGCCAACCCGATCGCGATCGCGAGCCCGATGCCGCGCCCGGCGCCGGTAACGAGCGCGCTGCGTCCGTCGAGCCGGCAGCCGCGCAAGACATCGGGCAGCGCGGCCGGCGCGGTCACGGCCGATTCCTTCCCGCGCCGTGCGGGCCGACATCTCTCCCCCCATAGCGGCGCAACCTCAGATCCGCCTGCTCCTTGTGGCCCCAGAAGCGCTCGATCGCGCACAGGCGCGAACAGTAATCGCCGATCACGACGCTCGCTTCCGGCGTGCATTCCTGGTAGGTGCAGGTCTTCACGAATTTCCCGACCCACAGCCCGCCGGTATAACGCGCCGCGCCGCGCGTGGGCAGTGTGTGATTGGTGCCGATCACCTTGTCCCCGTAAGCGACATTGGTTTCCGGGCCGAGGAAAAGCGCGCCGTAGTTCTTCATGCGTTCCAGAAACCAGCGCGGATTGCGCGTGAGCACCTCGACGTGCTCGGCGGCGATGCGGTCGGCCTCGCGCACTGCTTCCTCGAGGCTCTCGACGAGAATGATCTCGCCATAGTCGCGCCACGCCACGCCTGCGACATCCGCGGTGGGCAGCACCCTGAGCTGCCTCTCGATTTCCGCGGGCAGCGCTTCGGCAAGTGCGCGAGAAGTGGTGACGAGGATCGCCGGGCTGGTCGGCCCATGCTCGGCCTGCCCCAGCAGATCGACTGCCACCATTTCAACGTCGGCGCTATTGTCGGCGATGACGAGGATCTCGGTCGGTCCGGCGAGGAGATCGATTCCCACCCTGCCGAAAAGCTGGCGCTTGGCCTCCGCGACATAGGCATTGCCGGGACCGACCAGCATGTCGACAGGAGAGATGGTCTCGGTGCCGAGCGCCATCGCGGCAACCGCCTGCACGCCGCCCAGCACATAAATCTCGTCTGCGCCGCCAAGCGCCATCGCGGCGATGGTCTCGGGATGCGGCGTGCCACCGGTCGGCGGCGTACAGGCGATCACGCGGCGCACGCCGGCAACCCGCGCCGTGACGATGCTCATGTGGGCCGAGGCGACCATCGGATAGCGGCCGCCCGGCACGTAGCAGCCGACGCTGTCCACCGGGATGTTCTTGTGCCCGAGCTTGACGCCCGGGCGGATTTCAACCTCGACATCGCGCAGCGCGGCCTTCTGATGCTGAGCGAAAGTCCGGATCTGCTCCTGGGCGAACCTGATGTCGTCGATCGTGCTTTCGGGAACCTGTCGCACGAAACCGTCGATCTCGTCCTGGTTCAGGCGAAAGCTCGATGGCGACCAGCGGTCGAATTTTTCCGACAATTCACGCACCGCCCGATCGCCGCGCGCTCCGATGTCGGCAAGGATGCCTTCAACGGTCTGTTTCACCTGCAAATCCGTGGCATCGGATTGCGACTTGTCGATGCGGCGTTTCAGATAAGTTGCCATAGATTCCTCACTGAAGTGAATGCGTGAAGGGTGAATGCGTGAACACCCCCACCCTATCCCTCCCCCTTGCCGAAAGGGGAGGGGACCCTTCACTCCTTCACTCCTTCACTCGTTCAGTTGCTATTTGATCGCGATGGGATTGAGCGGCGATCCGACGCCTCCTGTGACCGGCAGCGACGGTCCGCAGAACAGGAACTCATAGACCTTGTCGGCCGCGCAGTCCTCGGCGAGGTCCTTGAGGTAGAAGATCTCGCCCATGGTAATACCCATCATCGGAATGACCACCCAGTGCCAGGGCTGCGTGCAGTCATCCGTTTCGTTCGGTCGAACCTCGCAACCCCAGGTGTCGGTGCAGATCGCCGCGATCTCCTTCTTGTGGATCCACTCGCAGGTTTCGAACGCGAGTCCCGGCGCATCGCCGCCCGCGTAGCCGCCCCACTCGCCGGCCGCGAGTCGTTGCTCCATTTGTCCGGTGCGCACGATCACGAAGTCGCCGCCCCTCACCTCCACTTTCTGCGCCCTGGCGGTCGCTTCGAGGTCGTCGATCGTGATCGCATCGCCGTCGGCGAGATGCGCGCGGCCGAAATGCCGCGCGACATCGAGCAATACGCCGCGGCCGATCATCCGGTCCTTGGTTTTCTCGATGCCGTTTTTTTGCGCGCCGTTCGCATCCACCAGCCGCGCGTCGTAGCCGTTCCACATCTTGTCGTCAAAGAAGATGTGGCCGAGCGCGTCCCACTGGGTGCCGCATTGCAGCGGCAGCGATACCATGTCGTCGGCGTAGCGCAACCCGCCCTTGTCCTGGTTGCCCGCCACGGCGTCGGTGCCGGTGGCCAGCATGGTGTGTATGGGATTGAAGCGGTTGCCCCACAGTCCCCGCTGCGGACCATTGCGATCGAAGTTGAGCGCGAGCGAAAATGCCTTGCCTTTACGGACCAGGCGCGCGGCGTTGACGATGTCCTGCGGCGTCACGTAGTTCAGCGTGCCGATCTCGTCGTCAGGACCCCAGCGTCCCCAGTTCTTGCATTTCTCCGCCGTAGCGCGCAAGTGCGCCATGTTGAACTTTTTCGCGTCGAATCGCCGTGTCATACAAGTGCTCCTCTGGTTGCGATGTAAGCAGAACGGCACCGCCTTGCGGCCGCGCCGTCCGTTTCCCGGAATTGCGAATCAAGCGGTAGGCGCGTCGCTCATTGTACATACCGCGGTCGCATCAGGATTGCTACTTGATCACCTGCAGCCTGGGCTTGCCGCCGTTAGTGGGAGAAGCGGGCGTATCCGGTTCGACGGAGGGAGCGGGAGCGGCAGCATCTGCCGCGGCGGGCTCCGACGGGAAGAACAGCCCCTGTCCGTTCTCGCGCGCGAAAATGCCGAGCACCGCCTCGATCGGGATCGAGCACTCGCGGGAAACGCCGTTGAAGCGCGCCGCGAACTGGATGCGGTCGTTGCCGATGGTGAGCTTGTGCGTCGCATCATAACCCAGGTTGAGCACGATCTCGCCGTTCTTCACGTACTCCATCGGCACGCGCGTGTCGGCGTCGACCTTGACTGACAGGTACGGCGTCAGGTTGCTGTCCGAGCACCACTCGTGAATGGCCCGGATCAAATAGGGTTTTGTCGACTTTTCCGCCATGGCCAGTCTAAGTGATGAGTAATGAGTGATGGGCGACGAGCGGTAACCGTCCGAGCACCGCTTTTATCGCTTCTCGCCTCTCTCCTCTCGCCTCTCTTGCTTCTATTTGCGCATTACCTTTTCGGACGCGGTGAGCGCGTCGATGAACGCGGGGCGGCTGAACAAACGCTCGGCGTACTTCATCAGCGGCGCGCACGGCTTGGGCAGCTGGATGCCGTAATAGTCGAGCCGCCACAGGAGCGGAACGATCGCGACATCGAGCATCGAGAATTCCTCGCCCAGCATGAACTTCTGCTTGGCGAAAACCGGCGCGATCTGCGTCAGGCTGTCGCGGATGATGGCACGGCCCTTGTCGGCCTGCTTCTGCGTGCCCTTCTCGATCGCCTCGATGTGGCTGAACATTTCCCGCTCGAAACGGAACAGGAAGAGCCGCGCCCGCGCGCGCATCACCGGATCGGCCGGCATCAGTTGCGGGTGCGGAAAGCGGTCGTCGATATACTCGTTGATGATGTTCGACTCGTAGAGGATCAGGTCGCGCTCCACCAGCACCGGCACCTGGTTGTAGGGATTCATCACCGCCAGGTCTTCCGGCTTGTTATACAGATCGACATCGACGATCTGGAAATCCATGCCCTTTTCATAGAGCACAATGCGGCAGCGCTGGCTGAACGGGCAGCTGGTGCCCGAGTAGAGAGTCATCATAAGAGCGGTTAGCGGTTAGCGGTTAGCGGTGAGCAGTAAGCAATGAGCGGTGGTTAGCAGCTCTTGCCGCTTACCGTTTACCGCTGACCGCTTACCGATCAATGTACATCCTTCCAGTATTCCTTCTTGAGCAAAAACGCCAGCACGAACAGCACGCCGAGGAACAGCAGTGCGTAGATGCCGATCTGTTTGCGCTCGTGGCTCGCCGGCTCGGCCATGTAGTTCATGAAATTGACGAGGTCGGCGACCAGGCGGTCATATTCGAGCGGCGTCATCGTGCCCGGCCTCTCGAGCGCGAGCTTCTGCACTTCGATCGGGTAACCTGGGCCCTCGGTTTTTTCGGTCTTGAGCACCTGTTCGCCCTGCAACTGGTAGAGCGCGTGCGGCATGCCGACGTTCGGGAACACCACGTTGTTCCATCCGCCCAGCCGGCCCGGATCCCGGTAGAAGCTGCGCAGATAGGTGTAGAGCCAGTCGGCGCCCGATCCCGCCGGTGAGGAACGCGAGCGCGCAACGACCGTAAGGTCGGGCGGCGGCGCGCCGAACCACTCTTTGGCGTCATTCGGGTCCATCGCGTTCTTCATCAGCTCGCCGACCTTGGCGCCGGTGAAGATCAGGTTGTCCCTGATCTGCTGCTCGCTCAGTCCGAAATCCTGAAAACGGTTGTAGCGCATGTAACTCGTGCTGTGGCAGCCCAGGCAGTAGTTGACGAACACCTGGGCGCCGCGCTGCAGCGAGATCACGTCGCGGCTGTCGATCGGTGCGCGGTCGAGCTTCACTTCTTCGGCAGCCATCGCGGCCGCAAGCGGCGCCAGCAGCAGAGCCAACAGCAGGTTCCTGGCGATATTCTTCATTGTGATCTTCACCACGTCACCCGCTCGGGCTCGGGTCGAGTCTTGTCCAGCTTCGAGTACCAGGGCATCAGCGCGAAGAATGCGAAGTAGAGCACGGTGCCGATCTGGGCCAGGATGGTGCGCGTGTCGGTCACGGTCTCCGTGCCCAGATAGCCGAGCACGAAGAACACGATGACGAAGACGGCGAGCGCCGTCTTGTAAAGCGTCCCTTTATAGCGGATCGACTTCACGGGACTGCGGTCGAGCCACGGTAGAAAGAAGAAGACGAGCACCGACACGCCCATCAGCACCACGCCCCACACCTTGGGCTCGATGCTGAAGAATCCGGCCAGCAGCACCATGGCGCCGACAACCGTCGCAATTCTTGCCGGTCTGCCGTTCATACTGGAAACGATCAGGGCCGCGAGCCCGATCACGCCGGCGGCGAGCACCCACATGAAGTCTTCCGTGATGGCGCGAAGTATCGAGTAGTACGGCGTGAAGTACCACACCGGCGCGATGTGCGCCGGGGTCTTCAGCGGGTCGGCCGGGATGAAATTGTTGTACTCGAGGAAATAGCCGCCGAATTCCGGCATGAAGAACATGATGACACAGAAGACGATCAGGAACACCACCACGCCGAGCGTGTCCTTCACGGTGTAGTAGGGATGGAACGGGATGCCGTCCACCGGGTGTCCGGTCTTCGGGTCCTTCACCTTCTTGATCTCGATGCCGTCGGGATTGCTGGAGCCCACTTCGTGCAGCGCCATGATGTGCGCCGCCACCAGCCCGAGCAGAACCAGCGGGATCGCGATTACATGGAAGGCGAAGAAGCGGTTGAGCGTGGCGTCAGACACCACGTAGTCGCCGCGTATCCACAGCGCAAGGTCCGGGCCGATCAACGGCAGCGCGTTGAACAGGTTGACGATCACCTGCGCGCCCCAGTACGACATCTGGCCCCACGGCAGCAGGTAGCCGAAGAACGCTTCCGCCATCAGGCACAGATAGATCAGCACGCCAAAAATCCAGATCAGCTCGCGCGGCCGGCGATACGAGCCGTACATCAATCCGCGGAACATGTGAAGATAGACCACGATGAAGAACGCCGAGGCGCCGGTCGAGTGCATGTAGCGGATCAACCAGCCGAATGGCACATCGCGCATGATGTACTCGACCGAGGCGAAGGCCTGCGCGGCGTCCGGCTTGTAGTGGATCGTCAGGAAAATGCCGGTGACGATCTGGAGCACCAGCACCAGCATCGCGAGCGAGCCGAAGTAGTACCAGAAGTTGAAATTCTTCGGCGCGTAATATTCGGCGAGATGCTCTTTCCAGAGCGACATCAGCGGGAAGCGCTGATCGACCCAGGTCAGGAAGCCGTTGAAGGGACCTGCGCCGGTGACCGGCTGCTTTTCAGTGGCGGCCATTCTTCTACGCTCTCGTGCCGTCGTCGCCAATCAGGATGCGGGTGTCGGACAGGAATTTGTGCGGCGGCACCTCCAGGTTGTCCGGCGCCGGCTTGTTCTTGTAGACACGGCCGGCGAGGTCGAACAAAGAACCGTGGCACGGACAGTAGAAGCCGCCCTTCCAGTCTGCTTCGAACGGCTCGGCCTGCACTTTGAATTTGTCGACCGGCGAACAGCCGAGGTGCGTGCAGATGCCGACCACGACCAGGTACTCGGGCTTGATCGAGCGGTATTCGTTGCGCGCGTATGGCGGCGTGAGTTCTCCCGGTTTGCGCGCGCTCTTGGGATCGGCCACTTTGGCGTCGCTTTGCTTGACCGTTTCGAGCATGTCCGTGGTGCGGCGCACGACCCACACCGGCTTCCCACGCCACTCGACGCGCATCATTTCGCCCGGCGCGAGATTGGTGATGTCCGCCTCCACCGGCGCGCCCGCAGCCTTGGCGCGCTCCGAGGGCAGCATGCTCGCGACGAAAGGCACCGCCACCGCCCCGGTTGCGACGCCGCCGGCGACGCTGGTCGCGGCGACCAGAAAGCGCCGCTTGCCCTGATCGAATTCTTTGTCAGCCATGCAAATCGACCCCTGTAGATGCGCAAAAAACGGGTATTTTACACAAATGCACGCCGAAACTTAAGCAAAACCGGAAAAAAGCGTTATCGAACAGCGACTTGAACCAACACTGCCGGTCCGGGGGATTTAGACCGGATTCGGGATGCGCATCGAGCGACAGGTGAAATGCAGACAAATTGAGGTCGTGTTCGAGGATGAGCGCGATGCGACGGCGTCTCGCGCTAGCAGCCTGTCGGGCTTAGGCGTCCGACAGGCTGCTAACAGCCGCGCATCTTCGCCTTTCCGGAAGTCGCCGCGATGCACGAGCGCGGCGTCGGCGCTTGCGGCCGCCGCATCCAAGAAAGCGAGTGAAGCCGTGACGCCGCTGACGATCCATCGTACGTCTGCCCGCCCAGTCCCTTCCACCTGCGGGCCGTTTGGGCAATAATCGCGGTACTTAGCAGCCTGTACGGGCTTAACAGTCCGTACAGGCTGCTAAAAGCAAAACCGGCTGACAATTCAGAAAAAACTTAGTCGAAGCGGTCAAATTTGGGGAAAAGCTCGGGTGAATTCGCATATCTGTTATCTTCTTCTGCAATTCTCCTGGCGCCGGTTTTGCATTAGGAGTTTGTCGGGGCTAAGCCCGACAAACTCCTAGGGACTTCAAAATACTGGTCCAGGCAGGCGTCAACCGGTCGCGGTTCGTAAGCGATTGATCCTGCCCTAAAAATCCACTTTAACTGAACCAGTCGCGTCAAAAATCCGTATGCGTAGACTCTGGCTCGTATTTGCACAGACCGCGACCGTCTGCCTCGCGGTGCTGTTCGTCGTCTCGACGCTGCGGCCCGACCTGCTCGCGTGGAACCTGCGCGGCAACGTGGTGACGATCAAGGAGCCGCAGACTGAAACCGAGGCGAAGAAGATCACTTCGTTCAGCGACGCGGCGAAGCAGGCGATGCCCGCAGTGGTCAACATTTTCACCACCAAGGAAGTCAAGGCGCCGCGCCAGCCGTTCATGGACGATCCGGTGTTCCGCTATTTCTTTGGTGACCAGCCTGGCGGGCAGACGCAGAAAAGCACCAACCTCGGCTCCGGTGTCATCGTCAGCGACAAGGGCTATGTCCTCACCAACAGTCATGTCGTCGAAGCGGCCGATGCAATCGAGGTCGCGCTCGCAGACGGGCGGCGCGCGCCCGCGCGCGTGGTCGGCTCCGACCTCGAAACCGATCTGGCCGTGCTGAAAATCGACCTGTCCATGCTGCCGGCTATCACCTTCGGGCAGTCGGAGCAGGCGCGCGTCGGGGATGTGGTGCTGGCGATCGGGAACCCGTATGGTTTCGGCTCAACGGTCACGTTGGGAATCGTCAGTGCGCTGGGGCGCTCCAACTTGCCCATTGACATCCCGTTTCAAAGCTTCATCCAGACCGACGCCGCGATCAATCCCGGCAATTCGGGCGGCGCGCTGGTCGACATCAACGGCAACCTGATCGGTATCAACTCCTCGATCTACTCGAGCACCGGAAGCTCAGTCGGTATCGGCTTCGCCATCCCGGGAAGCGTTGCCAAGCAGGTGCTGGAGCAGATCGTCGAGCACGGTTCGGTGACGCGCGGGTGGATCGGGGTCGCCGTGCAGGACCTGACCAAGGAGTTCGCCGAATCGTTCAAACTGCCCGATATCGGCGGCGCGCTGATCTCGGACGTGCTGCGCGGCGGCCCGGCGGACAAAGGCGGCGTCAAGCCGGGCGATATCCTGACTGCAGTAAGCGGTAAGCCAGTCGCGAATTCGGCCGGCATGCTCAATTTGATCGCCGCGCTGCAGCCCGGGCAGCAGGCGACGCTCAAGGTCATCCGCGAGCGCAAGGAAACGGAACTCACCGTGACCGTCGGCCGGCGCCCCAAGCAGCCGCGCCGCGAGTAGATATTTCTGACCGCAGAGACGCTGAGACGCAGAGTTTGTTCTAACCGAAAGCCGTTAGCGCCCGGTTAACGGCTCGAACAGCTCTTGCACACAACCCGTGTTGGGGTTGCTCCCCACCCAGTTTTTCTCGGCGCCTCTGCGTCTCCGCGGTTCAGTCCTTTTATTTGCCGCGGCTTTTTTCATCGGCCTCGATCTTGTCCAGTTCGCGCTCCGTCTCGGGCTCGGCAAGCGGCCGGTATTCGGCCGCGTCTTCCGGTTTCCGTTTTCCCACGAAGCGCGCGGCGAAGATGCCGAGTTCGTAGAGCAAGCACATCGGGGCCGCCAGCAGCAGTTGCGACAGCACGTCGGGGGGTGTGACGATGGCGGCGACGACAAAGGCGCCGACGATGAAATACGGGCGGATATTCTTCAACTGCTCGATCGACACCACGCCCATGCGCACCAGTACGATGAGCACGACCGGCACTTCGAACGTCACGCCGAATGCGAGAAACATCGTCAGCACGAAGTTGAGATAGTTCTCGATATCGGGCGCAACGGTGATGCTTTTCGGCGCGATGCTGTTGACGAATTGGAACACCACGCCGAACACGAAGAAGTAGCAGAACGCGATGCCCAGCAGGAACAGGACCGTGCTCGCCACGACCAGCGGCAGCACCAGGCGCTTTTCGTGCGCATACAAGCCCGGCGCGACAAACGCCCACGCCTGGTACAGCAGGTACGGCAGCACGATGACGAACGCGACCATCATCGCCACCTTGATCGGCACCAGAAACGGCGTCACCACGCCGGTGGCGATCATCTTGGTGCCTTCCGGCAGCGCGCGCATCATGGGATGCGCCAGCAGGTCGTAAAAATCGGACGCCCAGGGAAACAGGCACATGAAGACGATCCCGATGGCCAGCAGCGAGCGCAGCAGGCGGTCGCGCAATTCCATCAGGTGCGATATGAAGGTGTCTTCGGTCATGCCGTGACGGCGGCCGGGGCCGCGTTAGCCCTGTTTCTGAGCGGGGGTTTGCGGCGCGGAATCCAGGGCCAGTTCGAGCTGAGGTGAAGGGCTGCCGGGAGGGGCCTGCACGGATGTTTGCACTGCGGGTGTTTCCGCCGCCGGCGCGTCCGCCGCCGGTATCGCTGTCGGATCGGCTGCATCCGCGAGCTTCTGGAATTCGGTCTCGGTCGCGCTGATTTCCCGAGTGACCGACTGTTCAAGCGAGCGCGCCGCATCCTGCATGCTGTCTTGCAGCTTACGCAACTCGTCCAGTTCCATCTCGCGGCTGATGTCGGCCTTGACGTCGTTGACGTAGCGCTGCATGCGCCCGAACAGATGGCCGAGTGTGCGCGCGACCTTGGGCAGCCGCTCGGGGCCGATCACGATCAGCGCCACCGCCGCGATGACCATGAGTTCGGGAAATCCAATGTCGAACATCGGTCGAGAGGGGATAGAAGAAAGGCGAGAGGAGCGAACGGCGAGATTCGATTAGGCTTTGCGCCTCTCTCCTCTCTCTTCTCGCCTCTCGCTTCTCAATCTACGCCTTCGGGGTTTCCTTCTTGGCTTCGCCTTCGATGGTCTGACCGGTACTCGGCGGAATCTCGGCTTTGGCCTGGGCCGATTTCTCTTCCTCGGATTTCATGCCGTCCTTGAATCCCTTCACCGCGGTGCCGAGGTCAGTGCCCAAGTTGCGCAACTTCTTGGTGCCGAAGATCAGAATAATGACCAGCAAGACGATCAGCCAGTGCCAGATGCTTAGTGAGCCCATTGTCTACTCCTCAATCTCCATGCCGGGAAGTTTCACGATATTTACTCCTGGCGCGAGCTCTTCTCATCGATACCCGAAATGCCCTCGCGGCGTCGCAACTCGGCCAGCACGTCATCGGGGCCGAGCCCGTGCCACGCCAGCAGCACCAGGCTGTGAAACCACAAATCGGCGGTTTCGCGGACAATATGCAGTTTATCACCCTCTTTGGACGCCAGCAGCGTCTCCGATGCCTCTTCGGCAACTTTCTTGAGAATCGCGTCCTGGCCTTTCGCCATCAGGCTTGCAACATAAGAGCTTGCAGGGTCGGCCTGCTTGCGGGCCGCGATGACTTCGCCCAGGCGCCGCAATATGTTTGCGTCGATCATTTCCTGTAAATGTCCTTGGGGTCCTTGAGCACGGGATCGGCCGTCACCCACCTGCCGTCATCGAGTATCTGGAAAAAGCAGCTGTGGCGTCCGGTGTGACAGGCAATACCGCCCACCTGGTCGACTTCGATCAGAATCACGTCCTCGTCGCAGTCGAGCCGGATCGACTTCACTTTCTGCACGTTCCCCGACTCCTCGCCCTTGTGCCACAGCTTCTTCCGGGAGCGCGACCAGTAGTGGACCTCGCCGGTCTGCACCGTCTTCTGGAGCGCCTCGCGGTCCATCCACGCCACCATGAGGACGCGGCCCGAGCCCGCTTCCTGTGCGACCGCCGGCACCAGCCCGTCCTGCGCCCAGTTCACCTTGTTGAGCCAGTTGTCTTTCATAAGAGCAGAATTCGGGATTCAGCGGTTAGGATTCAGTAAATGTTCGGCTAGTCTATCAGTCTTGCTACCGAATCCTGAATCCTTGATCCTGAATCCTTGATCCTGAATCCTTGATCCTGAATCCTTGATCCTGAATCCTTGATCCTGAATCCTTGATCCTGAATCCTTGATCCTGAATCCTGATTTTACAACCTAACCTCGATTCCGTGCCGCGCCATGTAGTCCTTGGCCTCGCGCACCGTGTATTCGCCGTAGTGGAAAATGCTCGCCGCCAGCACCGCGTCGGCGCGGCCCTTGACAATGCCGTCCACCAGGTGATCGAGACTGCCGACCCCGCCGCTCGCGATCACCGGGATGTCGAGCGCATCGGAAAATGCACGCGTCAACTCCAGATCAAAGCCATTCCTCGTGCCATCGCGATCCATGCTGGTGAGGAGTATCTCGCCCGCTCCGAACCGCTGCATCTTTCGTCCCCACTCCAGTGCGTCGAGCCCGGTTGGCCTGCGTCCACCGTGCGTGAACACCTCCCAGCGCAACGCTCGATCGCCCGCCCCCGAAATGGGAAACCGGGGGCCGGCGACGCGCTTGGCATCGACGGCCACCACGATGCACTGCGAGCCGTAGCGGTCGGTGGCATCCGCGACAAGTTGCGGGTTCTGCACCGCCGCCGTGTTGATGCTCACCTTGTCGGCGCCGGCGTTCAAAAGCCGGCG